>OFRE01000287.1_pt1 | contig 14237 bp, 17 predicted proteins | sample 1543061 | NCBI WGS metagenome assembly OFRE01 (sample SAMN07774218, study PRJEB24372) | wastewater metagenome | isolation source: Exp Tend NO 50WW | collected 2016-02
TGAACTGGGCTGTGGTCCCGCTGATCGTGTTGCTGCCAAGGGCTAGGGTTTTGTTGGTCAGGGTCGAGGTGGAAGTCAGCGTAGGCACTGCTGAACCAGCAACGCTCAAAGACGCCACAACATCCACAGCACCTGCTGCGTCTACCGTGATCCGGTCCACACCACCAGTGACCAATGCCACAGCGTCAGTCCCCGTGCGCCGAAGTCCGGTGTTTGAATCTGAACTGAACTGAATGCCCGGTGAACCAAGCGTTCCATCACCGAACTTGCCAGCTCCTGCATTGTCCAACACCGACTGGTAATCGTTGACCAAGGTGGCTGCTTGCAGGGCAAGGTCACGCAGGTAGCTTTGGCTTGGGATGATCGCGTAGGACTGCCCAGAAGCCGTCGATCCAAGGTACGCACTGCCCAGCGTCAGCGCTGTGGCCGACACAATGGCTGCAATCTCGTAAACTTTTCCGTCAGGGGCAAGCAGGCCCTCACCGACTGCGGAATTGGCAATGAAATCTGTCGCTGCGCCAGTGACGGCAGTAGAGCCGTTGGTCAGCGATATGGTGGATGCACGGTACCAGCTCAAAATACACCTCCTAATTTTGTTGTGTTTGTCACAGGATCAACTCCCGCAGGGTGTCAGTCACGATCACGCCTGTTACATCGGTGGCTGTGCTGATTTCTATTTGGTAGTTTTCGGCCAAGTAGCCGGGTGGTAGCCAAAATGGTTCCGCGTCGGTCACGGTTTTTGTCCATGCTGCGCGTGCGTCTGCGTACAGGGTGAAGGTGCAGGGGAACGTGTCGGCAATCACTTTGGCAAGGCACATATTGACTGGCGCAGGCAACCTGAACACCTTGGTCTTGTGCGTGGCCGTCATGTTGCTGGCCCCGGCATTCCATTGCTTGATGCTGGTGCCATCGAGCACATACATTTCTTCTTCCAGCGGGTCAAAGAACGCGGCTGTGTACCCAGTGCTGCCAAAGTAAATTCCTGATTCCGGGTGCAGCGGGTCAATCGTGAAGCCCTTGTAGCCTGAGCCTGAATCGTAGAACCCCATGTACTTGCCGTTGAACTGCGCAGCCACGATGGAAGCCGGGTTGAGCGCCTTCCAGTCGTCGAGCAGCATCAAATCTTCTGTCAGCAGGCGCGGCGGTCCGTTGGCACCCACATAAGCGAGCCCGTCAGACGTTGCCCAGCACGCACCGTGGCCGAACGACACCACCGACTGCACCGACACGCAGGCCGCAATAAATTCCACGGGCGCGTCGTCCATGGCTTCGGGTGCCGATCCGTACACAAGGCGCGGGCGTCCGGTCGTGAGAATCAACAGGTTCTTTTGGAACATCGCCAGCGCAATCGGCTTGTCCATGCACAGCGTTTCATAGGCGGCAGGCCATGCGTGCGGCTTGTAGGGCTCGCAGTAGCGCACTGAATTGCCACTGATCCCGGCCATCATTCCGTTCCACAGTCCCGTTAGACACGTGAGGTCAGTTGGCGGCTTTGCGTACTCGGTGGAGGGCAGGGTGTCCACACCAACGGCCCGCGCGTCATCGGTCGTGCTGGTCGCCGCCGTGATGTCCCGCAGAAAGAAGAAGGCTGCACCCGTGTCGCCGGACTCCGTGCGATAAATCCGCATCCGGTTGATGCCGCGCGTTTCACCGCCACCCGATGGCGGCATGGAAAGACTTGTGATGTTGAAGGTTGCACCCGGCTTGCACGTCACCGCCGCGCTGATCGCTGGCATACCTTCCTCGTCCCAGTCGCTCAGGTAGGTGTAGGCGTAGTAGCGCGTTTCATCGTCGCCCGTCCCCGCCGCCGTTTCAGTGATGATTGGAACCGTTGCTGGCTTCGGAATGCCCAAGTCGCGGTAGGACGTTGGGTAACTCTCGCTCGCCAAGCCCAGCACGTTGTTCGTCACCTTGGGGGCACCAGAGCCGGTGTAGTAGGTGCGCTTGGTTGTGTCGTCAGCATGGAAGCTGTTGACGGCATGTACCACCGTTGTCCACTTGAACCAGTAAACCGTATCCGTCTTGGCATCCCGCTTGAGCATGTGAATGGTCTTGATGCCAGAGCCAACGGTTGCCACTGTGAGTGGCACCTTCCACGGGCGCAAATCGCCACGGTCAGGCCAGTGGTTCAGTGAATTCACACCCACATTTGGATTGAGAATCTTGGGCCTTGCAGCTTGATTCGCACCAAGGAATGGGCCAAGGCGGATCAATGCCATGGCCTAGAACCTCACCTGTGCAGTTCTGATTGTGGTTCGGGCAAACCCCGTCAGCGCATCCCCTTTGGCGCTTGCAATGGCGTCATCCCAAAGTGATTGACACCGAATCGCGCCCACGCCGTCGCTGTACGATTTGTCCTTTGCGGCCAGAATGCGCGCAAGGGCACCATTGGCAATGCCTTCGACGTACTTGCCAAGCGCATCAGGAACCGTCGTTGCGGCCAGCGAAGGTGCCACCGTTGCATACGTCACGATGTCAAGGCCCGCCGTCTGCGCGGGGCGCAACTCAAAGCCCGTGAACTTGCCGTAGGCATATGGCCCGGTGTAGCACTCAGTATCAAGAATGCCGCCCGTCACAGGGTCAACCACTTGCACGTCCACTCCGTCCAGCGTCACGCTTAGTAGCGTGCAAACCTGTTGATTCGCTGCCGGGGTGTAGGCATAGGCCGTTTGCAGCGCCACCGCCTCAATGGCCGTCTGATACTCGCGCCAGATCATGGCTTTTTGGCAAAGCTCAATGATGGCAAGGCGCGTGTGCAGATTGGCCACGATGCCGGGGCACCCATTGGCATAGGGCAACACGTAGGGCAGGAAATCGTCTAGGGTCACTTCGCCGCCCCGATTGGCTCAGGTGCAAAGGGCAGGCGCTGCAAGTTCGGGTTGTTTCCCGTCAGTGCCGTCACTTTGGCATTCAGCGAGCCCGTGAACAGGCTTGTGTAGTTTGCTGCGGCTGGTCCATTGGCGGCAAACTGCGCATTTTTCATGAACGCACGGGCGCAGGCATAGTTCACCAGATCGTCAATGTACTCGTCCGATACGCTGATCTTGGTAGTGCTTGAGCCACTTGCCAGATAAAGCTCAGAGCCAGCCGATCCGGTGTTGGGGATCGCAATCGGTTGCGCGGTGTAAGCCACCTCGGCCCACATGACGGGTGATGCAGGTACGGCAGGCGTAACGTAAAAGTAGCGCGGCATCCGTGGGTCGTACATGTACCCGGCAACGGCTGTACCAGTAACAGTGTGCCAGCTTGGGCTTTGCGAATCCATCACTTCGCGGCCATCAGGCAGCAGGCGAATGCTGTTCCCGGCTGTCAATCCATCAGCCCCCATGTTGCGGATCACATCCAAAACCTGGGTGCCCAAAACGGGCGCAGCAGGCGTTGTGCCGTCACCCGGCTTGCAGTCCACTGCGGCAATGGTTTCGATGCTTTGGCGCGTGCCCTGTGCCAGCTTGATTGCGTCAATGCGCGAACAGGCGGCAGGCAGAAATTTGGTGATGGCCAAGTGAGCGTCGTTGATCCAGTTGACGATTTCCTTTTCAGGCCAGCGATTGAACTGTGGGCTCACGTCCTGCAAGAGCGTGCTGATACGCCAGATGGCATCTTTGACAAGGATCGTTCCGGCCATGGCTTATTCCTCGCCGTTCATGAAATCGACGATGACATTGCGGATCGTGTCGCCTTTGGCCTTGGATGACACCTTGATGCCGTTGGCATCAGCGAAGGCGCGTAGCTCTTCGTCGCTCAAGGGGCGCAGGTCAAACACCTCTCCGTTCTCATGCTTGAGCACGTAGGGCGAATGAACGACTGGTAATTCTTCCACTGCGTCAGTCTGCTCAGGTGGTAATTCTTCCACTTGCTGCGTCAGAATTGCAGCCATGGGCGCATCAGGTTGTTCACCGTAGAGCCTGAATCCGGTAGGCGTCAAAAGCAGTCGATCCACCGCGCTTTGATCCTGCACATCACACACCACGTCCCCCTTGTCGTTGGGCACGAAAACCAGCGTCACATCAGGGAAAGCATGGGTGTAAGTCTTGTTGCGTCGGTAGGCTTGTACGATTGCCATGTAAATCTCCTTGTGTGGTGACAAGCCGGGGTCATCACAACCCCGGCCCTTGCTGGCTTGATTAGCCTTGCAGCAACATCAGCAACTGGCCAACCTTGCCGGAACCGGCGTAGGTGGCAGCAGCCGTGGTGCATTTCAGGACAATCTCGCGGTCGCCTGACAAGAGGCTGGTCGCAGCAATGCGGCCCTGCGCGCAAACGCTGGTGGTGTTACGCACAATCGCAGTGCTTTGGCCTGCGGTCAGGGCAGAACCCCACACCTCAGAACCGATGTCGGTCGATACCGGAATGGCCAGCGTTGCATCTGACACGCCCAGTGACCACGCAATGGCGGCTGAACCCGTGTCAATGTCCGGGAAAACTAACGCCCAGTCCAAGCACTTGAAGCCTGCGGGCAGGGTGCAAAGCTGGATGTAGTCATTGGCCGAATATGCGGTCGAGGAAAACTCGATGTCCACAGCGGTCCATTGCGGCTGCGCGCCTTGCGGGAGAACGATGGGTTTGGCATCTGTAAATGCCTTGGTTTGGGTCTTTGCCACGATGAAATCCTTTGATGGTTATGTTTGTGAAGAGGCACCCCCGAAGGGGCACCAGCTATCAGGCAACGTCTGCGCAGTAGGTGTCCATGGCGATCACGCCAAAGTCACGGGTCACAGCGCCGTCTTTGCTCTTGTAGGTGGACTTTTTGACGCCCATAATGCAGTGCGTGCCGATTTCCACTTGGTCTTCGTGATCCGTCATCACCTCGGTCCAGCGGTAGCGAGTACCAGAACCGCCGCTTGAGCCGTAGGCCAGTTCGCCAGCTTGTGAGCCCAAGAACAGCGCGCGTGCGGCCTTGACCGATGCGCCGCCGTAGTCGTTGAAGCGCATCACGTTGCGGTGCTTGTGGATCACGCAGTCTGCGTACATGCCGCCGCTGTTCTTGAACAGCAAGGCATTGGAGCCAGAGGCAGCAGCAGCAGCCTTCTGGATGTCCAGCCACTGGCCAGTCGAGGCATTGGCCTTCATGGCGTCGTACTGGAAGGTGTGGCACAACACCACGTAGCACTTCTTGCCGTCAACATTCACCGGAACCATGCTCAACTCGTTGGAACCGTCACCGCCCATGGTTTCAGCCTTGGCCACCGCACGGTCAATCAAACGCAGGTCAAAGCCGTCATTGGTGCCCACGTCGGCCTTGGCTGTTGCATCACCGCCGTACATGATGTGCTGCGAGTCAGGCGCGGTGATCGCGTTAACCGAGAACATCGCGTTGGCAGCAGTCCACAAGTAGCCAGTGCCGCCGTAGTTGCCGAAGCCACCAGACAGATAGATGAAATGCAACTCGTCTTGCAGGCGAGCCCACCAGTCTTTCATCACGATCTTGGCATCTTCGCGCAGATTGCGCAAAGTGGCCTTGCTGGTCACACGGTCGCCCGCACCCACAGCGCCGCGCACTTGGTCAATGCGCAGCTTGTCGGTGAAATACTTCAACGGTGCGCCCTTGCCTTCGAGCTTGGCCTGAACAACAGGCTCCATGCTCATGGGCATCAGCAGATCGACAGTGACCTCAAGGCCAGCGTCTTTTTCCAGATCAGTGATGACCTGAATCGGTGTGCGAGCGCGTTTGCTCTCGCTGGCCATGGAGCTGGAAAAGTAGCTCTCACGGTTGACGGCTACGGCAAGGTCCGTGCCCCATTTTTTGACTTCTTGTGGGTCATTGACCCCGAATTTAGTTTGCGCCATGGCAATAGTGCTCCTGTTTAGATTTCCACAGGGCTGCACTACTGCGCGGCCTAACTTACGGGTTTAAGGCACCCGTTGAGCCTTTTTATCGACGGTACCAAAAAGGAACCGTCGAAGAATCACCTACTTGACTCCCTGCTTCGCAAATGAAGCCATTGCTGGCGTCATCTTTGTCACGGTCGTCGGCTTTGTGAAGTCCAGCCGAAGGCGGGCACGCTGGCCCGACTTCTCTTCAATCCGAAGTTTGATTCCGTCGCCGATAGCGATTGACTCGCCGGGGCGTATCTCACCAAACCACGTTTTGCTTTCGTCCATCACTCTGCCATCCACCGATCACGTTGATCGTTCGTCAATTTCGCGTGCGCCCGTTCGAGTTCAAGGCCGTCAAGGTTGCGCATGTGTGCAAACTCGTCGGCGTTGACTGCCCCAGTCGCTGCGACAGGTACGTTACGAAGTGTCGGAGGAATTTCTTGGCGGTCAACCCTGTTTGGGGTGGTTGGCACTGGTTTTTTTGCAACATTTGCAAGACTCACGAAGCCCAAGTCCTCTTTTGTCAGCCGGTTAGCCTCGGTCAGGAACCACGCGGCATCCCTGTGCTCGTTTTTCGGGTCGGCACCCAAGGCTTTCAGGTTGGTGTTGTACGCGGCCAGCAGGGCAGGTTTTGCCTTGTAGTCGATGCCTTCGGCCTTGAATGCGGCGAAGGCTTGCGTTTCGGCCTTGCTCCACTCAGCGCGTGCGTTCTGCTCGGCTGCTTGGGTGTTTGCCTGCTCGAAGATGCTGGCGGTCAGTGCCTTGGTTTTGAGGTCGTCGGTTTGCACTTCAACCCGTTCGCGCACAGCTTTATATTCGTCGCTGGTGATTTCGCCATCCATCAGCTTGGTGAATGCATCGCTTTCTTCGGCGCGCAAAGCCTTGATTTGCTCGGCTGCGTCGGCAGGCACCTCGGCGCTGTACTGGGGCACAAAAGGCGCATCAGCGGGTGGTAATTCTTCCACTGCTTGGGTTGTTTCCACATTGGCGGCATCCTGCTCTGCGGCTGCGTCGGCGTGAGGGTCACTGGAAGAATTACCACTGTCATCGTCGCTTGGCACAGCCAGCAGCGAAGCAATTTCTTCTTTGGCCAGCATGGATAAGTCCTGCTCGGTGTAGCCCTGAGCGGTCAGTGATGCAAGGTCGGTTTCGTTGATGTCGAGTGTCATGGTTTTGCTTTCGTGGTTACATGGCGGGGCCGTTGTCGGCACCAGTTGGTGTTTCAATGCCTTGCTGCATACCTTCCAGGCCGGTGGCGCTGTCGGGCGGTGCTTGCGGGGCCATGGCCGGGTCAATGCCCTGCTCTTGTTGTGTGGGGTCGGGTTGCACGGGCTGCATGGGTTCGGCAAGCTGTGGCAAGTTCGGGTCTTGCCCTTGCTGGTCTTTGAAGCCTGCACCCGCTGCAATCGTGTCGGCCACCGGGGCCACGGTCGGATTGAGCGCCACGATCTGCGCCGCTTGCAGCGCCGAAAACATGCTCTCTACCCGCTTGAGCATGGCCTCGGTGTCCAGCTTTGAGACTTCGCCGCGCAGCTTGTCCAAGCCAGCCTGCAAGGTTTCCAGTTGGATCGCCTTGGCCTTGTCGGCGTCTGCGTTGTCCTTCTGTTGGCGCTGCATTTCTTCCGGCGTCGGGGCCTTGCGTGGGTCACGCTGGCCGTTCAGCTTGCGAATGCGCGCTACCCACTCGTCCTTGTTCTTGATTTCGGCGCTGTCAATCACAAGGTCCAGTACGTTCATCACCACCTGCGGGGCATACACGGCAATCTTGCCCAGCAGCTCCATCATTTGTTCCATGGCCGCTTGAGCGTAGGTTTCGCGGTAGTCACGCTCGCCAATGATGTAGTCAGCCTCGTTGTTGGCAATGTCGTTGAGAATTGATCCATCGGGCTGCTGGTCGTTGACCGTCACCCACTGAATTGGCTGACCTTCGCCAACAATGCGGATGACCTGTTTTTCAGTCATGTACTGCTCGATGTGGGCCAATCGCAGCCGTCCGGCCAGTTGCTTTGCCAGCCGAAGGTTGTCAGGCAGTTCGCTCGTCACCAATGACCCTTGATCTTGCTGAAGCCCGATGGCCTTGCCTGAAATGACGTTGGAGTCGCGCCCAAGGTTTGCATCCGTCACCCCGCCTGCATTGCGCAGCATCTCGCGGTCGAAGGCAAGCAGCTCAAGGTTTGCAGCCATGTCGGCGGTCGGCTTCTCGAAGCGCACCATTTCCAGCCGCTTGACCCCAAGGGCCATGTCAGGCCGTGCTGCTTCTTGGCGTGCCATTTCGGGGTCTTTGAAAGCGTCGTACTCGTAGAGCATCCGATTGCTGGATGCCGCATAGATGGCCTTGGATGCCCGCTTGTTGATGTCGTCGTTGATGTCCCGCATCCCGCGCATGAGGCCGTAGCACAAGCCATCACGCCCCCTGCGATAGCCCCAGATCGGTACCAGCAGGAAGTTTTGATGCCGCAATGGGCTCTTGCCGTCCCACAAGGGCGCGGCGTCGGTGGCAATCATCACGCGCATACGCTGGGTGACTGCGTTGTACATGCTCCAGCGGTCGTTTTGCAGTTGGGCGTGACCGGGATTCGTGGGGTCGAACTCCTTGCCTCGCAGTGGGCCGGATGCAAACACCTTGATAGCTTCGGGCACGCGATACCAGCACTCAATCAAGTTGACTGTCAGCCGTCGCCCGTTGTCTTTGACCTCAGAGCCTCCGATGTAGGCCGAACGGTCGCGGAATTGATGCGCCAGACTGCCGCCGTTGGTCGCCATGTCGGTCGAGCCTGTCAGGCGCTCACCCAGATACCAAACGTCATCGCCATTTTCTGAGCCACGATCCATGTCGGCAATGCCAGCTTGCTGAATCAAATGCTGGCGAGCCTCGGGCAGCAGGGCAATCGCATAGTCGAGGTCCGTCTGCTTGCGCCGGAACTGGTAGCGCGCGTCCTTGAGGTCGAACATGCGCGAACGGCTGTCCCGGTACACATTGCGCCAGTCCTCAGAGCCTGAATAGATCAGCACTGAGCCGGGATCGGTGTTGATGCCTTCCTCCAGCCAGCCCAAGCCACCCATAACGGCCTGTTTATATGCGCGGGACTCGTGCCACTGCGACAAGTTGGCGTCAGACACGTACTTGAACACCTTGCTCTTGATTTCGGCGCTCTCTTGGTCGCTCTCTTCGCGGGGCAAGATTTGCTCGTCCATCCTCATGCGCTTTTGCACACCGCACACCCAGTCAATCGTTTGGCGTGACTCGTTGAACACCAGCGGGGCCTGCCCACGGTCCATCAGCACCTGAGCGTCTTCCTCACGCCACTGAAGGTGATCGTAGTAATCGTTGTCGATGGCCATCTGAATGCGTTCCTCCCCCTGCAAATCGCGCTCGTCCTTGAGGCACTGCATCAGCGTTGAGTGGCGCTGGTGCGTGCCTTCGTCCGGTCGGCTTGGTGCGTCGGGGTTGATTACTTGGCGCTCTGGCAGCTTTGCCACGTCCACGGGTTCATCTTTGGTAGGGCCGAACATTTTTGGTTCCTAGATCAGTTCTTGGTAAATGGTTTGGCCGTTGACCTTGGCCGTGGCTTCAATGCCGTGGATCGCGCGCTTGATGTCAAGCTGTCCGGGTTGATCGCTTGGCATACGGATCAAGTCGGGCAGGCCGTCCACGATCACGTCCACGATGCGGAACACAGTTGATTGGTCGGGGTAGAAGCCCATGGACGTTGCAGCATTCATTGCAGCGGTCAGCAGGTAAGGCGTTGGGCCCCCCGTTGCGTCTGAATACTCGTAGGCGTTGTCCTGCGGGATCGCATAAGCGCCGCCGTCCAGCTTGGCCACGGCTGGAAACAGCACCATGCACGCCTGCGGTTCCTTTTTGCCGACGTGCAGCCATTGGTAGCTGATAACGATGTCGCCCTTGATTCGCTGCTCCCATGAGCGCTCGCCTCCACATTCCACCCAATTTTGGCCAGTGGACCCTAATATGCTGCTCATGATTCCCCCCGTGAAATTGACCGAAGGATGGTTTCAAGCAGCATTTGCTGCGTCTTCACCATCTTGTTGATTTCCCCTTGCTGTCCAGGTAGCCATGCAGGCTTCAGCAAGAGGGCAAGTTCGTCGCTGTCGGTAATGAAAATGTTCTTCATGGACCCGTCAATCCACTTCATGCGCTCCATGTAAATTTCCGCGTACATGAATTGCCATACCACCGGGCTGCTGTGGTCTACCGAATAGTTGGGCGGTGCGGATTGAATTGGGATGCGAATGCGGTCGCGCGTTCCCATTCGATCGATGGCCCACATCGGGACATCAATGATGGTGATGGCCTCAAAATCTCGCGTATAGAGGACGATGTTCAAGAAACTCTCCAGTTACGTGATGATTTGGTTTTGCCCTCAATCAGTCGCGGGGCCGAATAGCCCTGTCCGAACTGGCGAAGGGCGTCAGCGGCCTCGCTGTGGCCGTCGATCTTTGATGGCGTGTGAATCTTCCAAGCGCCGCGCGCCCGGTCCCACGTCTTCTTGTAGTTGCCCAAGTGAGCCAGCCCCAAGGCGCATTTCTCGGCGTCGAAGAACATGCTGCCAAAGGCATCGCGGGTCTTCTGGATGCCGTGGATTACCTCGTCAACCACCGGAACAATGGTCCAGTCGCCGCCAATGCTGAACTCGCGCAATTCGTCTTCGGGTGATGCCACCTTGTGGCCCTGTTGGCGCTTGTGCGCGGCGTCGTGCGGCAAATAATGCGTGCCCCACACATAGCCCATGGCCTGCATCTGCTTGACGTAGTAGCTGTAGCTCTCGCCCCAGCCCTCGATGAAGTTAATGAAGCGGTCCTCAAAGCCGATGCGCTGATGAAACCAAACCGCTGTGCCGTCGCTGTTGCCGATGTCCCAAAACGTGTTGACGGGCACACCAACAGTGTGGGGCACATGGCAGATTCGGTCTTCCTTGCGCGCTGCGGCCAGTTGAATCGCGTAATAGGTGCCCTCGGTGCTGACCTGAAACGCTTCCTTGGCCGTGCTGGGGTACTCCTGCCACATCTTTTCAGGGTCGCCCGAAAACTCCCCGTCGCGTGTTGCCACGTACCAATTGCGCTGTTGCAGGTCCAGAGTCGCTCCTGTTTCGCCCTCAATGATCCCGAAATACTCACGGTCCTTGTCCGTCATCACCACGGGCGTGTCCACTCGATACGCGGGCTCTTGCCACCATGCGAAGAAGTGCATTCGGAAGTCTTTTTGCGTCAGAGGTGTGCCAGCCTGCGCCTGCGCAATGGCGCGCTGCGTCTTGTCGTAGAAGTCGCCTTCTTGCCCCTCTGCTGTGGACTCAATGATGCAAATGCCATCAAGCGGCACGGCAGGAAGTGAGCCTGTCGCAACCTCTTTGGCCTTATCCGGGAACTTCGCGCAAATCTTGCCGTACTCCGACACATGGAGTCGATGGATCGTGCCTGAGCGCATTGACGTTGCCACCCGCACGCTGCTATTGTTGTGCCCGAAAAGCAGCTCTGAGGCGCTATCTCTGGCCAGTGGAAAGCGTTGCAGCAGGAACTCCGGCAGGCGCTCGTAAGCCAGCTTCACCTTGTCGCGAAATATGACCTCTGCGGCCTCGCGGTCTTGGGCAATGATGCCGCACCGCTGATCGGCATTGAAAAGCGCATGGTCTAGCCAAAGGATTGCCACCAGCGTCGTGAAGCCAAGCTGCCGCGCCTTGCAAATGATGTTTCGGTAATGCAAGCGCGCCATGAGTCGTCGTTGCGCACTGTTGGGCACGAACGGGATGACAGAGTTATCCTCTCCATCCGGCTTTTTGACCATAATTTTGTATAAAAATCCGCTGCATACTCTCCATTGCGGATCGGCCAAGCACGCCAACAACTCAGCCTCTGTGGTCGGAACAAAGCCCGGATCAATCCCTTTTTTAGTGTCAACGTTTACATATGCTGAAGTAATAAGAACTGGTTTCTTTATTACTTTCGCTCCAAAAGTGTCAACGTTTACACCTTTTGGCACCTTCCAAGGGCGTTTGACGGTCGGGCTACAGGTGTTCATCGCGCCCCACCTCTTGCACCACAGGCAGCGCAGATCGCTTCATGCCCAGCAAAAAAGCCGTGAGGCTGTCCGTTGGGTTGGCCACTGGCAGCGCATCAATGCCGTATGCTTCGCGCTCCATGGACACGACTGACTTCATGGTCTCAATCAGCTTCTTTGCTGTGTCAACTCTTCCGGGCATTGAAATCACCTTGCGGTAAATCTCGTTGAGTCGGTCGTGGCCCTCGTCATCTGGCTTGCGCATCAGCGTGGCAAGTTGATCCATCAGCACCTTGTCAAAGGTCTGCGCCTCAAGCTCGGCCAGCAGTGCATTCGCCAGTGCTCGCGCCCGGTTGATGTCTTGGCGGTGCTCAAGCCTGACCCGTGCAATGCGGTCAGAACCAGCTTCAATGATCTGGCGTTGCGAAACTTCATTGAAACTGTTTAGGGTGCTGTTTACAGCAGCAGCGTTTAGCTTTGCCTCTGCCTTCGCGTGAATCTTTGCCTTGAGGTCTTGCTCCCAACCCTTTGCCTTTGCCACCTGACTGATGCGCCCCTTGCTGACGCCGTGGAGCGCGCCTATCTCTGTGTAGCTGAGTACACCTGCGCGGTAGTCGAGCTCGATGGCTTGCCAGTCGATAGCGGGTTTGATGATGGCCGGATTCATTGTCGTGATTACAAAGGTGTTCCCTGCGAAGTCAACCCGGACGGGGCAGCGCTAAACGATTGAAATATTTTTGTGTTTAGTGCAAATAGTTGTTGACTTATTTGCTGTGAGCGCTCACAATATAGGTGTTAGCAATTAATTACCACCTGAAAGGCTTACCATGAATACAGCAATTGATTCACCGCTTATCCTGTTAAAAGTTAAACAGGTTTGCGGTGACTACTATCTCGCAGTTCTTGACACCTCAAAACCTGACAATGGGAACTTTGTTCCTGCCTTCGTATTTGACAGAAATGGGGACTTCTTCAAATCAGAGATATGGAAAGGTCACATCGTTTCGCGCTACGAAGGCGCGGATTATGAAAGACTGGCATCATTTCACAGCCGCTCGCTAAACCTAATTAGCGCAGCCATTAAAGGAAATGGAGTGGTGGCCGCTGGTAAGGTACGCCAACCGGAAGAAGTGGCAGAATAGTTTTAACCACCCTGAAAGGCACAATATGACCGAAGATCAAGAAGTGACACAACTCCCCATGATGCTGACTGCAATAGGTCAGTCAATCGGGTACGGAGAAATAGAGCGCGCTCGGGCTCTCCAGAAATTGGCCATGGACTGGGCCAAGACGCCAGACAAGCGCGACGAAATCTACGCGAAGGATTTTGCCATCGCTGCGGGATGGACTGGGACATCATCTGGTCTTGATTGAAATGCGCAAATTCGTCATCCCCAAGCCCGCCCAAGTGGAAGAATTACCACCCAAGGCGGGGGATACGGGCGTATCCAAGCGCACACCAGACAAGATCAGGCAAGCTCAATCCAAGCTGGCCCTGCTTGAATCCGGGGGCAAGCGGGTGTCCGTCAACCTCACCGGGCAGGCCGTGGCCGACCTTGAGGCCATCAAGGCGCGCGACGGTACCGACAACACCGGGGCCATCATTGCAGCGCTGCGTGAGCACGCCAGTGCAGCGGCCAAGACCGACATCCACCGGGACCGACGCTTGAGTGCGACCTAGATACAGGCTATCCATGCCGCGCTCGCTGGCATCAGGCGCAAGGACCGTGAGCGTGCGCTGGCCGTTGATCAGGCTTTCCTGCTACTGTTTGACCTGATCCTGATTACGGGCCTGCGCCACCGCTCAATGTACTCAGCAGTCGCTGGCACGTTTTTCCATAGCGGCGTGCCCCAGCGGTCGATTACGGCCTGTGCTGCCTCACGCAGCTTCCTGTTCTCCCTCATAAATTCCTGCATGGTCTTAGCAGCGCCTAATTTTGTGATTTCAAGGTCAACGTTTACGAGTGATAGTTCAGCACTGAGTTCGTCAATCTCGGATTGCATTCCCTTGAACTTGCTACGAAGGGCAGCATTGGCTTCACTTGTATCAAAGTGACCTTTGCGCAATTGCTCTGCTTCCGCCTCCAGCTCATTGATACGCTCTGCTTGGGACTGTAGGGCGTCGGCTGCTTGCTTCATCAGTGCAATAGCCATAGATGACGCGGTGTAGTCCAAGCGCAGTCGTTCAATCAGCTCTTTCCGTTCATTCATTTTTGCGTCCTTTTGTCGCTATCTTTATGTGAGCACCACACGGCCAAGCGGTGAGACTTGGCGTGTGATTTCGTGGTTAGGTTTCCGATGTTATAGAGCAGGCTTTGTCTCTATACATTGCGTTATACGTCGCGTATGCAGCGCAGTATCTCGTAAGCCACTTGTGGCACTATGGCGTTTCCGAGTGCTTTATTTC
>OFRE01000288.1_pt1 | contig 14154 bp, 14 predicted proteins | sample 1543061 | NCBI WGS metagenome assembly OFRE01 (sample SAMN07774218, study PRJEB24372) | wastewater metagenome | isolation source: Exp Tend NO 50WW | collected 2016-02
AAACTCTTCACCCGTTGGCCCGTAGAGAACACCCGTGCGAACGTCGACGACCAACGGATACTGCTGCCAGGTCTTGATCGCCGCTTGGCTCGCCTGCTGTCGACTGATCGAGTCTGCGCCCCGGACACCAAACGTTTGAGAGATCACCCCGGAAGTCGCCGCGTTGCTCTGTTGCGAGCCTGCGAAGGTCAGGTGAGTCGTGTTGTCCTGGAATATCTCCGCCCCGCTCGCCAGGTTGCCTTGCTGACTGTTAGCGAACCTGACGGCATGCGTCACCTTGATCGCTGCGGACGTGCAGACATTGGCCTGCGACACACTGGGACCGTCGACCTTGTGGGTCTGCTTTACCGCCCCTGTCGCCGCTTGTCCTGATTGATGGCTCGAACTCGCTGAAATGTAGTTCGTCTGATCTTGCGCGACATCGCCGGTCGATCCGAAGTTGTGCTGCTGGCTGCTGGCGACAGCGATCTTGTGCGTCTGCCGGATAGCCCCGGTCGACGATTGCTGCGCCTGCTGACTGTCGCTTACACCAACCTTACGGGTCTGCTGGATTGCGGCAGGGGACGACCAGTTCGCTTGGTTGGAGATCGAAGCTGCAACCTTGTGGGTCTGCTTAACCGTCGACGTGGACGCCTGATTTCCGGCAACGGCATAGGCGCCGAATAGCAAATGTGTCTGCTTGACCGCCGCCGTCGCCGCCTGATCGGCCTGCTGACTGCTGGCCCCCGAAATGAACGTATAGGACTGCTGGCTGATCGCCCCGGTAGCCGCATGGTTGCCCTGCTGACTGTTGCTCGCCGCGACCTTGTGCGTCTGCTTGATGGCCCCGGTCGACGCCTGATTGGCCTGCTGGCTGTTCGACGCAGTGACGTTTACCGTGCCGCCGCTAGTAGCGGCCGGAACTTGGAATTGCGCCCAATGGACGCGGACGTCTACTGGGGCGACTTGCGTAAAATAATCGGCGCGCAGGATCTGCCCTGCAGCGCCGTCGTCATCCCACAGGTCGGAGGCGCCCGAGACGCCGCGCGGCAGGTCGAACTGCGGGAAGTCAATCGACATGGCTTACCCGTGGGCGATCTTGCCGCCGCCGCGAACCGTGCCGGTGGTTGTCGTGCTCGCCAATTGAAGCGGGAACAGGCACGACGAATTGAAGATTTCCGGCAGGCCCAGGTCAGCCCAATTGAAAATCTCCTTCTTGTTGGCCAGCGGTAGCGGCAAGTCCATGCGCGGGCGCGTCGCCGTGACACCGAAACTGCCAGCGGTGCCGGTCGTTGCCGAAAGCGTGATGCTGTCCACGTCGCGAATGTACTTGCCGGACGCTGCGGCAGGGATGTACCCATTGAGAGGAACCATGAGCGAAGCGCGACGGGTTGCGGCAAGCGAGATCGCTGACAGGTTGCCGCTGGTGCCATCGTTGTAGGTCACGCCGACCGTGGCCGTAACGGCGGTCGACCCCGTGTCCGTGTACCACTCCAGCCACCACTGCACGTCGGAAAAGTTTGCGTCGCCCTTACGTTCGTCCAGATTGTCCGTGGCGAGATTGGCATTCAGGTCGAGGTTGACGGTCTGTGCCGTTGTCACGGTGCCGGACAGCCCCCCCATGTGCATCAAGCGGTCATGGATCTCGATCGTGACGGCGCTGTTCGAGCAGACGGCGCTTGCCCATGCACCATAGCTTGTAGCCGGCGGCGTCTGCTGATTGAACTGAAACGCGCCCGTCAACGAGTTGTTACATACGGCTGCGGCGCCAGGAATGGCTCCCTGCCCGGGCTGGCCGGTTGCGCGCCAGAGGCTGTGACACTGACCGGCCGCCGTATTGGATAGCGAAGCCTTGTCGATGACCAGGCACGAGGCATTGTTGCCGAGCGCGTCCTTGAGTTGATCGCCAGTGGAAATAGTCATGATGGCTCCTTATGCGATGGCTTCGAACTGCAGGCGAAGCGCGGTGTAATCGGTGATCGAATCGGCCTCGGCGCCGGAGAGCGTGGGCGTGTATTCGGTGGGCGTGGGGCCCGGGTGGTACGTCCAGGCCGCGATGGTCGTCGTGCTCTGGCGCAGGCGCACGGTGATCCCGCCGCCGCCCGGCGCCGAGAGCACCAGCGTAGGAAGGTGGCCGGTCGAGACGGCGGGGTCGCCAATGCTGGACAGCGTGCATTCATAGAGCGCGCCGGGGAAGGTAGCGGCGATAAACGTCGCATCGTCACGCACCGTCTCGCCGATCATCGGGTAGAGATCGGTACCGGTTGACGGCACCCAGCCGGTATTCGACAGGTCGGCGATCGGGCGGGCGTACTGGACGGTGACGACCGAACCGAAGGTCAGGCGGCGGCGCCTGAAAACCTGCCAGGGGTTTCGGCTTATCGATGCTCTTTCTGCATCGGAAAGCGCATCGGAAAAGGCGATTCCACCGTAGAACAGACCGTCCGCTGCCGTAAAAATCTCGCCGTCGGACTCCGTCCCCAAAAAGCACAACGGATTGGCGCTGGCGCCGTAGGACGAAAATCCGGTATTCGACAATACAAGCGCGCCGTCCACGTACATCTTTCGCGTCGAGACGGATTCCCGATTGACGATTAGCACGTGGTGCTTTTGTCCGCTGGCCGGCGTCGCGAAAAAACTGTCTCCTGTCGCGACTGGCGACCAACCGACGCTGCGAACCGTATTGTTCGCAATCTGCACCGGAATGTCGGCGCCATCCTTTCTGACCACCGAATTAGTAGATCCGTAACTAATGAACGAACAGATCGCCACGAAGCAGTACGGACCAGACTCGCCCCATTCGCCGACGTCGTACCGGATCGACTTGGATATACCGTAGGCGCCGAGTCCGAACCGCCCGCCCTTCAGCCCGATCTGCTCCGATGAAATCGGCCGGCGACCCAGCACGCTTCTGGATGCCATCGACTGCGGCAGCCACGCATCCAGCAGTTTTCGCTTGCGAACGATCGGATTTGACCAGTCGATCTGGACATTCCCAGTCGGCTGTTTCGTCCAGGGCCTTTTAAGATTCATGGCTCAGGCTGGCCCGATCGTGCGTGGCTTGACCTTGAGCGTCCAGCCGGCCGAGACGGTCTGGCCGGCCCCGGCGTTGTGGATGTAATACTCGGCCTCGGCCGGCAGGTCGGTGGCCAGCAGCGTCATGTATTGCAACGACGTAACGTTGTTGACTGCGAAAGACCCGACGTACCAGATCGGCAGCGCCGCTTCCGGCACTTCGGCGGCGGCCGTACCGTCGATGTTGAGCGGGCGCGCATAAAGCCCCAGCGCGCCGCCTTCGGTAGGCGCAACGGAAAACTGTGCCGCCAGCACGAATTCGGCGTCGGGGTAGTTGGCCGCATCGGCGGACAGGCTGTAGGTCGCGTCGTTCGCCTGTACCACGGCATTGGCGGCGATGGCGCCGCCGTTAGCTTCGAGCGTCTTCTGCGTGCCCCACTTGACGATGGCTTCGCCGGCCATGATTAGACCGCCGTCCTGATGGCCGGAATTTCCATGTAATTCAGGTTCCCGTGATAAGCCGGGGTCGACGGCGCAGCTTGCGTGCCGGCGCCCGTGGCCAGTGCCGCTTCGGCGCGCGTCGCGAAGCGTGACAGTACCGCCTTGACCGATGCCCAGCCGGCGCTCCGAATCGCACCGCCGACGCCGGAAGGCACATTCAACAGCGCATCCGACAGGCCGGCGCGCACCGTGGCCTTCGCTCCCGCGATTCGCTCACGGCCTTGCAGCATGATTTGCAGGTTGATCTGCTTCGCCTGGCAGAGCAGCGCCAGGTTGGTGTAGGCCGCCGAGCCGTCCGGCGCGTCGACCGGCGTCAGGTTCGCCCAGGTGATCGCATCGAACACTTCGTCCGTCGGCACGCTGGTGCGCCAGATGTAGGTCGCGGTGTCCTGGTTGAACCAGTCGGCGAGCCCCATGTCGTTACCGGCGGCGATGAGCGCCGCAGCGGTCTGGTCGGCCATGGCCAGCGCCTTGAGGGTGGTGCATTGGGCGGGAGTCAGCATGATTTATCCTTAAGCGGTCGGCTGGCCGGCAGTGTAGGTCGGGTTGCTGTTGAACTGAATCGGATTGCCCGAAGTGATCGATTGGTCGGACGACTCTTCCGTGACGAACAGTACCTTGGCATTCACCGTGTCGACGAAGGCCAAGTGCATGTTCGTACCGTCAGCCACCGCCTTTAGCGCATTGCCGCCGCTCTTGCCGGTCAGCGTCGCGGTCAGTACGCGGGCAGCACCGTCGGCACCGGCGATGGCGAAGTCGCCAGTAACCAGCGTGGCCTCAGCTACCTTGGCAGAACCGTTGACCGTGGCGTAGGTGGACGAATAAGAGTCAGTCAGGATGACCTTGTTGCAGTTGGCCTTAAGGTAAGCCAGGCCACCATCGAGAAAGTCTGCGTGAGCGTAGCGGGACATTTACATCTCCTTAGTATGAAAGCGTGAGCCGGTCGTCCCACTTGTAGGTGAACGAGGCTGAGTCGCCCGCCCAATCCACGTCGAGATCGTTGCCCGTGGTCGTGATGCGTCGGATTCGCCAAACGGCGTCGGAAGTGGCGCTGCCGGGGGCGGCCTCGCCGAAATAGCTGAGTGAAGGGGAAACTGTGTCGAGTTTCTGATCGTAGCCCGACAGTGGGGCACCAAGCATTTCGCCGGGGGCTGCAACGATGGTCGTCCAGTTGGAGAACACCGGGTAGGACGGCATGCTTACGGTTATCGGCGGGATCGGCAGCCCGTAGTACGGCGCGTTCAAATCCCAACCGTTTGCGACCACTTGACTGTCGGTCAGTTTGATGACCTCTGCGGTCACAGTGATGTCGTCAGGCGGGTAGACCTGATCGATGCGGTACGCGCCCATGTCGCAAGTCACGACGACGCCCTGTCGGACGACGTGCGCCTGTTGGCGCATGAACACGACGCTCGGGGTCATCTCTGCCCGGTCGGCGAATCCGCCTCGGAGAAGTTCCCCGATTTCCTTGAAACTGAGGTGTAGACGAGCAAGAACCCCGACGTGTTCGGACGCCGGGGTTTCGATGTAAATCACCGGATCGGACATCCTCTCATGCAGTTGCACGCGGGCACGACGTTTCATATCCCGTGTCGAGAGCATGTCCGGTTCCCTTAGATTACGTCATCGGTCTTGGCGGCAGCCTTCTTCGGCTTGGCTTCGGCAGCGACGGCAGCACCAGCGGCCAGCAGTTCTTCGGCTTCCTTTTCGGTCGCGTCGAACTCGGTCTTCGGATCGATCACTTCGCGCTTGTTCTGCGGGCCACGAACGATTTCATGTACGGCGATCAGCTTGGGCATTTGCTTCTCCTTGAAATGGGCGACCCGTAGGCCGCCCGGTCAGTCATCAGGCCAGAACTTGAGCCGTCAGAGAGTTGTTGGGATTGACCGGAACGGTCAGCGGGGCCGATTGGGTCATCACGTAGGTGGCAGACGGGTCTTGCTGCGACCACATCTTCGGGAACACCGCCATCGCGTTGAAGCCTGCCTTCTCGTCGAGGATGGCGCCGAAGCAGCGCACACCCATGACGTTCGGGCCGGTCAGCAGGATGGACTTGGGATCGAGGTACGGGGTTGCCGTGCCGGTATCCGGGTCTTCGTAGAAGTCGGAGTTGACCCACAGTTCCAGGTTCGGGCCGAGCTTGCCGATGTACTCGACGTACTCGCCAGAACGCAGGCCGGTATTCAGGTCGGCACTGGAGCCGCGCAGTTGCGTATCCAGTTGCTTCTGCACGTCGGCGTCGGCCAGGAGGATCGGCAGAACCGAGGAACCAACCGTCAGACGGTTGACCGGGCCACCGAAGTCGGCACGACGGACGCGATCAATCCAGGTCTGGATGTCGACCATCGGCTTCACGCCGGCATCGCCCCAACGAGCACCAACGCCGAGGACGACGGTGTGGTTGGCTGCGCGGCCAAAGTCCACAACGCGAGTCGGGTAGTCGACACCGGAGAGGGTCAGCTTGCCGTCGATCAGTGCACGGGCCGCCATCCACTCTTCACGGCGGTCAATCGTTTCACGATGGACGCGCAGGATGTCGCCGATGATGGCGTTGTAGCGAGCTTGCGGCGACAGCGAGTTCGGGGAGAACAGGCTTTCGGACGGACGGCGACGAATGACGCGAGCCGGATTGACCGCATCCTTCGGCTTGACGTAGGCCGGCTTCAGGCGAGTTACCGAAGATGCTTCGCTGTAGACTGCACGACCCTGGACGGTCGGCACGACGAGCGGGGCCAACTTGCGGCCTTCCTTGATCTTCTGGAAGTCGATGTACTCTTCCTCGAAGGTGATGACCTGATTGAAGGCCAGGTTGCGGAAGTACGTGGACGGTGCCGGTACTTCCCGGTACAGACCCAAGAGCGAGTCGGTATCGTAGAGAGTGACGTTGATTGCCATGATGTTCTCCTGTTAAACGACGGCGGGCGTCTTGGTGTAAATCTGGTTGCCACCGCCGAGGACGAACGCATTGGCTTTCTTGGCTGCGGTATCGTAGCTGGCCGGCCAGGCAAGCGCGTCACGGTTGAACATGCCCGCCTTGTAGACCGGAACGTTGGAAGTGGAGCCTGCGCCTGCCGGGATCGCGGCAACCGAGATCGCGTTCGGCGCTTGCGTGCCGTACAGGGCGACCGTGATGGCGCGAGTGGCGGGATCGACGAAGACCGGCGTCCAGGCTGCAAGGCCAGTGCCGTTCAGACCGGCGCCGAGGATGCCGTAGTCGGTAACGACGGGCGGGGTATCACCGGCAAACAGTTCGACCTGAGTGAACGAGTCGGTCTGGATGTCGGCAAGGCCGGCTTCAGAATAGTTGATCGTGGTCATGATTACTTATCTCCTTTAAAGCCGGTGAAAGCCTTATAGTCGTTGACGAGTTGCTGCGCGGCAGACGGCTGATTTTCATCGCCGCCCTCGGAACCGAGGTTCGGGTTGCCGTGCTTCATGGCTTCCGCGAAAGCGTTCTGCTCGGCGGCAGCTTGAACCGGGGCAGCGGCGAGGACCGCCTTGGCGTTCTCGACCGACAGTTCGGTTTTCATCGAAAGGTGGAATGCCAACTCACGACGATCTTTCGCTTCGTCGCAAGCTAGGATACCCTGAATTCGTTCGCGCTCGGCCAGCGCACCTTCTTTCTGGCCTTCAGCGCGAGCCGACTCCAGAGCAGCCTGGGCTACGGTGGACTGGTCTTCTTGGCTCATGGTTACTTCTCCTGTGATTACGGAACGGCCACCGAAGGAGGCCATCGCTTCGTCGAAAGCCCGAATCTCATGCGCGAATCCGATGCTGACCGCTTCCTCGGCGCTGTAAGTGAGTGCCTGGGTTGCGCGGACAGCCGCTTCATCGATGCCGAGATTTCGTGCCACCGTCGATGTGAAAATATCGTACAACCCTTCGATACGAGCCTGCATCCTGTTTTTGACATCTTCAGGGAGCGGTTCGTAAGGATTTCCGTCGACTTTGTGATCTCCGGCAAAGATGAAGGTGAGTTTCACACCCATTTCATCCATTGCCTTCGAATAGTCGACGTGGGAGGTTACGACACCTACCGACCCGACACCACCAGTGCGCGGGACGATAATCTTGTCAGCGACGGACGCCCAAGCGTAGGCTGCGCTGTAGGCATGCTCATTGACGAACGCCTGGATCGGCTTCTGTCCGCGCATGGCGAAAACCTTGTCGACCGCGTCGAAGCATCCCGCCACTTCACCGCCGCCCGACTCGATGACCATTGCTATACGCTGGACTGCCGGATCGGACATGCCGCGTTCAAAGGCTTTCTGGATGTAGATGTACCCGGTAGCCCATGAGCCGAACTGGTAGCTGAAATCGTGCAGCAGGACACCCTTGATCGGGATCATCAGCGTTCCGTTTTCGACCTTGTACGGACGGATGCTCGCCCGCCAGCCGGATTCGTCTTCCGGCCAGAAATCTTCGTCGGCTGACGCGGACTCCTTCTCCCGGATGGCGACCATCTGGACGGCCAGGTTGTTCATGCAATCGGATAGCCATTGGGCACGGTCGTTGGCGACCATCACCGGACTGTTGGCGAAACGGGAGGTAAAGGCGCTCATTGGTTGCCCTCGTCTACGGCGCTGCGGGGCGCGTCACCCGTGCTGCTCGGGGTTCCGCTCGCCGCGTTCATCATGTTTTTGCTGGAGGCGTCCTGCCCGAAGACAAGACCGAGATCGTCCATCATTTTCTTCTCACGGGCCTTCTGACGCAGGACAGCACGCCAGTCCATGCCAAGCGCCCCGAGTTCGGATTCCAGGGTGCCGAGTCCGTTGTTGACCCGCAACACGGCAGCCTGGGTTTCCTTCAACTGGTCGATCTGACCCTTGGATGCGCCGAGCCAGTCGCAAGCCGAGTAGGCTTCGGCGTTCATCCCCTCGTACCACTTCGGGGCTTTCTTGGAGACGGTCGTGATCTCGCCCGCGTTGATCGCCTCTTCGAGCCACAGGCGGTAGAACGTCGAGGCGAACCTGTCGGCGACGGTGCGCTTCTGCACGCGCATCCGGCGATCCGTCTGAGCCAGTTCGGCGCGCAGGTTGGAGTAGTTGGCCTTGGAATAGTCCTTCGATAGTTCCGAGTAGCCGACACCGAGGGCGGCGCTGATATAGCGCAGCAGTGACTCTTCGAAGCCCGATCCGACGCCGCCCGGTGTGCCGGCATTCTGCAGCCGCATCTTCGTGCCGGGGAAGAAGTGGGGAATCTTCACGCCGTCGATCATGAAGTTGCGGCTCGACCCGGTGTATTGCGCGATGGCCGACAGATAACTGGTCGCGTAGTTAGCGACCGCGTTGGCGTCGATCCCGCCCGCCTGCTGCATCACAACGTCGGTCGGCAGATCGGATTCGATGGACGCGGCGTAGGAGGCATTCAGCACGGCGTTCTGCAGGACGACATCCCGGAACTTCCGGGTCATCTTCATTTCCTTGAGCGCAGCCACCATCATCGCAATGCCCCGGCTTTGATCCGGACGCCACTGGTCGACGATGTGGATCATCTGCAGGCGATCCCACGACGGGATGCCGACGACCTGACCGCGAGTCAGCGGAACGTATTTCCAGGTGAAGCCGTCAGGATCACTCCAGTCAGTCGGGTGGCTGTTGCGGACATGGTAGCCCACAGGGGCGCCGTAGTTGTCGCGGACGACGCCTCGACGCAGGAACTTGGTATCCGGCTGCCCGTAGGGGTTGCTCAGACGGTCGAGGTCGAGCATCTGGAGCGAGGTGCTGAAAGGTCGGGTGATCTGACGAACCCATTCCACACTGGCGAGGACTTCGCCGGCCATTGTGTGAATCCCGACAGCCAGGCGGACGAGGCCAGTCAGCGTCTGCATCCGGGAAGCGTCTGGGTAGTTCTTCGTGCTCTCCGCGTACAGGGTGAACTTGGACTCGGTTTCTTCCTGGAACTCTTCCGCCCACACTTCGTCCAGTCCGAGATACTTGAAGTTCGGGCGAGCGTTGAGCATGAACATCTCGCCGACGATATGATCCTTCTGGATCGTCGACCCGGACTGCACTAGGGCATCGTTACGCAGGGTATCGCGTACCCGACTGTCCATGATCTGCTTTTCAGGCAGGATTTCGGCGTCGGCAGACATGAACGGCGGCGACCATAGCGCCATCTCGTTCGACATGCGGGAAGCGGCGTCGTAAGCACCCTGCATGGCGACCGTGCCGATCAGCGGATCAACGTATTCGACGTTCATGCGAAGAACGGCCTGCCGGGGGCGAACGACCCGGATTGCCCGAGTTGCGCCTTGAGGGAGGTGATGTAGGCCAACAGCCGGCCAGCGTTGGCGGGCGTGTAGCGGATCAACTCGCCGTTGGAGTCACGGAGTTCGGCAACCGACTGGCCCAACATCAGGGCGTGATACGCCGCTTCAGCCTCCGCCAGTTGTGTCGTCAAATCAGCCATCGGGTTCCCCAATAGAATACTTGAGGCGAATCATACCTACCCGATGGTTGAAATTCAAAGCGAAAGTTGAGTTACCGCTTTCTTTTGGCCGTCTCTTGCAGTTTCCGGTAAGCCCTCTGCTCCAATTGCCGAACCTTAAGGAAGTCACACTTAATCTGCGCTTCAACTGGTTGCTGGAAAAACAACCGGGCTAGATGGGGAAACAGACGCGCGGGAACCACAACGCCTGATAGTTTCGCTGAAGGTTCCGCTATTCTTCCCACTCGATGTGGATGCAGGCGGTACGATCAAGACTCGCGTCTCTGTCCGCCTTTTCTTTTGTCGCGTGGACGCAACCACCGCAAATAGGTGCCCCTTTATAATACCCACTGTCAGCCTTTTCAGAAGTATATTTAACTTGTATCTTATTTAAGAATCCGTCAATATCTACTACTAAATCATAGTCTTGACTATCGTTTAAAGGTATGCTTATAGTATACCCTTCGGATGTATAGTACGCTATAGCTAATCCAACTGCTATATTACTTTTTGTTTTGTATTCATATTTTCTCCATGAAAAAAAAAAGACTAGGCAGTGTTCATGGCACTACCAGGGGAGCTACCCTTTTCGTCTTATATTGGTGGAATAGGTAGGATTCGAACCTACGTGCCCTTTCGAACAATATCTTAGCAGGATATCGGTATTAGCCACTCACCCACTATTCCTATGCTTAGGCCGCACCTTGCAGCGCAACTTCCAAGTAGAGACAGCACTTGGCTGTCTCTTATATTTACTTGTAGCTAGGAATGGTAGTGTATAACTGCCACTGTAGCGGTTCATTAGTAGATACTAGAGTACCTGCTAAATTGTAGTATCTGCCATCGGGTAGTTGGTAGCCGCGTGAGAAAATAACAGTACCTACTGGATACTTCTTACCTTCGTCTCTAACAATAGCTAACATTGAGCCTTTAGTCATAATTAAATTCCTTTAGTTTGCTCGATAATCGAGCGTGAATTCCTGTATCTTTTCGTAGAACGTACAATAGAGAATTACCTCCAATTCGGCCGTCTACTAACGTGTACTCATGTGAAGCACCAACGACCTCCATGAGTTTTATAATTTTTGTATTGTTGTCACTAATAAATGTGCTTGCGATTTTGCAATCTAGTGTGACAAAAGTATGATGTAGTATAGCTAGTATCCACTTACGTATGGGCATATCTACTGAGAAATGCATCCATATATTAGTTCCGCTATAGTTTTCAAACATAGCTACTGCTACTATCTTATTATTATGAATATATCCTATACAATAGGGTATACTTTCTCCGGGATCTACAGCCTGTCCTTGTTCTTGCAGCAAGAATTCATATAGCTCTTTAGAATGTCCGGATACTAACATGGTGTTCCAAGATATGGGAATTTCATTTGCTCACCTCAGCCGGGACATATGATATACCTGTAGTAATCCCTATCTCCCAGATAGTCTGTATGATAATCTTCCCTAAGTTCGGAAAACTTGAATTCAACTAAAGACCCACAAAGCGGATGTACTTTTCGAAAAGTTCCTTGTTGTATTAGCTTAGCCATTTAAACCTCGTAAATATGCCATACAAAGCCAGTATTATCCTGTACTGTAGCAATGAAACGGCCGGGATTGTCTGGTAGTTCCCAGCCTGTACCATACACACATACTTTAAGCTGGGAGATACCACGTACTGCATTATCGACTTCTACCCATACTACTAGTTGGGTAGCGCCCTGACACCCTGCCGAAATAATTTTAGCTCCTGCATAGGAGGTAAATACTGTTTTACCCGTTCCATTAAGAAAAAACTTATGAATAGTTTTCAAAACGCTACTCGCTTTCTAAGTGTTTTATTCCAAATCATTTCATTATTATATACAAAAACCACACTACAGTTAAATGTATAATTTTACTACTGTTTGGCGCAAATAGCGAAATTTGAAGCACAAAAAGCCCGCGTTAAAGCGAGCCTTTGTAAGTGTCTGGAACAAGTTATACGGAGATTAGCAACTACCACGTTGCAAAGTTGGCTTTCGCCTGTCAGTGAAGTAACCGTAAGATACACCAAGACTTAAATTATGCCTAGAATAGGTATTACAGATTAAATGCCCGAAGGCAGTTCTTAATTTATGGTAAGAAATGTGAAGTAACTGTAAAAATCGCTAAGGACTTTGGAAAAGAGTAGAATATGCGAAATCGGCTTTGTTTTCACCAATTGATAGAAGTAACGATCTCTATCACTAACTCTTTACCAAAGTCCTAAGACTTCGGCCACGCTTACTCATGTTGGATTGGATACCACGACCTCTAGCCCTGATCAATGGGGTAGGTAAAGCGATTTGTTAACGTCTGATTTGTGGGCTGTTTACCGGATCTAGTAGTTGCAACTACTAGCACTGCGACGATTTTTTACAGCTTTTCGAAGAGCTGAATGTAGTCAATAATTGCTTCAGAGAAGCCGCTAATGGTGGTCCATTGAGCATTATTGATTCCGTTTTCATACGCAGCTACATTAACTACGTAACCCTTGCCCTTTGGGGCACTTGCGGAAGTCTGTGACTGTTCGTCTGTGAAGACGATACAGCGATCATACTTGGTGTTAGCATGAATTGAATTCATGGCACCACGTAGATCGGTTCCGCTAATTTGTTGGCTATTGCGAATAGCCTCAATCAACGAGAAGCCACGGCGAGGAGCAATCCGTACACATCGGTCACTGAAAGAGTAGATTTCTACTTCTTCACAGATTTCGCGGCACAGAATAGCCAAAGCGGCAGCAGCATCAAACCGATCAAGATCTGACTTCTTGCTAACTTGTGCACCGAACATTGAGCCCGATACGTCAACTAGAAGCACGGTCTTTCCAGGTAGCTTTTCATGTGTTGCAAGAGACTTGAACATCAGGGCTTCAAGCATATTCTCAAATTGAGGCATAATGCGAGCAGCAGCTAGGTAACGGAATGGGAGAACCTTGGTAACATCTAGGTTAGAAGCGTATGAACGAATTGTTGATTCGCTGATACCTGACTCTACCATGTTACGTAGGTTACGAAGGAACGCTAGAGCTCCCAGCTTCTTCTCAGTCATAAGACGTTCGAAGGTTTCCTTCTTATCAGCTCCAGCAGATAGGTTGGTTTCCCAAGTATCTGGAGTTTCTAGAGCCTTATCAGCAACCTTCTTGAAGAGGATTGCTTGTGCCATATCCTTTGGCTTTGGGTGTGTAAGGAACATTACGTCGCGTAGTGACACGGCCGCTGAGTTCTTATCCCACTTAGCAAGTTGATACTCATTGAACTTGCTGAAAGCCTTGCCAAGGCCCTTCTTAACCTGATTGCTAAGAGGAGTCTTGCCATCCTTCCAATAAATGGATAGGAACTCTGACATTTCGTCAGGACGCTGAATCACAGCATCGAGCGCGCTAGCGCTCAGCTTGTGATTGCGAGCAAGCTCGCGAGCAAGGAATAGTGGCACATGACGAAGCTTGAACTTGGTTCGGGCTTCGTCGGCTAGTGCTTCAACGAACTTTGGGTCCGCCTTAGTCACTAGATTCTTCATCAGATCGGTACTTGTAGTACCGTCGATGTAGAATTGGTTTTCCCACAGCATGTGTGCTAGGGTTAGACGAGTTAGCTGAGCTTCAGCTGAAATCTTTCGTACAGCAACTCCGCCGTGGTTGATAACACGTTCTTGAGTGCGAAAATTAAGCGATGACATTATATCTTTCGTTTGAGTTGAAATATAGACTAGAACAATGAATTCAGGTATTGTGCATCTGGGACCACCCTGCACTAACGGGATCGAACCGTACAGATCTTTTTAATAGCATAAATGAAGTAACTGAATTCGACACTAAGTCGTAACTAATAGGCTAGAACAAGACGGAAAGAGAGTGTGGTTTCATTACAAGTGAAGTACTCATTCCTGACACTAAGCCATAATTTGAAAGCCGGTAACATTCATAATAGGTTTGGCAACCATTGCCAGTTTCGGGCATAAGTTTGAGGCCCCGAAACTTAGAATCGAACTAAGAAGTAACTATTACTACCAACACAGCTAAATAAAGAATTTAAGTTGAGAATATTCGGCAAGCAGGTTTATACTGTTCGGAGACTCTCCGGGTCGTACTACCTGTTAGGGGTTTCACCTTACTTTCTAATTCTCGGATCGAAATCCATCTTAATTAGTAAGATGACTTGCTTCTATTTACATTATTATGATGAACTGCTTAATCCATCGCTA
>OFRE01000290.1_pt1 | contig 14056 bp, 20 predicted proteins | sample 1543061 | NCBI WGS metagenome assembly OFRE01 (sample SAMN07774218, study PRJEB24372) | wastewater metagenome | isolation source: Exp Tend NO 50WW | collected 2016-02
GCGCTGGCCGGCCAGGCGCCGTCCAACACCCTCACGCTCGACAGCCCGCCGCCGGCCGCGCTGGTGCTCGCAGGCCTTGCGCCTACCGTTCGTCGCGCAGACACCATCCGGCCGACGCAGGGTGCTCTGGCGCTCGCGGGCAACGCGCCGACCGTCAACGCCAACGGCAGCATCAGCAAGCAGCCGAGCACCGGCGCTGCCGTGCTGGCGGGCAACGCGCCGACCGTCAACGCCAGCGGCCACGCGACCCGGCAGCCCAATACCGCCGCCGCCGTGCTTGCCACCAGCGCGCCGATCGTCGTGCGGGCGGACAACCGCGTGCCCACCGCGGGGGCCATGGCGCTGCAGGGCAACGCGCCCACCGTGGTGGTCACCAGCAGCGTGGTGATCAACCCGACCACTGGGGCGCTGGTGGTCAACGGATCGGTCCCCACGGTGGTGTGGGCTGGAAGCGCTGTTGTGACGCCAGCTGCGGGCGCGCTGTCGATCGCCTCGACGGCGCCCGGCGTCGCCGGCGTCACGGTGCACGGGGCTCGCCGCAAACATCGGCGGCAACAGTCGTCGACGAGCCGAAACAACATTCAGGGCTGAGCCAATGGGCATCCAACTCATCACCGCCGCCACGCTCGAGCCGGTGACCGTCACCGAGGCCAAGCTGCAGTGCCAGATCGACACCAGCGACTTCGACACGCTGCTGCCGATCCTCATCGCCGCCGCGCGCCAGAGGTGCGAGAACTACATGGACGCCGCCATCATGCAGCGCACCGTGGAGATGACGCTCGACGCCTTCCCCGAGGCCGAGATCCGCCTCGAGCAGCCGGTGGCGTGGAACAAGCTGCACGGCGGCATGGGTGCCGTGGCCTGCCCCGTCAGCATCACCAGCGTCACCTATGTCGACACGGCAGGCGCGACGCAAACGCTCGCCGGCGCCGCCTACAGCCTCGACCTGAGCGTGTGGCCCTTCTATCTGCTGCCCGCGGTGGACACCGAGTGGCCCGACACGCGCGACCAGGCCAACGCCGTGACCATCCGCTACCAGCTGGGCTACGACGCCACCAGCAAGGTGCCGGCCGACATCCGCGCCTGGCTGCTCATGACGGTGGCCTTCATGTTCGCCAACCGCGAGAGCATGGTGCTCGACGGCAAGGTGGCCGAGATTCCCAACCGCTGGACCGACGCGCTGCTCGATCCGTATCGGGTGTTCGAGGTATGAGCCTCGGCGCCGGCAAGCTGCGCGAGCGCGTCACGTTCGAGAAGCGCAGCGACGACACGCGCGACGCCCTGGGCTCGCAGACGTCTGCATGGGTCGAGCACGCCACCGTGTGGGCGCAGCGCATCCCCGGCAAGGGCGACGAGGTGCCCGTCACCGGCCAGCTCGCCGTGCAGGTGGACGAGACCTTCGTCGTCCGCCACCGCACCGACCTGCTGGAGACCATGCGCCTGGTCTGGCGCGGCGCGGCGCACGAGATCGTGGCGCTGTCGCCCGACGTGAAACGCGAGTTCATCACCGTGCAGTGCACGAAAGGCATTCGCGATGGCCGATGACGGGTTCATCGTCAAGATCCACGGGCTGGAAGACGCCGCCGCCGAGCTGCGCGCGCTGCCGGCCAAGCTGCGCAAGCGCGCCATCATGAACAGCCTGCGCGCAGCGGGCCGGGTGATCCGCGACGAGGCGCGGCGCTTGACCCCCGTGATCGCCGTGCCTGTTCGTCGAAAGGGCCGCCTCATCCGCAAGCCCGGCACCGTGCGCCAGGCGCTCAGTGTGCGCACCAGCAAGGCCAGCACGCGATCGGGCAACCTGGGTGTGTTCGTCAACGTGCGGCCGGCCAAGGGCGCCAACAAGGGCAAGTACAACCCGTTCGACCCGTTCTACTGGCGCTTCATCAAGGTGGCGGGCCGCACGCTCAGCTTCCTGCGCGGCGCCGCCGGCCGGCTGGGCCAGGCCAAAGAGAAGTTCGAGGCCACGCTGGGCCCGCAGATCCAGCGGCTGAACCGCAAGGGGGCACAGCCATGAGCGCCGAAAGCGAACTGCGCGCCGCACTCGTCGGCTACGCGCCGCTGCTGGCCCAGGTGCCCGCCGCGCGCATCAGCGTCGACGCCGTGCCGCAGGGTTTCACGCGGCCCTACATCGCCTTCAGCAAGCAGGGCGGGCAAGACGAGCTCGGCACGGACAACACCCTGCTCGCCGCCGTGAGCACCATCGACATCCAGTGCATCGGCACCGACCGCAGCAACGCCATCGCCGTGCGCGACCTGGTGCGCACCGCGCTGCAGCTTGCCGGCATGCCGAGCGACCGCAACAGCGCCGGCTACGACCCCGAGAACGACCTCGAAGCCGAGATCGTCACCGTCGACTGGTTCGACACACCTGAGCTAACCCCACCTTAACCAACACCCGGCCGCGGCCGGTTTTCTTTCGTCCAAAGGAGTCATCACCATGACCACAGCAGTCGGCCGCGGCGTCAAGCTCGAAATCGCCACGGCATTCACAGGCGCCAAGACCGTCACCGCGCTCACGCTGGCGTCGCCCGGCGTGGCCACCAGCTCGGCGCACGGCATGGCCAACGGCACCGTGGGCTACTGGGCCGCCACCGGCGGCGGCATGCCGCAGATCGACGGCCAGGCCACACGCGTTTACAACCAGGCCACCAACACCTTCGAGACGCAGGGCCTCAACACCGCCGGCTACAGCGCCTGGGTGAGCGGCACCTTCACGCCGGTGAGCACGTGGGGCACGCTGAGCGAGATGATCGGCTACAGCATCGGCGGCGGCCAGGCCCCGGACCTCGACGACACCAAGCTCAACGACGTGGCGCAGCAGTTCCTGCCCGGCCTGCTGCCGGCCGACACGGTGCAGATCGACCTGCTGAGCCAGACCTTCAACGGCACCGTGATGCAGCTGATCGAAGACGCGTCGATCCAGCTCACGTATCAGGTCTACCGCATCACGCTGGCCGACGGATCGGTGCGCGTGTTCCGCGGCATCCCCTCGCGCCCGGGTGAAAGCCTGCAGCGCGGCCAGCTGGCAACCGGCAGCTTCCAGATCAAGGTCAAGGGTCTGGCGCTGCGCGGCGCGGCCTGATGTCGCCCGACGCACTGGTCGCCCAGCTCGAGGCGGCGCGCCTGCGCTGGGTGCCGCTCGACGGCGAGGACGGCACACGCAGCGTGCAGATCGAAACGCCGAGCCAGTTCCGCGCGTGGAAGCTGCTCGACGCGCTGCGCGCCAGCGACGGCGACGCCATGATCGACCTGCTGGTGCCCATGGCGCGCGACTGGAAGGGCATCACCCAGGCCGACCTGCAGGGCGCTGCGGTGGGCAGCACCGACGCCGCTCCCTTCGGCACCCGGCTGCTGCGGCTGGCGCTGATGGACCGGCCGCGCTGGGTTACGCACCTGGCCATGGAGTCGGTCAAGGCCAGCAAGGAAGCGGCCGACCGCATCAAGGCCACCACGGGAAACTGACTGCCCTGCTCGACGCGCAGGCGGGCGTCGAGCTAGAGGGCATACCCCCGCCGTTGCCCGACGAGCCCACCGCCCGCGCCATCCGCGCCTGGAACCTGCTGGCCAACGGCATGGGCGGGCTCGACTGGACGGGCCTGCCCTACGTGGTGGCCCACCTGGGCATCACCGACGTGCCGCTGCTGATCGAGCAGCTGCTCGCCATCAAGACCCACAAACCGCCAGACCCACAAGCCCCGCCGCCCGGCGGCGGCATGGAGTGACACCGCATGGCACTCGCCACCCTGTCGATCGACATCGAAGCGCGCCTCGCGCGGCTCGAAGAAGGGCTCGACAAGGCCGCGCGCATCAACGCCAAGGCGGCGAGCGATGTGGAGCGGCGCTGGCAGGCCGCGTCCACTTCCATCAAGGCCGCGCTCGCCCCGCTGGCGGCGGCTTTCAGCGTAGAGGCGCTGCGCCAGTTCACCATCGGCAACGCGCAGGCGGTGGACTCGCTCAACGACATTGCCGACGCCACCGGCTCCACGGTGGAGAGCATCAGCGCGCTGCAGGACATTGCGCGCCGCACCGGTACCGACATCGGCACCGTCGACACCGCGCTCGTCAAGCTCAACCAGGCGCTCAGCGCCGCCAAGCCCGACAGTGATCAGGCCAAGGCACTCAAGGCCATCGGCCTGAGCGCCACCGAGCTGAAGAAGCTGGACCCGGCCGAGGCGCTGCGCCAGGTGGCGGTGGCGCTCAGCGGGTTTGCCGACGACGGCAACAAGGCCAGGCTCGTGCAGGAGCTTTTCGGCAAGAGCCTGCGGGAGGTGGCCCCGCTGCTCAAGGATCTGGCCCAGCAGACGCAGCTGGTCGGCAGCGTGACCAAGGAGCAGGCCGAGCAGGCCGAGCGCTTCGTGCACGCACTCGGCCAGTACGAAACCGCCGCCGCCCGCGCGCGGCAGGCCTTCGTGGTGTCGATCCTGCCGGTGATCACCGACTTCATCGAGCGCATCAACGCCGCCACCGAGGCGCACGGCGGGTTTCTCAAGGCGCTGGCCAAGCAGAACCCGCTGGAGAACATGCCGACCAACCCGGTCGACGGCATCATCAAGTACCGCGCCGAGCTGGAGAAGCTGCAGGCCACCATCGACAAGGCCGGCAGCGTGCGGCAGGGCACGCCGCTCGCCGACAAGCTGGCCATCGAAGCCAACACCGCCAAGGCGCGGCTTGTCGACGTCAAGGAATTCATCGCCTACTACGAGCGGCTGCTCAAGCTCACCGCCGGCGACGACAACTCAGGCGCCCCGCCGGCCTTCACCGGCCGCAGCGTGGCCGACATCACCGGCGCGAAGGACAGCAAGGCCAAGAAGGGCATCGCCGCCGACCTGGACTTCCGCCGCAGCGAGATCGCCGGCACCGAGAAGGTCAACAACGACCTGCGCCTGGCGCAGTACGACGAATTCCTCAAGGACCGCAAGGCCCGCATCGACGCCGAGATCCTGCAGAACAAGCAGGTGTTTCAGTCGATCGACGACAAGGCCGAGAGAGAAGACGAGGCCGCCCGCATTGCCGCCAACGGCGTCAAGAGGCAGATCGAAGAGCTGAGCGAGTTCGCCAAGCAGGCCCAGCGCAACATTCAGGACGCGCTTGGAGAAACATTGCGCAAGACGCTCAAAGGCGACTTCGACGGCATTCTCAGCCTGTGGGGAAACATGCTGCTCGAGATGCTCGTGCAGGCCGAGGCGGCCAAGCTCAACGAGGCGCTGTTCGGCAAGCCCGGCAAAGACGGCGCAGTCGGCACCGCCGGCGCGCTGACCGACCTCTTCAAGTTCTTCGGCGGCTCGTTCGCCTTGGGCAGCGAGAGCGTGCCGCGTGACATGCTGGCCTTCGTGCACCAGGGCGAGCGCATCGTGCCGGCGCATCAGAACCGCGGCCCGTCAAGCGGCGGCACCACCATCCACCAGACCATCGATGCCCGTGGCAACAACGACCGCGCCGGCGTGGCCCGGCTGGCCGCGTCTGTCAAGGCCGCCACCTTGGCCGCAGTGGCCGATGCGCGCATCCGTGGCAACCCCGCCTTCTCATGACCACCTACGCCTACCCGACGTCGCGTGCCTGCGCCCCGGCCGACATGGAGTGGGGGCGCCTGGACAACGACCGCGCCGACTCCAGCCCGCTCAACGGCTACGGCACCACGCTCAGCGTGCCTGGCATGCGCTGGACCGCCACGCTCAGCTACAACGAGCAGCGGCAGAGCGACCGCGACGAGCTGGAGGCGTTTCTGCTCAAGCTCGACGGGGTGGCTCACCGGGTGAGCCTGTGGGACATGGGGCAAGGCTCCCGCGCCGGGCTGCCCGGTGGCACCATCAACACTACCGGCGTCACCACCTCGGGCAGCACGGCGCAGTTCGCCACCAGCATCGTGCTCACCGGCTGCGGCGTCAGCACCACGCTCAAGGGCAACAGCAAGTTCGCCATCGGCGGGCAGCTGTTCGTCGCCGCAGACGACGCCGCCGCCAACGGGTCGGGCGTGATGACTGTCGTCAACCGGCCGATGACGCGCGCCGCCATTTCCGGCGGCGCTGCGGTCACGCTGATCAAGCCGACCGCGCTGTTCTTCATGCCTGAGCCGCTGGTGCTGCCGCGCTCGCGCGGCGGCGTGTGCCCGGCGTTCGCGGTGCGCTTCGTGGAGATCTTCGCATGAGCCGCGGCCTGGACGGTGGCACCACCAGCGCCGTCGCGGCGGCGCACGTCATCACGTTCCCGCTGGTGGAGATGGCGCTCGACTCGGGCACGCTGTACTTGTGCGGCGCCGCGCACGACGTGGACTATGGAGGCCACACCTACCAGGCCGTCTACGGCCTCGGCCAGATGGAGCCGATCGAAGAGACCGACGTGGCGGTGATGGGCCTGGCGTTCACGCTGTCCGGCGTGCCGGGCTCCACCATCGCCATCGCGCTCGGCACCGAGGTGCAGGGCCGCGCGGTCACCGTGCGCCAGGCATTCGTCGACAGCGGCGGCGTGCTGCGCGTCGACACCAACGTCTGGACCGGCTACCTCGACCAGATGACGGTCGACGACGGCGTGCCCAACGCGACGATCCGCGTCACCGCCGAGCACCTCCTGGTGCGCTGGGACACGCCGCGCGTGGTGCGCTTCAGCCACGAAGACCAGCAGGTTATCTCGGCGGGCGACAAGTTCTTCGAGTACCAGGCGCAGATCAGCGAGCAGACGCTGGTGTGGCCTAACAAAGAGTTCTTCAAGCAATGACGCTGCAACGCCTGCCCGACTGGCTGCAACGCCTGAACGCCTGGGTCGAGAGCGCCCGTGTGCGCCCGTTCCGCTGGGGCGAGTGGGACTGTGTGATGGCCGCCAACGACTGCCTGTGCGCCATCACCGGCGCCAGCGAGCAATACGGTGACGGCCTGGCCGGCCTGCGCTGGGACGGCCTCAAGGGGGCGCTGCGCCAGCTCGAGGTGGAGGGCGGGCTCGCCGCCGCGGTGACCCGCGTGCTGGGCGACCCCATCGACCCCCGGCTGGCCCAGCGCGGCGACGTGCTGCTGATGCCGGCGCCTGATTTCCCGGGCGGCGCGGTGCTCAACATCTGCCTCGGCGAGACCGCCTGCGGGCCGGGTGAAGAAGGGCTCGTCGTGCGCCCGCTGTTCGACGGCAACACCCTGCTCGCCACCGCGGCCTGGAAAGTGGGGCGCTAGATGGCCGAGACCGTAGCCGCCGCCCTGGTGGCGGCCGAGAGCTCGACCCTCGTCACCGCGGGGTTCATCATCGGCGGCAATGCTGCGCTGGTGAATACCGCGCTGCTGGTGGCGGCCAACTATGCGGTGGGGCAGGACGCCCGGCGCAAGGCACGCAACCAGGCGCGCGACGCTGCCAATGCAGCCGCTCAGGACCGGCAGATCACCACGCGCAGCGCGGTGACGCCGCGGCCGGTGATCTACGGCCGCGCCCGTGTGGCGGGGCAGCTCGCCTACTGGCAGGCGACCGGCTCGCTCGGCGAGTACCTGCACCTGGTGCTGGCCTTCGCCGGGCACGAGTGCGACGCGATCGAGAGCGTCTACTTCAACGACGTGCTGCTGCCCGCGCCCGATGGCTCGGGCAACATCAACAGCGGTGCCTTCTCCAAGACCAACACGCTGAGCGCCACGGAGACGACGACCAGCGGCTCGCTGGTGCTGGCCAACACGCCGACAACGATCACGTCTGTCACCAAGCTGACCGGGCCCGATGTCGTCAACGGCGTACTCGAATCCCTGACCTCGCCGACAGGCTACACGCTGGCCGGCAGCACGGTGACATTCGCCGCCGGCGCAGGGCCGACGTACACGGTCAACTATGACTACCAGACGACCACTGCCGTCGTTCGCCTCAAGAAGTACCTCGGCGCGGCGGGGCAGACGGCCGACGCAGACCTGATCACCGAGAGCGGGGGCAAGTGGACGAGTGCCCATGTGGGCGTGGGCATCTGCTACCTCTACGCGCGGCTCAAGTACGACCAGGACGTGTTTGGCCAGATCGGCGTGCCCAACGTCACCGCCGTCATTCGAGGCAAGAAGGTCTTCGACCCGCGATCCAGCACGACCTACTGGTCGCCCAACGCGCACCTGTGCACACGCGACTGGCTGCGCGACACCACGCACGGCCTGGGCTCGGCCAGCGGCGAGGTGCCCGACAGCGAGACCATCACCGGCGCGAATATCTGCGACGAGGAGGTCACGCTCTACAACACCGGCACGGTGAGCGTGACCAACGGCTCGCCCAACGTGACCGGCAGCGGGACAACCTGGCTCGTCAATGCCTACGTGGGGCAGCTTTTCGTCTCGACCGACGGCGTGCGCTACACGGTGAGCAGCGTCACGGACAACACGCACCTGGTGCTCACTGCGAACTATGGCGGCAGCACGCTCAGCGGGCAGAGCTACAGCTTCAGGCAGCTGCGCTACACCGCCAACGGCGTGCTCGGCACCGAGGCGTCACCGAAGGCCAACCTGGCCAAGCTGCTCACTGCCATGGCGGGCACTGCCGTGTGGGTGCAGGGCCGCTGGCTGGTGCGGGCCGGCGCCTACGTGACGCCTGCGCTGACATTCAACGAGGACTATCTGCGCGGCGAGGGCGTGAGCATCGTGCCACGCGCATCGCGTCGAGACCAGTGCAACCGCGTGACGGGTACGTTCTTCGACCAGTACCAGGGGTTCGCCGAGGTGCAGATCAAGGCGGTGGTCAACACCACCTACAAGGCGGCCGACGGCGGGCTGGAGCTGACGCGCGAGATCGAGCTGCCGCTGTGCGGCGACGCGATCCGCGCCCAGCGCATGGCCAAGATCGTGCTCGAGAAGAGCCGCGTGCAAGCCAACACGCTGCAGATGTCGTGCAACCACAAGGCCTACGACGCCGCGCCCACCGACACGGTGAGCTGGAACCTCACCCGCTACGGCTACAGCGCCAAGGTGCTGGAGGTCAAGAGCCGCAGGTACACGCCCAGCGTCGGCCTCGAGTACGTGTGGGCCGCCACCGCCTCGACGATGTGGGACTGGAACCTGGGCGACGCCACCGTCTACAGCGCCGCCTCGGCGACCAACCTGCCGAACCCGTTTGCCGTGCCGGCCACGCTGGGCTCGCTGGCCTGCAACAGCAGCGCCACGGTGAACGGCAGCATCGGCAGCACGCTCGTGCCGCGCGGGCTGGTGACGTGGACCGCCAGCACCGACGTGTTCGTGCAGCAGGGCGGGCGCATCGAGATCCAGTGGAAGCTGTGGAGCGACACAGACTGGCAGAAGGCACCGCCGGTACCGGGCGACTCGACCAGCACCTACATCAGCCCGCTGCAGCCGATCGGCATCACGCTGATTCGCGCGCGAGCCGTCAATGCGGCCGGGCGTGCCGGGTTGTGGGCCACCATCACGCACACGGTGGCGACGGGCGGCTCGCTCGGCGGCGGCAACCTGCTCACCAATAGCAGCTTCGAAGTCGACAGCAATGCCGACGGCCTGCCCGACGGCTGGGTGGGCTACAGCAACGGCACCGGCGGCACCATCAGCTACTCGCTCGTCACCGGCGGGCTGCGCGGCGGCAAGTACCTGCGCGTCGACGCTACCAACCTGGGCACCGCATCGAGCGACCAGGCCGGCGCCTACTCGGTGATCGAGCTGAACAACCTGGTCGGGGCGACGTACGTCCTCAGCGCCTACCTGTACGGGCTGGGGGCCGGCTCGGGCTCGGTCGACCTGCGCCTGTACATCGACTTCTACGACGGTGCTGGTGGCACGGGCAGCACCACCGGCAATGCGTCGGTGGTGTTGTCGCGGCCCTCATCCTCGCTGCTGCGCTATGCGCTCACCGGCACCATCCCGGCCAGCACCGTGAGCTGCCGCGCCCATGTGTGGATGCAGGCCCGCGGCACGAGCGCAGGCGCCTGCCACTTCCGCGCCGACGATCTTCAGTTCGAGATCGGCGCCGTGCCGACCTCGTACGCACCGAAGACCGACGAGATCCTGGCGGGGGCGGTGGGGACGACGCAGATCGCATCGACCGCCGTCACCACGCCCAAGCTCGACACCAACGCCCGCGGCCTGCGCCGGGTGGCGACGCAGGCGTCCACCGTCACGGTGACCGAGACCACCCACATCCCCGACGGCTACAACTTCAAGACGCAGCTGGTCGCCGACAGCCAGTTCACCGCCGCCTACAACGGCTACGCCGTCGTCACCTTCACCGGCACGGTGAGCCTGAGCGCCAGCGCCGGCACCACCGAGTGGATCGTCGGCAATACCGACGTCTCCTACAACGGCAACGACCTGCAGCAGACGGGTCCCAACCCGATCGCGTCGACCTACCAGCGCAGCGTGTCCAACACGCTGATGTTCGCGCTGACCGCCGGCGACACCTACACCTTCGAGGCCTACGCCAGCAAGAACGCAGGCGGCGAGACAGTGAGCTTTAACACCATGCAGCTGCTGGTCGAAGTCACCTACACGGGCTGACGCCCACACACCCGAGGTAACCCACTCATGCGTCGACTCACCACCGCCCTGGTGGCGCTGCTGCTTTGCCTGCCCGCGCTGGCCACCGACAAGCCCCCCGTGCAGACGCCCGCACTGGCCAACATGCCGCCCGACGGCTGGGGCGGGCGCAATGCGCACGTCGGCTACTCCGCCGTCATCGGCGCCGTCTCCAACGCCCTGCTGCCCGATCGCCCGTGGCTCGCCTCCGGCCTGTGCCTGCTGGTCGGCGTGGTCAAGGAGGCGAAGGACTACCGCAAGGGCCAGCCCGGCTACCGGCACGGCCTGTTCAGCCGCAACGATCTCAAGGCCGACGCGGCGGGGTGCGCGCTCGGGTATCTCGGCTTTCGCTTCGTGAAGGAGTTCTGAGTGGAAAGCAACGACCTCATCCGCCACGCGCCCGGCCTGGGCGGCGCGCTGCTGGCCGCGCTGCTCAAGCTCAAGGAGGGCTGGCGCGTGGTGTGCACCCAGTTCGTCATGGGCGCCATTCCCATCCTGGTGCTGCGCGGCGTGATCGAGTGGGCGGCCCGCAAGTTCGACGTGCCGGCCGAGCTGCTCGGCTTCGTCATCGGCGGCCTGTCGGTGGCGGTGGCCACCAAGGCCATCGAGACCGTGCAGGGGCTGGAGTTCGCCAAGCCCTTTAACGGCCTGATCGAGAAGTGGACGGGCGCCAAGGCGCCCAAGGAGCAGCAGCCATGAGGGACGAGATCGCGCTGCTGTTCTCGCTGGCGCTGCTGGCCCTGTGCGCTGCGGCGATCTACAGCAAGCTGTTCCGCGACAACTGGGCGCAGCTGCTGGGCCTGGGCATCATGGTGCTCGCGCTGGTGATGATCGGCTGGCACGCGTGGACCACCGAGCGCACCTCGTCGCGCGTGGTGCTGCTGCTGCTGGGGCTGCTGCTGTACGGCGTGGGCACGGCCTGGAAAGCGTGGCACTACCGCGACCAGCCGCACACCGGCCAGGCCGCCAACGACTCCGCCCCCGGCGAGCTGGACCCGCAGCACATGCGCCGCGTGGCGGGCGGGAGCGGGCAATGATCAACACCGTCATCCGCCTGCTGCTCGCCGCCGCGGTGATCGGCTTCTGCGGCGCCATGATCTTCGGGCACCAGCCGGCGCACGCGCAGACCCCGTGCCCCGCCGTGCCCGCCTGCGAGCCCTACACCACGCTCGACCGCACCAAGTGCGGCCCCGAGCTCAAGGGCCGCACCGCCACCGGCGAGTGGCGCGGCTGGTGGTACGCCACCGCCCCCGACAAGTGGTGCCCGTTCACCTGGGTCAGCCTCGACAAGGTGGCGCCCAAGACCCTGGCGCAGACGCTCGCCGTGGTCGACCGCATCAAGGCCGCCAGCTCGCCCACGCAGGGCATCATGGAGGCGATCACCGCCTTCGGCATCAAGCCCGCGCCGGGCAGCCAGGACGAGATCGATTTCGAGATGCTGCGCTACGCGGCGTGCCAGGGCCTGGTGGCCAGCCCGCCGACCGCGCAGGGGTGGACGCCGCCGGGCCCCAAGTGCGTGCTCAAGACGCTGCCGCCGGCCGCCACCCACGCAGTGAAGCCCAACCCCTCGGCCACGGACGGCAGCCGCCCCGTGTACCGGCTCAATGCCGACGGCACGCTGGGCGGCGCGCTCACCGGCCGCGCCGCGGCAGGCACCGACTGCGACACCAGCCTGCCCACGCGCGCCAGCACGGGCACGGATCTCTATGCCACGCCGATCGGCCGCGCAGCCCGCGAGGTGGCGCTGTGCGCCAAGAAGCCATGATGGGCGAGCCGTCGCGCCGCAGGCGGCGAACGGCCGCGATCGCCGACGCCGACCTGTTGTCGGCTGACGTGCGGCGCAACCTCGCACTCACCTTCGACGAGCGCGTGCGGCTGAACAAGCTGCGCCAGGCGGCCCGCGCTGAGCGCGAGGCCGAAGAGGCAGCCAAGCGCCACCGCAAGAAGCGCAGGAAGGCCACGCACTGACATGCTGATCACCCTGGACCACTACTGGACCGGCCCCGGCGGCTCGCGCCGCGACGAGCTGTATCCGCTGGACCTCAGCACCGAGGTGCGCGCCAACGCCATGCGCTGGTGCGCCGTGGCGAGTGACCTGGCCGAGCGGCTGGGCCTGCTGGGCATCGCGCTGAACACCCACCCGAGCACCGGCACGCCGCTGAGCAGCGGGTGGCGCCCGCCGCTGGTGAACGCCGCGACGCCCAACGCCAGCAAGAGCAGCCGGCACATGAGCGGCGAGGCGGGGGATCTGTACGACCCGGCGGGCCAGATCGGCGACTTTCTGCTGGCGCATCAGGAACTGCTGGCCGAGTTTGGTGTGTGGGTCGAGCACCCCGACAGCACGCCGACGTGGAGCCACTGGCAGACGGTGCCGCCGCGCTCGGGCAACCGGGTGTTTCGGCCGTGAAGAAGCTGAGCGGGCAGGGCGCTACTCCTGCTAACCACCTAACGGGTCATGCCTTGGCATTGCGCCGCAGTCTTCCCGTGCTCTCAGCGGTCCCTGGTGTTGCAAACCGAGGCGTGTCTGCTTTCCACGCCGCCGCTCGGAAGCGATTCTAGGTGAAACTGCTGTCACTTGTCCCAAGCTGGTGGCGCATCGCCCTCGCGGCCGGCCTGCTGCTCGTGGCCTACGTCACCGGTGTTGGCCACGGCACCAACAAGGTGACGGCCACGCTCGAGCGCGAGCGCGCCGCCTGGGCCGACGAACGCTCGAGCGCCCTCAAGGCCTCGCTGCGCCAGGCCGAGCTGTACCTGCAGCAGCTGCAGGACCAAACCGACCAACTCGCGAAGGTGCAAACCGATGGACAAGCCCAACTCGCGGCCGCGCTGGCCGATCGCGCTGCTGCTGACCGGCGCGCTGCAAGCCTGCGCGCCACCGCAGACCATGCCCTTGACTCCCTCCGTCGTGGCACCCCCGAAGCGCCCGCCACTGCCGCCGAGTGCGCAGCAGCCGACCGCACCGCCCGAGTGTTCGCCGAGCTGTTCGCAGGCGCTGACGCGTTTGCGGGAGTCGTGGCAGCAGCGGCTGATGCAGCTCGAATCGCCGGCACCGCCTGCGTCCGCGCCGACGAGGTGACGCGCTAGCCGCCCGCCGGCTTGCCAGATCGACGCAGGCGCAACGAACGCCGCCCGGCCGCACCCTTGGTGCCGGCCGGGCGGCTTTTTCGCTTGTGGGGCCATTCGCTAGCCTTGGTGCGTTGGGCGTCGGATTCGCAGTTCGGGCACACGGTTATCGCTGGGATGGTCGGCACACGAGCCACAAGCGTCCAAGCCTGTCCTTGATGACGGTGGCATTGCACGTAGCATTTTGGCGGTTGCCGCGCCCGCTCGGCGTCAGCGATTAGCTCTCGTAGGGCGGATTCGAATTTTGGGGTATGCGTGGTCTTCCGGCATCGCGCCAGCCAGCCGCGCTAACCGCAGCAGCCCCTCTAGTGTCTTGCTCATGTCTGCTCCCTAGCGGTGCTGTAATACCCAAACCAGCCAGAACAGCAGGTTCCCGATGTATACCGCCCAAGCTACGTAAAGCCAAAAATTCTCGCGCCTCATGCCTGCTCCTGTGATGGTGGTGCGGCGTGGAATCCATGCTCAACGGCACGCCACTC
>OFRE01000298.1_pt1 | contig 13877 bp, 38 predicted proteins | sample 1543061 | NCBI WGS metagenome assembly OFRE01 (sample SAMN07774218, study PRJEB24372) | wastewater metagenome | isolation source: Exp Tend NO 50WW | collected 2016-02
CAAGGTGAAAACCAGTTTCGGGGTCTTCAAATCCGACCGGCGCATGAAACACCAGCCACCACATAACCCCTAGAGAGGCCAGGCAGAGGGTTACACCTATGGCGATGTAGGGGGTCATGGCTGTTGCTCCAGAATGGCTTTATCGAGAGCCTCTTGCGCCTTTTGGACAGCCACTTCTGCGGCCCGCCTTTTGCTTTCCGCGAAGTCAGCAGCGATGTCGTCTGGCACTGCAAGACCAATAGCGATTGCGCTGTCGATTGAGCCTTTCAGCCAGTGCGCATTCTTTGCACGATCTTCCGAAGCGCGATGTTCGTCCCATTGGTTGTTCAACCACTTGGCCGCAATTTCTTTCGCCTCGTCCTCTGACGTGCAAGGCTGGGCGTTCAGGTATGGGCCAGAGCCGTCGCGATAACGGTTCACGCGCCAGAGCAAGTCACCATCTTTGTTGCCGTGTTGGGGGTAGCTTTTGCACGTTCCGAACAGCGACAACAGCTTTACATCGCCGTCCAGTCTGCCGTTGTCATCCTTCCCCAACATCACCTCATCAAAGGTCTTGATCTCGATGGATCGGCTATACTGGCCCCACATAACGAAGTGCGTCATTCGTCCTTCGAGAAAATCCTCGATCCGGGATAGTGCTGCATACTTCGCGAGCTTCGCCAGCCGTTCGGCGTTGTCCTTTTCTGCGTTACGCGCCGCCGTAGTTGCTGCGGCAATCTCTGATTTCAATCGCGCGAGTTCGTTTTCAGCGCGCAATACATCGGCCACAATTTCGGCAGTCGGCGGCTTGTCTGAAATGGACGCAAGCGGCACAATCTCTGCTGTGTGCGAAGGGTAAGGTTCAATCTCGCCTTCCCAGCCTTCGGCAGAAAGGATTGGATGAACAACGGCCATATTATCGATAGCCGCGCGAAACTCATAGGTTCGCCCGCTCCGATCATAAACTGTGCTGCCTGTCTTAAGTTCGGTCATTGGGATTACTCCTGCGCCTTTGTCAGCTTGGCCGCGATTGCCGCTGCGGTGGTCATGATGCGTCCTGCAATTCAGGCATCGGGTGGCCTGCAACGGCCCCCAGCATGGCAAGGGTCTTGCGGTGCATCGCCGGGACGCCCTTGACGCGCCAGTAATGCACAGCCTGTCGGGAAATGCCGAAGTGTGCCTGAATTGCGTTCAGGCCAACACGGTCAACGGCAGCTGCGTGGGGGTGCTTTGTTTCCATGCCCTGCAATCTAGCATGTAAAAATATTTGCGCAAGGGGGTTGCATGTAAAAATGTTTGCGCTATTCTGACTGCACACAACGAGGAAACGGACATGGCACAAGCACTTTACCAACCCGGAGAAGCTGAGGCGAAGCTCGACGAGCTTTATGCCGCCCGCAATCGCGCGATGGCAGCTTGGGACGCGACCGCCCACAACTGCATTGATCGCGAGATCAGCAGCGTTCTTGCCGCGATGCGCGCAGAAGTCCGTTTGGGCCTGCGCGAAGATCCGATGTATACTGTTTCGGCGGAGGTGGTATAATGCCCGCACCACTCAAGACCGAAGCCGCAGTGAACTTCACCGCAGTCGAAGCCGCCGCATCCAAGCTGGCCCTTCGCTATCAGTCATCAGCTGACAGCGCGATGTATCCAAGCATGTGCGAACGCTATGCAAAGCGCGCCCGTGATCTTCGGCATATCGCTCTGGACGCCAGCGCAGCCGGTGAGATTGACGACCCCTGCCTTGTCAGCGCCAACAGTGTGCTGAATTGGCTTCATGACGACCACGAGCTTTGCGTGGCCGCTGAAAGCTATGTTCCTGCAATGGGGAGTAACTGAGATGACCCGCCAGCGCACAATCGCCGCCTGCGACCAATCCGTTGCGGAAGAACTGAGCGCATGGGGCGATCTGACGCACCGCAGCGCAGTTGCACAGGCCCAGCGCCACTTGCGGGAGATGGACCAAGCTAAGCGGGCTGCGTTGCAATTTGAATGGAACAACAAGGAAAGGATGGGACTGTGAGCAAGAAATACACGCTCGTTAAGTCGGATTTTGTCATCAATTGGGATGGTAAGAAGCTCTACCGGATCAAGGCCAAGGTCGAGATTGCTGCGCTCGGTATCGCAGCGGGAACGCTTGGCGGGTATATCGAGAAAGAGGCAAATCTTTCGCAGGTCTCCGGCGATGCGTGGGTCTACGGCAGTGCGTGGGTCTACGGCAATGCGTGGGTCTCCGGCAATGCGTGGGTCTCCGGCGATGCGTGGGTCTCCGGCGATGCGCAGGTCTACGGCAATGCGCAATTTGGCTGGTTCAGCCACGTCGGCAGCGAGAACGGGACACTCTGCTGGTTCATCCAGAAAGATCGCAGCATCCTCGTCAATCGCGGCTGCTTTTCCGGCTCGCTGGATGATTTCCGCAAGGCCGTCGAGAAGCGCCACGGCGATAGCCCTGATGGCCAGCAATACCGCCTGCTGATCCAGTTTATCGAACTGCGCGCGGCGGAAGCGCTCAAGACTTACGCGCCGGTTGAACTGACGGAGGCAGTGTGATGCCCCCCAGCCTCAACTCGATCCGCCTCGCAGCGCTCAAGCTGGCAGCACGCGAATGGTCGCCAGCCCGCAAGCTGGCGCTCACGCATATCGCCGCAGATGCGCAGTCCGCTTTGGACGGATGTACCGCCTCGCTGGAATCCGTGATGGAGTTCATCGAAGGCGACCACGAGCTGTATTGCGCCGCCGAAGCGCTCGACGATGAGCCTGTTGTGCGCCCTGCTGAATGGACGCTGGCCGCGAGGGCCGCGTGATGGGACAGCTTCGTCACCGTGGCTGGCTTGTCGAGCAGAACTATCTCGGCACGTTCGAAGCTACTCACCCGGATTTCGATCCGACGCCCGTCCACCTCTACGACGGTCCAAGCGATAATCGCGCGGTGTTCGCCGAGACACTGGAAGAACTGGCTGACGAGATCGACGCTTGGATTGACGAACACGAGCCTTCACCTGGATCGAATGAATGGCTCAAGCGCTCACCGCTATTCCACCCCGGAGACATAGCATGAAACTCAGCGAACTCATCGCAGCAGTCGGTGACGACGTGGTTCAATTCCAGAACCTCGATCAGGACGCCTACTCGCTTAACTACAACGCCAAGAGCGGCACGAAGATAAGCTTCGCGACTGGCGAGCCGATTACACCCGAAGGCACCGCCAAGCTCGGCCTTGTGATCTGGCTCCCGCGTGATGCGGTCAAGTCTGCAATCGCCGCCCAATCTCTCCCCCCATCATTGGATAAGTGATTATGAGTGACGAACTCTTGAAAGCCGCATCCAATGCAGCCGCCATGCTCGGAGCCGTTTACCAATGGGTTGACCGGGTGAAAGCCAACGGCGGGCCATCCTCGATTAGCGGGATTTCTACCTGCAACGCGATGATCAAAAGCCTCGAAGGTAACCGTAACCGCGCTGAAAAGCTGGTTATGGAGCCGCTTCGCACTGCGCTCAAGGCTACATCATCGGAGCAATCGTGATGGGCATCTACCTCGAAAAGCTCCCGCAGGACGTTCGCGAGAACACCCGCAGGCACCGCACCTTTGCCGAGGACGTTGTGAACGCCCAGCGCGCCCGCCGGCATCTGGCAGCGATGCCGAGGGAACGCCTCGCTCAATTGCAGGCGGAATGGCTGGCGGCCGAGGCGATCAACGATCGATCACTGATCGAGGCAGAGCGCAAGTCCATCGTGACCGATGCTCTTCTCAAGGAGAATGGCAAGTGAACCGAACCAAACTCGCCGCAGCGGTTGCCGAGGCGGAGCGCTTCATCGCTCGCGCTAGGGCGCTACCGGAGCCGACAACCTACGAGGTTCCTGGCTCGGCATATAACCCTTTCACCAACGACAGCTTCCCCCGCGAGCAAGGCGCAATCAGGCGTGCCAGCATGGACCTGACCCGTGCGCTCGCTGACTTGAGGAGCAACTGGTCATGAAGCCCACGAACGCCCAAGGGCAACCATACCTCCGCGAAAGCTGGCAGGACAACACCGCTTACTGTGCCCGCACGCACAAGTTCGGACAGGTCCGCTCGCTCGCTGATAAAGCACGCGCAATCGGGGAGCCATCGCTGATCAAGGGTGTTGCTCTGATCGCTCCCGTGTTTGCTGTTATCGCTCTTGTTGTGGGGGTGTGGTCGTGAGCGATATTCGCATTGAATGCGCGCGCTGCGGCGTAGCGGCGTTCAAGGCTTCCGGGGCAGTCAACAGGTCTCGTCGGAAGGGTGCTCCGATCTATTGTGGACGCGACTGCGCGGGCCGGGCGCGCCGGAATCTAAACCCGCCGAGTGCGGCCGAAAAGCGTGAGGCGAAATCTGAATATGATCGTCAACGCCGAGCCAAGATGGGCGATGCCTACCGGAAAGAAAAGCGGCTCGCACGTCAAGCATTGCTAGCCCGCAATCCTGAACTGGTCCGCCAACGCGAGAAGCGCAATCGGGACATGAACAAGGATCGGCACGCCGAATACGTTCGCCGTCCTGAATATCGCAAATGGAAGGCTCAATATGACCGCCAGCATCGCGCACGTAAGTTCTACGGCCCCTTCGCCGAAGCAGCGCTCACCCTCTTCGACCTCGAAGCCGAAATCTCATCGCGGGCAACGAGAACTGAAATCTACACCGCCAATGGCACCCTCAACAAATGGACTCAAAGGAGACGCGACTATGAGCGCCAAACTGACCGCCGTTAATCTGAAGAACGCCCTCTGGGAAACGCTTCAGTCCATCAAGAGCGACGATATGCTTCCCGCTCAGGGAGACGCTATCGCCTCGCAGGCCCGCGAAATTCTGCGCACGGTCAAGACCCAGCTTCAGGTCTGCGCGCAGTCCAAGCGCAATGTGCCGACTGAGATCATCGATTTCGTCGAGAAGGCAGGATGATCGCCAAGGCTTCCCCCAATACATCGGAGATACTGCCGTGAACGCTCAGACAGCCATAGAAACGCCGCTCGCCAAGTTGCGGGTTCCGTTCGCCGATCATCACGTCTCGAAGCTGCCGAAGCCGACCAAGGCGCAGACAGAGGCTGTCCGCGACGACTTCAAGAAGGGCATCCGCTGCAAGCTCTGCGGAAGCTGGCATCACCCGGACGTGGTGCATCTCGATTACGTCGGGCACGCCGCGCTTACCGACCGCCTGCTTGATACCGATATCGAATGGTATTGGGAACCGCTGGCGTTCACCGACCAAGGCTTGCCGGCATTCGATCAGACGGGCGGCCTGTGGATCAAACTGACCGTCGCTGGCGTCACCCGGCTTGGCTATGGCCATGCGGCATCAAAGCAGAATGCTGATCCTGGCGCGCGTGAGAAGGAAGTTATCGGCGATGCCCTGCGCAACGCCGCAATGCGTTTCGGGGCGGCTCTCGATCTCTGGCACAAGGGCGACTTGCACGCGGAAGAAGATAGCGAACCGAATAGCGGGTCCGGTGACGGACAAAACGGAGGACGTGCATCGAGCCGTACCGGACCCGCAACCGATCAGCAAGCCCAGATCACCAAGATCATCCAGCTTTGTGAGGCTGTCGGGGATGATCAGAGCAGCAAGGTTTGCAAGGCCTACAAGGTCAAGGACTTTCGCGAACTTACCAGCGCGCAGGCGGTCGCTGTGATTGACCGCCTCACTGAGAAGCTGGCCGAGAAGGCGAAGGCCCCGACCAATGCCGAGCGCGAATTTTCCGAAATCACCGAAGATCTTTGCCCATTCTGAGGAGGAAAACCCATGTTGTACAAGTCATCAAAGGGCGATGTGGAAATCTCCACCATGCCTCTCAGCTACGCGAAAAATGCTTTGAACAAGTTGCGCCGCACCGAACCGGAGCGCGCAGCAGAGATCGATGCACTTGATGCGCATGTGACCAAGCTATCGGTAGAAGCCGAGGAAGCGGCGCTCAACCCGCGCGCGGTCATCGGTGCGAACAATCCCCCGCCCGAAGAGACGGTGACAGAAACTGTCACCCCTCAGTGGGAGGCTGTCAAAATCCAGATGGATGACCTTCTGACCGAGGCTCGCAATTGGGCTGACGGAGCGGAAGTCATCAACCAGGATCAGGCCGATCAGGTGGGCAAGCTGCGCCAGCTTTTGCAGGATGCTGCAAGCCTTGCTGACACGGCGCGCGTTGCCGAGAAGGCCCCGCTCGACAAGCAGATCGCCGACATTCAGGATCGCTATAACGCCTACATCGCGCCGATGAAGAACAAGGTTCCCGGCTCGGTAAGCAAGGCTGTGACGGCACTAGGTAACGTCCTGTCGGTCTGGCTGAACAAGCTGGCCGACGAAAAGCGCGAACGCGAGGACGCTGCCCGCAAGGAGGCTGAGGAAGCCGCCTCGAAGGCTATCGAGGCGCGCAAGGCACTGGACACGTCCACGGACCTTGCCGCCAGTGATGAGGCCGCCGCACTTCTTGATGCCGCCGAGGAAGCCGCCAAGACGCTCCGCTCGGTCGAGCGCGAGAAGGTGCAGGCCAAGGGTGAATTCCGCGCGATCGGTCTGCGCTCCTACTGGAGCGCGGAGGCTGTTGAGGGTGAGGGCGGCAAGGCGCTGGTCTACTACGCCAAGCGCTATCCCGAGCGGGTCAAGGCCTTCCTGCAAACGCTCGCCGATGAAGACGTGAAGTCCGGCGCGCGCGAAATTCCGGGGTTCAAGATTGTGGAGGAACGCCGTGTCGCCGCCTGACGAAAGCCACACCGCCCGAATGATCGAAACCGGCAGGCACATGATCCCGGATTACATGTGGGGCGCGGTTGAGCGCTACATGCTTCACGGTATCCCGCCCGGAAGCTTCTTGACCGCCGTTCTGTCAAACGACCTGCGCGAAGCATTTGCCCGCGCCGATGACGAGAACGCCAACCACATGCGGCAGTGGGTCCAGTTCCTCTACAATTACGCGCCGAGCGGCAGTTGGGGGTCGCCCGAACGGTTCAGCGCGTGGTTGGCTAAGTTTATAGAAAAGGATGAATCGAATGTCTGAACGTTTTGATATTTGCGCTCCGCGACCCAAAAAGGATGGCGGCTCGTTTTGGGTCAAGATCGGCACGGCGTGGAAGAACGATAAGGGCATTCAGCTTGTCTTTGATGCGCTCCCACTACCGGACGCCGAGGGGCGCTGCGTAGCGAACCTGTTTGAACCGAAGCCGCGCGACGGCGAGAAGCGGCAGGCATCGCGCGGCGGAAACAACAGCTTCGCCACCGATGATTTAGACGACTCGATCGACTTTTAGTTCCCCAAGGGAGCCGGGGGACAGTCCAACAAACGCCCCGGCAATTTCATGCTGCAACCGAAACTGCGCCAGACTGGCCGGATAAAAGAACGCTACAATCCGAAGCCCAATGCTGCCGAAGCGCGGCACGAGGCAAGGATGCGCGAAGAGCCATGCTTTGGCTGCGGTCGGAACGCGGAGTGCCTGCACCACACGATGCTGCGGTTCGCTGAAAAGCGCTGGCGCCGTGACCATCGCTACCAGCTCGGGCTGTGCCGAGCATGTCATGATGCCCTGCACATGGGCGGCTGCGAGATCGCGTGGCTGGAACGGATCGGCAAGACCGAAGCTGAGGCCGTTGCCTATCTTGTTCAGGCATGGGTCGAGAGCCAGCTTATCGCCAAGTATGAGGGCCGGAAATATGGCACATAGGATTATCCAGTCCGATGCCGATCTAGAGGCTTTGTGGCACCTGTTCAGCAACCTCACCCTGCCTATCACCGTCGAATGGGTGCAGGGTCGCGACCGGACCAAGGACCAGAACGCCTTGCAGTTCCTCTGGGCATCCGAAGCCGCCAACCAGCGCGGGGACGTGACGACCGAGGAAGTGCGCCATGATTGGAAGCTGCGCCATGGAGTGCCGATCTTGCGCGAGGACAGCGCCGATTTCCGCGAGTTCTACGACAAGACGCTCAAGCCGCTGTCCTACGAAATGAAGGTCAGGGCGATGGCGTTCGTGCCGGTCACCAGCGAGATGAAAGTGCGGCAGATGGTCCGCTATCTCGACACGATCCAGCGCGAGTGCCTGCAACAGGGCATCCGGTTGACCGATCCCGATCCAGAGCTTGCCAAGTATCAATCGAGGTATCTCGGAACCACAGCGAGGGCAGCATGATGCTTGAACGCATCCTTGTTTGCGGCGGACGCGACTTTGATAATCAGGCGCTGCTGTTCGGCGTGCTCGATATGTTGGCTGAGCAATCTCACGTATTCACGATCATCCAAGGCGGCGCTGATGGTGCCGATCGCCTCGCGCGCATGTGGTGCCACACTCGCCTTTGCCGGATGGAGAACTACCCCGCCGATTGGCGTAACCATGGCAAGGCAGCAGGCCCGATACGCAATCAAAAAATGCTTGATGAGGGTAAGCCAACCAAGGTTGTTGCATTCCCAGGTGGCCGGGGAACCGCCGATATGGTGCGCCGTGCGAAAGCCGCAGGTGTGCCAGTTATGGAGATCCCGGCATGACGCTTGAGAGCAAATTAGCTACCCTTCGGTGGGTGCAACTCAAGATCGTGAAAGGAGGCCAACGGCGGTATTGGAAAGCCCAAGAAGCAATCCTGCGCGCCGAAATTCAGGCCTACGCCGCAGAGCATGGCATCGAACTTGGAGAAGTATGATGGAGTGGCCAACATGGGCTGCGGCAGTGTGGTGCGAAGCCTATCTCGGCGGCTCACACAAGCATGTGATGACGCTCAAGTTCCTGCGCGCGCCAGACCCTGAGAACGCTCAGAACGGGGCGGTCAATATGCTCCGCGCCGACTATCCGCACGGCAGCAACTTTGAAGCAATCGTGTCGCGCGTCCCGCAAGGGATTGAAGCGGGAACCGGCGAGACTGCGCAGCAGGCTCGATCCGAAGGACGAAAGCCCGGTCCGCAGGATGCGCCAAATGCTTGATTTGTCTATCCTTTGGGGTGCCGCATGGACTGCGCAAGAACGCGGTCAACTCGCTTTTGCTGGCGGGCTGCTCGATAGCCGAAGTGGCAGCGATCACCGGGCAGACGTATCAGATTGTCGAGCACTATGCGGCGCAGATCAATCGGCGGAAGCTGGCGGGCGGCGCTATCGTGAAGTTTGATAAGAGCCGCACAAGAAAAACGTAGGGGCCGATATTTTCCGCTTGCATGATGCGGAATTCCACCTTATATGCATGGATATGGAAACGAGCAAAACACTTCGCAGCGGGCAATCCAGCCCATTCTCAAAGGAGACTGCCATGCTCGTTAAGTTTTCCACTCTCGCTGGCGGTGTCTTCATCGAAGACACTGGCGCCGATGAGCGCCGCGCATCGGATCGTTGCTTTCGCTTCGATGCAAATGGCAACGCGGAGTATGCGCTGTTTGCCGACTTGATCGGCAGCAATCCGGCCCCGCGCTGGTTTGGCCACCTCTACACGGAAAAGGATTTCCTGTTCGCATGACGGCATCAATCCGCCTCGCCCCCTTGAGCGAAGAAGCCGCGTTGACTGAGTTGGCGCGGCTTTACCGCCATGAACCAGACGATAGCCGGCAATTCACTCGCTGGCAGATGATCTGCGCAATCGAGCATGGGCGCAATATGGTGAAAGCAGAGCGCCGGGCGAAGGAAAAGCCGTGGCGTTCCTGCCAATATCATCCCGGCGACTACGCATGAGCGCGAGCGGTTATCTGGCATGGGCGCAGAGCAAGGAAGGATTTAGAGCCATGAGCGACGAAGAAGAAGCTTGGGCAAATCGCCCCGCTGCGCCCCCGGAATTGGCGGAACGCGCGCTTATGATCGAACTGGCAACTCAAATGGCACTGGCTGCAGGATATGCCCCGCACTGCTGGCCAACATGGGAACAAGAGGCAACCGTTATCATTCCCACGATAGCCAAACACGCCGCATCAGCCATCGCAACCGCCTGGCCTTTCATCGAGGCGCAGGAACGTGCGAGGGTTGCCAACTGGTTGAGGGAAACCGCCCCCCAACTAGGGCACGAGGCTCTCGCGGACGCAATCGAACAAGGGATGACGCCATGATAATTGATATCGACTGCCCGCTCTGCCGCGGCGAAGGCTTCATCGCAGAGCGCAAGGTGCTAATCGGCACTCGCGCAGGGGTCTATGAGATCGATTGCCCGCGCTGTGGCGGCTCAGGCACCGTAGCTCACGATCTGAATGAGGACGCCGACGACGAGGACGGCGAATGGTAGATTGGCGCGATTATCTCACAGACGACGAACGCAATCGCTTGGATGAGATCAAGGCCGAAAACCGCAAGCTCAAGGCGGAGCATCGACGCATCTATGACCGCTGCCGGAAACGCATGGCGAAGGATTGAACAAATCGGGAAGAGGAAACGGATTAGAAAAACGCATCCTAACTCATTGATTCTAAGCACCGTGATTTTAAACATTGTAATATTAAATCACATTGTTTCAATTAGTTAGCTTCATTCCTAGGGAAATAGCTCTAATAGAAATCAATGGGATAGAATGGCTCGGGAAACGCCCATCCACTAACCCAGGAGACGAACTGTGACCCCACCAATGGCCTATCGCAAGGAGAGGGATGATGGATGATCTTGGCGACCGTATGAAGGCTTACGAAGCTGCGGAGACTAGTCGCATCCTCTTACCGCTATGCCCGGTGTACGCCCGCATTGATGGGCGCTGCTTCTCGTCGTTCACGCGTGGTATGGAGCGGCCCTACGATCTCGCGATGAGCGAAGCCATGATCACTACGGCTTCGGCGCTGGTCGAGGAAACGCACGCTCGCATTGGATATACGCAGTCGGACGAGATCAGCCTTGTTTGGCTAGCTGACAACCCAAAGAGCGAGATGTTCTTCGGCGGCAAGGTTCAAAAGATGGTGAGTGTTTTGGCGGGCTTGGCAACGGCGGCGTTTACGCGCGCGATTATGGCGGGCCCCCATGCTGACCGCTTATTCAGGATGCCGCACTTTGACGCTCGCGTGTTCTCGCTCCCGAACAAGACCGAGGCAGCCAACGCGGTGCTGTGGCGCGAACTGGACGCTACCAAGAACGCCGTTTCGATGGCCGCCCATGCCCTCTATTCGGCCAAGGCTTTGCACGGCAAAAACTCGGCTGAGAAGCAGGAAATGCTGTTCGAGAAGGGAGTTAATTTTAATGACTATCCGCCTTTTTTCAAGCGCGGAACGTTCGTTCGCCGTGTGACGCGAGAGCGTACAATGACTGAGGAGGAGCGCACAAGGATACCCGAAGCCTACCGCCCCGCCGTAGATCAAACCTTTATGCGATCTAGTATCGAGCGCCTGGATATGCCGCGCTTCGGCAGCGTGTCGAACCGTGAGGCAGTGATTTTTGATGGTGCAGAGCCATCGCAATGGGATGGAAACCCGAAGGGTGGAGACGGCACGACCCCCGTCGCGGAGCGATGACAGCCCGGTCGTCGCAGCCGATGCGCCCTATAACTATCCAGGAAACAAACCATGGACATTGATGAAATCGTCAGGGGGCTGAGTGAGGCGCAGCGGAGTATGGTGATTGCGCTCTGTGGCAACACATGGACGGGCGGTTCCCGGATATCGCTCGGCATTGCCGTCATGAACGGTTTGGGCCTGATGTATATCGACGCGCTCAAGGATAGCAGCGGCTCGCTCGTCGGGTACAAAGCAAAGCCAACACCGCTCGGCCTCGCAGTCCGCGCTGCCCTTCAAGGAGAACCCCGATGACCGAGGATGAAGGAGGGCGATCAATGAGGACAGGGCACGCGGGGCAATGCTCTTGGCACTGCGATCAGTACGAGCACGAATGCGACTGCGGCGTTTCTCGGCCAGCTACGCTTGGTTGGGCTCAATCCGAAGTTTCTGCTGCGCGCATAGCCATCGAACGGGCGAACGAGCGGCTAGCGGTTGCAGAGGCTCGATTGCGCAAAATGGAAAGCGCCACCACTACGGGAGAAGCCAAGTGAACTTGATCGAAGACTTGCAGCACATGGCGCAGAGCCAACGCGAAAGCTACGAGCGAGACAATGGTAAGTTGCCTGATGATTTCCGGTTCACAGCAGAACGTGCCAAGGCCGAAATCGAGCGCCTTACCGCGCAGGTTGAGGGGATGCGGGAGGTAGAAAAGGAAATAATTCTCCGACTGCAATGGGCACATTGCACAACATACCATAAGGACATGGAGGCATTATTTCGAGAAATTCTGGCGGCTGAAAATCCCCTGCAACATCTTAAAGAGCTTACCTTCGCCTTTACCGCCCTGTCCTATCGTGGAGGTGATTGAGATGAGACTGCATGAAGCTGCCGCGCTCGCGGCGATAGCGTCTCTGGGCATCAGCATCGCGCCTGTAGGCGAAGAACTTATGCCTCCGCGAAGAACGTATGCCGCACGCAAGCGGGAGGTCGTGCAGCACGTCACCACAGAGCAGCCGCTCACCAAGCGGCAGAAGCGCAGAATGCGTGGGAAGGGCCACCCATGACCAATAACCCAACCGAGCTTGTGGTGACGCAGGCGCTGCTACCGTGCCCGTTTTGCGGGAATGACGGTGCCGGGCCTATCGAGGATGCCTTGCAAATTGCTTTCTGCGAACATGAGTGGCGCACTCCATCATGGTCCGTGCAGTGCGACAAGTGTACCGCTAACATGGGATATTCCGATAGCGAGGCCGAAGCCATCGCTGCATGGAACCACCGCCTCGCATCCACCGCCCCAGCTTCCGAGGATGAGGTGGAGCGGGTGGCGCGGGCGATCCACGAAGCCGAACCGACTGTTGGAGTGTCTTGGGCAGATTGGATAATCTACGCGACTGCGCATCCCGACCACATGCGGGACGTAAAACACACACGGCGACAAGCCCGTGCCGCAATCGCCGCCCTGCGCCCACGGTCGGAGCGGGGCGAATGCATCTGTCCGAAGTGCGGGCTACGTCATGGTGGATCGCATGGTGAAAATGCCGGATTCTGACGAGCCCGACATGGACGATCCCGATCACTTGTCGCACCAAGGCGCCAACTATGACGGAAATGTCGTCATGGAACACAGCGGCACATATCGAGCGCGGAGACTTCAAGGAGCCCAGCGAATGACCATGATCGAACGCGCGGCGCGGGCTATCCCTTAGCAGCGTCCGCCAGCTTCTCTTGCAGCCGGCGATGGCCTTCATCGTTGTCCGCCTGGATATCGGCAAGCGCGGACTTGGCGGTTTCCTGATCGGCCGGCTTCATGGACGCAATCGCCTCATGGAAGAACGACACGAACGCAGGCAGCTTGGCGATGACAGGCCCGACAGCGGGCAGCATGTTCAGGATGGTGAGAATATTCATTGGGTCAGGCTCCTTTGCCAGTGAGGGCGAGTAGGCCGCCGATTGCCGCCTGAGCGCTCCTCAGGGCCTCTTTGTAGCTCTGGGCGTTCCCGGTGCGATAAGCACTGCGGACGACCCCCAGTGCCGCATAGGCCTGATTGTCGAGCGCCGCGACCTTGGCCGCCGGGCCCTTGCGTGCGTAGGAGTCCCTCATCCACGTCCACGTGTTCATGACGGCGTGGACGTATTCGTCTTGGGTGAATCCGGCTTCGATCGCGGTGCGCTCGACGCGGTAGCGAAACGTGGACTGGTCAACCAGGTGCTGGGCCTTGACCGGGCCATTCACGGCCTGGCGATGCAGGAGATCCCCAATGTCACTCGCGCCCATTCGTACACCCGGCAGAGGTCGCTGGGCCGGAACCGTCGCCTGCTAGTGGACGACGGGCGGGACGAGGACACACAGCCGGGCCCACGCGTCTGTAGCCGGTATCGCGGTGACGGCTTCGCGCAGCTCGTCGATGGTGCCGATGTGGCGTTGCCACCCACCTGAGACGTGTCGGGAGCCTGTCGGGCGTAGGCAGCCCTGCACACCGGAGACAGGAGCAGCATCGACACTGGGGTAGCGCTCAC
>OFRE01000300.1_pt1 | contig 13813 bp, 22 predicted proteins | sample 1543061 | NCBI WGS metagenome assembly OFRE01 (sample SAMN07774218, study PRJEB24372) | wastewater metagenome | isolation source: Exp Tend NO 50WW | collected 2016-02
TGTTGAATCTTTTGCTGATCTGAAACAACCGTACCAATATCAGATTTAACTATTATCTCTAAAGGAACACTCATTTATTTTTTTAATTCGGCTTGTTTAAGATGCGCTATTATTTTTTCCCGTGTTTCTTTTGGTGTTGCGGTCCATGATGGGGCTGTAAGTTCTGTTTTCATTTGCATTCTTTCCGGTAAGGGCCACGATGAATTAAACTCCTCTGGCTTTACAAACCCTACACTTGCGAAATTTGCTATATTCCTGGCTAACAGTATTAACTCATCCTTTTTATCAAAATAGCCCTCTACCGCATAATAAAACGATTCGGGGCTACATAATAGCAAATCTCTTTCAGACCAACCTAACTGTCCGAGGGCAATCCTTCTACACTGCGCTCTGTATTCTCTTGCACTAAGTTTTTTTTTGTAGGGTCTTCGTCTTCCTTTGGAATGTCTTTAAGGAACGCATGAGCTTCGTCGTGGGCTGTTTGTATAGCCTTTAGATCATCAACTGTTAATGTTGAACACCACTCTATAACATCCCTGAATGATGCCGGTATTTCTAATCCATCAACCGTATGAGTGAGATGAGTGCCTTCTACAAAACAATCAGAAATAAGTGCAGCCCAAACAAGGCAGTAAGATGCGAATGTTGAGTTTTCGGTTTCGCCATACTTTTTACGGTACTCCTCATCAGTAGCGAAATTAAAGGTCATGCCACGATTGCGGCCCCCGATATTTATTTGTATGTAAGCCATATTAAGACCCGGTTCTTGTTTGTGTTACTGTGCCTGTTATTTCAAGGTCACAGGTTGTTTTAACTGCGTCTGTTAAGGGCGCTGTTAAATTCCAGTTTGAAAGGAACGCCGAACCACTGTAGGTAAGGTCCCCTGCGGCTGGCACTAAAGGCCCGAAAGTCCATGTAAATATTGTTTTGGCTTGTTGAAGCGTGAACAATATATCTGAACTAATCTCCCCGTTGTCTGTATCGAGTACATCAACTATTTGAAGATTGGCTTTGTTGTCAAGCTGACCAGGCAACTTACCAGGCCCGCACTTACTCGCAGTATCTATTACGGCGGTAGTGCTGGTTATTGAACCGTCAAGCTGACAAACCACAAGATAGTAGTTTGTTCCACCGGCAGGATCGAATTTAAAGACCATGTCCTTGCCAGAAACTTCTCTGCGTATTCCCATGTTAATTTGTTTTAGGTTGTAAGATAATTATTTTTTGATACATTGTTGCATTTTTTTTATTACCCGTTCAATGCCACTTAGCTCGGATTCTGAAAAATAGTATGACTGAATATCATTATTCTGTCAATATAGATATTTTGCTTATCCTGAGCAAAGTCCTGCGTTTGGTCGCTTTGTAGGGTTGTTTTAACAACCTGAAACCAACTATTTGCCAACGGTATTTTAAACTGAGGGTTAAGGTACAGCCTGTTTAAAACCTCATTGGCAACTGTGTCAACCGCTACCCCGTCGTTATATTTAACCGAGTTTGTAAATACCGAAACGGTTACGCTCGTTTGGGTTACGGATGCGTTTTTATTGCTGTCGTCGTTATTTCTGATCTGCCCGAAAATAATATATAACCCCGGCGCAATGTCAGTGGGCAACTGTGACCAATACACCGGCACCGGTACGCTCAGGTATGTTATCGTGCTAAGTAACGATTGATAGGCTTGTCTTATGGTGAGATTAGGACTTAGCATGAAGTTGCGCTTTCAGGTTTTTAATTAACTCAAGTTTGTTTTTTTCAAAGGAGGGGAATAGGTAGGGTTGGGCTTTTATGCCGTTTCTTATAATATTTAATGCGATAGGGTAAGCCGCTTTCTCCGGTATCCCTTTAAGTCGCACCCATTTAGTTATCTTCATAACAAGGTCCTGAAACGACCCGCCTGCGCTACCCTTAAACTCTGCAGCAAATGTTTGCCAATCACTCGGCAGGCTTGATACATATTGCGCCGCAAATGATTTTGTCCCGAATTCCAAGTAGGCCGCATAATCAACATTGACCGATACTTTAACCTCAAGATTATTCTGCAAGCTGCTTATACTCTGCCTTAGTCTTCCCTCATTAACCGGAGCCAACCTTTGCGCATCGCTGACCGTCCCTTGTCCAAACGCCTTAAACTCATTATTAATTATCTTCTCAACGTCCTGTGGGTATGCCTTAACTTCCGCTAATACTTTATCCAGGTTGCGTATGTTTAGCGTTAAACTCACGACCAACTCGTTTGCGTTATAGATGTAGATACCTCAAGAATATTGAATTTTTTGTACGCCGGATCGTCTGCTTTGCATGAATTTATCTGATAAACCTGTCCATCATATTCAAGTAGCCAGTTTGTTGTAAATGCAGGGTTGTAATACATCGTAGCCCTCCAGGTATCGTCACTCATCATTTGCGCCTGCGTGGGGCCAGTGTTACCTGACAACTTTTCAAACTTCATCCAAACTGTAACGGATTCTTTTAACTCTTTGGTTACGCCCCCATACGTGCCGGCCGCACTCGATCCGTACGCCTTCATCGTACCCTGTATGGTGAATTCAGATGGGCTTATATTTTTCATCCTACCCTTTTTAAGCGTGACATAGTTGCCTTTGCCTGCGGAGATAATGAAAGTTGTGTGGACTGATCATTACGGGTAACATCAGATATCTCGCCACGATTGCGGTACAGGTAGAATACTTGCTGCAGGACGGCTAATTTTAGATCCTTTGGTAATGTTGTATAGCCTGCTGTATAAACCACAGTCAACCCGTCAACCTCTGGCGTTAATAACTGCATCCAGGTAGTGCCGAAAGTTTTATACCCTTCGTCAACAACAAGTGCATTACCATCAAAATCGGTAACACTCGTTATTGCTACCACCGGAGCGTATGGTAGGAAAATACCCCCACAGGAATTATTTATATAAGCCGTAACAGTGCGGGTAATGAAACTAATATTACAATAGGATTCACAGTCTTGTCTGGCTGCGGCAATCAACAAGTCAAGTACAGTGTCCTCTGTTGTGCCTGTAGATAATTTACAGAACGCCTTAACCTCATCCTTTGTTACTGGCTCTGTTGAACTCTCTGCGCTGAATGTAGTCTGCGAAGCATTAAATCTTGCTTTTCTTGATTGCTCAGTAGTATTCTGTACTGTAAACATTGATTTGAAATTTAAAAAAGCCTGCCTGAGCAAACAGACAGGCCTTTATTTATCATTTACCATCAATTACTAAGATGCACCGAGGTTCATGTATGACGCAGACTGAGTCAGCATCAGATTGATTTCCTCAAAACATTCAACCCTGGCTGTTACTTCGTTTTTAGTGAAGTTGTTACCTTCTTCAAAGCTGAATGCAAGGTTTAACCCTTCCACTTCAACCCTTTCAAGGTAGTCAGCGTCGATCAGCAGGGCATAGTTGGCCGTAACCCATGATGCGCCGATGATCGGAACGCCCCAGATTGAAAGGCCTTGTCCTGGAAGATACACAGCACCGGCACCAGGGTAGTAACCAGCGGTGAATGTTGCGTTTATCAAGCGGGCCAAAAGGGTGTTGCTCACCATAACGTAGCTCACATTGAAGTTTGTGTCTTTGATAGCGCCTATCAAAGTTATCAACTGTGTGATATCGTTTGGCGCAGTACCTCCCGATGTTGTACCGGTAGCAGCGCCGGAAACGGTTGTGAAAAAATATGCGTTCTCTGCTTTGTAAAAATCCCTTAACAACATACGCACCAATGTACTTTGCATCCACTGCGCTGATCTCATCAACTGCTTAGTGAATGTTACTGTACCGGCAATGTAGTTGTTTACAGTTTTTACTTCGCTTAGGGTGTAATTGTTCTCTCCTTTGCTTGACCCTTCCGTTTGCTTGGCGATGTTATTCGCCGTCGCTGTGGTTTCCTTGTAAGTTACATACAGCCCGGTTTCGCTCATGGCTGTAGGTATCAGGTCACGGAAATTAACGGCCTGCGATGGCAGTATTGCCTGGCGTTGGTTATACGTCGCAACGGGATCGCCAACAGTTATTGTATTGGCGATGGTCATGGCTGATTTCTGCGCCATGATGATCTTACCCTTCAACGGCATGATGATCTTGCCTTTTGTTGTTTTCTGCGCTTGCTCCAGGTTAGCCTTACCTTCGTCCGATGCGATGTATTCTGCAACAGCCTCGTCAACGAACTTAGCCTGCGGCTGTCCGAGTGGTGTGTCTTTGCTGCGCTTTTGGAACACATCAAAATCTTTTATTGTTAAAGCCAGGTCGGCTTTCATCTTTACCAGGTCGTCGCCCGAAATGCCGTCCGGTAATAGGCTGATCTCTTTGATCTTTTTGTCAACCTCTTCCGATGCGGCTTTCATCATTTCGGTTTTGCTGTCATCCAGTTTTTTTGTCAACGTGGATTCAAGCGACGTTTTTACTTCGCCGAGTTCTTTAAGAACGTCTTCTTTTGTGAGTATTGGGTCCATAATTAATTTTTTAATGAGTTTTTAAATATTGCAAATGCTTCTTTAATTTCAACCGGCAGAGTGGAAATCGATTCCGGCCCTGTGGCTTTTACAATATCAGAAACATCTTGTTTAATTTGTTGTAAGGCGATTACCATAAGTTCTTTGTGGCTTTCATCTTCATACTTCCCCGTAGCTATACACTTTATAAGTCGCTCAACCCTATGGATAATATCGTCTTTAGCCGGGTTGAATCCGAGCGCCTTTGTTATCTCTAACATTGGCGTATTTGGGTTTGCTCCCCACAAAACAGCACTACCTTCAAATATCTTTATCTCTCTTATTTCGTTGTAATCACTTTGCTTCTTTTCATCAACAACCTGGAATCCTAAACTGTGTTGAGTAAAATCTCCTGACTCGTATAGAGGCCATGCGACCTCTCTCCATGCAAAAGAATCTTTATATTTGGAAACACCACCAATGTACTTACCGTACATACCCATCTCGGCAAACTTCGAAAGGGCTGAAAAACTTTTAGGAGTATGATCTAAAAGATGCCATATTTCATTTGTTCCCTCTGGTCCTCTCTCCTTAATTGTTTTTAGTGCTGCCGTTGGTAATATTAAATCACCGTCATAATCTTTTGTTTCACATTCCCCGATGGCGATTTTTACTGACTTTGTAACCGTGTCAATATCCAGTGCTTTGCAGGTTATTACCTTTTTTATGAAGTGCTTTTTATCGCTCACATCGTAAAGATACTTTTTTGTTACAAGGTTGTATTTATTCAATAAATCTTTATACCTTTATATAAACATTTATACCATGACTACACCGAATAACAATAATCCATTTCCGGTAAAACTTGGGGATTTAAAACCGTTCCTGCAAGCAGAGGCGCAAAAGGCTGATCGCAGTCTGCACTACTGGATATTGAAAATATTGAACGACTATAAAAATAAAAAGGAAAAGTTATGAACTTAGATGAAGAATTAAAAAAATACAAAGGGTTTGTTGAACAGCACACTCAAAAGATTTCAGCAGATTTATGCAACCAAATTGATGAAGAAATTAAAAAGCGTATTACTTCGCTTGGTGTTGATATAAACGACAAGGCTTTTATTATGGCTAATTTTGAGTTTATAGAGCGAGAAGGGGATGATTTTAAACACTTGTTCTACAAGGCGGAAAGCAAGTTTATTTTTTCTATACAGAAACTACCAACTGTTACGATGGGTTACGGGGAAGACGGGTTTGTTAAAAACGAAGTTACCTGTATAGCCACGTATAAATACTACTAAGCTACCATTACAGGCCACAACCCGTAATCATGTTCAACCAATCTGCCGTTTATTCTCACAGGAATATACAGACATACGCAACGGCAATTACAAGTTTCCCGGGCCTCAGACGGCAGCCCATTCTCCTGAACCTTCGCCCCTGGTAATAGCATCTTAGTACCACCCACCGTAAAATAATCCTCAAACCCAATGTTACTGCCATTAACCTCAGCGTGATCGAGCCGTACCCTGTTATCAGATGCGCTTAACCACTCTTTACGCATAAGTAACCCTGTCTTAGCGGCTGCAAGGTATGCGGCCTGATTAGTAGCGGTTACGGTTTCGGTACGGGCAATAAGACGGGACCGGTTACGGGTGAGGTCGTAAGATTCCTTTACTAACTGCTCCTCTATCCAGTCTAAATCTCTACCCTCCTCGTTGGCTATTTGCATAACGGTACGGATAAGGTCACGGGTGGTATCTGTAATACCCTCGGATGTGTTGAGTATCGACCCTTCAAAATAAGCATTGATTAGCCGTATCATTTCCTCATTGAATCCTATCGGTGCCCGGCGCTTAGTCTGCATGGACATATACGACTTAGTACGCTTTGGCGCTTTGGGTAGTGTTGAATAAACACAACTACCCCAATGAACACCGGCATCTAAATACAGTGGCCTTAATACGGCAACAATCGGCTGGCTCGATATAGCCATTAAAGCCGTTGTTTCGTTTCTTGTGGAACGGTAAGACGAAAGGAATTGTTGATATTGGGTTCTTAAAGCGGCAAATAATTTAGGTGCAAAGGCGGCCTCACGGGACTGCTGAAACTTATGGAATTGTTGTCTATATTGAAGTTTGCCCATAACATTACCCCGTAATTAATTCATCCTTGTATTGCAGATCGGGTTTATAGTGCTCTTGCATCGGCGGCTCATACGGCGTTTTGTTATTGCGCAACAACTCCTCAATATCAATCTTTAGCTTAGCCCGGCGCTTTATTTCCGCACTGCGTTTTAATTCGCAGTTCATATCCAGTGGGATAGCATCCTCTATAATCTTTTTAATTTCCATTCGGCGTATCTATTGGTATATCAGGCGCACTCATTCCGGCGATTGCATCCTCAATAGTTTGATACCCGTTTTTCATAAACCACTTATCTTCAACTCCGGTAGTATCCCACCCGAAAGCCTTTGCAATTATTACTGGATTCATAACCGGCAACTGAGAATAAACCTGCGCCATATCCTTCATGTCATCCTGTAACTCAGCAATACCGGTAATATCAACATCAACAAAATACCTCTCTTTGCCTTTATTAAACATTGGCGTTATATGCCTGTTGTAGCTATCCCTCTCAAGGAATGCGGCAGGCAATGCAGCGTTTGTGTACAGATCCTTATAAACGATATCAGTCTTACCACCAACCCCGTTGCCTATACCGTCATTGTTGAACAACATATCGCTAACGCCGTACAGGTTGCAAAGTTTTTTAAACGTCAGCTTCATTGAGGCCAACACATCCATATCAACAGGGCTCAGTCCAATAGCTGTGTAAACCCATTTGCCGGCAGTGAATAACAGTTTACGGGCGTTGGTTACACCTGATGCCTCGTTGTAAAAATCGCTTTTCATTTTACCGAGTGCGCCCTGCTCAATATCCCCTGTCTGTAAATTCTCACTTGACACTAACCCACTGATACCGCTATTCTGAAAAGCACTAACACTATAATCCGTTTCGGCATCTCCACGATCAAGCGTTTTGGCACCGGCCGTTAATGGCGACAACCCGATAAGTTCATTACCAACGTAGTTGTATTGTGGATTGAAATACCGTGTGTGCATTATTTCCTCCGGCTTGTAATAAACGATCTCGGCTATTTGAAGCCTGTACCCTATTACCCTGCGTGGGTATGTTTCGGAAACCTGCAGGCTCATAAACTGCGAAGGGTTTAACCACATTTCGCCCGGCGTACCGGCATTAACACCGTATTCCAGGGTCGGCGCGTAAACGTAGGAATTGCCGGTTAATAATAAGAAGGTATGAAACCCCTCCCTGTATTCCGTTTTGCTGTATGTAGGGTTTGGATTATCTAAGAGTTGCTGATACGGGTTTTTATCATCAACAAGTTCAAGGGCTTTATACTTTAAAAATTGCTGCTTAATAAGCGCAGCCGGTGAGTAATTTTTTTTGCTGCATTCAAATTCGTATTCTTTGAACGCCTTATCATCAACAATTTTATACACCTTTAACGGTATCATGTTTACCGTCTTTGCTATTCGCCTAACAATAGCGTACAAGTCCTCTGAGTTTGCATAAGCATTAACCTGGCTTATTGTATTGACTTGACTGTAAACGGGGAAACCACGAATAAAGGCGGATTGAACGGCAACGGGGGCCTGCATAATATTTGTAACGCCTAGTTTTTTAGCCAGCCAATTTTTTAAGCCCATGCCAGTATCTTTTTAGGTTTTAGATCGAAGTAAGCACGCATCATAATAGTATCAGAAAAATCGGGAGACCTGCCGATTAGTTCTTTTATTTTATCCTTTGGTACAACGCCTTTTTTCATATCACTATCCAACGCTTTTTGTTTAACCTGCTCCAGTTCTTCGATGATCCATTGCTTAACTTCCTCCGTTTCGCATTCCAAATATAAACCGTTTTTATTAATTATTTCAGCAATTCTAAAATAGCACTGACTTTTCAGGTTATCGAAATTCTCTTTTATCGGGTTGCCATTGTTGTCAACTGGCCCCTGTGGCGATGGAAGCGCAGATGAATTATTTACAAATCCTTTGAATTTTAAGAAGTCAACAATACCACCACCCATACCATCCTCATCTACCAAAACATCGCTATTGCCTATGCCCATAGCATATCGGGCCGATTCAAGAATAGATCCTGTTATGTCAAGAGTTTGTTTAGTGTAGTGCTTTACTTTACCACGCCATCCGTCCCACTCAATAACTACTATCTTATCGCCACCCAGACGGGCAACGTCAACAGTAATACACTTGCGCCCATGTTCAACGTGCGTGTTTGTAAAGCAGTCAAGTATTTTATCATACTGGATTAAAGAGGCCGGGTCATCGTCATACCGCCAGTCTCCAAATAGTAACCGTTTTTTTTCATTAACACTCAATGTTTGTTCAAGCTGCTCATAGTACCCTTTATCAATCATTTTATTATCCTGTATGAATGCCTGTATAAAACGTTGGTGAGGTTTTAGCGTTCCATTTTCAAACGGTATAAAGTAGTCCCGGTAAGTATAGTTTTTTGAAGGGTTGCCCGTTTGTAGCAACTTTCTTACCATGCTATAGTAATCATTCTTCCATCTACCTATTGAAGCGGCAAGGTTGTTTTTGGCGGGTAAATCAAACTCGCCAGCCTCCTCTATGAAACCCCTGCTAAATTCCATTGACCCAAAACGTTCATACAGTGGATCACTTGGCATATACGCAGCCTCGAGTAATAAAACCTTTGACCCATTGTAAAACTGAAAGAAGTTATCCTGCCCATTGAATGAGAAAATGTCATCTTGATTTATATACCTATCTTTTCTGCCAAGTTTTATACACAGGTCAGATAGCTTTATAAAATCTCCGTTCTTCTCTTTGTGACTGTTATTCCAGGACTGGAATACTTTTGATATTGTGGGGATAGTGAATTTTCGGAGGTCATTAAGTTTTTTACGGGCTATAAAATATCTTGTATCGTCGTAGGTATTTGCGTCACCGAATATGAGATTAATACCCGTGAATGATTTTGCGCCACCCTTCGCACCACCGTAATAGATATCTGTTATCGTAGGGTCAACCCATGCCCGGCAGCAATCCTTTTGTTTATCATTACCACGAGTATCAAATATTAACTTCATCAGTAACGTTCATTATATTTCCTCCGTAGGTCTTGTATTCGGCCCATGTGTAATCAATATGTGGCTTTAGCGTTAGTAGTTCCCCGGTCTTCCAAACCAACATACAGCCATTATCAATGTTGAATGTTTTAAAACCTATCCCCCAATACTGCCGGATATTCATAGCCCATTTATAAACGTCACCCCACCAAGCTTTAGTTTCTCTCGGTACGATTGTACCGGCTTCGTTTTCGGGTAGTACGTCGTGAATGAGGATAAAGCCGTTATCTGGTAGCTGCTTTAAACAGTTTTCAAAGTCCCTCTTAACTTGATCGCTATGATGTAATCCATCAATAAAACAAATATCAAATATAGTTCTGTTGTTTACTCTGCTGTAATACCTTTCAAAAAACGCATCGCTTGTTTCATTGCTTATATCATTTGACCATTCTAAAGCAGGGTCAACACCATGCTTCATTTCGCAGTTTATTTTTCTGAAATTAGCAAATGGGTCATTAATGCCAATCTCTAAATAACTTTTAAGATTATGCTTATCAATCAAAGCCTGAATTAACTGCGTATGGTTTTTAATCTCTAACATATCTTTCAAGTGTTAAGCGTGGTTCTTTAGCCATCAGCGTCTGCATATAAACAAGTATTATAACTATTAGCCAGATCATCTTCGGTTGTAATGATGTTTATAAATAAACTCCTTCTCCTGCCGGTAATCAAACCTGTATGTATTAACCACATCTAAGGTAGCTAATTCCCACGAAACACGGGCAAAAGCTATTTGATCTCTTACACTATGGCTGCTCAATTCTTTCCACCACCTTTCACAGAATGCAATAACTGCAGGTGTATTCTCTCGCATCAACAGGCCGGATGATATGATACCGTTATGCTGTGGAATACCCAAAGCCTTGTACTCATTCATCTGCGCATCTATCTGCACACGGTTGCCCCGGTTTGATATTATACAGTCCATACACTCCTCGTAAACACAATCTCGCCAGGGGTGCGCAGGTGCCGAAATACCTTTAGCGAAATACTTATCCCACCACTCGTTAAGGTCTGTATCAATAACAAAAGACGCGTCAATCCAAAACGACCTTTCCCAATCAACAAACTCCATTATCTTAAAGTACCGGGCAAATAGCTGAGGCGTTGCCCACACTGGTATCTGCATTGGCACAATAGTCCACACTTTACTCGTTAGCGGCTGATCAGTGTAACAGATGTAACGCCAACCTGGGGTTATTACAGTAGGCTCTTTAAGTTCCTCATAGTTGCTGAATATGCAGGTGTAGCAGACGTTATCCATTACTCAACAACGGGTTTAAATATCAATATCTCCGCATGGTATTTATCAATTTCGTACCGCTTACCGCCGTGTAGAAACTGTTTAACAGCTTCTATTATCCCGGTGTTTGACGGGGCGTAGTTTCTTAGCGCCAATACTCCGCCGGGTTTTATCTTTCGCCACCATATCGTTAAGTCTTCCCTAACACTAACATAATCGTGCTCCTGGTCAAGATACACAAAATCCAAAGACTCGTCATCAAAGGCTACAACCGATTCACGGGATAGTTGTTTACGCATCTTAACCTTATGTACCCACCTTGACAGTCTGCCTGCGCAGTAGCCCTCACAAATAGGGTTTAGCCAGGGATCTATAAGGGTGAGTAATCGAATATCGCAATAAGTAAGCAGCGATTCAGCATGAGCTCCAACATCAGCGCCAACCTCTACACCAATAAGATTATACCCGTTAAGCATAGCGCATAAAGCTGAGGTGCGGGGGGCGAAGTCGGTTGATTTCATTTAACAGGTCTATCGGTTACAAGAATAGCATTTACATGAAAAACACAATCTAACACACGGCACTCTAAATTATCCTGCCAATTATCTGAAAGCGTCACATCTTTAAGCATTGGGACAAGATTTTTATTTTCATCGTACACATCAAACCATTTTGATTCTTGGTTATACCATACCAAATACATTCTACTGATATCTGTAGGTAGATGTTTCGGCTTGTTAATAATAACTCCGGTAAACAATATCCTCAATCTTTCTTTTAATGATAGTTTTTTCATCTTCTCCTGTTATAAATTATCATCGCCTCCTCAAGTACTTTAATCTCATCGAGGGACCATGAATGAAAGTTAATTACCGATTCTGCAACATCTCCATCCATACGGATATATTGGGATAGGGATATTTTTTTGTTAGATACGGTTAATGTTTTACTGTAGGCTATAGCCTCTACCTGATCGTTTGACTTATTCCAGGGTGGGTAGAGTATTGTTGGGGCATGCTTAAAATTTTTATAGATAGCCTGTTTGCATAAATCCAAATCACCACCTAAGCGTTTGGTGTTCTCGGTAAAATCGTAGTGTTCCCAACAATGTATCTGCACATCAATATTATTCGCATTAATGTATTCGATAAGTTCGGGGTTCTTTTCAATGTCTTTACAGATTAGCGCAACGGTGTGGAGTATAGTGTACTTCTTAAATAGTTTATGTACACACTCGAATTGGCCGAGTTCGGTTTTGTATGAGATATCGTCGTTTCTCCAAATCATTGCAAATGCGTTTTATCCTGTACGCCGTTCTCAAGGCGGTAGGTATGGAAAACATAAATTGAGTTCATACGGTAAATCTTTTTATTAGCAGCCAACATAGCTTGAGAAAACATTGTATCAACTCCTAAACATTTTAGGTCCTCAACAAACTTAATCTGTAACCATGTGCGTTTAGGTATCAACATTAAAAAGCCGGATACATTTTGAAATATCTGCGTTACCGATATCGGCTGCTGAGATAACTCTTTAGCTATTTTAATATGGTTGCGGATATCGCTATCGTCATTAACAGCGCCGTTGTATATCTGCGCATTGGTAGCGAATGTCCTGTTAGCCCAACAAATAAACATATCGGCATCGGGGAATTGCTCAATATACTTATAAAGTTGCCGTATGGTATCAGGTAGCAACATAAGCACATCGTAGTCTGTGATGCAAAGCCAGTCTTCATCGGGTATTAAAGTAAACGTATCGTTATACGCTTTGCCCAAGTTGCGGTCTTCTCTGTATGGTATTACGGTGTGGATGTGCATTTACACTTTTATTAATTTATATAGTATAACCCCAAGCCAAAAGCCAACTGTGAAAAAAAGCTTCCTTTTTTGGTTATCAAAAAACTGGATCAGTAGTATATTTAAAAGAATGTGTATTATAAATTCCTCCTTACTCATATAATCTAAATTAAAAAAACCGCCTCGCACTCGTGAGAATGTCCGGCGGTTAACTTCTTTAGCTGCTCACGATCAGCGATTGTAAAAGTAATTATTAATTCCGTATCAACAAAACTATTTCGCCACACAACTCGCCGGTAAACTATTTCCCTGGCTATCCCTGAATTGCCTGTTAGGTTCTCCGCAATAACTCTGCGGGGCAGGTGTAGTACCGTTGATCTGCCCGAATGTACAGTAGTAACATTGGCCTGAATCTTTTTTGCATCCACTAAGCCATACAAGCATAATGGTTAAGATAATCACAATGAGGTATGGTGTTAATTTTTTCATCATTTAATTTCCATTCCGGTAATTTGTTTGACTTCAATAGGCCCCCCATCGTTACCAGTTAAAGCCATCTTGTCTCCATATTTTTTAGGCTTCAATTTACTGGCTATCCACTTTCGGCTATCCACCCTCAAACGGGACCGGTTCAACCATTCCTTGTTTTCAACGGTGTACTCAACATCGTTTTTAATAATGGTCATAAAATCATTTGAACCGTCATCAGCAATATCCAGTATCTCCTCGGCTAATAGGTCAGCTTGCATTTCCTTCGCACGTGCGTATCTCTCTTGAAATGTTGGCTCTCTGGCTAACCAAGCTAAAACTGTTCCTACAGCTAAATCAAGCTCAATACAGACACTTTTCATACTTAGGGTGGTTTCTGCTATCCTACCGCATATCTTGTCTGCAATGTCATCTGTGTAATCCGTGGGCCTTGCCATATCCCAAAGCTACAACATTTTTTGATACTACCAAATGGGGATAGCCCGGGTGATCGGTGGGAATGTGGCACGTGGAACACTTACCAGGCATTTACACCGTTTGCAAACCGTTTACACCGACTCAAACTCAATGCCAGTAATGATATACACCATTTACACAGTAAACTGCGGGTAGCTCTTACCCCTTTCTTCTTTTTTTATAGA
>OFRE01000303.1_pt1 | contig 13777 bp, 16 predicted proteins | sample 1543061 | NCBI WGS metagenome assembly OFRE01 (sample SAMN07774218, study PRJEB24372) | wastewater metagenome | isolation source: Exp Tend NO 50WW | collected 2016-02
AGCTACACCAACCTCTCCAGCTGTACCTCCAAGAAACGGTTACCAAGAAGCTTCTAGACTCATGCGCAAGATGGATTATCCTACATGGGCAAAGATGTCTGCATTTGATCCAGCAAAACCAGATGCGCCTAGCTTTAATAATCCAGGCATCTTAGACACCTATACTCCGAGCTCCCTAGGTTCTCTGGCTAGACAGAACGAGTTTACTCAAGACAAGAAGGAAGCTCTTCGGGATTCAATCATTACCTTATACAACAACTTCGTCACAGCAGGGATGATACCTCCTGCAAATTCAAATTTGAAAAAGTCATATGATTGGTTAATAACAGGGAAGGGTGCAGAAATATACAGCTAACATGCAAGATCAAGTTGAAATGTTAACACTGCTTAATGATGAAACTTACAAATCTGTTCTAGCTATCGAAATGCGTAAACAAGCTTTACAATCTCTTAGCATTGCAGCAGTTGAAGCCGCTACGAATGAGATGAAACTTGAGCAAGACCGTATAGAGGCTTCTAAAAACTATTCCGAAGAGGATAAACAGCAGAGAATTCAAGGTCTACAAGAGCAAATAGAAGCTAATGATAGAATCATCAAGCAATATAATGATCTATTACCTCTACAAAAGCAACTCACTGAGGGTATGTTTAAAGCTAGTCAAATCAAGATGCAAGAAATCGGTAGAAGCCCTTCCCAAATCCTTGCAGATGGTTTTGGTGAAGCTGGTAAAGCTATCTCTACAATGATAACAGCTTACAAGGATTTTGGTAAAGAATCTTCAGCAGTAAATGCAGAGCTTGAAGGACAGCTTAAATTTATCCAGAAGAACTATCAGGGTGAAGAGGCTGCTAAAGAGACTGTCAAAGCTACCCAAAGAGCTTCTGATAAACAAATCCAAATCACTGCTGGTATGTATGCTGATATGGCTGGAGCTGCTAAAGGGTTCTTCTCAGAGAATTCTAAAGGTTATCAGTTAATGGAAAAAGCTGAAAAAGCTTTCCACGTTGTAGAGCTTGCAATGGCAACAAAGAGCTTCTTAGCTAAAGCTGCATTCATGGCAGAAGAGGTGGCTACAAAGCTTGCTGGTGAAACTATGAAACAAGGTGCTACAGAGGCTACCACTGTTATAGAAATCGCTCAAAGTGCTGCTAGAGCTGGCGCAAAAGCTATTGAAGCTGTAGTAAGTGCGTTTGCTGCACCGTTCCCTCTAAACTTTGCATCAGGGGCAGCAATGATTGCTATTATGGCTGGTCTAGGGTTTGCTGTTTCAGGTGGTGGAGGTTCTACTGCACCATCCTCTGCTGACAGACAATCCCAACAAGGCACAGGGACAGTATTTGGTGATACAGGAGCTAAATCAGAAAGCCTTACAAAAGCTTTAGAAAATATCTCAGATAATTCTGATATCTCATTACAATACAATGAGGGAATGCTGAATGCTTTGAAGAACATTGAAGCGAGTATTGGCGGTGTTACTAAGCAAGTTATCCGTCAAGGTGTTCAAGGTCAAGTAGGTTTTGCTGCTGGTATGGGTACTATTAAATCTGAAGGACTAACAAGTTTTGCTAAAGCTGGTGAAATTGGCTTACTACTAAACTCAGTATTTGCCCCATTGAACGCTATTGTAGGTGCTCTATTCTCAGTTAAGAAATCTGTAGTGGATAGTGGTCTTATCCAGAATGCTCAAGCTCTTTCAGATATTATGAAAGAGGGTGGTGGATTAAACATCATGGGTTATACAGATATTGAAACCAAGAAGAAAAAGTTCCTTAAAACTGAAAAAACAATTGACACTAACAAAAGTGCTCTATCAGAAGAACTACAAAATCAATTCTCCAACATTATTATTGGAATGGGTACTGCTGTAAAAGAAGCTGCTAAGACATTACAAATGGATGGTGGGTCATTTACGGAAACACTAAACTCTTTCGTAGTGGATATTGGTAGAATCAGTATTCAAGGAATGGATGCAAAACAGATTCAGGAAACACTAACAAATGTATTCTCTAAAGTTGGTGATGAAATGGCTGCATCAGTATTCCCCGGCCTTATTGAGTTTCAAAATGGTGGTGAAGGTATGCTTGAGACTCTTATTAGGGTTTCTTCTACTGTTGCTACTGTTGATGGCATTTTCAATCAGATTGGTCAGAGCATTGGTGGAGTGGGCCTTGAAGGAGCTGCTGCAAAGCTTAAGCTAGTGGAATTAGCTGGTGGCTTACAAGAGCTTTCAAATCTAACACAAGGTTTCTATGATAACTTCTACACAGAGTCTGAAAAGACTGCTAATAAAACTCGTCTAGTTACAGAAGAATTTAGTCGTCTTGGTGTAGAAATGATTGACTTAAAGAATCCAGATGCTAGAATGAACTTTAGGACATTAGTAGAAAGCTTGAAAGATACTAACCAAGAAGCTTACATTGGCTTGTTAAAGTTACAAGAGTCTGTTAGCGATCTGACCCCAGAGCTTAAAGAAGCAGAGACAGCTATTGATTTGACTAATCAAAAATTGTCATTACAAGATAAAATTAATCAGATGACAATGAGTAGTTCTCAATACCTAGCATTACAACGCCAGAAAGAGTTGGATGCAATGGACGAGAGTTTACGTCCGTTACAACTTCGTATCTATGCTCTCGAAGATGAGAAATCAGCTCTAGAGAAACTTAAAGCTGCATCCTCTGGTGCTATGTCTGTTCTAGAAAAATCTGTTAATGCACAGAAGAAAGTGTTGAAGAAAGACCTAGACGATAAAGTTACCAATCTTAACTTTGTAAAACAATATGAAGATAGGAAGTATGAGGACGAAAAGAAAGGTTTACAAGAAGCACAAAAATCTTCTGCTGCTTATTATGATGCGTTAAAGACACAGACAGACGATAAATATGATGCTGAAAAAACTGTTCTTCAAGAAGCTAAGAAAGCCTCTGATGCCTATTATGATGCACTAAAAGAGTCTGCAAGTAACCAAGTTGATGCTGCAAAAACTTACAGGGACGTTGTTAAGAGTCTGTTTGAGGATATCAACTCTGCTGTAGAGAAACTAACTAACAGCACTTCTGTATTGCAACAACAAACTTACGAGTCTGCTAAATCACAGTTGGACGTAGCGTTAGCTCTAGCACAAACTACAGGGCAATTACCTGCTGGTGATAGTTTTAAAAATGTTCTCAGTACACTAACTGGTAATGATTCCAGTAGATATTCTAGTATGTTTGATTTCCAACGTGAGCAATTAGTCAATGCTGGAAAGCTCTCTGCACTAGGAGGTATTACTGGTGGCAAACTATCAACTGCTGAAGCACAGTTATTAGCTGCTGAAAACAACGTTAAAGCTGTAGAAGATATGGCGAAGCGGGCTGATATCAACAATGACTTGCTCATGACTGACTTGGACGATAAGCATAAAGAGGACATTAAAGCTGTAGAAGATATGGCTAAACGTGCTGATGCTTATTATGATCTTGCTATTGAAGATTTAGATTTAAAGCATAAAGAAACGATTAAGATTCTCGATGACCAGATCAAACAATTACAAGATAAGTATGAGAAGGATATCGAGTATTTTGACAATATGCTTCAAACAGCTAGAGATCAGCTTGATATAGCCAATGGGACATACATTGCAACACTAGATGTAGGTTCTGCTCTAAACAATTTTGGAGCAGCTTTAGGCGCTTATGTGGCAGCTAAAGACATTGAAAATGCAAGGCTTGTAGAGCAGGTTAATAGCATGTCTAAAAAGACCACTGCTATTGATGCTACGGCTAATAAGACAGCATCCGACTATAACGCTCTCGCAGAAGAAATGTCACAAATGCGTGCAGATATCAATGCAGGTAATCGAGCAATCGCTACCAACACCCTTACCGCTGCCAAAGTATTATCACAGTGGGATGGTGACGGTCAACCTGAAACCAGAAATGTAGCATAACAATAAAGGAGATAGAGTAGTGGCAGCTTTAAAAGTAATCCCGCCACTCTCTATTACCGATAGTAATTTAACCTCCAGCAATGTAGCAGAAGCAGATTATGCTGCCTATGTTGCTGGAACAACTTATGCTATTGGTAATAGGGTTATCATAACAACACCAAATGTTCATAAAATTTATGAATCATTACAAGCAGGAAATATAGGGCATGACCCTTTAACATCCCCTACATGGTGGATTCAAGTAAGCCCAACAAATCGTTGGAAAATGTTTGATACAAGCAATACCACACAAACCACTAACAGTAATTCTATCGTTGTCACTATCACACCCAGTAGAGTGGTTAACTCTGTAGCCTTGCTAGGTCTTGAGGGTACAAGTGTAACAATCAAAGTAACAGACCCTACAGATGGTATTGTATACAACAAAACCACAAGTTTAAACGATAATGGTGTAATTAACAACTGGTATAACTACTTCTTTAATCCAATTGTTCGCAGAACAGACCATGTAGCAACAGACCTTCCAGCTTACGGTACAGCAGCTATTGAGATTACTGTTACATATACAGGTAATACAGCTAAGTGTAGCACATGCGTCTTAGGAACAACACAAGATATTGGTGAAGGTATCAACCTAGGTGCTTCAGTTGGTATCCAAGATTATAGTAGGAAAGAGAAGAATGATTTTGGGGATTATGTACTAATTCAACGTAGCTGGAGTAAACGAGCACAGTTTTCAATGGCAGTATTAAATTCACAAATTGATTCTCTACAATCAGGTCTAGCTAAGCTGCGTACAACCCCTTGTGTTTGGATAGGTGATCCTAATTATACTAGCACAATTATCTTCGGGTATTATAAAGATTTTGACATTATTATTTCAAATCACATTGTAAGTGATTGTAACATCAACATAGAAGGACTAACATAATGACAGCTCCAGTGATTCCTACGCTGCCAACAGCACCATCACGTAGTAATGATCCAGATACATTCGTAGCAAGGGCTGATGCTCACGTAGCAGCTCTAACCCCTTGGACAACTGCTGCAAACAGCCTAGGAACTTATCTAGATGCGCTAGGTACTGCTGCTGATGCTGATGCAACAACAGCTACAACACAAGCAGGTATTGCTACAACACAAGCTACCCTTGCGGCTGATTGGGCAACAAAAACATCAGGCACTGTTGACGGCAGTGAGTATTCAGCTAAAAAGTATGCAACTGATGCTGCTGCTAGTGCTGTTACAGCAATCAACTCTCCGGGTACTCAGGCAACGTCAACAACAAGCCGCTCAATCGGGACGGGCAGTAAAGCATTCACACTTGCCCAAACAGGCAAAAACTTTACTGTTGGGCAATGGGTTGCAATTACAGATGCAGCACTACCTAATACAAATTGGATGACCGGCCCAATTACTGCATTTAATAGTGGAACAGGGGATATAACAGTCAACGCAACCAATATAAATGGTAGCGGAACAATATCAAACTGGGTATTTAATCAGGCTTCCCCATTTACCGGGATTCCAAATCAATCTGGTCAAGGTGGTAAAACATTTTCAACAAACGGTTCAACATCTAGTTGGATTGAACAACCATCTACTTGGGCAAACTGGATGCTGATTACAACTAACGGTGGCACGCTGACTATTCCAGATGGCGTGTCTAAAATACGTGCATATGTTGTTGGTAAAGGCGGTGATGGTGCTGCCGGTATTGCATCTACACAGGGTGGTGGCGGAGGTGGTGGTGGGGGTATGACAGGAGGTACAATCCCTTGCCAACCCGGTGATGTGTTCACGTTTGAGAAGGTTTCAACAACAGCTAAGTTGAAAAAGGGCGCTGTTGATTATTTAACTGCCAATGACGCATCAAATGCTTCTGGGGCAACTGGTGGTGCTGGCGGTGCAACAGGCTCTGTTGGGAGTGGGCTAGGTATAACATATAACTTCACATCAGCAGGTGGAACTGGGGGTAATGCAGCATCAACTGCCAGTTATTATGCGGGGGCGGGTGCAAGCAGCGGCTCTCCGTTAGGTATCGGTGTCAATGGTATTAATGCAACTCCTTCTGGGGGTTCAGGTGGTGGAAGTGGGTGGGGTGGTCAAGGTGCCTTGCTCGGTGGAGGCGGTGGCGTAGGCGCAGCGGCAACCACAAGCAGTTATTCTGGTGGAGGGGTATCTTCAAATAATGCGCCTAGAAGTTGGGATAATGCTTTTACCGACCCATTATTGAGAGTTTGTAATAATTCATTCCCTACTGTACCAAATACTGATTTCTCACTACTTTCCCCCCACGGTATGCCGGGATGTGGTGGGGGGAAAGCATCTACAACTACAATTCCAGCAGGTAATGGTGGAATCGGTGGTGGCGGCGGTGGAGGAACGGGTGTTGCATCATCTCCATTCGGCTACGGCGGCTCTGCAGCAGTGTTGATTTTCTGGTAAGGAATTAAAATGAAATATGCTTTTATTAAAAACAACGTTGCCATTGAAGTGGTACAGACCAACCCTTTTATGCTTTTTGTCCAACCTTATGCCGAACAATTTCAAGAAGTTGATGATACTTGCCAAAATGGATGTATCTTACAAGATGGAAACTGGATTCAACCTCCAGTAGTTGTAGCAGTTCCACAAGAAGTAACAATGCGACAAGCTCGCTTGGCTCTCCTAGAGAATGGCCTTCTAGCTAATGTACAACCAGCTATCAACTCTCTTCCAGAGCCTGATAAAACTAAAGCTCAAATTGAATGGGAATACTCTAATGCGCTACAACGTAGCAATCCTTTCGTAGATGTATTAGGGGCTGCTCTAGGGCTTTCTTCACAAGACTTGGATGATCTATTTATCCAAGCATCAGCTCTGTGAGGATGTTATGTCAGTATCTTTAGCATTATACAAGGGAAAGGGGAATTGGGTAAATTCCCTTATTCGATGGCAAAACCAATCCCCATATTCTCATTGTGAGCTTATTGTAGATGGCTGGATGTATTCTTCAACAGTACATGACGGTGGAGTTAGATGTAAACTACAAACACACCTTAGAGAAGAAGATTGGGAGATTATCCCTATCAAGTTCAACAATGGTGAAAGTATTCTAAAGCACTATGTAGATACTAAAGATCATCCTTATGGTTGGCGTGACTTATTCCAGACGCAAGTGTTTGGAAGGCGTACAGCAGATGATAAGGGTGATTTCTGCTCTGAATGGTGTCTTGCAGCTTTAGGATTAGATAGCCCGTCTAGTTATAAAATACATCAGGTAAAAGGGATTGTAGAATGGGCAAACTCACTCTATCCCCAGACATAAAACAATCTATTTATAAAGCCCTTGTCACGGTAAATGACAGGGCTTTTTCCCTTATAACAGTATTTGCTATCAGTGCATGTATAACAATGTTAGATGTAGCTTTTAGTATTAGTGATAAAATGAATACATTAGGGTATGCTTTTATAGCATTAGTTGTGTTAGTAATCTCTACAACATTATCTTCAACTTGTAAAGGTTCTAGATGGCTAAGATTGTTTAGTGCAACTATCTGTGTATTCCTATGGTTATTTGTAGCACAATTAAGCGGAGTATTTACAAGTGGTGTAGCTATCTACTCAGCAGTATTCTACGCTGTATTATTCTGGTCAAATATAAATCTATTAGGAGTGTTTCTGAATGCAAGGAAGTGAAATTGCTGCTTACGCTGCTACAGGAGCACTAGGGCTATTTACTTTAATCAAAGGTATTAGTCATATTATCCGTGGCTGGAATGGTGACAGAAAAGAGGATAAAGCAGATAAGAGTGTTGGTAATCAGCTTGATCTTCTAGAAAAAGAGAATAAAGACTTACGTGAAGAGAATACTCGCTTACGTGATGATTGGAAGAAACTAGCTAAAGAAGAAGCTGCATTATCTGCTGAAATCCAATCCTTGAAAGTGCAAGTAAAAGAACAGAATGAACGTATCTCTAACCTATCAAGATTGATTGTACATCTTGTTAAGGTGCAAGGTAAAGATTTACCTCCAGAGGTAGTATTATCTATCATATCACCAATGAGTGAGAATGATTAATGAAGGAACTAAAAATGATTATTAGTGAAAACTGTGTAGAGCTTGTAAAAGCTTTTGAAGGGTTCCGTGGCGAAGCTTACAAATGTCCTGCTGGTGTATGGACAATTGGATGTGGACATACAGAAGGCGTACAGCCCGGAGATAAGATGACAGAGCATTGTGCTAAGGGGTTGCTACGAGAAGAATTGACAGCGTTTGCTACTAAGGTAGATAAGTTAGTTAAGAAGCCTACACAGAATCAATTTGATGCCCTTGTAAGCTTCGCCTACAACGTTGGAACAGGTGCCCTTAGTGGTAGTACCCTGTTGAAGAAGCATAACGCTGGAGAGTACCTAGAAGCTCAGGAACAGTTCCTTAAATGGGATAAGGCTAATGGGAAAACATTATCAGGGCTAACTAGACGCAGAGCACATGAAGCTGCTTTGTATGGTAAATAATCATGACATTAACCGAACGCTTCTCTGGTCTTATTCTAGACCGTAATACAGGGAGAGTGGTAGGAACTAAATTAGCATCCGTAACAGGGCATCTTTTGATGTCCCTGTTTTTTGCTTACCACAATTATAAATATGGATTTAATGGTGAACAATGGATGATTTATGGTTCTATTGTAGCAGGACATAAAACTGCTGAGAAACTAATTGGACTGAAATGGGGAAATAAGGATTCAAAATGATCCCACTATTACTAGCAAAACTAGGTACAATTAATTGGTTGACTATCGCTAAAATTGGTGCTATAATTTCCCTTATGGGAGCAACAAGTTATATCACTTGGACTATCGCCCAACATGACATTGATAAAGAACGTTTAATGGTAGCTGAAGCACAGCTTCAAGCAGAACGCCTAATGACTAAGAACTATCTAACAGACATAGAACACGCAAGAGAAATTGCTTATGGTGCTGCTATTGCTGATAGGAAGTTAGAAGCCAGAGTAAACGTTATTCTAAAGGAGCATTCCAATGCGCCATCTTTACCTACTAATTGTGTCATTGACACTAACGGGGTGCAGTCTCTTCATGACGCAAGAGAAGCAGCCATTACAGCAGCAAATAATTCAGCCACAAGCAAATCTGACAATTGATTGTATCATTCCTCCTGAGATTCCACAAGCAGGAAGTAGCTACAGAGAACTAGAATCTTGGGGTATTAAAACACTAGAAATATGGGCTAAATGTGCTAAGGATAAGAAAGCCTTGGTGGATAGTTGGCCTAAATAAATTAGACCTTTTGGCCTAAGGAGATTAAATGAATTATCAATTATTGAAACAAGAGATTGTTGACGACCCCCTCTCTCAAGGATACTCAGCCTTCCTTCCTGACAGTACAGGATGGGTAGCAAACATGCTAAATGAACGTAAGTTCCAAGCAGCTAAGACTAGAATGGTGACAGCCAGAGGGATTATGGCAAGCTACGGAATTGGCCCAACTCAAGGAGCTTTGTTTCTAGACAAACTTGAATCTCTTTCAGCAAATATTCCAGCTTTAAAGTGGGCGATGAAATTCCTACAACAAGAGACAGGTATTGACGTAGGGGAGTCAGCCACACAAATAATGCTTACCTCTTTAATCGGGGTTGGTGGTATTACACAAGCTGAAATAGACGGTGTAAAAGCAATGGCTATACAACCAGCAAGTAGAGCTGAAGTGTTATTTGGAAGTGACGTTATTGTAACAGAGCATGATGTAATTAAGGCGATGGAGGTATAACATGGCAACTATAAAACAAATTGTAGGGACTCGTACAGCCCTCACAACCTCTGCCCTTAATTCCTTAGTTACAGGTACATACGTTTCTTGTGGGACAATCACACATGACACAAATCAACCTTTAGACGTGTTGTTAGAAGTAAGTGCCACTCCGGGTACTGTTAGTTCTAATAAACAACTTTTAGTATTTGCTAAAGCGAGCTTAGACGGGACAGTGTTCTCATCTGGCCCTGAAAGTGGTACAACAATTACGGATGAATCTGATCTTTATTTTGTAGGTGCTCTTCCTCTTAACACAAACTCTACAGTGCAGACTAAAACGTTTTCTCTTGCAGCAGCTTTTGGTGGAGTTTTACCCTACGCTTCAAAGATTGTTGTAAAGAACGAGACGGGTGCTACTTTAAATGCCTCTGGGGGTAGTGTACATTATTCAGAGATTAGTGCAACGGTGGTATAAAAATGTCCACTGTAATTTTACCTTCTCGTCACACAACACAAGCTAGAGGGCAGGTAGAGATTGACAATTCTAACCCGCTAGCAAAGGATTTGATAGCAGCTTATAATTTAACAAGTTATCAATCTAGAGATTTAAAAGATTCTTCGGGTTTGGGCCAATATAACGGCGGGCGTAGTTCGGTAGGTAAGTTTCCTTACACCTTACACGGTTATTTTACAGATGGGTCATCAGAGGTTCCTCTCCTTTTTACTCCAGAAGGTCAAGTATTTGATTTTAACGGTACGAACAGCAGACGAGCGGTAAGTAGCGCGTTTCCTGCTACATCTACATCCGGTGCATTAAGAACTTACATTACTCGTGTTTATCTGCGTGATACCACGACAAAACAAATTATTCTCGGACATTTCAATAGTGGGTTGAGTCCATTACATTTGTATGGTAGTGGATTATATGTAGATTCAGGTACATTATACGGTGTAGGAGCATCCAATAATTCTAAAGCTATCACAGCATCTGCTCCAAGTACAAATCAGTGGGTTACTATTGCATTGGTGTCAGGCACTACAGATGGAAGAATGTATATCAATGGGCAATTGGTTGCGTCAGGCGATCTCAATAGTTCAGGAGTATCATATCTCTTCGGGATTGGATGTGATGGTCAAAATGCTTATGGGACAGGTGGTGGTAGTGCTTTTCTTAATGGGATGGTTGGTGCAACACTAATTTATCAAAGAGCATTATCAGAATCAGAAATACAGCGGTTATCTAGCAACCCTTACCAAATAATCAAATCCAAGAGAAGATTATTTGTAGACGCAATTGCAGCAAGTACTAGCCCTGTTAGCACTACAGTTGATCTTCTATTCAATGTTGTAAATTCGGTTTCCCAAGCAAGAACTATTGACTGGAACATACGCAATTCTACTACATCTGGTAAGGATGTTGAATGGGGAATTAACACTTCCGCACAAGAAACCCAATCATTTACACATTCAATATTGAATAGTACTACTGAAGGTATTTCTTCTAATTGGAATATTCAAGTTTCTGTAACCACTGATAAAAACTTTGACTGGAATACTTTAAGCTCTACAAGTACTACTGGGGATATTAATTGGAATATTATATCTTCAGTAACAGATACCCAAAATGTTCTTTGGAGTATTCAGAACTCAGTTTCTGTAAACAATCCTATAGCATGGGATATTTTAAATGCCACCAGTAAGTCATTGGTTAATGATTGGGTTATATTACAAAATGTAAATTCTGCTAAGTCAATTGATTGGAATATTCTAAGTGATGTATTAAACGCACAGAAAACCTTAGATATTAGATATGATTTATTGGCTTCAGTATATGAGAATTTATCGTGCAACTGGAATACCCTAACAAATACTATTAAAAATGCTACGGTTGATTGGGGTATACACAACGCCGTAGAAAATCCAAAGTCAATTCTTTGGGGGATAACTAATAACGTCACCCAAGATTTAATCTTAACCAGTAGTATATTAGGAATTAGTAGCAAAGACCTAACTATTCATTGGGACAGTGCAGGGGTTGTTGAGAATTCTCTAGTAGTACATTACTCCATTTCAGGTGGTACATCTGCCCCCATTACCAGATTGATTACTATCCGGCGAGAAAACAGGGTAATCTCTCTAACAAAACAAAACAGAATAATTACTCTTTCAAAACAAAACAGAATAATTACTTTATAAGGAAACAAAAATGCCAATCATTTCAACAGATATTCAATACCGTCTTTCTGGTGGTGCCTCTAATACCGACGTAAACGCCTCTCTAGGCGGTGCTAAGAGTTCTACTAGCGTAGCTACAGGGCTGCACAATCTATTCGACGTAGTAGGGTCTGCTGAAGCAGCAGCAGGGGATGTTGAGTATCGTTGTGTCTATGTACACAATAATCACGGTACACTAACAATGCAAGCTACTAAGATTTGGATTCAAAGTAATACACCAAGTACAGATACCAGTGTAGAGATTGCACTAGGCAGTAGTGCTGTTAATGGTACAGAAACTTCAGTAGCTAATGAGAACACAGCCCCTAGTGGCCCTACATTCTCTGCTCCAGCATCTGAGGGGGCTGCTCTGAGTATTGGTGATATTCCAGCAGGGCAACATAAAGCTGTCTGGATTAAACGAATTGTTAACACAGGGGCGGCTGCTTACAATAATGATACAGCTACTCTTACAGTGAAATGTGATACAGCAGCTTAATCGGAATACAGCAGCGTAAGCGGAATACTGTTTAATTAATGATTGAGAGGTGAAAACCTCTCTTTCTTGAATAGAAAGAATAGAATGACAACTTTTCAGAATGTTTGGCCTGTTAATGAAGTTGGAGAAATTGTAACAGCAGCGGGGGTAGGAAGCACTACCGTTATAGGATATGTAGCTCAAGATCAAATCCCTGTAGACTCAATGAGTAGAGTTAGACTAGCAGGTATGTCTACAGGTGCCATATCTCAGCCAGCAATTATTCTTAGGTTGTATGGTATTTAAAATAATTATTTAGAAAGGTAAATCATCATTAGTCTCCGGTTCGGTCTCCGGCTGAATGCTTTCCTGTTTTGCTTTCGGCGTGTAATCATTATAAAAACAATAATGAGTATTGCCGTATTTATCTGCTTCTTTTCTTTCAGCAATAGTTAAGTTTACATATCCTTTCGGATTTAACTCGGCTTGCAATTCTTTTAATGCTGAATCGCTGATTGAAACATTCAATAAACTTCCGAACTTTGTTTTAACGGATTTGATGAATATTCCGTTTGTGTATCTTTTTTCTGCTGCCATTTTATTTTAAAGTTAAAGTTTTTAAATTATTTTTTTTCAGGTAAACCAAGTATATTTTCAACTGTTATTTTTTTGCTGTTCACATCGTAATCTTTTATAAACTTCAATTTCTCTGAATCCTCAACATCAACAAGTTTTGTAAACATTTCTGCAATTAATTCTTTTCCTTCTGTTAAAATTTTGTTATCCATGTCCTGAATACGTTCCATTGAAGTTGTATCGAATACTTTATTTATAATCATTGCTTTCATTTGTTTCAGTTCCTTTCCTAAGTTTCCGCCAAGTCCATGTAAATCAAATATGCCCTTGATTTCATCAAGCAGTTTTTCTTTCTCCTGTTTTCTGTTCAGGTATTCAAAGTTCTCTGACGGAGAAAGATTATTATTAGAAGTTGATCCCGCTACTTCTCCAGTCGGGATTTGCATGAGATATTTTACAACGGGCTGAAAGTCTTTATAAGTCGGATTTTTAAAAGTCATTCCGTCTATTAATCCTGAACGGTCTTTCATAATCTGAGCTTCTCTCCATACAATTGGCTTGCCTTCTTTCATTTCCTGTTCCATTTCCATCCAAACATTAATATCCGGTTCAAATGGAGTCTCTCCGGCAAGTTTCATTTTAACACCTGATTTATTAAACTCCTTCTTCTTTGTTTCTTCATTCACTTCCATATCATAAGTATATCCGCCTCTGCCTGTAAATACACAATTGCCGTCAAGATTTACAAATTGATCTGAAAACATTTCCTGCCATGCAGGAAGTATTTTTCCCCAATCCTGTAAAGTCATAAATGTTTTTT
>OFRE01000306.1_pt1 | contig 13718 bp, 20 predicted proteins | sample 1543061 | NCBI WGS metagenome assembly OFRE01 (sample SAMN07774218, study PRJEB24372) | wastewater metagenome | isolation source: Exp Tend NO 50WW | collected 2016-02
AAGAATTCATTATATGATTATTGTAATTATGTATAAATGCATTCTTAGTATTCTTAGCAAAACCCGCATGCCTACTGGGTTACAGAGGATTTCTGTAAAATTTTACAGAGACACCGTGCATCTTAGCTGGAACCCGCATGAATAGGGCATCTACGTGTTTTATTTTTGCTAAGAATACTAAGAATTCACTGTATATATAATAGTAGTGAAAAATCACTATTTTTCGATAAAAAATCACTTGTAAAATTTTACATGCAAAAAATTACAGATTAAAAATTAATCAGTAAAATTTTACGCAGAAATATTTTTTCAAAATTTAATAAAAAGACTTGACAAGATTTTTTAAAAGTGTAAGCTGTGAACTGTAGTGATTAACAATTTTTTAGGAGAAACAAAATGATATTAAGATTAGAGCAAATAAAAGCTGCGCAGTTATTCTGCGCAAAGAAGATCCAGAAATATTCCACCATCATATTTGATAAGGGGCACATGGTTGCAACCGATGGCGTGGCAATGCTGATACAACCGATTGAGAATGACATTGGAGTGTTCTCTATTACGGCCTCTGAGTTCGACGGGATCAAGGATAAGATAGTAGGGATAACCGCCGACGGTATGGTAAACGATAGGATAAGAATGCACTTACATGAGGGCCTTCAATGCCCCTGGAGGCGCGTAATCCCCGAATCGCTGGAAAAGGCTATGACGAACGAACCGGCGGATTACTATCCTGATTATATAACAAAAATAGCAAAAGCTGCTAAACTGTTAACTGGCACACGATATTTTAAATTGCATCAAAACGGGGCCAAACCAGGTGTCGCGGTATTCAATAGCTTGCCCGGTACATTTGCGCTGATTATGCCATTGCGTATGGATAATCTCAAAGGTGATTTTGAATTGGTATTGCCCGAGTAATCTTACGAAGCCGGTTACGACCGGCTTTTTAGGTGTACGCTTCGTAACTCTGGTGATGGGCCTAGAAACGAAGAATTAATAAGCAGTAGCATTAGTGTATAAACGGGCCGTGCTATCCCGGGATGGCTCATTAGTGCTACTGCTTATTAGTGAAACAAATCTACTTACAAGGTGGGGGAGAAAGCTATGGACAGTGATTTGGATATGACTGTAACGCCCGAATTCAGATGTGAAGTCGGAGACATTCTAGAAGTCAACTGGTGTAACCATTCGCGAAGAGTCAAGGTTATTGGGATCATCACCGGCGATAGTAGTAGTATGGCTATTAATCTGCGAGAGACAAAGACAATGCCAAGGCGGGAGAGAAGAGGCAATGCTAAATCTAGTGAAAAATATTATCTGAAGTTCGCGAGACGAAGGAGCTATTTATAATCGATAAAACCAACTCGGCCATGCCGAGTTCTGGTCATATTAAATCTTCGGAATTCGGCAACGACCAGTACCAGTGCCCCGCCCCGCCTAATCCCCCACCACGCCTTACTTTTATCTTAAGCGATATTTTAGCCTTGCGTAGCATGTTGCGCGTTATACCCGCTTTCGCCGCTTCTTGTTCCACACTCTTTGATTGCCGGGGGCCGTCTGCAAGGAAATCCCGTAAAAACTCTTTAGCCTCACCCACGGCACCGCGTTCCTCCGCAGTCTGATCCGCACTCTCCACAATATCACTGGCTGTACCCTCGACAAATTCCCCCCATTGTATGTGTGTTGTACTATGGATGCCGGGCAGTGAGCCTGAGCAAACTGCGTATCGGTAGCCGCCGGTGTCAGCGGTAATATTAGCCTTGCTACGTACTAGAGTACGTATCCTGTCGCCGTTCTCGTCAGTCTCTTGGATCGCACACATAGTGATACGGGAAACCCCGGTGAACGCTGTCGACCCCAGGATACGCTCGTTCGGGTCTTTGCCGTCTTTGCCCTTCCCGAAGTGAGTGATGCCGAGAATAGCTGCACCCGTATTTTTAGCTAGTGCTACTAGGGGAGCAAGGCCCCGGCGGACATCCTCGTTCTTGTTATGATCGCCGGCGATGGCGGAAACAACCGGATCAATGATAACTAAGCCGAAATTGCCGATTTGCTTTAGCGCGTGCTCCAACATCGGCATATGCCTGGATGGGTCGAAGTACTTTTCCTTTTTATTCTTGTTCGCTAGTTCATCTTGGACGAAAGCGATTTTTGATAAATCAGCACCGGCTAAACGAAGCCGAGGCCGGATAGTCATGCTTAGGCTGTCCTCTGTTGTGAAGAAAAGCACGTTTTGCGGTTCGCAGGTCGTACCATCCGGCCATTTCCCGCCTCGGCTTATAGTCGCAGCCATGTCGAGCGCCAGGGTAGTCTTACCCGCACCCGGAACGCCTGCGAGGATATGCAGAACGGATTTGCACAACCAGCCTTCCCATAGCCAGTCAGGGTTTTCGTCAGGCACATCACGTGCCCACTGGAGCGCCACTGCGACAGGCCCAGCGCCTTCCCGGGATATACCGAGAGCTGCAGCCGCTTTTTCAAGATCCACTTTACTGGTAGCACTGTGCGACACGTCCACACTATCGAGCATCGGCATATCATCGATGCTTAAGTCGTTGAGCACGGGCACTGCTTTCTTAGCCGCGGATCTGAGAGTAGCGGTTATCTCTCCCGGATCCAAACCCATTGAACGCGCGACGGTACGCAGTTGCTGTGTGATGTAAGGCCTGGTCAATCTGCCGGCTTTCCAGAACCCGTATGCACGGAAAGCGACTCGATTGAGCGTATCATTGCGCGTACCTTCTTCGGCGGATGCAAGCGTATCGAGCATGTCGAAAAGTTCATCGATCGCATCCTGATCATCCTCAGCGTCTACGACAGCATCGAACACAGCTTGAGTAAGTTCTTTCGGTTGTATATCTGACAACTCGCCTATTAAGTCCCGGCCTGAATCTAGCCATTGCCGCATCTCCGCTGCGGTGTAGCGTTCGCCGGATTCGTGGATTTCTCTGACTAAGAACGGGTCACTTTTAGTATGCAAGTAACCGGGCACGCGCATAACCCTGGGTAAATCATGTATCTTCGGATCGCCGCCAGTCATTTCGGCTAAAATCTTCTGGCATACCGCGAACTCATCAAGCGGCAGTTCATCGCGTAAGAACCAGTAACAGTGATGTTTGCCCGGCGATGATTCTACGATTATGGTAGGAGGAAGGTAATAATCAAACTGGCGGTTCACATCCGGTGTGTCAAGGTCTACAAACAGGGCGCGAACCCCGGTTACATTCTCCGCCAACCGTCCTTTTCCATCCGTGCGGTTCACCGTGAAGAAGATCCCCGCGCCTTTGTCATTGAGCTTTTTCAACGTTTTGGCAAGGGCGTCGTGCGTACCGTGTAATACCTTTATCAAGTCCGCTCGTTTTTCGGAATCCCCAAAAGTTTGGAACGTAACTATCCCGTCCAGATAATTTAATAACATATCTGGTTTTCCTTTTTTTCTAATTTATCGGCTACTTACTTTTTATACAGCGATAGATCGACTTGCAATTCACCTTTTGTTATCGCCTCAACCCGGTATGCCGCCGATTTAGGGATAATATCACCCCATAGGTAAATAGTTTGCACCCAGATTCCCAGGGCGGACGCCGCATCTTTAACACTTCCGAAATGCTTCAATACCGCTTCTTTATACATCGTTTCTGACTCCCATTTAAAAAATATTTGAAAAAGTGTTGACAATAATATTTTAATAAATTACGATTGTCAAACTTTTTAACAAAGTGAGGTAAAAATGACTTATGACATATTTGATATAGGAGGCGCGTCACTCTTAAGTATAGAAGCGGATACGCTGAAAGGGGCGAATCTGACATTCTCGAATCTGAGAAATCCGGATCTAGAAAACGCGGATCTGGAAGGCGCGGACATAAGATCCGCGACTCTAGAAAACGCAACCTTGAAAGGCGCGAATCTAAAAAACGTTACTCTAATATTTGCGATGCTGGAAGGCGCAAATCTGAAAGGCGCATATTTGGGAGGCGCTAATCTAGTAAGCGCAAATCTAGTAAGCGCAAATCTGGGAGGCGCAAATCTGGGAGACGCAAATCTGGGAGGCGCAAATCTAGTAAGCGCAAATCTGAAAGGCGCTAATCTGGAAGGCGCGGATCTGGAAGGCGCTAATCTGGAAGGCGCGGATCTGAAAAATACTAATATCAACGAAGAGGAGTAGTAAAAAATGAGTCTGGAAGACGTTATTCAAGAAAATACAAAGGCGATACACGAGCTTATACGAGTATTGAGCGCCGGCGCACAGTTGCCGAAGGCCGAAGCACCGAAAGCCGAAGCACCGAAGGCCGAAGCACCGAAGGCCGAAGCACCGAAGGCCGAAACGCCACCCCCGCCTGATGTTAAAGACATTGTAACCGCATTCCGTGGATACATAGCGATGCACGGCAACGAGAAGGCGGCTGCGTTGTTACGTAGATTCGGAGCCGGGGACAAGCTGCTAGATAAAGACACGAAACAATGCACCGTCCCGGTTGAACGCCAGCGAGAATTTTTCGGAGCTTGCCATGATTGAGTTGCGCCCGTCGGCAGCGGGCAAGTGGGTAAACTGCACTCAATCAGCGATCGATGAACTCGGGAAGCCGGAGGGAGATACTAGCAACGCGGATGAAGGCACGATAGCGCATTGGCTGGCGGCTTCCAGATTGACTACGGAAGCTGCGGAGGATGGACACCCTAAAGTCGGAAGTTTTTACCGGGTAGCCGCTGACGGTACGATTGAACTAGCGACAGCGGAGGATGAAGACGCTATCGAGGTAACGCAGGACATGTGGAACTATGTTGACGAGTACGTAAACGCGATAAAAAGGACAGCGGAACCTGAGAACGTACACGTGGAGGAAGCATTCCCAGTATTCGAATTGCTCGGCTATCCCGGCGCGAAAGGCACACCGGATGCCGTGATAACTCGGGATGACGGGATCGAGGTACACGATCTTAAATACGGTTACAATCCAGTGCATGCTAAAGATAACTTGCAACTTGCAAGTTACGCTTTTGGGGTTATTAACACGCTGTATTACGACACGGTTGATGACGATTTCAAAATCACTCTCAACATACATCAACCGCGGTTAAAGCGTGTTGACGTGGCGGAATACACAATCGCTACTATCCGCCCACTCTGGGAGTTGATACGCCAGCGCGCGCACGTTATCCAGCACGGAGAGCACACAGAGTACAACCCAGGAGAGCACTGCCATAAACACTATTGCAAAGCCCGTGCAACGTGTACCGCGCTAGCTAAGCACGTATTATCTGGTATACCTGATATGGAGGGATTGGAAAATGCCGATATCGCAGAAAAACTCAGCAAGGTCGAGGCTATCCGTAAATGGTGCGATGCAATCGAGGCGGAGGCGTACACTCTGGCTGTCGACCAGCGGCAACACATACCGGGCTTCAAGGTTGTTGAAGGGCGCGTAGGCGCTAGAAAATGGCGCGATGCGCTGGAGGCCGAAGAGCTTTTCAAACGATTACGATTAAAAAACGATATCGTCTACAAGTACTCTCTGGTTTCCCCGACACAGGCCGAAGCGCTGCAAAAAGAAGGCAAGATCGGCCCGAAGCAGTGGGAAAAGATCAAGGATCTCATAGCGCGTGAACCGGGCAAATTGCAACTTGTGCCAGAAAGCGATAAGCGGCAAGCGGTGGTGCTAGAAGATCCGGTGGACGATATGCCGGATCTGGATGACGATGATTTTAGCGATTTAATTTAAAGGAGATAACAACATGGAAATAATATTACTAGACGTTAGACTAAGCTTCCCGGATCTCTGGGAACCTAGGCAATTTAAAGGGCAAGGCAAGGCCAGATACTCTGCTAGTTTTTTGATAGAGCCCGGATCTGAGAACGATAAGAAGGTTCTCGCGGCCATTGACGCCGCAGCAAAGGAAAAATGGGGAGACAAGGCAGAATCTGCGGTTAGAAAATACCTTTTTCAACCCGGTAAATCGTGCTACATGGAAGGAGACACTAAGGAATACGACGGGTACGAGGGTATGATGGTACTATCAGCGCATCGTAACAGCGACCAGCTTGCGCCAAAGGTTATTGATCGCGCAAAACGCCCACTAGCCGAAGATTCTGGTCTACCGTACCCGGGTTGCTATGTAAACGCTAAGGTTGATATCTGGGCACAAACCGGCGATTATCCGGGCATCCGCGCGTCACTCAATGTTGTGCAGTTCGTACGTGACGGCGAACCGTTCAGCGGGTCAATCCCGAATGACGACGATATGCCAGCGCTAGACGAAGGCGTAGAGGATGATTTGATCTGATAACGAGACGCCCGAAAGGGCGTTTAATTTTATGAAATTATATATTGATTGCGAAACGTACAGCGAACTGGAGTTAAAGACTGTAGGTACTTACAGATACGCCGCGAACTGTGAAGTTATGCTCGTTACGTGGGCTGTGGACAATACGCGAGTAGAATTTATCGATCTGACGCAACCAGGGTATGAACCACAACTGGACAGATTGCGCACGATAATAAGATTAGGGCGGCCAGAAATCATCGCTCATAATGCCATGTTTGATCGTACCGTATTTAACGCCACGGAGCTACTCGAAACCGTTATCCGGAATTGGCGGTGTACGATGGTGCAAGCATTAAGCCACGGTCTGCCGGGTAGCCTAGACGATCTCTGTGATATATATAAATTAGGGTCTGATAAGGCGAAGATCAAAGACGGAAGACGGTTAATACAACTATTCTGTAAGCCACGGCCTAAGAATAGTAAACTGCGACGCGCCACGAAAGAAACACACCCGGAAGATTGGCAGAGATTTATCGAGTACGCTATGAACGATATTGAGGCTATGCGCGAACTCGAAAAGAAAATGCCACGATGGAACTATCCCAGCGAACCGGAATTATCGTTATGGCATCTGGATCAAGTAATAAATGATCGCGGTTTTTTGATTGATAGGGGCATGGGTGAGGCGGTAATACGCGCGGTTGATCGCGCTAAAAAGAATCTCGCAAAAGAAGTCGAGAAATCCACCGGCGGAGAGGTGGAAAGCACCGCGCAACGTGACGCCATCCTGGAGTACGTGCTTAGAGAGCATGGGGTAGTACTAGAGGATCTGACGAAATCGACAGTATCAAGATTGCTAGAGGATGAGGACATACCCGAACCGGTAAAAGAGATATTGCGGATACGGCAACAAGAAAGTGCAACCAGCACGGCTAAATATAAAGCGTTACTCAATCGCGCGGACGATGATGACCGATTTAGAGGTGGCTTACAATTTTCAGGCGCAGCACGTACCCGCCGGGCGAGTGGTCGAGGCTTCCAACCTCAAAACCTACCGAGCCGAGGCTTATTGCCTAATTGGCTAATAGAAGAAGGGGTTAAACTAATGCGAATGGACGCTGAACAGTTAGTTTTCCCGAACGTAATGCATCTGGCGTCCAGTGCGGTGAGAAGCATCATTATCGCGCCAGAAGGGCAGCATTTATGTGTTGCTGATCTCTCTAATATCGAAGGGCGGAAAGTGGCGTGGTACGCGAATGAGGAATGGAAATTGAAAGCGTTTCAGGAGTTTGATGCAGGCATCGGGCATGATCTGTACAATCTGGCGTACTCTAAAGCTTTCCGTGTCCCCGTTGAGTCCGTGACTAAACCGCAAAGAGCGATAGGCAAAGTGATGGAGTTAATGCTCGGTTATGCTGGCGGCGCTGGTGCGTTCGTAACGGGGGCCTTAGGCTACGGCTTCGATCTTGAAAAACTAGCTGACGACATCGCGGACACATTACCCCAAGACACGGTCAACGAGGCTGCCGATTTCTTGGAGTGGGTAAAGGATCAAAAACGCCCGAGGCACGGACTGACCGACAAAGCGTTCATCGTGGTGGAAACACTAAAACGATTATGGCGCAAGGCGCATCCGGCGACTACGAAACTATGGTCGGATCTGCAATACGCCGCTGAATCGGTAATACAGTACGGAGAGCCGCGAGAAGTCGGAAAATTGGTATTTGATAAGAAAGGGTCATGGTTACGCATCCGTTTACCATCGGGTAGATATCTGTGCTACCCATTCGCTAAGTATGAGAACGGATCGGTAAGCTATTATGGGATTGATCAATACACAAGAAAATGGCAAGAAATACGCACGTATTCTGGCAAATTGTTGGAGAACATCTGTCAGTCTAGCGCCAGGGATGTACTTTATGACGCGATGCCACGAATTGAGGAGGCAGGATTTAAGATTGTATTAACTGTACACGATGAGATTGTGGCCGAAGCAGATAAAAATAAAACGGCGGAAGAGTTAGTCGAGTTTATGGCGAGCGTGGAACCGTGGACGGAAGGCCTGCCGTTGGCTGCGGCCGGGTTTGAATGTAAACGATATAGAAAAGGAGATTAAAGATCATGAAATGGGAACCATATGGATACGGCTGCAATGACGCGCCAGTCGAGAACATATTAACAGAAGCTGAAAGAATCGTATACGGTGACAGGGAGCAGACTTACGGTGCGCCAACAAAGAATCTCAAACAGATAGCGCGTTTGTGGTCAGCGTATCTCGACACTGAGATAACAGCGCACGAAGTGTGCGATATGATGGTATTACTTAAACTAGCGAGATTACAAAACAATCCCTAACATCGTGATAGCTTGGTAGATGTTGCTGGGTACGCGGCATTAAAAGAACGCATACAGGAGCGTTAAGAATGAAAGTATTTGAGTTAAAAATAAAAGCATATCTGGAAGCCGAGGACATCAAAAAAGTAATGGATGGTCTACTACTGGACACAAGGAGCATGAATATTGTTGAGGTGAAGGTATCTGAAGTTGCCGAAACGGACCCGATAACGGATGTGATAGAAACAGCTTTGACCAATCTCGACGATAAATACCAATCCGCCGGAACGAACAGGAAGAAAACCAAACCGGAGGATCTTAACTGATGAGAGAGAATATAATCGCCGCAGAACTCAAGAAAGGGTTAGAAGCACTGGGATTGAAGTACCGTCGAGTAGAATGGACAGGACGTAGCGGCGCGCCAGATATACTAGTACTGTACGATAAAGGTGTATGGATTGAAACGAAAGCACCGGGGCAAACACTGCGTAAAACACAAGAGTATGAGATAAACACGATGCGTGAAAACGGTTTTGAAGTATATGTAGTGGATAGCTTAGAGAGCGCGATAGGAATACTTCGACTGTTAAAACGCAGGCTAGCAGAGGATCTGAAGTGAAAGAATTCAAACCGCATGATTACCAGAAGCTGATAATATCCAGAATACTGCAACAGGATCGAACTTCTATTTTCGCCGGAATGGGCATGGGCAAAACATCGAGCACATTGACAGCATTAGACGGCCTGTTTTTATCTGGCGATGACAAGCCCGCATTAGTACTAGCGCCTCTCCGAGTCTGCAACAGCACGTGGCCGGAAGAAGCGCGAAAATGGCGGCATCTGCACCACATCGACGTGGTACCGGTAACCGGTATCGAACGAGAGCGCAAGGAAGCGTTGAAGCGCGATGCCAGTGTTTATGCTTGCAATTACCAGAATATGCCTTGGTTGATCGAGCATTACGGCAATCACTGGCCTTTTGACAAAGTCATTGCCGATGAGTCCACCCGGTTGAAATCTTTTCGGTTACGCCAGGGTGGAGTGAGAGCAAGGGAGTTATCGAAAGTAGCGCATACGAAGATAAAGAGATTTGTTAATCTCACAGGTACGCCCGCACCGAACGGGTTGATAGACTTGTGGGGCCCAATGTGGTTTATAGACGCGGGTAAGCGTCTGGGTAAATCGTTTTCCGCTTTTCGTGACCGTTGGTTTACGGTCGGACGCAGCGGGTACGGCTACACTATGCGTCATCCATCTTGCGCGGATGAGATAAACAATCTGCTCCGTGACGTGTGTCTGACTATCGATCCTAAAGACTACTTTAAATTGGAAGAGCCCTTAGTTAAGGAAATCACGGTTTCCTTAACTAGCCGGGTGATGGATTACTATAAAAAACTAGAACGGGAGTTGATAGTTGAGATAGAAAACCATACGATAACTGCTGCAAATGCCGCTGTCAAGACACAGAAATTGCTCCAGATCGCCAACGGGGCCGCGTATACCGACCCGAACGTAGACACTGACAATGATGCTGGGTCACGGCATTATAAGATACTACACGATGCTAAATTAGAAGCCCTTGATAGCATCGTCGAAGAGGCGAGCGGAGCGCCATTACTTGTCGCGTATCACTTTCGCTCGGATCTAGAACGCATACGGAAAGCTTTCCCGAACGCTCGATTGCTAGACAGTAATCCAGAGACTTTAAAGGATTGGAATGACGGGAGGATAAAGATGCTATTAGCACATCCACAAAGCGCTGGACACGGTTTAAACTTGCAAGATGGCGGTAACATACTTGTATTTTTCGGGCACAATTGGAACCTAGAAGATCGGCAACAGATAATTGAGCGAATAGGGCCAATGCGGCAGAGGCAGAGCGGTTACGACCGCCCAGTATGGATCTATAATATAATCGCCGAAAATACGGTCGATCGCGTAGTAATAGATCGGTTAACAGATAAAAAATCGATCCAAGATGCGCTATTAGAAGGATTAAAAAATACTTGACAAGAAAATTGAAATAGTAAATAATAGCGTACGATCAATTTTTAACGAAGGAAAATAAAATGGTTTTGGATATTATAAACGGATCTGTTATTGCGATAGCATTAAGTGTGCCTTTGTGGCTTTTTATAGACGAGGATATGTAAAATGGAAATCAAAGACTTATTAGAAACCAATGAAATTCTGAAAGCAAAACTACGGGATGCAGAAGCGGACAGAAATATGTACCGCTGCTATGCGAATGAGAGCAAGAGTTTATGGCTAAAGGAGCATGATAGAGCAGAGATATACAAGGGCCTTTTTGCCAGTGCTGTACTGCTAATAATTGCTATCGCGTCAGTGTTCACAATTTATAATTACGGAGGCTGAAACATGGCTTGGAAAAATAAGGATATGAAAAATATAAAGACAGAAAGAAGTTACGATTGGCAGCCCTGGGTAGTCGCTTTCGGTATTTGGATTGCATACATACTGGCGATACCGTTTTTGGAGTAATGCCGTGGAAAAAATAGATCATTGGGCTTTAGCTTTCGGTGTCACTAGCAAACGCGCAACCGGAAAAAACACTCAAACAATCCGAAAAGCAAGTGATTTTAAATCATGTACTGGGGGTGGCGTACCGGAACGCGAAGCGGCAAAGCTTCGCGTCGAGGTACGAAGGTTAATAAATATCGGGATCATGGAGACTGACGAAATATGCGACATACTGAAGCAATGTGATATATACCCACACGACCCGTTTGATGGGTACATGGCCACGGAAGTATTTGCAGCTAGCTGCATAAGCCCAGTGCTCAAACACCCAGAACGCTCCGGTACAGCGACAGCAAAAACGCTCGACATGTTAGAAAAAGGGTACGCCAGGGTTAAGATCGCGCAAGTACTAGGCGTGCACCCACACTATGTATCAGCGTTGATATGCCAGTTACGAAAACGCAAAACGAATAGCCTAGACTATACGGGTATTGGATGCGGACACGCAGGGAGGAAAAAGAAAAATGGATGAAATCGACTTTGCGCAAGAGAAGCAAGAAAAGATACACGAAGCACGGTTAGAACGCGCGAGATTGAGAGCCACAGAAATGCCAAAAGGCGAACCCGGAGAATGCGCATATTGCGGGGAATACTTCACCCGATTGGTTACTGGAGCCTGCGGCCATTGCCGGGATGAGTTTAAACTGGATTAAAAATATTTATAAAAATACTTGACAAGATTTTAAAACGGTGTATTATAGAAACCGTGATGAAAACCGAACGGTACGGAATACCGGGTAATTTTTAAGGAGTAGTAGAAATGAAAAAATCAGCTTTAATTTTTGGCGTATTGACATTCTTAATCGCTGGAACTGCTAGCGCAACAGTGACTTTGTTAACAGGGGGTATACACTACATTAATCCTAGTGCCAACTGGAAAGCGCCGCACACGGTGGAATATAACGCTATTTTCAACAATATGAACCAGTGTGAGAATGCGCGTAATTTGATCGAGGCCTCAAGTCCTCGCGCGATACCAGAAGGGCAGACGGCATTATTCGGCCAGTTCAGTAAAGTCTCTACGCTGACTTGCACATATAAATAACTCACGGAATGCGTTGAACGCCTGTTCATGGCGCACCTAACCTGCCCAGGTAAGTGGCAGGGAAAAAGGGTACTAACGGGGTCAGGATCAAGCGCTATAGCGTGCAACAATCTCGGATTCGAGTTTGTTGGTTGCGAGTTAGATCCTTATTATTTTGAAGCGGCTTGTAAAAGAATTTTAGAGCATGAAGAAAAGATTAACGAACTAATACTGTAATTCATCTTAGAGCGGTATAACTTTTTATTAATTATCTGACTGATTATTTACGAAAAGAACACGATACCGCTCTAAAATGAATTACTACCGCTGACTTGTCGGGCAGATAACGAGTCGAGCCGGAGCGAACAGGGCGACCTTACCTTATAAGCCAGCGTCCTGACCTGCCCGTCCTCGGGTTTTCGCGATTCGGTAGGCTTACCCGGTGCCTCATAAACCGGGGATTAGTAAAGCTATCGAGCCCCCTGCATAATAGGGGGCTTACATAAGGAGGACCACTGTGAGTAAATACGGTAAACAGGATTACGATCGCATACCTGAACGGCACGGAGTTAGATGGCGTAAGTCCGAAATAAGTGAGCTCATTGCGCGTTGGAGAGAAAAATGGAGTATCACACAGCTTGCTGCGGTGCATAAACGCACTGAGTTTGCTATTGAATGTGCGCTGGAAAAATATACTACTTACATTCGACCCATTCGGCATACAAATATGGTACCGGTTAATACAGATTTGATAATCAATGGGAAAAACTTTACTAAGATATTTGCTTTAGCGGCTACGATGCTGCATGCGAAGATCGAGCTAGATGCTAGATTATGTGTTGCGAGGGAGTCTGCGCATGGCTACTAAAGCAGAAAGATATAGAGCGCGACAGAAAAAATTCAAAGTTGTAGCACATTCTTTCACTAAAAAAGTATGTCATTGGTGGTATTGTTCAGGCTGCGGACTAGTAAATCTAAAGAATGATGCAACTAGAAAACGTATGTCGCAGCCATGCGAATCAATGGAAGAATAAAGGAGAATATAGACTATGTACACTGCATCAGAAGTAATATTAGTAATAAGTGTATATACCGGCATACTAGCGATAATATTCTCAGCTGTAGGAATCATCGCAGATAGAATTGAGATATTTGTAGTTGGTAGCTTGTTAGCAATTCTTAGCTTACTCTTGCGGATATTTGCATGAACAAAACAGGGCGAATACTATTAATGCTATGAACCTTTCGGCGGTATGGCACAAACGAAACACTTGAAAAATCTTACGATTTTAATAATTTAGATAGAATTTTAGTAAAACTGAAAGAGTTGCGGGAATATGAAAGTAATAACTGAGAAACGTCTACGCGAGTATAAACGCATAGCAATACAAAAATACATTGAATCTGCTGATGATTTATTGAGTGAATTGATAAATGCATGCGAAGAATTAAACCAGTGGCAGCCGATTGAAACAGCGCCGAAGGATAGGGAAATACTTGTATACGCTCCGGCCTATCAGGATTTAAGATTTTTAATCTCTGTATGTAAGTG
>OFRE01000308.1_pt1 | contig 13708 bp, 13 predicted proteins | sample 1543061 | NCBI WGS metagenome assembly OFRE01 (sample SAMN07774218, study PRJEB24372) | wastewater metagenome | isolation source: Exp Tend NO 50WW | collected 2016-02
ATTAGCGGCTTTCCTACAAAGAGCAATCAACTGGTATGTACTAAATGTAATTCAGTTCTTGGGATTGGAATCATCTATGAAAAGGAACACCGACCAGCATATCGCTTGTTCGTAGGCTCTATAACAAAAAAGATAGTAAAGGGTGATTCAAAGTGAATGACAGCCTGTTTTATTATGGTGATAATTTGGTCTGTATTGTCGGCGCGGTCCATGAGAGCGAATAGAATGCCAACCGTTCTGCTGGTGCTGGCTGAATTAGCTATAGGTATGTCTGTGGTTGGTCTTAAAATTTTTGTAAGTCATTAGTATAATCAAGATCATGCAACAGACCATTCAAAACAAGATAAAACAAATAGTCGCATCAGCGGTGGACGACAAGTCTATATTTGGTGTCTCTGTCGTGATAAAGCAGCAAGACGAAATAGTTACCTACCATGAGGGCAACTTTTCGGATGATGATAGATACTTTATCGCTAGTACGACGAAGCTTTTTACATCAACAGTCACTTACCAGCTGTGTGATGAGGGCAAGCTAAGTCTGTCCGACACGCTCAGCAAGTATTTTGATAATGACACCCTCAAGGGACTCCATACAAAAGATGGGGTGGATCATACCGCAGAAATTACGATAGCGCAGCTACTGGCCCATACCTCGGAAAAGTATAGCAAACAGAGGCCAATTTGTAAATATTACCTCTCGGCTTGTATCTCAAGATGCTCAGGGTTATACTCTATACATAGCTAGTGAGGAGAGTAGCCGTGTTAAAAAAACTTTTACTGTTCGTCGCAATTATTATTGGTTCGTTTGTTCAAAGCTCTCCTTCACAAGCCGTCTCACTCATTAATGGTCAAACGCATTTCTATACGGTCCGGTTCCGTAGTGACAGTCGAGCAATTGTGTATGCAAAGCTGGTGTTTCAAAATGCCAACAAGACCAGCGATCGTGATACTTATACGTTCTCATTACCAGACGGCGTATCAGTAGAAAACCTCAGTACGGACCAGATCCTTGTCAAGTCGAACCCAGTTGTTGTTCGTTGTATCAAGGAGCCGTGTCCCGAATCTCTTCCTGCGGATGACACATATAGTGACGATACGGACTTCCTGAGTTCATCATCCGCGAATTATTACGATTACTACTCCCCAAGTTACCGCTACACATCTGCCTACACTTACCAGCCACTCACTTATGACAAGTCAGGCACGACCTATACACTGAAACTCGCTCATCCCATCAAACCTGGCAAACAGGGAGCAATTCTGGTCACATTCACAACCGATAGCTATGCCAAAAGCATGTTTGGCCGTTTTTCGTACACCTTCAAAACTCTCAAAACTGATGAGTTAATCGACAACACTAATGTTGCGATCGTGTTTGACCAAGAACTCTACTCCAGAGATGTTACCCAAAAACGGACGACAGATTCCTCAAGCACACCCACAATCAACAGCGGAGCCTCGACGTCCTCTACGGGTAAATCACTCGACTCTCTCATCGGTACGATTGGACGGGGTGGAGCCTACACTAGGGTACAGAGCAGACTGTTACCAGGTGACATTATGTCTATTTCGGGGGTATACGCCACAACTCCATTTATGCTCTATTTCACCGAAATTATCGTCTGGTGTCTCGTGCTGGTTGCCGTAATTGCTGCCGCATGGGTTGGTCGACGGATGTGGCATTCACGTCACCCCAAGTCTGTCAGTTCCGACCACACTCATGATACTCAGCATGCAGTAGTATCGGCTTCTTCACCGCAGCGATACCTCACAAGCCTCCATCTTTTGGCTGTTTCTGCAGCCAGCGCAGCAGGCTCCATCATTACCGTCATTATCATTATCGGTCTGGCATCACTCCACGGAAATAGTTGGTCGTGGAGCATAGGTGAGCAAATTGTCTTGACGCTGTATAGCCTATCTGCACTCTTTATGACAATGTTTGCATTCCCCTATAGCTACCTGTCGAGGATAAATAGACAGCAGCTATTTAGTTGGTTCGTTATTCATTTTGTTGTTATCACGATACTCACACTCTGCGCCATGCTCATCCTAAGTGCGATCAATCAACATTCGGCGCCTATTCCTGCCATTGGCACAATCGACGATCGTGTTTACTAAAAAACTCCCTTGCTGAGGGAGCACCCGGAAGGATATCGCTGCGCTCCTTCGCTCAAAAGGGACACGTGCGAGCACGAGTTTCTTTTTTCGCTACGCCGAACCTTGACGGTTCTCGCATTCTTGCAGAATGCTACCAAGAGAATAGACTCATCGACGATGAGTCTATTCTCTTGGTACACCCGGAAGGATTCGAACCTACGACCCTCTGTTCCGAAGACAGATGCTCTAATCCACTGAGCTACGGGTGCATACACTTGCTTTATTCTACCACAATTCTCAAGTGATATAATCAGACTGTATGGAAATCCACACCAACATCCCGCTCAAAAATTTTGTCACCATGAGACTGGGCGGCAATGCACGTTTTATGACTGACGTGCGGTCGATCGACGAGATTATTGCCATCACCAATAGGGCAGCCGCCCAAAATTTGCCATTTTATATTCTCGGTGGCGGGAGCAATACGATCGTACACGATGAGGGTTTCGATGGTATCATCATCCGGAACCGCATCATGGGTCAAGAAATACTCTCAGAGACACCATCTGAGGTCTCTATCAAGGTCGGTGCGGGCGAACAATGGGACGAGTTTGTCAAAAAAACCGTCGACATGCACTTAATTGGCATCGAAGCTCTGTCGGGTATCCCGGGCACAGTTGGAGCCGCGCCCGTACAAAATGTCGGGGCCTACGGACAGGAGGTCGCCGAGACGATCGTGTCGCTTGATGCCTATGACACCCAGACAAAGACGCTTGTCTCTCTCTCGAACGAAGACTGTCATTTCTCGTACCGCAACAGTATCTTTCGTAATGCTGAAATGGGTCGCTACATCATCACATCTGTCACTTTCCGCCTTTACAAGAGCACTCCGCAACCACCCTTTTATGAGGCTGTTCAACGCTACCTCGATGAACACACCATCACTATCTATACTCCCCAGGTCATTAGAGACGCCGTGCTCGCCATTCGGACGGACAAATTACCCGATCCAAAGCTAAAACCAAACAACGGTTCATTTTTCAAAAATGCTATCATCGAAGACTGGCAGCTCACCGACTTGCGTAAAACGTATCCCGATATCCCTACCTATGATATGCCCGACGGTCGCTATAAAGTACCGACAGGATGGCTTATCGAACAGGCTGGCTTCAAAGGACAGTTGCTCCACGGTATTCGCGTCCACGACAAAAACGCACTTGTTCTCATCAACGAATCTGCGACGAGTTTTGCAGACCTCGCCAGCGCGCGTGACGAAATTGCCGGAAAAATTCGTGATACCTTTCGTATCCTTATCGAACAAGAACCTCTCGAAATCTAGTCGAGCTTGCGTTCGGCACACAAACCGTTGCTTCTTGAGTTACCTGCAGCCATCGCATAGTACAACGTAAAAACTCATTGCGACCGACGCATCTAATGGTTTGATGGGACAATCAGCCAATCATACTGCCGCTATCTGAGCAGTACGCATTTTCAATAAATAATTAAAGCTTGTGTTTATTTATTTCTTGTAGTATCATATGTGGTATATAAGATAATTATTACAACTAGGGGGCACCTACAAATGACTCAGAACATCAACATTAAGAATCGTGGTTTCACCATCGTCGAGCTCTTGATCGTGATCGTCGTCATCGCTATTCTCGCAGCTATTACTATTGTTGCGTATAACGGTATACAAAATCGTGCCCGAGCGAGTGCTGGGCAGGGAGCCGCAAACACGGTTATTAAAAAGGCTGAGGCTGCAAACGCCGTTGTTCAAGTATACCCAATACAACCAGCAGACACTGTAGCGAACGACAAACTAGGATTTGATAACCAGTCTGACTCTACTCTGTCGGGCTCAGGCATCACGTTTGCTGCAATTACGGCAGGAACTGCACCTGCATCAAACAATACTGTCGAATACCTTCCATGTACCACCCCGTCTGGCGCAGGAGCAAGGGTATCATACTACGACCCAACTCAATCTGTTACGGCCAATACAAAGGTAACCAAAACTATTGGCAATACTTGTACTACCTACGGTTCAGCCCTTTCTGGTGGACCTTACTAGACCCGCCAACAATTTCCACGACTGACGCATTCCTTTGAGTATTGCAAAGGGATGCGTCAGTCGCACAAAAATGTAGTTGAAAAGAAATGATTGGCTGATAATAGCAGCTCAAGCTGTAATTATTCTCTTTGCCTATACTGGTATTCAAAGCAGACCCAAAAGTTCCTCCGGTCAGTCTAGTGTTAATTCGTACGAAAAAACCGAAACCTACAATACTGTGCGGCTGGTGTATCTCCTGCTGGCCTTGAGTCAAAGATTAATACTCCTAATAGTATGAGTTCGACAGACGTCACCTCAACTACCGCAGCAAACGGTAGTGTTGTTACCTACAAGCGCTGTACAACCAATGGCGCAAAGGTTCGTTACTGGGACTATGCAGCTACTACGCCAGCACTTGTAGACAAGAATCTCGGTAATGTTACTACTTGTCCGTAGCAGATAGTCGTTTACCGACATATACGAGTACCGATAAGCCAAATAACAATATAAGAAGTCTCCAAATTCCTTCCCGACTCGTTGAGTCCGGCGTGATACCTATACGGCTGTCCCTGCCATCCCGGACACCAGCAACATGAGATATCGGTAGGTTTCTCGATATAACACCGCTAGCAGTTGTACTACTGTCTTGCTCGCTGTCGATAGCCCATTCAGTCCCATGATATTGCTTCATCGGAACAACATTATTGCTCGGCTCGTCATTCCGTGGCAAGGTTGCAAAAACCGATAGATCACACGAGTCATCGATACCATTTCGGTTTACATCCCGACCGCTAGGTGTTGCAAACGCGCATGTATCCTGGGCGTCCAAGATACCATCGTCATCATAATCACCCTCGGGACCTTCGATAAATATCTCATGATAAAGATCATAAGCTTTTCCACTAGCAAGCATTCCGTTGAGATGAATCGTATGCCAACCAGCAGCCAATGGGGGAGATAGGTGGTCAATTTCAAGCCGATAATCTCCATTAGGTTCTTTTGTCATCCTGCCTAGCTCGTACGGCAGGGAGTGGATACTAACTACCGGCGCTGATACCGAGTCGGGGACAAGTTCATTGTATGTTTCAGCGAACAAGACAATGCTTCCTGGCTGATCTTGCTGCAAGCTGTCGTTTACCGCCTGACCACTAGCCGCCACGTGCGTAACACCCAAGCCCTGCCCTATTCGTCCGTACACAACATCTGGTAGGTCGGCGACGCCCGTGATATAATCACCTGCTCGTGGCACGCCCATATCTGACCCACCTGGGCAAATAACTATCGTATTACACGAGGAGCTATAGAGTAGGTCACTGCCAAGTCCTGCAACCATCTGATCGTACATGAGTTGGTGCCCCTTCGCATTTGGATGGAGGATTTCCTGGAGGCGGTTTGTCAGCGCAGTTGTTGGGCTAACAAAAAACGGCGCAAGTTGTTGGCCCATTCGTTCTGACTCGTACTTGCTCAAAAAACTAAAGTCGGCGGTGTTGTGTAATGTACCCAATATCTCACCATACTTCTTTATATTTTCATCTGCGTGTACTTTATCCTTCATATATTCGGTCATGATTCCTTTGATGATGATTGCATTCACTCCATTGACCGCAGTCCCATCTCAACATAACCTGCTTGCCCCTATCGCATTAGATACATCAATATAGGTGATGTTTGCATCATGCGCAGCACTCTTGATCACGGCATTCAAATACATGACGAACTGATTTATTGCGACTCGGTCATCACGCGTCATCGATCCAACAATGAGTTCACTCCCACAACTAATGGGTTGATCGTCTATAAATGTTGGGTAACCAATGGCATATATCTTCGTGTTTGGTGAGGCGGCTTGCAATTGACGATACGTGGCTTTGAGGCGCGGATAAAGATTGGAGATATCTTTTGCAACCGCAGCTTTCCCCTCATCTGTTGCTAGATGGCAACCTCCTGCAGCAGCCAGGGCTGACGACTGGATGCTCTCTAGAATGCATGTCGTGAGTGCCGGAGCAAAACCCGCATCGTTTCCACCGATCGACACCGTTAGTACTGCAGGTTTAACACTATGAACAAAGTTAATCTGCTGAATCCTTCCTTGTGTATATGTGCTGTACGCCGACGCTTGAAGCTGCGTAGCATTTGCTATTCCCTCCAACCTAGGTTTTGGCTTTAATGACCATGCAGCGGCATTGGTGGATTGGCCCATATATTCTGGTAAGACGTCGTTTGATGGATCTTCGGACCAAACATCACGTATAACCGCCCCGGAACATGCAACTGACTGGCTATCTTGAGTATACACAAATGACATTCCCACAGTGAGCAACATAGGGTAGGAATTTTTACTGATATGACAGTTTTCCCTGGGGATATTTGCAGAATAATCACCAAATATATTTGTAACTTCGATGTAATTCCCATCATTGAGATCGCCCTCACCGCTTGAGAAAGAATCGCCTAATGCAAGGTACTGTAGGACAGGCTGTGGTTGATAGGAAATCCGGTGCCAGACGTTTGTGTCGTTATACGTGATAGCAGACTTATCATTTGATATAGAAAGTTGAGTATATGCCCATAGCTGACCAGGATATTTCGGCTGAAAAAGACCAGAAAGTTCACTGTTAAAACTACGCGTTGGACACTGAGAAGAAAGCTCATCTCCTTGAGAGATGGGTGGCGAAGTAATGGTTAAGCAGTTTTTATTTGCTTCAATAAGCCAAAACCCTGTTGGCGATCCCGCAAGACCCATAGTTAGTCCATCGTTTGATATGAGTCCGTTTATTATTGGGTTAGGCCACATATCAGCCCGGAAAAATACTTTTCTGCCAACCTGTTGCTGAGTATCATTATCAAGGTCATAACGAACTGCAATATCTGTTCCGGCGACAATGAGCCAACGTCCGTTTTTGGAAATACCGAACCCGTATTCTGCCGGTCGTCCGCCCGAGAAATCAAAAGCAAGCCTATCAACCTGACCAGTCATAGTATACGAACGGTAGTCATGATCATATACTAGCCTGCTAGGAAAGTCTTTGATTCGGAACACATATTTTCCAGAATATGTTTCTGACCAACCGGTAAATAACATGTCCCTATACCTCGTTTGATAGACGACGTCGACATTTAGATATTTACTGGTGTCAATATGCCCCTTGAAATATTTTCTCCGATGGCTACAGCAAGCCCCGCTTCACTATATAATAGGATTTACACCATAATGCCTTCCGTAATGTGCGTATACATAGCCATTTCCATGATACACACACATCTCGTGTGGATCACTCTCGGTAGGGTCTGGATACTGTTGATGTGGATCTGTTTCAATAGACCATATTGACTTGATGCATGGCTCTGTCTGCTGCTCGGTCATATACTCGTGAGAAATTTGTGGCGACGTGACCCAGTTTGTCATAACCCTGTTAGCACTTGCGGGAACTTGCGAAACAAACAACGCGGCCACACTGACAGCAACCAGCAATAGACCAGAGCCCCGTCTTATTTGACTAGGTTTAGTAAAAACTCTCTTCATAACTACTGTTATTGTACGAAAGGAGCTCGCCAATACAAAGCGTAATCTAGTTGAATTGGACAAGGAATGCTTTTACTTCCTCACGCATATGCGCAAGTGCCGTTTCGTCGTCTCGACTTTCGACCGCTTGCTTCATCCACTCTGCGATCTGTGACATGTGGTTTTCCTTCAACCCTCTTGTTGTCATTGCGGGTGTACCAAGTCTGATACCGCTAGGACGAAACGGCGGCAGCGGGTCATCTGGTACGGCATTTTTATTGAGTGTTAGTCCGATCTTGTCGAGAGCTTCCTCGACAACGCCTCCATCGACACCAAAACTTTTATATACATCAGCCAAAATTAGGTGGTTACTCGTGCCACCTGTGACTAATTTGAAACCGCGCGCTTGAAGCTCACTTGCAAGTACCGCCGCATTCTTCACGATCTGCGCCGCATAATCACGAAACTCCGGACGAAGTGCTTCACCAAATGCGACTGCTTTGGCCGCAATTACGTGCATGAGAGGGCCGCCCTGAGTACCTGGAAACACCGCCCGATCAATCAATGTCGGAATATTTTCGATCGTTTTTTCGGGTGCACGCAGAGGATTGCCTACCACACCACGGCTCAAAATCATCCCGCCGCGCGGACCACGCAGTGTTTTGTGAGTAGTCGTTGTAATTACGTGAAAGCCATAGTCAAATGGGTTTTTTGCGACTCCTCCGACAATCAAGCCAGCAATGTGCGACATGTCCGCCACCATCAAGGCACCAACTTCAGCCCCAATCTCTGCAAACTTCGCATAATCTAGTTCTCGTGGATACGCGCTAAAACCAGCCATAATCAGTTTTGGCTTATGCTCACGTGCAAGACGGCGCAACTCATCATAATCAATTTCGCCAGTTTCTACATTTTTCATCTTATAGCGGACAAAGTTGTACTGCTTGGCACTCCGAGTGACAGCAGCTCCGTGGGTCAGGTGTCCCCCATGGCTCAAATCCATAGCCAGGACGGTATCGCCGGGCTCTAACCACGCGAAATACACGGCTTCGTTTGCCTGTGCGCCGCTGTGTGGTTGGACATTTGCATGGTCAGCACCAAACAATTTTTTCGCCCTCTCGATAGCAAGCAATTCAACTTTGTCGGTATACTCCTGGCCGCCATAATATCGCTTACCCGGATACCCTTCCGAGTATTTATTTGTGAACACGCTCCCCATTGCCTGTAACACATCTTGGCTGACGTAATTTTCACTAGGTATAAGTTCGAGTCCGTCCTTTTGGCGCTGTTCCTCTGCGGCAATAAGTGCGGCAACAATATCATCTTGCATTGGTTTATCTCCCTTTAGATTGATGTTATTTGAAGAGATTTGTTGCTAGATCATGCCTATATTGTATCACTATTGTATATATATCATGTGTGATATATGCTGATGACATGGGTACCGCAAAATATCTCCGGAATATCGGTAAGCTTATCCAGGAAACTCGCCAAGCGAGAGGTTTGACACAAGCAGAATTAGCCACGGAACTGGGCACCAGCCAAAGTGCCATCAACCGGATAGAAAAAGGTGGGCAAAATATCAGTCTTGAGATGATTGCACGGATTGGCGAAGTACTTTCAAGCGAAATTGTGCGCATCAATAATTCAGGGAAAACGAATTTTTATATTACGGGTGGCCACACACTAAAGGGTACGATAGAGGTAAAAACCAGCAAGAATGCTGCGGTGGCTCTCCTGTGTGCCACACTGCTCAATAAAGGCAAGACTACCCTACGTCGAGTTGCGCGCATCGAAGAAGTCAACCGTATCATTGAAGTCTTAGAGAGTATTGGAGTAAAGTGTCGTTGGCTCGAGAATAACGATCTTGAAGTTACACCGCCGAAGCGACTCAAGCTCGAAAACATGGATGTAGAGGCAGCCAAAAGAACGCGTACTGTTATCATGTTTCTCGGCCCACTCCTTCATCAGTATTCGCACTTTAGTCTACCATTTGCTGGCGGGTGCAGCATTGGGACCAGGACTGTCGAGCCACACATGACCGGACTGGCACCATTCGGCCTCCATGTCGTCGCCACTTCTGATGCGTACCTCGCCACGACACATAAAAGGGAGGTGGGAAAAACGATCGTCCTCACCGAGCGTGGTGACACTGTCACGGAAAATGTCATTATGGCCGCAGCCCTTTACAATGGGGAGGTGACTATCCGGAATGCAAGTCCTAACTATATGGTGCAAGATGTATGCTTTTTCCTTCAGAAACTTGGTGTCAAAATCGATGGGATCGGTACTACTGTCTTAAAGATTCGTGGCCTAAAATCTATTAATAAAGCAGTTGAGTACTACCCTTCTGAGGATCCGATTGAAGCTATGAGCTTCGTCGCTGCAGGTGTCGTCACAAACTCAGAAATAACTATTAAACGCGTCCCGATCGAGTTTATGGAACTTGAACTAGCAATGTTAGGGGGGATGGGGTTAAACTTCTCTACTACCGAAGAGTATCCCGCTCGAAATGGACACACACGACTTGTCGACGTATCACTCAAAAAATCAGTCTTACATGCTCCAAAAGATAAAATGCACTGCATGCCATTCCCGGGTATAAACATCGACAATCTTCCATTTCTTGGCTTATGCGCAACTGTGGCAGAGGGCCGAACACTTGTCCATGACTGGACATATGAAAACCGCGCTATTTACTTCACCGAGCTCAGTAAACTCAACGCAGTGATCGAGATGGTTGACCCCCACCGTGTCTACATCGCTGGTCCCACCAAATGGAAACCTGCTGATATCACCGCTCCGGCTGCACTTCGTCCGAGCGTTGTCATATTACTCGCCATGCTTGCCGCCCCTGGAAAATCTGTGCTACGTGATGTGTATAGCATAAACCGCGGCTATGAAGATATTGCAAACCGTCTGAATAAAATTGGTGCTGAAATCGAAACAATTTGGGAATAGGCACATAAAAACCGGACGACATGTCCGGTGCTTATCATGGTGCGAGTGGCGAGAATCGAACTCGCGTCTCGAGCTTGGAAGGCTTGCATACTAGCCACTGTACGACACTCGCAACAGTACTCAGTATACCAGTCGAGTGTCGTATAATAAAGACATGGTACGGTTTGCATCATTTCTAGGATCAGACGATAGCTCTCATTTTCATAGCAATACGATGGCAGATACCTCTTCTGCCCAGGAATCTTTTGGAACTACTCGCAATCTTACTTTCAACGAAAGACAGGCGATCAACAAGAATCGTCAACACATTCGAAGCTATAGAGATGCGGGTATACTGCATACATATCGCTCGGAAGCTCACGACAAAAAGGTTTCTGCCCAAGAACAATCTCTTGAACAAACGGTGTCGAACGATCAATACAGCGAGCGACCACTCCCAAAACAGGTGACCCCGCAGAGTAGCCGCATCGATATCGTCAGACCAGCTCGCCAAGGATTTAATGCAACAAAACCACCCGCCGCTCCCGCAAAACTCCCCTATCAACGTCAGAGTTTCATTGAACCAACGTCTCGAAAATACAATCCCTTTGCCTAGAAACATAACAGATGACAAAACTGGGTTTCTTTGCTACAATAGCAACCGCTGCATATAGATATGGCGGATGTAGCTCAGTCGGTTAGAGCGCTGGATTGTGGCTCCGGAGGCCGTGGGTTCGACCCCCATCATTCGCCCCAAGTAAAATACCCGGGCTTGTCCTGGGTGTTTTATTTGGGCGCGTGACATTAGGTGGGTACGGACTCACGCCCCAAGGCCGTGGGTGAGGATTGCCCGTCGGCAATCCGCAAGGCAATGTCACAAATGAGCTCTGTTCATTTGACTGACTTGCGGGGTCGCCCAAGGTGACCGACCCCCATCATTCGCCCCAAAGAAAGTATGTATCTCACGATATGTGCTTTCTTTTGTTATAATGACCCTATGCCCCGATAGCTCAGTTGGGGAGCCATCAGCAAAGATAGTGCAACTTGCTCTATCCAACTGGTGATGATCAATCTTTGTCAGATTTTGAGCATTTTTGCCCCGGTAGCTCAGTTGGATAGAGCAGAGGACTTCTAAGCCTAAGGTCGCAGGTTCGACCCCTGCCCGGGGTACCACAAAAAATTGTCTACGCCCCGTTAGCTCAACTGGATAGAGCATTGGTTTCCGGTACCAAAGGTTGCAGGTTCGACTCCCGTGCGGGGTACCATGATTTTGTGATACACTATGCTTATGGTTAGAAAAAAATCTCTTCATCCAAAGAAGCATGTCCAGACAACACCAACGCATTTTGTCTTGCGACGCAGCCTCTTGGTGTATGTCATATTGGTATTTGTATTGTTTTCGACACTTGCTATGAGCATTTATTTGATTGATCGTCTGGTTATTTCAAAACAACACACTGACCGCCTCAATCAAATCACTGCAATTTATGATAGTCTTGGCCTCGATAGCTCCTATCGAGCCGTCCGAAGCGACTTATTTGGCGACAAGCGTGTCTATAGCTGGGACAAGGGCAGGACATTCGCATCTACCGTCGAATATGGACACAACGATACGCCGACAAATACGGCGAGTGATCTGAGAAAAAAGGTTGAAAATGCTGGCTTCACCTACATACAAACTGAGTATGAGGGTTCTATTAACCCCACCCAAGAATATAAAAATGCAAAAGGCAACTACCTACGCGTTAGCACGATGAGTGGTACTATTCACAATTCAATTGTCTACGGAGATGTCGACAGTAAAGCGCCACTCATCCAGCACGCAAACGAAGCTCCTACCTACGTCACCATCAAAGTCAATCTTGACGACAATAACGAGTAATTTTGCCTACTGTAGATTCGTGCATTGAGAGGGTTGACCACTCGTGTAACCTTTTTTGAAGGCGTTGACGCGTTCTGTACTGCTGCCATGTGTCCACGTCTCGGGGTTGATTTGTACACCCTCAACTTTTTGAATGTGATCATCGCCAACCGCAGAAGCCGCGCTGATGGCTTGATCAATTTCTCCATTCTCAAAGATGCCATTTTTCGCTTGTGAATAGGCCCATATACCAGCGTAACAATCGGCTTGTAATTCGACATCGATACTACCACTACGGGTCTTTGATGCCTTGGTATTAAAGACGCCGAGTTGGCTTTGAACATTATGGCCAACCTCATGGGCGATCACATACGCCTGCGCCACGTCACCGGTATCGGCTCCAAACCGCGTGCGTAATTCATCAAAAAATGTCTCATCAAGATAGATTGTTTGATCTTGCGGACAAAAATGTGGCCCCATATCGGTTGTCGCTATTCCACACCCAGACTGAGTCGCCTGGCGAAACAGCACTAGTCTCGGTTTTTTGTAGGTCGAATTATTTTGGGAGAATAGCCCACTCCACACATCATTTGTCGAACCCAGCACCTTGCGCGTAAACACTTCGTAGCTATCGTTTCCTCTAAACTGCTCGGGTTGGGTTGTCTGCTTTGCTTGACCAGCTCTCATTGTTTGGACAGTGCTAATAGCAGATTCCACTGTCGACTGAGACACGTTAAGCCCCATATAGTTGAGACCAAGTGTGAGGAGTAGGGCGACGAGACCACCTCCACCGCCCAGCAACAAACCAGACGATACCCCCCTCCTATCCTCTACATCACCAGTGCTGACAATCTCATCCCATCGCGCCACAGTAAATCTATCTCCTGCCTATTGGTACGATTATACCATCCCCCTGATATTTAGCGAGCCGGCACGTGCCCGTAGTGCATACAGGATGACAATTACATCGACGACTTCCTGAAGAGATGCTCCGACGACAGCGGGTATCCTCCCAGTTGCCGCCAATAGCATCAAAAAGATGCTGAGGCCAATACCAATCAATACACTTCTCTTGGCAACTGATACGGTATGACGTGCAATTTTTATTGCGCTAACGAGACGCGATAATTGGTCGACCATGATGACGACATCTGCTGATTCACTCGCCGCGGTTGCCCCCCGTGCACCCATCGCGATACCGACATCACTCGCCGCCAGTACCGGTGCATCATTGACGCCATCTCCTGTCATCATA
>OFRE01000309.1_pt1 | contig 13694 bp, 33 predicted proteins | sample 1543061 | NCBI WGS metagenome assembly OFRE01 (sample SAMN07774218, study PRJEB24372) | wastewater metagenome | isolation source: Exp Tend NO 50WW | collected 2016-02
CCTCGCTACCGCGCTGACGTGGCTCAAGGCGTTCAAGGGCCCGTGCCTGATCCTTGCGGCCGTCGCCTTCCTCGGTGGCGCAGGGGCCGCGACATGGGCCACGCGGGCCATCATGCGCGGCAACGTCGCGCGCGCCGAGAAGCAGCTCTCAGACTTCCGCGCCGAACTCGCCACCCAATCGGCCAGCATCGAGCGCCAGGCGGCTGAGCGCCAGCAAGCGGCGGCCGACGCACTGCGAGAACGGGATCAGTCCATCACGTCCGCTGTCGACGCCATCCCCGCCGAAGTCGCCCGGCTCGTGGCCCCACAATTCGCCCGCCTGCGGGAGTCCGTCAATGACACGCGCTTCGATTGCTTACGTCTCAGCCTGCCTGAGCCTTACCTTGATGGGCTGCGCCGGCCGGGCGGTAGTGCAGCCGCCCCGGATCGTTGAGATTCCGGTCCCCGTCCCGCAGCCCGCCGCCTGCAAGCGGCTGCGCGCGGTCATCCTGCCGGCCGGGTCCACGGCTCAGGACGTGATAGAGACGCAGGCCCGCGTGATACTCGAGTATGAAAGCCAGATAATTTCATGCAGTAAGCCGTAATCAGCCTGCTCGATCTGGTAACGCCGCCGGTCATTCGCCCCAAGTCACGCAGTGCGCGCGATCCTGAACGCCAGTCACCCCACCACTTCTACGACCCTGCCCGGCTCAAGCCGTAACGCGTAGTCAGCCTGTTCAGGCTGAAATCGCAGCGTGACCGATACCCTGCCATGGGTCAGCCGCCGAACGGCTGTAATCGCCCCACGCAGCGCCCCGTCGCCTTTGGTCGCGTGGTAGTGCGCCAGTCGGCACTTCGCTGTGCAGTACACCTGATCGGCGCGTCGTGGCGCGAACTCGGCGGCGCAGTGGGGGCAGATGGTCATTCCCCGACCTCGATGCCGCGAGCGGCCATGATGGCTATGAACGCGCTGTCGAGATCGCACCACGTATCGGCCTCGTGTAACTTCTGGCGTTCGTCGCTTGTCAGCCGCCGTACCTTGCGTGCGACTGGCTTAGCTTCCAGTGCATTCGACCACGGGCAGTTGCCGCTTGAGTGCTCACCAATTTCGATATCGCACAAATCAGCGATATGATCTGCTAGTTTGTCGGCCATCTGTTCGGCATGATCGCGTTCGGTAATCAGCTTATTGCAGTCGCTGCATTCATGCAGGGTTGGGCCGACTTGGCGCGCGGCGAGGTCGGCGCGGAGGTAGCGGACTTGAACGGCAGGAGGGTGCCCGTGCATTAGCGACATCGCGCCATCAGGCCATACGCTAACGGTTACCTCATCCGGTCCCACCGGCTTCGGCGGCGTGTAGCGGGGGTACGCATGCCACGCAATCGGCGGGTGAGCGAACCGGGAAATAGGCATCATCACGTAGTCCCAAATCCAATGCGTACCGCGCTCATCCACCGCCCACACATTGTCGTGCCCGTTCGTCTCCTCGCGCGTCGGCAGGCGCTCCGATATCTGTATCCAAGTGCTCATGTCTTGCTCCTCGTCCTTGCTTCCTCGGCCAGCGCGATTAAGGCGGCGTCAACACGTTCCCGCAAATCGCGCACTTCGTCCGCATCGTCGTCCGCGTCTTGACATTGAAGCTCGTCGGACAACTCGTCGAGGTACGGCGCACATTCTTTCAGCAATTCGCGAAGCTCATCGATTCGTAACGCCGGATCGTTTGGGTTGCTCATGATCGTTCCCCCAGTGCGGTTTCCACCGTCTCCGGCGAAAAGCCGACAGCGAGTAGGTAGCTCTTGAACGCTTCCATCGCGTGCGCAATGTTGGCGTCCCCGTCGCATGAAACGGTTACGGATATGCCGCGCTCTCGTCGCAGAGTGAACTCGTGGTGCTCGTCATAGGTTGGGGTGCTCACTTTTCCTCCCTCAGCATCTTGGCCCACGCGCGTAGTTGCGCGATGTGCTCTTGTACGTCTGCATCCTCGCCGAAATTGCCGTGCTGCAAGTCCTCCGCAGCATCTTCGAGGAACGTCGCTATCGCCTCTCGGTCGGCGCGGGTCATTGCTTCCACCACGCGATACGAGTGTCTCGATACCACCAAATTCCCGCCCACGACAGCAGCCAGTTCGCGACCGCGTTCTCGTAAGCGAAGCGGCGCGGGTAGATCGCGCACCACAGCGCATAGGCGATGAAGCCGAGCACCATGCGCGGGATGCCAAAGCGGTGGGTCATGTCTCCTCCCTCAGTAACTTGATCCACTTGAGCAACTGCGCGATCTCGTCGCGCATCTCTTTCGGCTGCACACGTCGAGTCTTTGGATCGAAGTGAGTCGCCGTGTACATGTCAACGGCGTTTTCGAGATACTGCGCGATCTCGCTAAGCGTGTGGTGTTGTCGAATATCGGCCAGCATCTCGGTGAAGGATGGCGGCTCGGCGCGGGTCATGCTTCCCCCACGTTCGCGCTGAACAGGTCGCGCTGCTTCGGCTCGTTCGCTGCACGCTTGCGCGCATTCGCCGCCCATAGCAGCAACGTGATGGCGAACTTCTGCCCGCGCCGTCTGCGCGCCTCGGCGAGATAGACGCGGGCGCAGTGGAGTTCGATGTTCACGACCGATTCCTTCCACACGCCACCCAGTCGGGCGGGTTCTGCGCTTCGATCTGCGGGACTTCCTCAATCGTGTAGCCGCGCCGCTTGAAGTTCTTCCATGTGCCATACGGCATGTGAGCGGCGTCGATCAGCAAGCGACGGATCGCTTCCTCGCGCGTGTCAGCAGCTAGACCGACTACGAGAGTGCCGCCGGGCGTGCAGGGGATGAAGCTCACGCCGCCCGCCTTTTCGCCAGCGCGTCGCAAACGCGAATCCATGTCAGGGCGCAGTAATGCAAAAAAATTTCGCTCGCTTCCCACCGCTTCGCCTTGTTGCGCATGTTCGTATCCATGTCGGCGTGGCAGCGTGCGCACAGGTGAGCGCCGACGGCATCGTGGCCTTTGTGGCCTATGCCGCCGCCGTAGCTGTGCCGACGGACGCCGAAATAATGAGCCAGTACTACCGTTCCGTCGCGCGCGCCGCACGCCACGCAGGATTGTCCGTTCGCGAACTCGCGCAGGTTCACGCCGCTTCCTCGCGCTCGGCATAGTCCGGGTCCGGGTCGGGCACATGCACGCCGCGCTTGGCCGCGAAGCGCTGCACGAACGCCACGTAGTCGGCGAACTCGTGCTTGTTCAGCACGCGCCGCTTGCCGTCTGCGTCGCGCGTCGTGGTGCGCACCGGTACGGACTCGATGCCTTCCGGGTTGCTCGGCTTCTTCGGTACGCGCTTGTCGGTCCAGCCGAAATACTGGCCGCAGCAGAACTCGGCGACCTCGTCGACCTCGTAGCCGACCGCGTCCGCAATCAACTTGTACGCGACGCCCCACAGATAGCGGTTCTGCTGGTTCGTGCGCGTCGACTTCGCTTCCTCGACGGTGACGCGGTATGGCCTCCCCGCGTCCAGGGCTGCGACGAACGTTGCGATCTGCGCGGCCACGCGGTCACGGGACAGCAACTTCGGCAGCAGCCACTGGCGGGGTAGCAGTTGGTGCGGGACGGTCATTGCTCGCGCCGCTCCATCGCGTGATTCTTCCGGTACGGGTTCGCGAGATAGTTGCGCAGCACCGTCTCGCTTATGCCGAGCTGGCGGGCCTTGCCGCGCAGGGTCGGGATCGCTTTGCGCGCGGCATCCCATGCCTGCAACTCGCGCAGCTTCTCGGGCGTGAGCTTGGGTTTGCGACCGCAGAGGCGTCGGACTGTCATCACGCGGCCAGCCTCTCGGGATACTTCGCCTGTAGCGCTGCGACCTTATCTGCTACCTCTCGAAGGAATTCCGAGACCTCGTGCTCCAAGGTCGCGATCAGCGCATCGTCGCGATGCACGCGCTTGCACCAGTAGCGCATGTGCTCGGGCATGCGCGGGTCAAAGCTGACGTAATCGCACCACTGGCGCCCGGTGCAGGCCATCTGCCAGAGCATTTGCGTCGCGTACTTGCCCGGCACGGCGCCGGTGAGCAAGGTTTCGATGTGGGTGCTTGTGTTCGGCGATTTGATTTCCAAAAGGCCGTTATCACCGACCAGGCCATCTGGGGATGCGTGGCTGCCATGAATGCTCGGGTGCTTGACGAGTCCGATTTGCACCACGTCGGCATCCGTGTAGAACGCATACGCGTCGCGGGCCTGCGGCTCGGTTTCAATTCCCCAGCGCATTTCGGCGCTCTGGTATCGATTGGCCGGTATGCCTGTGAGTCTTTCTGCGATCAGCTCAGCGGCATAGTTCGCGCGCGATGCGCCCCAACCGCTCTTGGTGCGCGCCATAATGTCGCTGATTCGAGATGCGCCCACGCTGCCGCAGCGGGCAATGGCCCACTCATCGCTACCTTGGATTAGTTGATCGGCGATCGTCGCTGTCGAAGCGCCGTTCATGCGGCACCCGGTTTGCGATCATAGAATGCGATCATATTCAGGCGGCGACATGCGCGGCACCCTCGCTTGCCGTCTCGACGCTGATATGCATTTTCAATGTCGAGCGGATGCCCGCGCCTGCAAGTCGTAACCGGCTTGGGCTTGCGGCGATTACGGGCCTGTATGTCCCGCGTCGCCCAGATGCAGTTCTCCGGCGAATAGCCGGAGTCGTTATCGATTCTCTCAATCGAGTACTCTTCGGATGGGCGTCTGCCCATATCGGCCAAGAAATTGGCGAAGTCCTGCCATCTCAGGCATACAGCTATTCCTCGCCCGCCGTAATTCTTGAATGACGGATCGCGCGCATCTCGACAGCGCCGAAGCATGTGATGCCAGACGTAGTATTCCGGCAGGCGCCCACAACGTCGTGCGCCACCATGCTTAGTGATCCAGTTCCCTCGCCCTGGGCCGCTCACGCCCGCCCCCGCTTCGATTCGAGCAACTTCACCACGCTCGAATAGTTGCGCGCGTAAATCTCATCGAGCGCGGTGATCTTGAGATAGGCGAAGAAGCGCGACTTGTCCGCGCCGACTTCGTCCATGAGCGCTTGCAGGTTGGCGATCTGATCCTCGTCGATCCTCGGCTCGTCGCCACCGGCGCGCCCGTCATCGTCAATCTCGCCAGTGCGTAGATTCAGTAGCGCCGAGGCGGTGTAGCGCTTGCCGTAGCTGGTCGACGAGCCGACCGACTGCACAGCGTTCTTGCTGCCGCTCGTGTCGATGGGCAGCGCCAGCGTGGTCGATTCGCTGTGACCCGCGCGGTGCGACAGCACGCCCGTGACGCTCACCATGTTGGCCTCGTTGGCCGTGCGGAACGACAGCGCGAACCCGTGCGCGGACAGGATCGGCGTGATCGTCGTTACGATGTCTTCCCACAGCGCGTAGCGGCTCTGGGCGTTGCCGCTGCGATCCTTGATCGCGCCGCGCTCGGCAATCATCGGCAGGTGCGGCTGCATCTCGGCGAGCGCTGCGGCGTATTCCGCCTGCGCGCTGCGCGCGGTAATGCGCTCCTGCATCGCGAGCAGCCGTTCCAGCTTCTCGATATCGACGCTCGGATCGGCCGCCGCGCGGCTGATGATCTGCAACACGTTGCCGGACTCGGTCGGCTCGGCTGCGACGACCTGGGTTGATTTCGTCATGCGTCTCTCCGGTTCATGATCCGATGCCACGCCTCGATGCTGCTGCGCTCGTCAGGCTTCGGCTTGGGCATGATCACGCGCGACTTGCGCTGCCAGCGCCGGAAGCGCAGTTGCTTGCGCTGCGCGTGCGCAACGCGCAGCAAAGCCAGCTCGATATGCAGTCGTCGCCACAGTTTGCGGATCATGTGTACGCCTTCGCTTGCGCTAGGTAGCGCAGATATTCGTGATGACTCTCGCGTGCGTAGCGAACGCTCTTCGCCACCATCTCACGCGGCAATTCATTGACCTTGTCGCGACGTGCGCGGTATATCCACTCGCGCGCGCGCGCAAAGCTGCGGCCGGACTGGAACGCGAACCATAGCGATGGCGGAAGATCGAAGCGGCTCACGTCCGCGCCTCGGCGTACTGTCGCCACGAGAACGCTTCAAACTCGCAGTCGCGGTCGATCAAGAACAGCTTCGCGAGCCGCATGTAGTTCGCGCGCTGCCAGTCGAGAAAATCTGCGTACGGATCGCAGTCGGCCTCGAGTTCGGCCATCGCCCCGCAGTAGCGCGGGTCGCGGTTGCTGATCGGCTCGTTGATGATGGCGTTCATGCGGCCTCCACGAGTTTCCCGGCTTCGACGCGATACCAGGTGTCGGCCTTGATGCCGTCCTCGCCGACGTAGCCGACGACGATGCGATGGCGCGTACCGTCGTGCCACGTCAGCGCGAAGCAGCCGCCCTTGCCGGATTTGACGCGCGCACCGCCGCCGGCGCAGACAATCGTGGCGTTTTCGCCGGTCGCTACGATCCGCGCGCGGTTGCCCGAGCTGCCGATCCGCGCGGCGTAGCCCGAGCTGCCGATCCGCGCGGCGTAGCCCGAGCTGCCGATCCGCGCGTCGTAGCCCGAGCTGCCGATCTGCGCGTCGTCGCCCGAGCTGCCGATCCGCGCGCAGCTGCCCGAGCTGCCGATCCGCGCGTCGTCGGGCGTCGGCGTTTCAATGACCGACGGCGGAGCACCCGCGATGATCTTGCTGGCCATGTCGACATGAGCGTCGACACTCTGTGCGGTCACGTCGGCCGGGCTGTCGAGCAGACCGCGATAGAGCGCGTCGACCAGCCACCACGACCAGTCTGCGCGGTTTTCGTCGTGTAGCGCGGCTTGAGCTTCGGTGTACGTTGCGCCGTCCGGAAATTTCTCGGCGAATGCCTCGCGTGCAGCGGCACATGCGTTGTGCTCTTTGAGCCAATCGAGCGTAATTTTCACAGACATTCCTCCTCGAACTTGTCGCGGCAGAACTCGTCGAAACGATCGCGCTCGGCTTCGGCGAATTCTTGCCACAAGCACGCGGTCCACTCGGCTTGCCATTTCGCGTACACACGCTCGTCCTCGTCCGTCCAGATCTTCACTTCGGGCGGATCGATCACTTCGCGGCCGAGGCGCGGGTCGCAGATTGAAACAGCGTCGTAGATGTTCATAGCATCACCGCCTTCGCGAGCGCGACCTTTTCGTGCCATGCGCGCAGATTTCGTCGAGATGCTTCGATGCTTGCTGGTGTTACTGTTCGTATGCCCGCACGAATAGCGTGCCGCGCGTTTTCTGCGGGGGTGCACCACTCCAAGTTCTCCACCCTGTTATCAGCCTTGTTGCAGTTGATGTGGTTGATTTGAGTTTTCCCAAGGACAGGCTGAAGAAACGCCAAGGCAACAAGCCGATGGATGAAGCGCTGCCGTGATCGACCGCCTATGCATAGGTATACGGTTAGGTAGCCCTTTCGATGTCGTCGCGGCGTGAGCCACATGCCCTCGTGGTTGCGGCCGTGTCGCGGAGTCTTGGCGTGCGAATAGATTTGCCCGTCTGCTGTGGCGGAATACCGGCCGGCGAATCCAGGGATATCTCGAAGGGCGCCGGCAACGGCGATGCGCCTGTGACGGTCGTGGCGTGCGTTCATCGGCGCCCCCCGCAGTTCTTCGCCACGTACTCGCGGTTGTCCGCAAGTTGCGCGCGAAACACGGCCGAGTCCCATTTGGCAGCGCACGTCGGCTCGGCCAAGCAAGCCTCGGCCGCTGCGGCATCAGCGCGGGCAATGCGGCAGGACTCGATATCTGGCTGCGTGGCGCAGGCGGCCAGCAGCAGCGCCGCAGCCAGCGGAATCGCGTAGTGCAGGGCCAGCAGTTCGGCGTGGCGGGTGGTGGTCATGTCGTTCTCCGTAGCGGGCATGGGCAAACAATAAGCGATATTTATTTCTCTGTCAATAGGGGTTTCTTATTGTTCTGGTGCCGGTAATTTTCCGGTGCCTATTGACATTGTTTAAGGTTCGCCTATATTCGCGGCATGATACCGCTTACTGATTGGCTGGCCGACACGGAAACAACCCAGGCCGAGCTGGCAACAAGAATGGGAGTGTCGCAGCCAGCCGTCTCCGACTGGATCAACGGCCACACGTTCCCGTCGATCAAAAACCTGCGCAGATTGAGCAAACTGACGGGGCTTTCGATCGACGAGCTGCTGCACGTTCCGCGCCGAACCCGCAGCGAACAACCCTCGGCATGACCTCAATGCCTCCCTTCAACCTCCCCGCCGGCACGGTCTTAGAGTCCGTGGCCACGCGCTGTGCTCCCTGTGGCGACCCGGTCGTGGCCGTGCGCGTACAGACCGACACCGGCCTGTCGTGGGGCGCTGTCGAGCTGTGGTGCGGGTCGTATCGGGTGCATCAGTGCCCGGAAGCTGAAGGGGAAGGGGTGGCGGCGTGAATGTACATCCAGCAGCACTGATTCCGCCGCCCTTGGCGGATGATGATTACGCGGCCCTAAAGGCCGATATCGCGGCAAACGGGCTGCTGCACCCGATCCGCACCATAGATGGACAGGTGATCGATGGCCGTCACCGCTACCAAATATGCATGGAACTCGGTATCGAGCCGCAGTTCGATCCGTATACCGGCCCGCTGACGCCGCTTCAGTTCGTCATCGCGCACATCCGACACCGGCACATGACCGCCGGGCAGAAAGCCGTGATGGGCTTGGAGATCGAGAAGTACGAAGCGGCGCTGGCGCGTGAACGGATGCTCGCCGGGAAACCCGCGAACCCTAGCGTAAATTTGCGACAGGGTGAGCCGGGGAAGGCGTCCGAGAAAGCGGCGGCTGCGACCGGTGCAAGCGCGCGCAACGTGCAGGCCGCGAAGAAACTTGCACAGGAAGCGCCTGATCTGCTGGAAAAAGTGAAGGCGGGCGCGGTCCCTATTCACGCCGCGACGCGGGAACTCAAAGAACGCGAGCGCGAGGCGAAGCGCGAAGATAACCGCACCGTCATCGCCGCATCGCCGGAGCCCGAGAAGATAACCGGCGTCTACTCAACCATCGTCATCGATCCGCCATGGGACTGGGGCGATGAAGGCGACCAGGATCAGCTCGGGCGCGCGCGGCCCACCTACGGGACCATGTCCATTGATGCGCTGCTGGCGCTGCCTGTGGGCGAGTACGCGGCCCCTGACGCCCATCTGTACCTGTGGATTACGAATCGCTCTCTACCAAAAGGCTTTGCGCTACTTGAGCGCTGGGGCTTTCGTTACATCACCTGTGTGACGTGGGCGAAGCCCAGCTTTGGCATGGGCAATTACTTTCGTGGGCAGACAGAACAGGTGCTGTTCGGCGTGCGCGGTTCGCTGCCGCTGAATCGCAAGGACGCCAGCACGTTATTCACCGCCCCGCGTGGGCCGCGCGGCCACAGCAGCAAACCTGCCGAGTTCTACGGATTCGTCGAGTCCTGTAGCCCCGGGCCCTATCTCGAAATGTTCGCGCGCGGTGGCCGCAAGGACTGGACTTCATGGGGAGCGGAAGCCGATGCCGCGTGAATACGCATTCGATGAGCGCATGCAGATGTCGCAGGGCATCAGCGCCACGCGCGATATCAAGACAATCCTGATTGCGAACATTCCTGGTGCCCGGCGTGTCGAAACCGCCAATCAGGATGATGACCGGCACGGTACTGATTACTGGGTGTATCACGAGCGCGGCGAGCCCTACAGCGTCGATATAAAAGTTCGCGAGGAGGACTGGGCGTTCAAGCCCGGCCGGAACGCCGCCGACGATCTCGCGCTTGAAACGTGGTCGGTGATTGAAAAGCAAGTCATCGGCTGGACGCGTAACCAATCGAAGATGACCGACTACGTGCTTTGGTTCTGGCGCGACTCGGGCCGCTGGTGCTTGGTGCCGTTCGCGATGCTCTGCGCCGTCATGCAAGAGAACTGGGAAGCGTGGCGCGGCCAGTTCAAGACGTGCCGACAACACACGCCGCGCGAGTTCGGCAACGGATATCACAGCGAGTGTGTTTTCGTCCCGCGTCGTGAAGTCTGGGCAACGATCTACAAAAGGTTCAGCGGATCGGTGATGCGCTGAACCTTTGGTGCCGCCGCCACGTAAACCGGCGCGTGTTGGGGATTATTCGCAGAGCACGTAACACGAAATCTGCGAGGCGCGAAGCGGGCTCACCTTGGGCTAGTTCGTGCGCCGTCCTACTCACCATGAATGCATGGGGGGTAGGGGGGCGCTTGGGGTCTACCTGGGCTAATGATTCAGGAAAGGGTTGTAAATGGGGAAAAGACTCTTACCGGAACCTTTCGAGATCTCGGAATCCATGCGCGCGTGGGCGAAAACGAAAGCGCCGCAAGTCGATATCGACGCCGAGCACGACACGTTCTGCGACTACTGGCGGGGGCACGGGAAGGCGATGGCGGACTGGGAAGCGACATGGAGGAATTGGATGAGGCGTGCGCCGCAGATGGGTGGTGCCATGAAATCGCCGAGTCAATTGCGTGCGGAACGCGATGCCGAGAAGTTCATTGCACTCGCGCCGCGCATTTCAGCCGTGAATTTCCGCGCGCCGTACCCGCATGAGTCCTACGAAGCCTACGAATGGCAACTGCGCAGCGCCGAAGACGACATGCGTCCGCGACGAGTCGTCGACATTCGATCACTCATGCACCGCATGAAGGCGTCATGAAATGGGAACTGAAACGCGACGCGACGGGATGGCCGTGGATGGACAGCACAACACACACGATTGCGAAGTACGGCCGGGAGAAGTCCGATTACCTACTGTTTCGCAAGCGTGGGGATCGGGTAGCCCAGGTGGTGCGCGTCGTGACGGCGGACGAAGTCGCGCGAGCGTTGCAAGACGATTGGACGCCGTGAACGCAGAGATTTCGGCACGCGGACGCAAGCCGAAACTCGCGGGAGCGACACTCGCAGAATTCGAGCGCGCGTATTGGGCGTGGCACGACAACACCCCAAAGCAGCTTCAACGCCGCTTCGGTATCAGCGGCGCCACATACGGCCATTACGTGAAACTTCTGCGCAAAAAAGGACGGCCATGACACTGGAAAACCGCCGCGATTCCGAGGAACAGGTCGATCCGCGCGTGATTGAGACGCTGCGAGCCGTGGATCGTGAAGCGCATGACGCCGAATACGAGGCGAGTACGCCCGCCGCCGGGCGCTGGCGCGAACGACTCACTGACACGCGCGACGATGAGACATTCAACCTGGCGCAGCGTCACCGCTTCGGCCGGACGCTCGATCTGCCGCCCTACGAGCCTCGCGACGGTATCGAGCGCGGGATCATCTGGGCAGCGGTGGTGAGCGTGGCTCTTTGGGGGATTTTCGCGCTGATCTGGTGGCTGACATGAAGCGCAAGAAGCCGACACTCACGGAACGCGTCGCGAAGCTGGAACGCGAGTGCAAACGGCTGCGCGCGACGGTCAAGGCCGCCGACGATCGGACGGAATGCGCCTTCATTCACGCGCGGAACATGGCCGAACACGTCGGTCGGCTGATACGCGAGAAGGAAACCTTGGTCCGGATCAGTCTCATGAACGGCAAGCTGCCGGCCGAGTTGCAGCGGTGAGACCACACGGCGGCGTAATCCACGGCCCCAGTCTCTACCGCCACGGCTGTCGAAAATGCGCGGAAGAGACGCTGCACAACGCCCGCGGCTGCACGCGCTGCGAGACGTCGCCCTGGCTGGAGCCGATCAAGATCGCGGGCAACGCGCGGCGAGCACTTGTGCACGGCATGAAAGCGAAGAACTGGTGACGCTCAATCGCTACGCTGCACGGCGTGACGACAACGAAGACGAGATTGTCTCAGCGCTTCGCCGCTGCGGATATCGAGTCTGGCGGCACGATCAGCCGCTTGACTTGCTCGTGTACTTCCAGCGAATACGGACGCGCGGGGCCGCATTCGGCTTTCTCGAAGTGAAGACCGAGCGCGGCAAGTTGACGGCGGCGCAAGATCAGTTCTTCGGCGACACAGACGGGGCACCGCGGGCAGTCGTACGGGACGCGCTGGAAGCGCTGGCGACGATTCGAGCCTGGGCGGAGGGGTAAGGCATGGCGCGACAACGGCGGATCGATACAACGCTTGAGCACGCGCTGCGCGTGTGGGCCGCACAAGAACGGCGGAAGTGGCGCGGGGAGAACGCTGCCGGCGACCCGGACGGATTAGACGCAGCATGCTTGCTCGGCAAGATTCGCGAAGAGCGGGACGGCGCGTCGCAGAACCGCGTGAACCAGCGAACACCGACCGCCGCGCATTGGGGAGAAGGGCTGATCATTCACCGGGCCATGCATGGCATGCCGGAAGCGCCGCGAGTCTGTGTGTGGCTGTACTACTTGCTGGTCGGCCCGGACTTCATGCCGGCGAAAGAGAAGGCGCGACACGCCGGTGACTATCTCGGCTATCCGGTTTCGCTGCCGTCGTTCTGGCAGACGCTTGAGAACGGCGAGCACTGGATCGCCGCGCGGTATTTCTCGATCCCGAACGGCGCTGAGTGTATAGACACTGCAGACGCTACGATTACCGCGTAACCCCTTTACACGCGGCGTTTCTTTTTGTAGATTCAGCGTCACTCTATGCAAGGGTGGACAAGTCCGCCCTTAAATCACGCCCCGCGCCGCCGAACGCAAGCACTTTACTCAGCCGGCCGGGGCTTAGGCGGGCCGACAGTTCCTCCCTTGCTGCCGGCCCGCCGAACTATCAGCGGGATAGAAACCCCCGGAGCTGCGAGAGCAGTTCCCTTGGCCCGTCTCGTGCGGGCCTCTTTCTTCGGAGTCCCCATGTGCCGATCGGTTCGCTTGAACTCGTCGTTCTGGGCCGCGTGTATCGCTTCACTGGCGGTTTTCGCGCTCTGCCTCAGCGCGAAGCCGACATGGGCCGGCGACGCCGCGCTGACATGGACGCTCGCTACGCAAAATACCGACGGGTCGGCGATCCCGGCCAGTGGGCCGACGAGCCTTGCGGCAACGCGGGTCGAGTGGGGCACCTGCAGCGGTAGCGCGTTTGGGACGGTAGCCGGACAGCAGACGGTCGCGACCCCGGCCACGACGTACACGATCACCGGCCTTGCGGCGGGCGTATGGTGCTTCCGCGCGTACTCGCGCACCGTTGCGGGGCTTGAGTCTGCGCCGACGAATGTCGTCACCAAGACGATCCTGCAATCGCCGCCGCAACCGCCGGGGAATCTGACGGTCGCCGCGCTTACGGTCTACCAGTTCATCGGCACGACGGATGCGATCACGCTGCTGGCGGTCGGCACGGTGCCGGCGGGGACGGCGTGCGATCCCGCGCAATCGGTCAACGGCAGGTACGCAGTTCCGCGTGCGGCGGTGACATGGTACGGCTCAGTGCGGCCGCGCGTGGTGTTCGCGCAGTGCTCGTGAGCTGGTGGTGGTGGATTCTGGAGCGCGTGTTCGGCCGCACGGCGCCGGTCATTCAGAACTTGAGGGTTGACGCATGAGGCTTACCTGGTCCGTTCCGACTCGCAAGTCTGGCCGTCCTTTCGACGCCGCGACCGAAGTGGATCACTACGAACTCGCCATGCGCGTGCAAGGCGCGCCGGACTACACGCCGACCGCCGCGCAGCCGGCAGCGACGGACACGCAGTTTGATATCGACGTGACGGACGTCGGCACCTACGAGTTCCGTCTCGTGTGCTATCCCAAGACGGGAGCCGCGAGCGATCCCGCGTTCACGAGCGCGCAGATTCTCGACCAGTCCGCGCCGGTGATCGCGACGTTCACAGCGACGGTGTGATCGCCGCCCGATATG
>OFRE01000310.1_pt1 | contig 13653 bp, 19 predicted proteins | sample 1543061 | NCBI WGS metagenome assembly OFRE01 (sample SAMN07774218, study PRJEB24372) | wastewater metagenome | isolation source: Exp Tend NO 50WW | collected 2016-02
CAACAACAGCAATAACTAATTCTAATATTTTAACAACATCACAAGTTATTTATCGTGTAACTCCATGCACAAAGGGTGAAGCCGATCTTTACCATCATACCATAGGGGCCCATGTACCAGCGCTCGAACTTGTCCAGCATGTTGCACCGCACAGTTGGGGCGAGTTCCTTCGCCACGGTTAAGTCTTCAACCGTCACACAAATGTCCGACGACACCTTGACAAAGCCACAATTGAACAAAAGGTAATTGTTCCGTATTGTGGTTTAATCGTGGTGTCATAGGACATTTTTATGGCGGCCAGATTAACGAATGTTAATCTAAAAACGCGTTAGAATTTAAGTCATTGAACGCGCTAACAGATTTGTTATTCTAATTCTAACGGAATAAGAGAGGCACTTTTGTAAATGGTCCGATGGTTTTATGGCGGGCAAAAATTTCCGCCATCCCATCGGACCTCTTACTTAGTATCTCTATTATATTAGAATTAGAATTAGAATTAGATAGAGAGAAGAGGAGATGGAACTCTCCTCTCGCTGCGGTGCAAACTTACCCGCGCAAACCCGACAAGAATTGTTCGCGCAGCGCTGCGCGCCGCTCGACCTCCGCACGGATTTCCGGCGACAGCATGCAGCCATTCCGGACGCGCCGTCGGACCATCGCAACGCGGGGCAAGCCGTCACGCTCTTTCGTCTTCACCGAACCATCGCGAACGGCGTCAACGTGAAACCTTCCGCTCGTGCCAAGAGCTTTCTTGATCTTGAAAGCTTTGTCCTTGGCCATGAGCTTCTTACACCAACCATGGCGTGTGGAGCCCATAACATCCTCCTATGGTTGCACCATCGAAACATCGCACGGCCTAGGCTTCCAAGGATAGGTCTAGGTTTGCGTGAGCTTATCGGTTGCGCCGCGTGCGATGCTTTGATGGTACAAGCAAGAGTGGACCGAGCGCGCTCTTACCAACGCGCCCGATCCATCTGTCTTGAACATTTGAACCAACATCACCAGCACATGGTGCAATGGTTCGTTTCGCGGATCATTCCCTTTCAAGCGCACCAAGGTTTCATGATCTCAGAAAGCGGTGGGTCTAGCGGTCACCCATGGCACGGTCGAACCGATCATCCATGGTTAATGCTAGGGTCGCAATCCGAGCGCCAGAAGTGTTGCGCAAGATTGTTCCTGTCCTGTCCCCGGCCTCACGGCCTTGTCGCGCGATGGTCGCATGGGTTACCTAGCGTGGTAACTTGGATCGACTGTCGGCAGGGCACCTTGAGGCATCCGTTGCGACGCAGCTATGGCGTCGCCTCTCAAGAGTGGAAGGGCGTTCCTTCACCGCGCCTTAGCGCCGGGCGATCCCTACAGCCTAGGTACGGGGAGGTGACCCGGCGGGGTAACTGGACAGGCCCACCCCACCCCCGGCCGGCGCTTTGTTTGGGGCCCCGACCATCAGAGATTTCAAAAATCCCAAAATAAAACCATAACAAAAGTTACCTGCGAGGTAACTCTACCCCAAGAAATGAACCGACCCACCCTTGACACTAAGGTAGTCTTTTGTTATCGGCTGGTTGCCACTCCCCAACCAGCCGATAACAAAAGTGGCAAAAATACAACACTTTGATGGTTCGATGGGTGCTTGACACCCTTGGTGAAAACACTACCTTACGCGCGGGGGTATTCCTCGGCGATGCACGTGACACCGGCCCGCGACGTCGGATCGTCTATAAACACCGTCCACGTAACGAGGACCCCCCGCCTTACCTCTTCTCCCACCATAGGACCGCTCGTGCCCGAAATCGTAAAACTCGTCACCGAACGCGACCGCATCAAGGAAGATGTTGTTAAGCAACTCGAAAAGGCGCTCGAACTGGCGCGCGAGGGCAACATCGTTGCAGTAGCTATTGCGATGATCGACAGGGAAGGTCGTGGAAATTACCGATGGTCCGAAGGCGACATGGCCACCACGATGGTGGGCGCGGTGCAGAGGATGCAGCACATGCTCAACCTTGCAGTCGACGAGAACGTAAATTGGATCGGGGACACGTCTGATGATCCAACCTGACGAAATCGAAGAAGTCCTCGATGAAGGCACCGAAGACGAGAATTTCGAACTGACGGAAGATTTATTCGTCGCACCCAAAACCAAGCCGACCCCCTGCGGCCTGTGCCATTCCACCATCGACAGTGACGGCCGGCGCACCGGTGACCCGCGCGGTCGCGACCGGCACACTTGCTCGATGTGCTGCTGGTGATATGATTAAATATCTCCTCTCGAAACCTTGAAGGTTTGACCATGCCGATGATTGTGATGACGGAAGCCGAGAAGGCTGTTGAGCAGATGTTTGTCGATGCGGCCGGGGCGCACGGGTGCGTTTTCGCCGAGGCAAGCGTCCCGCAGAGCGTGCTCGAAACGCATGCCAACGAGATGACGAGACAATCGCTGCCGCCCGACAAAGTACAGGAGTTGCTGCAGCAGATCGCCGACAAAAAGTGGGTCAAGTCGGCGAGCGACCCGGAGCTTGGCGCGTACGAGGACAAGTACCAGTGCGCCCGCGCCTACTGTCGCAAACACACGCTGCAGGGTTACCCTGAGCATCTCGACAAGGATGCGCAGTGGCAGAAGGATCAGGTCGAGACGGTGGGGCTGGACCTCGCCGCCATGAAGGCCGCACAAGACGCCAGCCCGGCAGCTTCCTCGTAAGGGGTAGCGCCGACTGAGTTGGTAGAAGACGCTTCGCATTGTAAAGATGCGGTATTGGGCCGCAATGCAAACGGCACCGCCCCTTCTGTAGTCCCGCGAAGCTAATTATTTAGGTAGCCGCCAGCGCTAATGAGATGCGCCACTGCTCTTGTGGTGTGGCCCTTCGGATCAAGCTGGCGGCTTTTATTTTTGGAGTAACCCTGATGTATAGCGAGATCGTTAAGCCATCGCGTTTTCCGACATGGCGTCAGAAACTCAATCCACTGTGGTGGCTGATGAACGGGGACACGTTCGAAGCACCGGCGGAGAACAACGGCGTGCCGTATTTGCCCGAGATCGCTAACCCTACGCTACGCGCGTGGTACTGGTGGTGGAGAAATCCTTTCGCCAACTTCGTCGGCTTCGTTCTCGGTGTTGAGGACCAAGAGCGTGTTGTCTATGGCGTCCCGCCGCTTGACGAAGCAACGATGTGGGATCACGGCGCGCACGGCTGGAAGTGGATGTGTACGAACACAAGAATGTCGGCACCGTGGTTGTTGTTCTCGGGCCTGATTATCGCGTGTATCGCGCTGTTCAACTGGTGGTGGCTTTTTCCGGTCGCCGCGTTTTCAGTCTTTCGGTCCACCGGTGTGCTACCGTTCGTGAGCTACAGCGGTGAGAAGATTTTGTTTTACGTGGGCTGGCGCTACAGCGGCGGCTTCGGCGTGAAGATCAACAAGGGACACGACGTCGTTGCCGCGTAAACAACTTACCGATCAGGACTGGATGGAAATTTGCGACCTCTACAATTGGGGTGCGCGGATGTCGGATATCGCCATGCTCTATGATCGGCATGTGAAATACCTCAGTCTGGAATTGAAGAAGCACGGGTGTGTAGCGCGCAAGCCGTTTCGCCCCGCGCAGGTGGAAGTGAAGCGCCGCGCCGCGATCAAGTCCACCCGGCCGCTTTTACCTTTGGGCGCGGTGCCCGCTGCGGACGGCCATGAAGAAATCGACCAACTACTTCGTTCATCTGCCCGTGCGTTACAAGCGCAGCGTATTGAAGCGCGTCGAGCGGATGCGAGTATTCGTTCTTGTCAGGGAGCGGTTTCTTAACACCGGTTCGTGTACGAGCGTATCGGTAGCCGCCGGCGAGACCACGGATCGTGACAGGGCAGCGGTCCTTGTCGAGCAGCATAGCCCCCTTACCGTCGCTCTGTTTCAGCAACCAGCTTTCAATCGCCCGAAGTCGCGGATCGAGATCGTTGGTCGGCGCGGGCATGCACTTGAAGCCCATGCGACGCATGACGTCGAAAGTGGTCTCTTCGTAAATTGACGACTTCGCGTTGCCGGCCGGATCGCCGATCACGATGACCGGGATACCGAAATAGCGCGAGCCCATCAGTATCGGTCGAAGGTTTTTCTCGATGTGAGCTTCGAGACCGATGTCTTCGGCGATGACTTCTTCGAGGATACAAAAGCGACCGCGTGGGTCCATCTGCGTAATCACACTGCAAGGGTCTCGGCCGAAGTCCTGACCAATGATAAGCGGCGCGAACTTGTGTGGCTGCAGCCCTTCGACGACATGAAACGAGGACTTGAAGCTGTCCCGGTAGACGGCGCTTCCGGACGGATCGTCACCGAACTGTGCGTGCACGTATCGTTTGACCCAATCCACGTTCGACGTACGAGCAAGGCGCTCGTAGTAGACGCGGCCGATGGCGGCGCGCTCGGGGCTGTCCAGCGGGAGCTTGACACTCTCTGCGGTCTGGTTGAGCCACATCAAGTTTTCGGCGTGCTCTTCGAGACCGCCCGGCTGCAGGAAAATCTCCCACTCAGTGTTGTTGGGGTCCGTCATGAACTTGTGCCAGTCGCTTCCTTCCGACGGCATGTTCGTGTCGGCGATCACCCCGCGCCAAGTGCAATACCCCTTGTTACCTGACGGGTAACGGCCGCAGCGCCCGGAGAGCGCCGCAACCAGCTTCACCTGCATTTCGATGCACTCGGACATCCATGCACCCGTCAACTGCATCGAGAGCAGCCGGCGTTGGTCTTCGGGGTCTTCGAGGGGGATGAGGAGCCATTCGCTCCGGATATCGCCGAACTCAACAAGGATTAGGTTATCAGTTACCCGATAGGTGCAAAGCCCTTCGAGTTCTTTCATGATGTCCTTGAGGACGGTGTCTTTCAATTGCTTAAGTGTTTGGCGGACAACGGCAAATCGGGTGTATCGGTATCCGTCGGGGGCTTTTTCCTGTTCGAGAGACCGGCGGAAAAGCTCCATGATACACGACGTGGTCTTGCCGCTACCGACGGGGCCGGCGACCAATCGCCCAAACGCCGCGCTCTTCATGAAGCGAGCGCAGGTAGGCGAGGCGCTGTAATTAACTGCCGGCATCTTCTGGGCTTTCCACTGTCACGGGGGTGGCGTCGATTACCTTGGCGGGTAACTCTCGCTCGTAGGTAAGCTTGGTGTCGGCCCCCAAATTGATCGTGATCGAGACACGGTCGCCGGGGTTACCGGTCTTCATGTCGACCTTCGACCCCATACCGGCAAGGTCTTTGACCATCTGAGCAGCGGCGATCTTGTCGGAAAGCTTTTCGGTCTTGTCGTTCATCCGAGCGTAGAGTTCGGGAAGGTACTCTTCGATGATGCTCTGTGACTTGACCTTGACCCGCTCGGGGGTGTTTGAGACACCCTCCCATGCGAGGCATTCCGACTGCAGCCGGTTGAGGAACGCCTTGTTGTTTGAGATAACGGCCCACTCAAGCTGGTCTATTCCGGCGTCATCCAGAATTTTCTGCAGTGGACGAATGCCCATTGCAATTTCACGCGCGAGCTTTACAAGTTTGATTTCGTCGTAGACCGCGCCGGGGATTGTGGGAAAACTGTCGGGCAGCTTCATGTCTGATGCCGAGGCCATAGAATGCTCACGATGTTGTATCTGGTTCCGATATACTATATAGGCGACTGATGGCAAATCCCGTAGGCGCAATCGGCGGCGTAGGTCCAATGCTCCGGGTTATCCCCGGCGGGGCGCTTGATCGCTTGGAAGCAGAGCAGAACCGAAAGATCGCGCAAGAGCAAGACGAAGCCGCAAAAATTTCCCAAACGACGATGACGAACTTGGCGGGCTATATTCGCTCGCAGTTCGAGATCATGCGCAACCACCGCAACAACGTAACGGCTGGGTGGAGCGAAAGGTTGCTCGCGGCGCTCCGCGCTTTTAACGGCCAGTACGACGCGGCGAAGCTACAGGAAATTCGAAACTTCGGCGGCTCGGAGGTTTACGCGCGTATCATCGCGATGAAATGCCGTGGCGCGTCGAGCCTTCTCCGAGACGTGTACCTGCAGGCGGATCGCCCGTGGGGCCTCAACGAAGGGCCCGATCCCGCTATCCCTGAAAATATTCTCGCCGCGATTATGAAGCTGGTCGAGACGGAAGTTCAGACCAATGCAGCGGCCGGCGCTCCGGTCGACCCGGCGACAATCCGCGACCGCGTGAACCAATTGATGGGGGCCGCGCGGCAGGCGGCAAAAAAGAAAGCATCAATTCAGGCAAAAATCGCGGAGGATAAAATCGATGAGTATTTGGTGGAAGGAGGCTTTTACAAAGCCCTCGCCGAGTTTCTTGTTGATCTGCCACTATTTCCTTTTGCTTGTATTAAGGGCCCAATCGTTCGTGTGGTGCCGTCCGTCGAATGGAAAAGCGGCACAGCCCTCTCGACCAATAAACCCCGGCTTTTCTGGCAACGTGTGTCGCCATTCGACATTTGGTTTACGCCGGGGGTCGCCGACATCGAAGATGCGTCGGTCATTGAAAAGCAGCGTCTCACCCGCGCCGACCTGAACGATCTTCTTGACCTCCCCGGCTACAATAAGGACGAGGTCAAAGCTGTGCTCTTAGAGTACGGCAACGGCGGCCTTAATGATAATTGGGACCAGACCGACGCCGAGCGCGCCAACCAAGAGAACCGCGAAAACCCGATGTATAATCGGAGCGGGTTGATTACGTGCCTCGAATTCAATGGGAACGTGCAGGGCCTGCAACTGCTGCAGCAAGGCATGGACCCGGATTTGATCCCTGACCCACTGCGCGACTACATGGTGCAGGCGTGGCTTATCGGCACGCATATCATCAAGGTCCAGATGACGCCGAGCCCGCGCAAGCGGCATCCGTACTTCATCACGAGCTTCGAGAAGGTCCCCGGTACGCCGGTGGGTAACGGTCTTCCGGATATCCTCACAGACGTCGCTGACGTGGCGAACGCGACATTGCGCGCGCTGGTAAATAACCTCTCTATCGCTTCCGGTCCGCAGGTTGTCGTTAACGATGATCGGTTGTCCGACGGCGAAGACGGAGAAGACCTGTACGCGTGGAAGCGTTGGCATGTGAAGAACGACCCGCTTGGCAACAATACACAGGTGCCTGTCAGCTTCTTCCAGCCAGCCTCGAACGCGAACGAATTGCTGGCGGTCTACCAGAAGTTCAACGACCTCGCTGATGATCTCAGCGCGATCCCACGGTACCTGTCTGGCCAGTCGGCCGGCGGCGCGGGGCGCACGGCATCCGGCTTGGCGATGCTCATGGGTAACGCTTCGAAGATTTTGCAGACGGTCGCGGCGAATATCGACCGTGATATTTTTGATCCGCTCCTGTCGTCACTTTACGACATGCTGATGCTGACCGACGATAGCGGCCTACTGTCGGGCGACGAGACGATCAAGATCATGGGCGTGACTGTGGCGATCCAGCGCGAGACGCAGCGAAGCCGCCAGCTTGAATTCCTGCAGATCACTGCGAACCCAATCGACAACTCGATCATCGGGCCCAAAGGCCGCGCCAGTGTCCTGCGAACCGTGGCCGATACCATCGGCATGGATGGTGAGAACATTGTCCCGAGCGAGGATCAGCTTGACGTCATGCAGCAGCAAGCGGCGCAGCAAGCCGCGATGCAGGCTGAACAAGGCGCTCAGGCGCAGGGTAACCAGAACAAGACCGGCGCGACGAAGGACATGGGGCCGCGAACCAATCTCTCGCAGGGCGCTTGATTGATAACGAGGAGTGAACTATGGGCAACATGAACGGAAATGCGGCGTATAACCCGCCGCAGAATTACGGCACGAAAGGAAGCCACATGGCCAAGAGTAAGTCGACTACAAAGAAGCCAATGCCCGGCGGCGGCGCGAAGGGCGGCTCCGGACACATGTTCGGCAAACAGACCGTGGGTACCAAGACCCCCGGCATCACCGGCAAGGCCGACACCAACGGCGGCGGTAAGTTTGCCAAGGGCGGACCGACCGGCAAGGTCGGTAAGCAGGGCTCGGTGAAGACCGCCAAGGGCGGCACCGGATATCCGGCGTAATGGCGAAGAAAGCAGCGCCGAAGGGGGCTAAGGCCCCCAAAGCCGCGCCTTTTGGCAAAGGCAAGGACGCCCCGAAGAAGCCGACCGAAAAGCCGGGCATGAAGCGCGGCGCTCCCGGCAAACCGGCTTTTGGTCGGTTCAAGAAGGACAAGTGATATGGCGAAGACCGTGAAGTCGAAATCGACCTCCTCGTTCAAGTCCTCCAACCCGAGCACTGCCAAGCTCGGCGGGGCTTCACGGCCTTCGTCCAAAGTTACCCCGTTGGGTAAACGTGACTACAAGAAGCCGTCCGCCGCAGACGACTTTACACAGTTTGGCGTATCGAATTTTGGCCAGACTGGTCTATCGGGGGAAGATTGATGGGTTACATCGGCGACGTTAGAGACAACCACGTCCAGTATGCGACCAAGGGTGCCCGCCGCCATGTGCTGCCCGGTCGGCACGTTTTGAACGAAATTACAAAGGGCGATCCTTCACAGCGGGCGCTTGGTAATTACGCCAAGGCTGCGCCGGGTATAGCGCAGACCGGCCCCAATATCCTTGGTAAGGACCCCGCCGGTGAGTAATACGAACACCGCCGAAGCTGACCTTGAACGAGCGGCAGCGCTGCTGCAGCGGTCCTCTCCACAAGCCTATGACGGCTTCATCAAGGCGCTGACAGTTTACAACGAGGCGAAAATGCGCGAATGTGTTATGGCGCAGACCGCTGAACTTCAAAGGGCGCAGGGTAGGGCACAGCAAACGCAGACGCTGACCAACCTCTTCCGCGATGCGTCGGCGAAAGTCGAAGCTAAGTCCAAATCCAAAACCCCATAGGAGTTACCATGGCTTATTTTCCCGCAGCCGTTAAAAATACCGAAGAAGCACTGAACTATCTCGCGAAGCTCGCACAGGCGCTCGCAACTGTCGTTACTTCGGCGGCGACCACGCTGACCGCCGCAGCGGCGGCATTTGTCACCAACGGCATCTACAGCCTGAGCGGCGGCACCACCTGCACCATTACCAGCCCGACCGCCGCGCAGATTGTCGCCGCGCTCGATAACCCGCAGGTGGGCACTTCGTTTGTCGTGAGTATCGTCAACGCCAACTCTGGTACCGCTACGATGGCCGGCGGCACGGGGGTTACCGTGGTCGGCCTCGCAACGGCGGCGACGAACACCAGCGCCACTTTCCGTGGCGTCGTCACCAATGCCACGTCAGGTGCCGAGGCGGTCTCGCTTTACCGCGTCGACTAAGAACTTCCTCCCGGAAGATGTGAAGTAAACTGAGGGCCGGCGGATAACCTGCCGGTCCTTTTTTCTAACCGACCGCCTCCGCTACCAATAATTGGAGCCGACGCCGTCAAGGAGATGACTATGAAGCCAGTTAACGCCCAAGCCCCTGTTGACCCACACGTGAAAATTCCGGCCGCCGTGGCCGCCGCCGCCGCCAAGGCCGATGCGGCTCTCGCCGCCGCCTCTCCCACCCCCGCCAAGGCTCCTGATCCGGCCCCCGCTGGGGATGACCTTATCAAGATTGTACCGCCCGCCGCGACGCCGCAGGTGACCACTGTAACGGTTAGCGACGCGCCTCCTTCACAGGCACCCGTATCTGGCGCGACCCCTCCCGCTCCCGTTACCCCGCAGGGTAACCCGGATGAACAAACATGGGAGCAAAAAGCCCGCTCCGCAGAGGGCAGGTACGCGGCGCAGGTCCGCATTAACGCCAGCCTCCAAGATCAAATTACGAACCTAACCAATTTGATCGAGACGTTATCATCGGCACGCCAGTCACAGCCGGAGCCTGTGACGACGCCGAAGCCTGTCGCGAGCCTTGTCACAGCGGAAGAAGTTGAAGCTTACGGTCCGGAGTTCATCGATGTGGTGACGCGCATCGTGAAGCAGTCAACCACCGCCGAGCTTGAAGACGCGCGAAACCAGATCGCCTCGCTTAAGCAGCAGGTGGGCACCACAGTACAGACTGTGCAGGCTACTGTCGCAGATCAGTCTCTCAAGAAAATGGAAGACGATTTGCGGGCGGCTGTTCCTGATTGGGAGCAGATTAATCTGCAGGATAATTTTTTCGCTTGGCTGCAGTTGCCAAACGTCTACACCGGTGTTAAACGTCACGACGAGTTGCGAAAAGCTTGGGATGCTCGAAAGACGCCGCAAGTGATCGCATTCTTCAAGGGCTTCCTTTCTGAGGAGGCTGCCTTGCTCCCGTCTGGCAACCAGCCGACGCCTTCGACGCCCGCCGCCTCCGAGCCGCCGGCACCATCGAAGACCCCGCTGGCGAACCTTGCGGCACCGGGCAGAGCTAGAACTCCGGCCGGCGGATCACCGCCCCCCGCTGAGAAGCCACAAATCCGCGCATCTGAAATTTCTGCTTTCTACCGTGACGTTAATCGTGGCCTCTACAAGGGTCGCGATGACGAAAAAACCCGAATTGAAAATATGATTTGGGATGCACAGCGAGATGGCAGGATCGTAACGTAATCCTTCTCAACAAAGGGGCTAAACGCCATGGCGTTTCCTGTAGCTACGGGGCTAACCACCCCTCCGATCTATCCGGCTGGTTCGAGCGGTAATAACCTCTCGGGCACGTTCTTCATCCCTGAAATCTGGTCGGGCAAACTGATCGAGAAGTTCTACGCGTCCACCGTTCTGGCCGCGATCTCGAACACCGACTATCAGGGCGAGATCGCCAACGCCGGCGACAAGGTGCATATTCGCACCAAGCCGACGATCACCATCAAGGACTACAAGGCTGACGGTTCGCTCGAACTTGAGCGCCCGACCGGCAACGAAGTTCAGTTGCTCATCGACAAGGGCAAATACTTCAACCTGATCCTTGACGACGTCATGGAAATTCAGAGCGATCTGAACCTGATGTCGATGTGGTCCGACGACGCCGGCGAGCAGTTGAAGATCGTCATCGATCAGGACGTGCTCCTCAATATCCTCGGTCAGGCTGACGCCAAGAACCGTGGCTTGACGGCGGGCAAGATCACTTCGGCGATCAACCTCGGCGTCACTGGTACCCCACTGGCGCTGGTGGCTACCAACCCGACCGGCGGTCAGGTCGACATTCTGGATATGATGCTCCGTCTTGGTCAGGCCCTCGACGAACAGAATATCCCGGAGACCGGTCGCTGGATCGTTATGCCGACGTGGGCTGCTACGCTGGTGAAGCGTTCGGAACTGCGTCAGGCGTACCTGTCTGGTGATGGCGTTTCGATGCTGCGTAACGGCCGCATCGGTATGGTGGATCGCTTCACCCTCTACACGTCCAACCTGATCCCTTCGGGGGTTGCGGCTGGGCTGGCAGCGGGTGAGTTCGTGATCTACGCCGGACATTCCCACGCGCTGACGTTCGCTTCGCAGATCACCAAGATGGAAACTCTCCGCTCGGAGATGACCTTCGGCCAGATCATGCGCGGCCTGCAGGTGTACGGCTACAAGGTGCTCGACGGCACCGCGCTGGCACAGGCAATCGTCACCAAGGTCTAACCGCTTGTAAGGGTGGTAGGGAGCGGGGCTACGGCCCCCTCCTTTTCTCCTTGGAGTAGACTTACAAATGACCGCGCTCGTTACAGTAGCTGATTACGTTTCCGATGCGCGTGTTCTTCTACAGGATACGGTCGAGCCGTATCGCTACGCCGACACTGAGCTTGTTACCGGCCTCAACTTCGCGCTGATGGAATGCCGTAAGCAGCGCATCGATCTTTTCCTCGGCCAGACCACCTCGCAGACCTTCACGACACCGGATAGCACCGTGGTGAAGATGGATGAGATGTACCGGACGGCCCTGCTATATTACATGTGCGGACACGCCCAGCTTCGTGACGACGAGAATACCACCGACCAACGTGCCGAGGCGTTCTTCAACATGTCCCGTGCGAAGCTACTCACACTAGCGAGCTAAAATGGCCAACGCTGACGTAATTCGATTGGTGACCAACGCTCAGATCAGACTGCCCGGCGCGACTTCGCAGACGGTGCAGCAGGAACTGTTCATGGTTGCTGACGAGTTCTTCAAGGAGAGCAACGCGTGGCGGGAAGACATTCAATTCGATGTGCCGGGCACTGACCCGAATGGGACTGTCTATGAGGTTACCCCGACGGGTAACGTGCTTATCGACAAACTGATTTGGATACGCAACGCTGATGGCGGTGGGCGGATTTTTGGCCAGATGTCGATCCCCGGTGAGATCACGCTGGACACTTACCCGTCGAGTGCCGCCAGCTATATCGCCACTGTTGCGCTTACGGTTACTGATCCAACGCAGCGCGACGGATACGTGAGCTTTCCGGATTGGGTGCTGCAGAAATATCGCGGCGTGTTTCTCAACGGTATCCTCGGCAAGATGATGTCACAGCCGGCGAAGCCCTATACAAACACGCAGCTTAGTGTTTATTACATCAAGCTCTTCAACAGCGGCAAAGCTGCCGCGCGTGTCGAAGCGCAGCGCGCCAACGTATTCAAAGCACAGGCGTGGAATTTTCCCAGCTTCGGCGGTAGATCGCAGAGGCGGCTAGGCAGCGGTTTTCCGCCGCAGTAGGAGAGATAGATGAGTAAGAGTGACGCTTGGGAAGCCGCAGTCCTCAAGATTTTGTTCAACGCCACGGCGTTGACAAACGTCATGGACAATGCCGCCAGTTCTCCGCTGACCAACCTGTATGTTTCGCTTCATACGGCTGACCCCACGGACGCAGGCTCTCAGACTTCCAGCGAAGCCACGTATACGAGCTACGCTCGTGTGGCAGTTGCACGCACCACCGGCGGCTGGACCGTCTCAGGCACGTCCCCAACGTCTTGCAGCCCGGTCGCAGCGGTTACCTTCCCCGCCTGCACGGGCGGCTCCAATACCATCACTTACTTCGGTATCGGCTCGCTCTCCTCCGGTGCCGGTACGCTGTATTATTCGGGCACAGTTACGCCAAACATCAGCGTGTCGAATGGCGTTACCCCGCAGTTGACCACGGCGAGCACCATCACCGAGGACTAAGCTTCGAACTTAGGAGGGCTCGGTGCCTATTGTTCAATCCTTTACGTCGGGCTCGGGTACCTTCACGGTACCCGCTGGCGTTACATCGATTGACGTACTCGTTGTCGCTGGCGGTGGCGCTGGTGGTGCGCTGTCCTTGAACGTCTCTGGGGGCGGAGGCGGTGCTGGTGAAGTCCGTGACGGCACGTTGGCCGTCTCGCCGGGCGCATCACTTTCCTATTCTGTAGGAACAGGTGGCGCTGGTGCGAGCGGTGCGCAGGGTGGAGATGGGACGGATAGCACCTTCAGCACTGTCACGGCAAAAGGTGGAGGTGGTGGGGGTACCCGCGCAGTTAGTTCTGGCAACGGTCGGGGTGGTGGCTCTGGCGGTGGCGGCGCTTATCAAAACGGCACGGGCGGCAGTGCTGGTGCCGGTAGCGGCGGCACATCCCATGAAAGTGCAGGCGGTTCTTGCACGGCGATCACCGGCAATGGCGCAGCAGGGGGTGGCGGAGCGAGCGCGGTTGGAACGAGTATTTCTGGAAGTGGAACGGGCGGCGCCGGTGGTGCTGGCTATGCCTCAAGTATTTCTGGATCGTCGGTCACTTATGGCGGTGGTGGCGGCGGCGGGGCATTTAATGGCCTC
>OFRE01000312.1_pt1 | contig 13553 bp, 15 predicted proteins | sample 1543061 | NCBI WGS metagenome assembly OFRE01 (sample SAMN07774218, study PRJEB24372) | wastewater metagenome | isolation source: Exp Tend NO 50WW | collected 2016-02
ATTATCGACGACTTGGAAGATCGTGAAGAAGCCCAAAACGCCGATTTGCGCGATAAGATGGAAAAATATGTCCGCCAGGACTTGCTCGGCGCACTTGAAGATAGAACCTCTATGGTCATTGTCGGAACCATTGTTCACGAGCAGGGGCTACTTAATAGCTTCTGGAAAGACGACCGCACCACGCAAGGCTGGGTCATGCGGAAATTCTCCGCTATCAACGATGACGGAACCGCGCTGTGGCCGTCGCACTGGTCGCTGGAAAAACTCGAACGCAAACGTCAGGAAATGGGCGATTTGGCGTTCTCCCAGGAGTACCTCAATCTGCCGTTGCCGTCTGAAAACCCTGCCATCCGCCCCGATTGGATTCAATATGTCGATTCGATGCCGGAACGCTTTGACTTGCAATGCGTCACTGCGGTAGACCCGGCGTTCTCCGAAAAAACCGAGTCCGATTACTCTGCTGTCGTGACTATCGGCGTCCAAATTGACGGCGCAAACAAGGGTAAGGTCTATGTGGTTGACCGCGAACGCGGGCATTGGTCGCCGTCCGATACCTGCCGTACCGCCATTGGTCAGGCGGTGCGCTGGAAATCCGACATCCTTGTCATGGAAGGTGTCGCCGGAGCCGTTGCGATGATCGACCTGTTGGCGACAATGAAACGGCAGCGCAATGTCAACTTTACGACCAAGTTGGTGAAACCGACGCGATTGCTCGACAAGGTTTCCCGCGCTCAATCGGTCGCGCACCTGTTTGAATCGGGGCGCGTCTACTTCAAAAAGACGCAGCGTGATATCGTGGAAGAATTGCTGTTGTTGCCGAACGGGAAAAATGATGATATGGCGGATGCTGTGGTTTGGGCGTTGCGTGAAGCCAATAACACGTACATCAGACCAATGCACAAGAAACAGTACAGGTCAAAAATCGACGATTCAGTCGGGATAGCAGGGTATTAATGGCGCAGCAAACTTTAGTGATTCACGGCGGCATGGAGAAGGACTTAATCTTCACGCACATCAAGAGCTTTGTTCCTGTCCTTGAGCAACAAGTCAATTCCGAACTCGACGACGTGGACTTGACGCAATCCATCGGCATTACCGTTACCATCACAGTGAAACGATATGAGAGTTTCGACGTAGCATGAGCGGTAAAAAGACCAAAGAATATCGCTGGTATTTCCGGCAAATCATGGGCAAGCTCATCACTGATGGTGAAATTGGACTCGATGAACTGCCGTCGTCGCCGTCGTTCAAGGTGATTATGCGTATCGTCAACAAGTACAAACAGTTGAACCCGAATAAATTTAAGGAACTTCAGAGTGAGTTTGCAGGAAGTATCTCCGACTAAACAGCAGGAGTTCATTGAACTCGTGAAGGAGCAATACGGCAAAGCCAAGACTGCGCTTGCTCCCAAACACGAACGATTCACCGAGTACCTTTCCATGTACTACGGCGAGAAAGATTCCAAGCGTCCGAAAGGAAAAGCGAATCTTCCGGTCTCGTTAGTGCAGGAGTCCGTTGACTCACTTGTCGCCGACCTGCTGGACAAAATCATTTCCCCCGACTTGCAGATTGACACCAAAGGCAGAGAGCGTATTGACGAGCCTTATGCGCTGGCGATTCGCAATGTCATCAAGTACCAGTCGTACTTCGACAACTGGAAACAGAAAGTCCGCGATATCCTGATGTCGTTTGTGCTGTTCGGTAACGCACCGGCAAAAGTCATCTACACGCGCAAGTACGGCAAAATCATGCGACGCGAACCCATCTACTACCCCAACATGGGGCATCCGTCTATGCCGATGATGCAGGGGCAACCTCCGGTAGACTCGATTCAAAAGCTCACTGAAGAACTGATCTATCACGGGCCGACGCTTATCCCCATCGACATCTTTGATTTCTTCCCGCACGTTGACATGGTAGACATCGCCGACGACCTCCCGATTATCCACCGTTTCAAACCGTCGCAGGCGATGTTGTTTGAGCGGGCAAAGAGCGGAATTTATGAGAACGTGCAGCAAGTCTTTACGGCGATGAGTGAGGGTGCGCCGTCGCTCGATGAGGATGTTGAAAAGTTCAAGAAACGCCGCAGGGAATTGACCGGCATCAACTATCAGGGTGACGACACCAAGTTTCCCGAATTACTGGAATGGCAGGGACGGTTCGATATCAACGACGACGGCATTGATGAATGTTGTGTCGGCGTTGTCGCCAACCTTGACGACGGTATCTTGCTGCGCCTCGACCAGTATCCCGATTACGGCGAAGATAAAAATTACATCATGGGCAGAATGTTCCGCGTCCAGAATGAGTTTTGGGGTATCGGACTTGTCGAAAAGCAAGCCAACGACCAAAAAGCCGCAACCGCGATTCGCAACTGCCTCCATGACAATATGTATAAACACGCGCAAGCCCGCACCTTTGTCGAGAACATGGCACTCGAAAACGAATCGGAAATGGATGTGCCGCGCGGCGTCGTCCACGTCAACAACGACGGTCGTTCGATTCTGGAAAAGGTGTTTGTCGAGCCAATTACGCCGATTGGCGAGGATGGATATCGGCTCTTGCAGGATACCATTTCTTCCGGTCAGGCGAAGGGCGGCATCAACGACATGAAAGCGGGCAGGGTTCCCGACCAGGCGACGACCGCTACTGTCGGCTCCCAAGCCTTTGCACAGGCGTCAATCCGGTTCAAGGATATTCTCTCGATGTTCGAGACAACCGTAACGATTCCGCTCTGTGACAAGGCTCACGCCATCAACCAGCAATACATCGACCGTCCGTATGCCATCACGCTGATTGGTGAACAAGAGGGCAAGTATTGGCAGACCGTTGACCCGACACAGATTGCGGGCAAGGTCAATTTCATTTCTTTGGCGTCGAGCAAAAACACCGACAAGATGGTCAACATCGAACAGTTGATGCGGGCGATTCAGGTCAGCGGTTCCAACCCAATGCTGATGGGAGCCGTGCCGATTCTCTATGTTGCGCTGATGCAGGAATGGGGCATCGGTAACATTGACGAAATTAAGGTCGCTATCGGATATCAGGCAATGATGACGCAGCTATACCAGGCGTCGCAAATGCAGTTGACACCTTATCAGATGATGTCGCTGCAAGGGCAGATGTACGGGATTCCCGTGCCGGGGCAAGAGTCGAAAGGCAATGACATTCCTTATGGCGGCGAACAAGAACAGACGCCGACCAATAACGAGGAAGGCATTGCGAAAATTAGGCAACCGATGACAGAAAATTCTCCTTTTTAGCGAGGTAGTGTGATGAAGAAATTGTTGTACTCTCTGATTCTCCTTGTCCCTTTGTCGATGCTGTTGGCGGCAAGCCCGCCTGAAACCAAGAACTACACCTTCACCTATCGGGTCAGTATCCCGCGTGGCGACACCACAACCGGAACAACCGCCGCCATTGATATCCTGTCGGATTTGGCGGACTCGGTTAAGCTGCTCACCATCGACGTTTCGCGTTGGGACAAGCTCTGGGTGCGCGTCAAAACGCACGAGTATTTTGAGAGCGGCAACGTGCAGTTCGGCGGTACGACTGACTCTGCCGACTTGTACGGCGCGATTTTATACATGATGATTAACGCTGATGCGGCGGTGTCACCGACGACCGGAAAGCCGATTGGTGCAATGGCAACAAACCCTTGCGACACGGCTTGGTTTACCTACGACTTCTCGAAGTTCTATTACAACACCTCGGACACGACCAAGTTTATTCCCGAAGTGCAACTGTTCGCGGTTGCGTGGGGTGACACGTTCTATTTCCTGAACGCGGTGGATTCGACGTTTTATGATACGCTTGGAGTATTTATCGGCGACCCCGAAGATACTCTGGCGGTGTTACGCTACGACTTTGAAATCACAACCATCAAAAAGTGAGGAAGGATGACTGAAGAATTGACTCCGTACACCAATGTCCTTGCTGTTCCTGAAGCGGTGACGGCGACCGATATCGCATTTCAGGCATGGCACAACTTCGCTAACGAGTGCGGCGACGCTATTGTCCCGATGTTCACGCAGGGACATTTCCAAGTGACTGTTACCGTGTTGCCGATCTTGGAGCCGGAAGAATAATGTCTCTAACTGTCGGCGACTGGCAAGTCTGGCTTGATCTCCCCGCAACGAAAGTATTGCTGGCGGAATTTGAGCAGGAACGCAAGATGTGTGAGCAGAAGTTAAAGACATCCAAATTTGAAACCATTGAGGACTTTCGTGCGTGTCAGGCGGAATTGAGAGCCATTGAGAAATGGGCGACGAAACCGCAGGAACGGATGCAAGCCCTCCTTAAACACCAAACCACCGAAACGGCTTAGGACGACCCTAAGCACGAAGGATTTTATGTCGGACGAATTAGAACAACAAGACGACCTTGAAGTTCAGCAAGAAGATGTTCAGGTAGAGCCAACCTCGACGAACATCAAAGACCCATTGAAAAAATACAATCTGCAAGACAAGTGGAAAACGGACGACCCGGTTGAGCTTGTGGACGAAATGGGCAAAGCCTATACCAACGCTTATGAAACGCTACGGCAGCGCGAACAGGAATTGGCGCAGATGCGTCAGTTCATGTTCCAGCAGCAGCAACCGCCTCCACAGAAACAGGAACCATCGGCAGACCCGAATGAGAATCCTGAAATCGTGAAGGCGCGGCAATTTGTTCTCGACACCGCGAAGGGTGAGTTTGAGAAGGTGTTGACGCCGTTGCGCCAGCAACTTGAGCAAACGCAAACCGAGTTGTACGTCTCTAAAAGACTGGCGTCTCCGCAAGAGAAGCAGTTTCAGGAAGTCGTATTCTCCGGTGAGTTGGGAAGCGTGATGCAGAACATGAATCTGCCTTACACGCCGCAAGCCGTTGACTATGCGTTCAATGCGTTGATGTATCGGAAAATGTCCGACGTTGTTGCCGCTAACCGTGAGGACGCTAAGGTTCAGGGTGCAAGCCTTGAGCAGCAAAAACAGCGGACGTTCATGGAGAGCGGTGCGAAATCGCAACGTCAACAGATTCCCTCTATGGAGCAGATTTTGAAGGACACGGCCAACATGAGTGAAGCCGAGTACGACGACTACTGCAAAAAGAAGGGGATTAAAATGCCAACTTAATTTGATTACAAGGAGCCTTAAATGGCTGTAATGATTACCACGACCACCGGCGTAGACCCGTTGGTCAAGATCAAATACGAGAAACGCTTTCTCGAATTTGTCAAACAGGAATTGCAGTTCTACAAAGCTGCACAGGGTGTTTCCTACACTATCGGACAGGGCGAAGGCAAGACGATTGAGTTCACTCAATATCTGCCGAAGTCCCTTGTCACTGCCGCATTGACCGAAGGAGCTTCCGGCTCGGAAGGCTCGTTCACCACGCAAATCAAACGCGCCGTTCTCGAACAGTGGGGTGCGTATGACAAGTATTCGGATTTCTTGGAATTTACCTCGCTCGACCCGAAAGTCATGGGACTGATGGAAGTGCAGGGGACTCAAGCGTCTGAATCCATCGAACTTGAAACCGCGAAAATCTGGGCGACCACTTGCGGTATCCCGCTTCGTGCCGACGCTGTTGCGACCCATCAGTTTCAGAACGTAGCGATTACGACCGCTACTTCCACAACCGCGTTTTCGGCATCCGCTCTCAACCAAGCGACAAACTTCTGGGTTGGCGCAAAGGTTGTCATCACTTCGGGGCCGGGCTACGGTGAGGCGCGTATCGTCGCTACCCATACGGGTACTGGCGGCGCACTCACTTTCGGTACGGCGTTTGACACGCAGCCGACAACCGCTTCGACATTCGCTATCGCTGTACCGGGTAACGCTGCCGCAGGAGACGACCTCGCTGCTGGCGACGTGATTACTTCGACCAATGTGAAAGCGGCCTTGAAGCAGCTTCGTGTTGCGCTGGCTAAGCCAGTAAAATCCGGTTTCTACATGGGGATTCTCGACCCGTTCACAGAACAAGACATGATGGCCGACACCGACTGGAAGAACTTAAACATCTATCACAACAGCGCACCGCAAGCCCTGTTCGAGGGTGAAGTCGGCAAGCTCTGGGGTATTAGCTTTGTGCGCGGGACTATCCCGTTCCGCTCGGCTGTTGCTACTGGCGGCACTTATGCCGCGACCGGACTTGTGCGTCACGTCCCGATTCTCGGCAAGAACGCTATCGGCGTTGTGAAGCCGGAAGGCAAGTCGCAGGAAGTCATCCTGACTCCGGCGAAGATTGCCGACCCCGCCTTGCAGATGTACTCGACAATGGGTTGGAAGATTTGGTGGAAAGCCAAGACTCTCAACGCAACGTGGGCGGTTGACCTCATGGTCGGTTCAGCGTAATTTTTAGGGAGGATATTATGGGGCGGGTAGTTATATTCGCCCCATAACGAATATGAAGTACAGAGCAACAGTAGACGAAAAGACAGGAACGCTGGTCTGGGAGAACGGCAAACAACCGTCTGCCAAAGAGATTGGCGCAGTGAATTTTACCGGGTGGGAGCGTGCCGACTACGTGCGCGATTACGAAGCGCGTCCCGAAAAGCATCCGACTGGCGAGGACAATATCCGCTACTGCGAATTGAAAACGCAGACCAGCAGGGATGATGTGCGCGACTATTACAGCCAAGCGAAGCGCAAGAAAAGGTTCTTTTAATGGCAATCACTCTTGACACCTTGAAGAATGTCGTCATTAACAACCTCGTGTTGGGCGGCAAAGACAAGACGGTCGTTACCGCGATGATTGACTCGGTGCTTGATGCGGGTATCGGAATGTTCTGGCGCGAAAGAGCCTGGACGTTTGCGCTCAAGTCCGACACCTTCAATTTGGCAGTCTCAACGCCGTCATACGATTGTCCGACCGACTGTGATGCGGTGACGATGCTCAAGCGCGAATCAACGTCAACGGCGGATGAGATGATTGAAATGCCGTCGCACGTCTTTGACTACAACTTCCCGTACCCGACCGGAGAACCGGCTGGCTCGTCGATTTACTACAAGGTCGAAGTCACGAACGGGACGCAGAAGATTTACGTCATGCCGATTTCGGATGCGACTGTGGTTGTTCGCCGCACCTACAAAATCAAGTACAAGCAGGATGTCGCTATTGCGTTGATTCCGGCAGATTACATGGCGACGATTATCTCTGCCTGTTTGTTCCAAGCCCTGCCCGCTGGCAGCGGCGACAGGTTTGCGGCGCGTGGGGCGGCAATGCAGGAATATCAAATGATGCTGACGAAGGCGGTCAATTTGGATAAGGTGTCGCTGAAGAAGTTGACGCAAACACAGGGCAAGACGAGGGGAACCGTCAATCCGAATAGCTGGCAATTCTACCTCGGAGAATATGAAGATGCGTAAGATATCCGTTTTTCTGTTTCTGTTTCTTTCATTATCCGCACAGGCGCAGAACTATACTTCTCGAAGTGAGTTTCTGCGCCTGATTCGTAACGAGTCGCGGATGTTTACCGACACCTTTGTTGTCAATGACTACAATCTGATGCGGTTGCTCAATGAATCGGTGGCAGAGACAGATAACAAGCTGCGCCCGAATCAGGGCTTTGACTCGATTTGGACAACGGGGCAAGTGTCAACATACTCGCTCAACAACGACTGCTACGACAATGCAGTCTTGTCGGTGCGGGTGTTATCGGATTCAACGACGGGGAAATATGAACTATCGAAACGGGTGGAGTTGAATGAGCAGGGAACCTTCGAGTTATCGACATCGGGTGCGCCGATCTGGTATTCCACGCATGGACGCACGATTACTTTTGTTCCGGCTCCGGCTCAAGAAATGCGTGTGGAGTTATTCTATGAGGCGCGTTCACGCGAGTTCTCGCTGGCGGCAGCGGATTCCGGCGACACGATAATCACGATTGACCCTGAACACGACCAGTTGATTGTTGACTATGCAGCGTACTTGCTCTACAAGCGGATGGGCGTATTCGATAAAGCCCAGACGTTGCTTGAGATATGGAAAGTGGGAGTTGCCGAAGCGCGGCAGTTGATGGGTAGACCTCCCGACCCGCTGATAAACAGGATAGAGAAGGGGCAATGAGAGACTTTCTCCGCAGACTTGACTGGGCGGTACTCGCAATCCTGATGGGGATATTCCTGTTGGGATTAATTACTTATTCGTCCTGCCAGGCTCAAGACGCGCAGTATTTAGAGTTCCCCGACTTTACGGGAGGACTGTACATCACGCGGGTAGGTAAAGTTGCTCCGAATCAGGCGTCGGAGTTGTCGAACTTCCTCATCGACAATGGTGAGGTTCGTGTCCGCGATGGTTTCGGGCATATTTGCCAGTCGGTCGGCAGTTCTCCCGTAACGTTTCTCGGTATGTACCGCAAGCAGGGAACAGCAGGCAAACTGTTCATGCAGTCCGGCAATCGCCTCTATATCATCAATCGCGTCGATGAGCAAGACACCGTTTGGACAAACGATGAATACTCGGAACTGTTTGTCACGACCGGAACGGTGCAGAAAGGCGATAGCAACAGCACCTATCTTTACTTCGCTGATTCAACAAAGGCGATGGAGAGTTATGCCTTTACGTCGATTGACTTAGATTCGACAGGGCAGACTTCCAAGACCGTCAACGTGTCTTATGCTGTCAATGATACCACGTTGAAGCTGGCGACAGCATTGACTGAAAATGTGACTGGCTGGACGTACAGCATTACGGCGTCGATCGGGACGATAGTTTCCGGCGAGACATTTGTAGATTCGTTTTACATGGCGACATCGACAGGCGCGTTGCGATACAATGATTCGACTCTAATCGGCACGCAGACACAGGAAATTATTCGATTCATTCCGTCATCCGCGATTTACGACGGCAACGGTTCTGATGTTTACTATACATTCAGCACAGTATTGAATGGCTCGATTGGACGGGCATATATCAGGGCGACAAGCGGAACCGCGTACATGAAAGCATCATTGCGCCAAGTCGGTAGCTCGGTCGGTATCTTGAACAACAAAGCCTATTACTTTACCTATCCAGTCCGCGAGGCGCATTGGGTCGTTGCTAATACGAGTATCATTGTGCGCGGGTTCAAGGACTGGTTTGCTTACGACACGACAGGGAACCGTCCCATTATTTCATTGGTCGAAACACAGATTGACCCGTCATCGGCGTTCACGGTCTACGTGGACTCAATAATTTACAGACACACGAGCATTGGTGACGGCACAAACGGATTCACGGTTATCGTGGACGATTCGTTAATGAGCGGTAAGGACTCGACCTTCTTTCGTTCCGGTGACTGGTTCATTTCGACCGGAACATCTATTACCGACAACGTGCGGTCGCAACGCTCCGCTGTCATTGGCAACTATCTCGACGATTCGCTCCGCGTCTACGTTACCGATACGTGGTTGAGAAACGCCGCAAATCCTGATACCATTTCATTGAACACTGCCATTACATTCTATCGGCGCAGGGTTGCGTCCGGTTCGACAGGCGGGTACAATGCGGCGATATTTTGGAACGACCGTTGGGCAACGGTCGCGGATTCAACGCCGTCACAGATAGATTTCTCGGAGGACTTTGAGCCGAACACAGCCAGCGGGTATTTTACGCAAGTCAACCCTGACGACGGTGAGCCGATTCTGTGGCTGCAACAAATGTACGGCACCCTCATTATCGGTAAGCATAGCTCGATTTGGAAATTGAGCGGAGTGCCAGGTATTGACGATTTTGCTCAACTGAACAGGTCGGTTGACGGGCGTTCTTTTGTCGCGGCGAAGTCGATTGTTTCTGAAGGCAATCTTTTGTTTGGACTCGGTAACGACGGGTTCTACGTATTTGATTACAACTCAATGATTAAGATATCGCAGCCGATTGACGATTTAATCCGCGACTCAATCAACTGGAACAGCGTTGATCAAATTGTCGGCGGGTATTGGGACAATCATTTCTGGTGGTCGTATCCGTCGCGGACATCTTCGGTCAACGACCGCACGGTCTGTTACAATCCGACTCTAAAGGCGTGGAGTACATCGACGCTGGATTTCCGCTCGGTGTTGGTTGACAAGGCGGTCAATGACACCGCCAGCGTCTATCTTGGTTCTGCCGACATCGGCAAAGTCTCTTTGTACGGGACAGACAACGACGACGACGGGACAGCAATCTCGGCATCATTGCGGACTGGTTGGTTTAACATGGGAACCGATTGGCATGAAAAGTTAGTGAATCGGTTTGCGTTCCAGCACTACCGTAAATCAGCAACCTCTTTGTCCATCAGCCTCCTTAGCGAACGCCCTGAAGGTGCGGAGTTCACTTCAAACCGCACCTTCAGCGGTAGTTTATCGTCTAACGGCGGATTCTCGCGCTTGTTCTTTCCGGTAGACCAAGTGCGCGGGACACAGTTCCAGATATACATTTCCGCAACGACAGCGGATTCATTACGTATCGGCAATCTTGGCGTGGAGTATCAGGTTGAGCAGACAGGCTATTAGCGCGTTGGTTCTATTGGTGATGTTTCTCGCCAATTTCTTGATTGGTGCGATTCGTCCCACTTACCGCGTCACCGAGCCGCAGGACTTACGCCAACACTGGAACGTCCAAGACGAGATATTCCGCTACCTGTCCAGCCATTCGGCTTTTGACCAAGCGAATTTCCCGTACAGCGACACAGGTAGAACTAATGCGGCGGGGTATGATACCATTTATTTGCCATTCAAGTTTGCGGATTTGGATTACTTCCCGACCGTTACGCCGACAACGGTGTCATTAGTTGCGGCGGCGGCTTTGTCGGATAGCTCATTTATTGTCGCCCTGTTCGACCATGCAGGGTCAGGTCATTCGGTATTTTATCACTGGCACGTCGAAGGTGCGATACAGTAGGAGAAATTATGCCATATAACACAGGCAACAACCCATATACGATGGCTGGTAATTGGGTTGGGACGTGGGGGATGCGACCTCCCGACTTAGGACATCAATCGGTATCTGACTACTTCCAGCAGAATCAGAACATGATTGGCTCATACAATCAGGGGCATGGAAGCCTAAGCCGGTTCTTGGGACAGCAGTACCCGAATTGGAACAACAGTCAGGTCGGCGGTGTCGGAACGCCGCGCCCGCAACCACGTCCGCAAAATCCGTTGCTTGGGACTACGGGCTACAATCCACAAGTGCCAGGCGACCCGTACACGGGAGATGTGCCGAATGTCTACAACCCGAACCCAAACACGCAAACGAATACGTATGCTCCGGGTGTTCCCAAGTATGGACTTCCTCAACCACCGCCACAGAATCCTTTGCTTGGCAGTGCTGATTATCGGTTTGGAGGCGGATTACCGCCGACACCGAAGTTTCCTAATCCGCAACCGGGCATAGGCGGTTACAGAACGGGAGGATGGTTCTAATGGCACAAAGTTGGATGACACCTTTAGACCCTCGACTTAGACAGGGGAACAGGCAGCCACAACCGCAAGCACCGCAAGCCGACACGTCGAGCTTTGCGAACTATCTGCAAGGCGGACACCTTCCGGGCATGGGTGGTGGTGGCGGCAACAACAACGGTGAATATGCCGCAATGCTTGGTAACGCTGCGACGGGGCAGCAGGGCAATTCCGATTTCTTTAGCACTTACATGAAGAATCTGATGGGGCAGAACAACGTTTCGGCGTTCAAGAATCCTTATCAGGGGCAGATGAATCAGATATTCAGCGGCATGGCAGGGATGCCGAACACGCAACAATCGGCTGATGCGTGGCGACAACAGTATATGCCGATGCTCCAACAGGGCGGTCAGATGCAGTTTGATAATCCGCAACTGCGTCAGACCATGCTCGGACAGGGAGCGCAAAACTTCATGGCGGGGAACTCACAGGCAAACCAGTACGGTACTCCGGGCTTAGGTGTTGGCGGCGACATCGCCACAAGGATTGCACAGATGCAGCAACCGCAAGGAAGCGGGAATCCTATGATTGGTCAAGCCGCCAACGCCGCGATGAGCGGGTATCTTGGTATGCAGAATCAGCCTGGCATGACAGCGGAACAAATGGACACGGCGGCACGCGGGGTCATCGACCCAACGCGCAGGGCATTAGCCCAGAAACAAGAAGGCGATTTGTCGGGATTATCCGCACGCGGGCTTGGTCGTTCCACCGCTGTCAGTAAAGTCATGGGCGAGAACGCGGGCATCTTGGGTGATGTCAACGCACAGACCTATGGCAATCTGACTCGGCAAAACATCGACTTGCAGAATCAGAACCGTCTTGCCGGCACGGCTGGACTCGCGGGATTGCAGGGACAGTTCAGCGGTCAAGACCAAAACCAGCAGGGGTTGAATCAAAGCTGGCTGATGAATCAGGGCAATCTCGGCTTGAACCTCGGACAGGCGGGTATGCAGGGGCAGCTTGCGACGAATCAACTGAATCAGCAAGCGGGCAATGATGCGTTTAACCAGAACGCGACCCGCGCTGGAATGGGGATGGATTTGTATAACAGCGACGCGAATCGGGCGTTACAGGAACTTGAGGGCAACCGTAGCTACGGGCTGAATACTCAAGGGATGCAAGCCGACAACCAGTATCGCAACGCCAATATGTTCAATCAGAACTTGATGTCTCTGCTCGGTATGGGAGCCAATGCGGGGCAGCAGGACTTCGGTAATCGCAACCAACTGTATCAGAACTTGCTCGGTGCTGGCAATCAGGCACAAAACGCTTGGGCGACGAATCAGGGCAATCGCCTGAATCAGTACGGTATGCAGGGCGACATGGCAAACTCGCTGTTCGGCAACATGACGGGTCAGTACAACAACGACCGCAACTTCTACGAGACGATGCGCCAGTACGGACTGAATCGCCAAGACCAGCTTGATATGCAGAATCGGGGCGGCGGCATCGGCGGATTGCTTGGCGGTATCGGTGGCACGATACTCGGTTCGGCTCTCGGCCCGATAGGGGCGGGAATCGGCGGCAGTCTTGGCAATAAATTATTCGGCGGTGGTCAACAGCAACCACAACAGCAGCAGTCATATCGACCATACAGTCCTTATGCAATGTGGGGTGGATAATGGGATTCTGGGATGACTTCTTACTGGCAGCATCTCCGGCTGTGCCACAGGGCGCAAACCTTGGGTTGCGGGGGATGGCGGAAATGCAGCGGCGCAAAGAGGAACAGGCACTTGTCCAGCGTCAGCAAGAGCAACAGGCGTTTGAGAATATGTTCAAGCAGCGCAACTTCGATTACAACGTTGGGCGCGATCAGATAGCCGATCAACGATACAATCAAGAGTATCAGGACAATAAGTTTCTGCAACAGACAGGTGATGCTGAGAAACTTGGTTTTGATATTCTTACAATGCAGAATCAACTTGCAGACAATGTGCGGCAGAACAAGTTAGTCGATGCACAAATCGGCAATCTCGGTGAGCGTCGCGCTCCTTCGCAGGAAGAATTTATGTGGCAGCAAATGACGCCGGAACAGCAACACGCGTTTACGCAAAACTACTTACAGAACAAGTTCAAGCCAGCGGCAGGCAATGGCGGTCAGGGCGCACAGGTGACGCCGAGTTCGCTCATTTCTCTGCGTGGACAAATGAC
>OFRE01000317.1_pt1 | contig 13383 bp, 15 predicted proteins | sample 1543061 | NCBI WGS metagenome assembly OFRE01 (sample SAMN07774218, study PRJEB24372) | wastewater metagenome | isolation source: Exp Tend NO 50WW | collected 2016-02
TCCGACGCCTGCGACAAGCTGCGCTTCGAGGCGCTGGCCGATGCGTTGTTGGAGGCCGTCAAGTGAGACTCTCCACGTCAGACGCGAAGCCGCAGATTCACCCCCGCCTGCTCGAGATTGAGCGGCGCGCTGTCGAGCTGGGCCTCGAGGTGAAGCGCTACCCCACTGCGCATGGCGCGTGGCTCACCATCAGCGAGTCGCCCAGCGAGTGGCTGTCGGCACACTGGAACGACGCGAAGTTGTCGGTGGTGCTGTCGGCGACGTCCTACGGCAATCCGCAGGGACTCATCGAGTCTGCGCGGAAGGTGGCGGACCTGTACCGCCAGTTGGGGTTGTCGTGAAGCTCGGCAACGTCGGCCCGAAGTCACGCGTGAATCGCGCGCGTCTCGAAGTGGAGCGGAGCAACCCGCGCCCCACGCCGCCCGACCTCGATGCTGTCTCTCGTGATGGCTACGAAATCACGGAAGAGTCCCGCTTCAACATCGAGGACGCGGAAGCCGAGCTCGAAGCAGAGCAGTCCGCACGCGCCGCCGACGCGAAGTGGGACGCAGAGCGAAGCCCCGAGGGTGACTGCAACTGCCGGAGGTGCAAGCCGTGACGCACGTGACGCAGTTGGGGCTCTGGGCTCTGTGGCTTGGTCTCGAAGGCATCTCGCTCAAGGAGGCGGCGCGGAGTCCATCGTGGGTCGAGTACGTGGCCGATGGCGTGGCGAGACTCGCCGGCTGCGACAGCGACGAGGGGTACATGGACCGCTTCGTCTATGCCGACGAGGTGGACCGCATCCTGATCGAGCGCGGCCAGATGGAGCTCGGCGACGTCGTGGTCATCGCAGGCGATGACTACCTCAACGCAGATGGCAGGGCCATCGACTTCACCCTCGCGGCGAGCTCGGTGACATGGCCGGACCTGACCAGCGCGGTGGTGACGCTGCGGTACCGGAAGATGAGCGGTGGTGCCGTGCTCACCAAGACCATGACCGTGGTCACTCCCACCGGCGCGTCGGCGACGGTGAGGCTCGAGCTCACGAAGGCGATCACCGAGACCCTGAGCGGCAAGTACAAGTACGACGTCGAAGCGGTACTGGCCAACACGCGTGTGGTCACGCTCATCAGTGGCTCACTCCTCGTGGTCGATGATATTTAGGACCCACATGGCCAATCGCCTCTTCCCCGCTCGTGACTACGCCGAGGCCGCATCGCGGCGCGCTCAGGCTCTGCCTACCCCGCGCAGCGTCGCCGCTTCGGGAGTTCAGGCTGTGCCGCTCGCGCTGCTCTCCTTCTTCTCGGACACCGAGCTCGCGGAGATGAGGAACCTCCTGGTCTCCGCTGGCGACCTCAGCAACGAGACCGCCGACCTCATCGAGCGCCAGCGCCGAGTGAATACTCGGATCTCCGAGATCGTCGCCGCCGTCAAGGCACGCAACCCGCAGATCACTTCTGGAGACCCTTCGTGAAGAACTACCGCAAGCGCGCCGCCGAGTCCTTCAAGTCCGGCATCGAGTCCCCGCTCGAGGCCCTGGGCACCCGCGCGCTGCGCGAGGCGCAGGCGGAGCTCCAGAGCCGGGCGGCTGCGAGTGATGACCGGGACCCCGACGCGCTCGCCATGCTTGACGAGGCCTTGGCTCACGAGCCCAAGGACGCGCACGAGCGTCGCGCCGCGGCGAGGGCGTACCTCGGGGTGACGAAGAGCGCGTCTCGTGGCGTCGAAACGAAGGGCTCCAAGCGGGATTTCTGGAACGCGGTCAAGGACGTCGTCGCCGCCGCGCAGGGAGAGAACCTCTCCGAGGACATCTTCGACGCGGTGAACGCGCTCCGTGATGCCAACGACAGCGAGGAGTGCTTCGACAACCTCACCATCATTGCCGAGTCGGCAGGATCCTCCACGGCGATGCAGGATGCCGCCGATCGCGCCCTCGAGTACTACGACGAGGTGGGCACGGACAAGGAGCGCAGCGCTTCGGGCATCAAGACCAAGGGCGCCATGCCAATCGTGGCCTTCGACGCGGCCAACGAGGAGGGGCTCGACGACCTCGAGGCGGACGTCAACGACCTGGCGTACAAGCACAACGCGTCCGGCATGGACGCGGACACCAGCGGCGGACACTGCGAGGTCTACTTCGAGGCCGCCATCGACGCCGCCAACTTCGTCGAGGCCCTCCAAGCGGGTGACCTGATCGGCTACACGGTGTCGAACCTCGAGCTCGTCCCGACGGATGGCAACGGGGATGATGGCGAAGAGAAGAACACCGAGGGAGTCGAGACCAAGAGCGTCGACGATTCCTTCGCGGAAATCTTCGACGCGGCGGAGACGGCCCGCGAGGCGTACATGGTGGTGAAGACGTTGTTCGCGGATTCCTCGTACGCCGTCGCGCAGGACGAGCGCGACTCGGGCGTCGACACGACCGCCGACGATTGGGAAGGTGACGATCCCCTCTTGGATGGGCACCTGATTTTCCAGAACGCGGCGATCTATCCGAGCCACTACGAGAAGCTGTTCGGCGCACGCATCAACGTCGGGCCGGAGAATCTCGCCCAGGCGTACGCCGAGGTAGACGAGTGGAAGCGGATTGTCGAGGAGGCGCAGGACTCCGTCGCCTCCGCGGAGTGCTCGGGGCCGCTAGCCCAGAAGTACCAGGACGCGATTCTCGGCGCCATCCCGGACTACCTCAACGCTCTCGACGACCTTCGCAATGTGCTGGCAAACTACGAGGGCGAGCTGGAGCAGGAGAGCGCAGACGACGAGGACAAGAGCGCCGGCGCCGTGCGCACGAAGCAGGCCACCTACACCGACGACGGAGCAGAGATCACCGTCGAGGAGGCGATGAACTCTCCTCCGAGCGAGGCGTTCAACGATCTCAAGGATGCGCTCGACGAGGCAGGGATCGACTACGAGGTCTCTTCGGACGGTTGGTCCCTGACCGTCAGTCGCTCCGCCAAGGTGAGAAAGATCCTCAAGGAAGTCGGCATCGACGCCGAGGGTGCGGAGGACGACGACTCGTAGCCCATGCTCCGCTCCACCCTCGAAAGATACCGGCGCGACTGGGCCTCCTGGCTTACGGAGGTGGTGGGAGTACGCACGCTCACCACGCAGCAGCGTCTCATCCTCGAGGACCTCGCGGACCCGGACATCCAGAGGGTGATCGTGAAGTCGGGACACGGCGTGGGCAAGACGTTCCTCGCCGCATGCGCTACGCTGGCGCATGTGTGCCTGTACAAGAGCCTGAACATATGCACGTCGTCGAGCCAGTTCCAGGTTCGCGAGCGTCTCTGGGCCGAGGTGAGCCGGCTCTATAGGTCCTCTCGGTCTCCGCTCGGCCCGTTGAACGCGCTGAGCAAGACGGGCCTGTGGTTCTCGGAGAAGCACAACGCGGTCGCGGTCTCCACCAACAACTCCAACAACTTCCAGGGCGGCCACGAGCGGCACATCCTTCTGGTGTTCGACGAGGCGCAGGGCGTCGAGCGAGACATCTGGGTCGCGGGTGAGTCCATGATGGGCTCGGCGCATCCCAAGTGGCTCGCGATTTTGAACCCGATCTACTCCACCGGCGAGGCCTTCGACGCCTGTCACAACCCCGTGGACTGGACCGTGCACACGCTATCGTGCCTGGACCATCCCAACGTCACCGAGGACCGCGAGGTCATCCCCGGCGCCGTGTCGCGCAAGTGGGTCGAGGATACGAAGAAGAAGTGGGGAGAGGACTCCCCGATGTACCAGGCGCGCGTGCTCGGACAGTTCCCCACCGTGTCCGAGGACTGTGTCCTCTCGCTCGCGCAGCTCGAGGCCGTGCACGCGCTGCGCCCGAACACGGGCGAGGGCATGTTCGCCGCGCTCGACGTCGCTCGCTACGGTATGGACTTCAACTACCTCGCCATCGAGGAAGACGGTCGCGTGATCCTCATGCTCTCCTGGCAGGGCCAGGACCTGATGACATCCTGCGGCAAGCTCACCCACGCCGTCGAGGAGTACGATATCCCCTGGGAGAACGTGAACGTAGATGGCAACGGAGTCGGCGGCGGCATCATCGATCGCTGCCGTGAGCTCGGCCACTACGTCAACGATGTCCAGTTCGGCGCCGGCCCTGCCGGTGACAACTACGAGCTACTCGGCGACACGGAGTTCATCAACCGTCGCGCGGAGCTCTACTGGGCGACCCGCGAGCGGGTGCGTACGCATCGCCTATCCATCCCGAAGAAGTATGCGCAGGCCTGGCGCGACCTCACCGCGACGAAGTACAGCTTCCGCTCCGACGGGTCGCTCAAGATCGAGGACAAGGAGCAGATTCGCCGGCGCTTGGGCAACAGCCCGGACGCTGGCGACGCGATCGTCATGCTCTCCGCCAGGGAACGGAACGCGAGACCGAGCGTCACCCTCGTAGGCTAGGCTACGAGACGCTCGTAGCAATCTCCTGAGACGGCGGGCGTCGCCCGTCTCGGCAGTACACCATCCCACTCGACGCACACGGAAAGAATCTCCACCATGAGCAGCCAGTCCCTCGAATCCGATCTCGTCACGCCGCTCTCGCGGCGCGGCGCCTACGCCCTCCAGAACTTCCGCGACGCGAGCCTCGTCCGCCCGGAGAAGGACCTCTACGTCGAGGGCCTGAACCTCGGCGGGCGGCGCGTGCTCACGGAGTTCTTCCAGCAGGCTCCGCTGCTCAACGCGGCCATCGCCGTCAACTCGAACCTGGACTTCGAGGTCCTCGGTACGAACATGACGTCGGCGCTCGCGACGTTCGACCCCGAGGGCGGCATCACCCTGACCACGGCGGGCGCGTCGGCGGACCAGGCGATCCTGTGCCCGCACCTCGACACGAAGCAGACCGCGTGGTCGAGCATGACGTGGGGCACGGACCAGGAGACGCACTGGCGCGCCACGATCAAGACCGGCGCGGCGATCACGGCGATGATCCTGTGGGCGGGGCTCAAGCTCACGAACACGCCCGTCGTCACCACCGACGCCAACCAGGTCTTCTTCCGCTACGAGGCCGGCGTCAACTCCGGCAAGTGGCAGTGCGTCTACTCGATCGCCAACGCGGACACGAGCGCGGACTCCGGCGTCACCGTCGCGACGTCGACCGTGTACCGGCTCATGATCATCATCGACTCCGCGCGCGTCGCGAAGTTCTACATCAACGGTGTGCTGGTCGGGACCTCGACGGCCCTCACCGACGCGATCGACCTCATCCCCTACGTTGGCGTGCAGGCGTCGGCGGTGGCGGCGAAGTCCTGCACCGTGCGCACGATCTCGATGTCGCGGAACATGGCCTAATCGACCTCGTCGGTTAGGCGCGGCCGGCGGCGAGCAGGATTTACCTCGCCGCCGGCCCTCCCTCATCTCTAGCCTCGCCAGACCTTCACTAGCTCATTCACCAGGAGTTCCATACCGTGCTGAAGAAGATGCTGCTCCAGACCGCAGACCGTGCCTCGTGGATCTTCCAGATCTTCAACGAGCACACGCTCACCATCACCGACGACCCGTCGGGTCGGGCCTACAACGACAAGGAGACCGCGTCGCGGGCGCTGACTCAGTTCTGCGACTCGCACCCCGAGTTCGTCGGTCTCCCGTGCGAGACCATCGCGCTCACCCGCGACGAGCAGGACGCGCACGTCTCCAAGCTCGAGCGCCTCGCCCAGGCTCGTTCGGCTCAGGCCAAGGAGACCGCAGCCGAGGCGGCGATCAAGGACCCGGCCCTGGTCGCCGACTCGGCCGAGGTCACCAAGGTTCCGGTGAAGTTCACCGAGGTCGCGGTTCGCCCCGGCGAGTCCATCCACGAGGCCCTGGAGCGCACGGAGTTCGAGGCGCTCGAGGCCGAGGAGAAGGCCGCCGCCGACAAGGCGAAGGCCGAGTCGGAGAAGGCTTCGTCCGACGAGACGAAGCCCTCGTAGCGTGTAAGCGCTGCGCATGCCGGTGGGGGCGTCCGAGTAAAGGCTCGAAGCCCTTCGACAGTAGAGGCCAGTAGGAGGGTGAGGAACAGGTGACTACTCCTGGTTCGCCCCTTCCGAGAGAGCCCGAAACGACGTCCCCACTCGCGTGAGTCTGTGTTCGTGTTCGCGTTTCCCTTTCAACCTCCAGGAGAAGATCCCATGCGTTCCCTGTCTTCCTTGCGGCGCTTCTTGCCGCTGCTGCTGATCCTGCTCGCGGTCGCCCCCATGTTCCTGCTCGTCGGCTGCTCGACTCCCCAGTACGCCAGCGTCTCCGCCGCGCCCGCGCAGCAGTACGCGCCGCAGTACGCCCAGCCGCAGGGCGCGTGCTACCAGAGCGTGCCCGTGCAGCAGTACGCGCCCGTGGTTCAGCAGAGTGCGTGTTCCCAGGCCGCTCCCGTCCAGCAGATCCAGCTCGTTCAGCCCGCGACGCAGCTCATCATGGCGCAGCCCACCGGCGTGAAGTTCGAGACCGGAGCACCCGAGGTGGTACGTACGGGCCTCGCGATCCCCGGCAACGTGGTCATGTGCTTCGGCAACTTCCTACGCTGCTCGATGGAAGCCCTGTTCCCGACTCCGACGCCGAGCATGAGCTACACCTACGCACCGCTCGCCCCTGCGCCTGCGCCGCAGTACTTCGTTCCCCGACAGGCACCCTACTGCGCACCCGTGCAGTACGCGCCGGCGCCTCCTCCGCAGGCCGCGCCGGTTCCCCAGAAGGCGCCCGGATGCGAACCGCCCGCGGCACCTCCTTCTCCGGTCGCGTGCGTCGGCCGCGAGTGCCTTCCCCCGGGTTCGCGCTAGGACGCGCCGATGCTCTCCATCCGGAAGTCCCGGTTCACGGCTGCGGCGGCCTTCGTCGCCGCAGCCGTGCTCTCACTCACGGCGTGCGGCTCGACGTGGACGCCGATCTACCCTGCGCAGCCTCCCGCGCAGCCGCTGCCTCCCACTCAGCCGAAGCCTCCCACTCAGCCGAAGCCTCCCACTCAGCCGCCGGTCACGCCGCCGGGCACGCCTGCCCCGACTACGGTCGCCGAGGCCCTCTCCAAGATTTCCGTCGGCGACACCGAGGCGCAGCTTATCGCCGTGCTCGGTCAGCCGTCGCAGCAGATTCCCGCTAGCGGCATCCCCAGCGACCCGGCGCGCTTTGCGGCGCGTTGGGTCTGGTTCGTTCGCGATGCCGCGGACGGCAAGGAGTACGCGGTGTTCGCCGCGATCGTCTCCGGCAAGGTGACCGAGAAGGGGTTCGCCCCTGTGGAGGAGGTACGATGAAGCTCGAATCCGTACGCGCCTTCAAGGCGGAGATCGCGGAGGAGATCCGCGCGCAGGCCACCGAGCCCGGCATGCTGTCGTTCTACGCGTCGACCGAGCCGCCGATGCCGAAGGACGTGGCGCTGGGGCTCTCACGGCGCGACGACGGTGAGCATGTCGTCGCCATCCGCACCAGCGACCCTGCGCTGGGCGAGGATCTGCGGCAACGCGCGGCGGGCGAAGCCGACGTGAAGATCATCACGGTCGAGCGCCGCACGTCGCCCGCGTACTACCAGTCGCGGAAGCGCCCGCTCGTGCCTGGCCTTCAGGTCGGCATGGCGAACAAGAACTTCGTCGGCACGCTCGGCTGCTTCGTCCGTGACGCGGCCGGCGTCCTCTACATCCTGTCCAACTCGCACGTGCTCGCCGACCAGGGGCGCGCGTCCCCGGGATGGCAGATCGGTCAGCCCTTCGGCACCAACTCTCCCGGCGACTTCGTGTGCACCCTCACGCAGTTCGTCCCCTACTCGCCGACGGCGCCGAACCTCGTCGACGCCGCGATCGCACGGGTCGACTCCCGCGTGAAGTGCATGCTCGGGTTCAACCCGGCGTATGGCAACATGCGCGGCTCGCGCGCGGTGACGCCCGACGACCTGGGCCGCGAGGTTATCAAGGGCGGGCGCACGACCGGTGCGCAGCGTGGCCGCATCACCGCAACGGAGATGGATGGTCTCCCCGTGGCGATGGACCTGTTCACGCCGCGCTTCAACGACCAGCTCGAGATCACCGGCGGCATCGCCACGGATTTCAGCGCAGGCGGGGACTCCGGGTCGCTCATCATCGACACCGATGGTTGGCAGATCGGCTTGCTCTTCGCAGGCGGGTTCGTGACGACCTCTGATGGTCGGCGCCAGGACTTCACGTATGCGAACCACCTCATCAACGTCGAAGCGGCCTTCGGCGTGAAGGCCGTTCGCGCTCTCTGAGCTCTCACACGGAGGTACGCTTCATGGCACCCGAAGATCCCAACCGCGACGTGGTACCGCCCCTGCCGGCGCAGCCCGCCGAGCCGGCTGTCTCTGCCGTAGAGAAGGACATGAAGGCGGATTTGACCGGGCAGCCCCGGGATGATTCGCCGGCGACGCCGCCTCCGGGTACCGTGCAGACGACGCTCTGGCAGAGCCCCGGTATGATCACGGCCATCGCGGCCTGGATCGTGCTGCTCCTGTACGTGGTTCGTCCCTACCTCGTCGCGCGATGGGGAGAGGGCGGCGCGGCGCTGTTCGAAGTCGCCGTGTGGTCGACGTCCGGCGCTTTCGGAATCCACAAGGCCGGGACCGACGCTTCGACGCTGCGGTGGAAGTAAGTACCTTGTACGACCTTGCCATGGCCTTCTCGTTGTTCTACCTCTCCGTCGTGGCGGCCATCGACGGCAACCCCGCTGAGTCGTTGGCGAACTACGGCTTCGCGGGCATCCTGCTCGGTATGCTCTTCTGGTTCCTTCGTGCCCTCGTCAACAACGGCGTCAAGCCGTTCGTCGAGAGTACGATAAAGAATCAGCAGGCACAGGCCGTTGCGATGGAGAAGCAAGTCATAGCGATGGAGTCCATTCGCAGCTCCAGCGAAAAGTTATCGCAGCTGGTAGCATCCATGGATGAGCAGTTGCGCGAACACATGGCGAACGACGCCAAAGCGGACAAGGCGATTCTCGACGAGCTGACCCTCGTGCGACCGATGCGCTCCCGCACCGTTTTCGATCTTCCTCACGACGCCACCGGTCGCCAGGGACCCGGGTAGTCGCGTAAGGATACGATGGCACACAAGCCTTTTGCTGCTGCTCCTGCCGATGAAGACGGCCCCACTTCGGGGCGCATCACCGTCAATGGTGAGATGCGTACCAAGGGCGGTATGGTTGGCACGACGCGTGACGACCTGCTATTCTTCCGTGCGCTTCGCCTCCAGGTGGGCTCGACCAAGCTCGAGCGGCCGATGGAGCAGCACGCGACGGTGTTCGCGTGCGTCGGCGCCATCTCGCACAACCTCAGCCAGGTCCCTCTCATCGTGCGCAAGCGCGGAGCGAAGAAGGGCGAGGCGATCACGAACACGGCGCTAGCAGAAGTGCTCGCCGACCCGAACCCGCTCATGTCGATGGAGGACTTCCTCTACATGGTCGGCACGTACCTCTCCCTGAGCGGAGAGGCGATCATCGTAAAGGAAGGCAAGGACGGACGGGTCGACTCCCTGTCCGAGAGCCCCGCAGAGCTCTGGCCTGTCGACGGGAAGTACTGGAGCCACAAGGTAGATCCTCGGACCAAGCTCGTGGCATGGTGGGTGCTGAACGAGGGCACTCCGTCCGAGGTGGTCTACGCGCCGCACGAGATCATCCAGATCCGATACCCGAATCCGTACAACAACTATCGCGGGCTCGCGCCGTTGCTCGCTGCGCAGGCAACGATCGACGCCGACGTCGCGATGATCCTGTATAACCAGGCGTTCTTCGCCAACGGTGCGGATCCGGGCGGGCTCCTGATGACGGACAAGCCGTTGCCGGGCCCGGCAAAGAACGACCTCATCCGGTCCTTCGAGGATCGGCATCGCGGCGTCTCGAAGAAGGATCGCATCGCGGTTCTCGACAACGGGCTCAAGTACGAGAGCTTCAAGACGACGCGCAAGGACATGGAGTTCGCCGACGCGCGCAAGTGGAACCGCCAGGAGATCCACACGGTGTTCGGTGTCCCGCCGAGCGTGAGCGGGATCTACGAGGACGTCAACTACGCCACCGCCCGCGAGGAGGCTCGCGGCTTCTGGACTCGCAAGCTCGTGCCGACGCTGCGTCGCATCAGCGGTGGGCTCAATCGCGGGCTCTTCCTCTACGGCGACGGCGGCAGATACGAGTGCGACTTCGACACGAGCGGCGTGACGGAGCTCCAGCCGGACTTCGAGTCCGCGATGAAGATCGGCGGCGACATGATGAAGGCCGGCTGGACTGCCAGCCAGGTCAACGAGCGCCTCCAGCTCGGTATGCCGGTCAACCCGTGGCAGGAGGAGGCGTGGGAGATCCCCGCGACTGCCGTTCCTGCGTCCGAGGTCTACGCGATGGCGCAGGGCGACGTCGAGTTCGACGAGCCCCCGCAGTTCAACTCCCAGCAGGCCGCGTTCCTCCAGAACCTCGTAGCGCAGGTGAAGGCCGGCGCCGTACCCGTCGATAGCGCAATCAAGATCGCCACCGCGTCGATCCCTGGTATGGACGAGGAGCAGGCAAAGGGGATCTTCCTCCCGGCCGCTCCGACCGTTGTAGCACCGAATCTCGGTCTCCCTGGGGCATCCCAGGGTCCCGCGCCTGCGTCTACTCCGGCCCCGAAAGGCCCCGAAGGCTCCGACGCCGACGTCGAGACCGCACCGAAGTCCGTCGTCGATCCTGTCGACGATGCGACGCGGCGTGGCGCCGCCGGACAGAGTCGTTCCGCCCGCATCGGCGGTGGCCGCTCTCCGGAGCAGCGCGGCGCCTATTGGAAGGCGATGCAGGAGAAGCACTACCGGCCGGAGGAGAAGAAGTTCGACGGCGTAGTGCGCCGCTGGCTCATGGGCCTGCGAGCCGAGCAGATGAAGCGTCTCGACTCCGCAGAGAAGTGCGTCGTGGCGGGCAAGATCAGGATCAAGGCGGACGCGGCCGAGCTCGGGCGTAGCGTCCGAGACCTGCTGTTCGACTTCGACAAGTGGCGCGACAAGCTCGTCGCCGCGTCGATGCCTCACTATAAGCGCGTAGCGGTTAACTCCGCGAACAACCTTGCGAACGAGATCGGCTCGGCAACGAGCTGGGACCCCGAGTCCAAGCAGGTCCAGTCCCTGCTCCAGCCGGTCGCCGAGAGACTCTCCGGCGTGACGAAGACCGTGCAGAAGACCGTGCGCAAGGCCGTGACGCGGGCCATGGCCGAGGGCGCCACGTTCGCGGAAATCCAGAAGACCGTGCGCGGGGCCTTCAACACGAGCCTATCGCGCTCCACCACGATCGCACGCACGGAGATCGGATCGATCACGACCCGGGCTCGCTTCGTGGCCATGAAGGAAGCCGTCGTCGGCAAGCACGAGTGGATCAGCGCACGCGACAAGAACGTGCGCGAGTCACACGAGAAGGTCGACGGCGAGATCGTCGAGATCGGCGAGGAGTTCAGCAACGGGCTTCGCTTCCCCCTCGATCCCGAGGGCGACGCGGAGGACGTCATCAACTGTCGCTGCGACGTGGCTCCGGTGAGCGACGACGCGGACGATTCGTTCTACAACATCGCTCAGGACTACCTCGGCGACGACGAAGGAGACTCGGAATGAGTGCCAGCACTGCGGCGCAGATGAAGCGGGCGGTTCGAAGCGGCTCTCGTGGCGGCGTCATCCGCAAGGGTATGCGCCTCGACCCCAAGCGCGTCGAGCTCATGGTGAAGCGCGCGGAGCTCCGCGAGCCTCGCGACCCTGAGCGCGTCATGCGCTTCATCGCTTCCACGCCGGACGTGGACCGCGACGGTGACGTCGTGCTCGCCGAGGGCTGGATGCTCGAGGAGTACGCTCGCAACCCGGTCGTGCTCTGGCAGCACGACCAGAACCTGCCCATCGGCAGGAGCATCGGCGAGAGGATCGAGCCCATCGAGGACATCGAGGGCAAGCTCTCTGGCGTCAACGGTCTGGTCGTCTATACCGAGTTCGCCGGTAAGCAGCACGGGGACTACATCGATGGCATCTTCAACATGTACGCCGATGGGTACCTCACGGGCTCGAGCGTCGGGTTCAAGGCGCACGAGATCAACGACGACGAGGAGAAGCGCAAGGAGTACAACGTCGGCGAGACCGGTGAGCTCATCGCGAAGGCCGAGCTCGTCGAGTACAGCCTCGTCACCGTGCCGTGCAACCCCCGAGCGCTGGTCACGGCCATGAAGAGCCTGGCGCCGGAGCTTCGCCGGTCCCTGAGCGAGAAGGGCATCGGGCTGCGTTCATCCGTGCTCGTGACGAAGTCGTGGGGCGCCGGTGCGACGACGTACCCGGACGCACCGGCCACGGTGCTCGAGACCGTGGATCGGCTAGAGGCCGCAGCGATGGCGGCTCGTAGCACCGAGGCCGTGGAGAAGATCCTCTCGGCTGCGGAGAGCATCGTCACCGAGTCCGAAGCGACCGCGACGAAGCTCAAGGCACTTCGCGACGACCTCGAGACGGCGAAGGAGACCGAGGCGTGCGCCGCCATTGGGACCGGTGAGACCAACAAGACCAAGGTCGTCATCGCGGGTGAGGATCCCCGCGTTCGTGTGCGCGCCCTGATGAAGAAGGCCCACGGCCTCTCGACGGCGCTCACCCGCACGCAAAGGGTCGACCTCGTGCGCGGTATGACCGGCGTGCTGGAAGCTCTCGACACCGGTGGCGAGGCGCTCGTCGATGCGAGTGCGGAGCTCGACCAGGCGGCGCTCGACGTGCGCGATACGCGACTCAAGACGCTGCTCCACCGTGCCGTCGACGCTTCCCTCGAGATCGCGCAGAAGAGCGAGCCCGTCATACCGGCAGTGAAGGCCGGCACCGCCGCAAGCGCCGAAGCCCTGGTGAGCTCCGAGGAAGCCGAGGCTCCGGCAGAGACTGAGCAGGAGCGGCAGGCGCGCATCGAGGCTCTCCTGCGAGACATCGATGCTTCGATGGCGGAGATCGCCGGCGACGTGCCGGACTCCGCGGAGTTCCTCGGCGTCATCGCCGATGGCCTCGAGGAGCTCGCTTCGCTTCTCAACGTGGACCTCGGTCGCCCCAAGGAGGCCGAGAAGCTCGAGGCGCGACACGATTCCGTCGACGACCCGACGCCGTCCCTCGATGGTGGCGGGACGATGAAGGCCGCGGCGCCGAAGCCGATGAGCCCTGCGGCTCGGGCCCGAGCGCGAGTAGCCGCGATGACAGGAAAGAACACGAACGCCCCTCGTCGATAGGCGGACGAATGGGGAGGACAACGCTTCGTCGCGATAGGCCCGTGAGCCCGGCAGGGTTTCACTCATAAGGCCAAGAGATCGCAGCGCAGCCGCAGTCCCAGACCGAGAGCCTAAGGTAGAGTTCCAGAAGAAAGAGAGATCGCAGTCACATGGCAATCAAGAACCCGAGCGCGCTTCGCCTGAAGCTCGCCAAGATCCGTCGTGAGCGTGCGGAGCGCGAGCGCGCCGAGAGCGCCACGGCCACGCGTCGCAAGACCCTCGGC
>OFRE01000319.1_pt1 | contig 13313 bp, 15 predicted proteins | sample 1543061 | NCBI WGS metagenome assembly OFRE01 (sample SAMN07774218, study PRJEB24372) | wastewater metagenome | isolation source: Exp Tend NO 50WW | collected 2016-02
TGTTCCTGATGCTTTACAACGCAGGGGCTCGCGTCTCGGAGATCATCGCAGTCAAGGTCGGCGATGTCGTGCTCGACGCGGGCGCTGCCTGCGTGCATCTGCACGGCAAGGGTCGCAAGCAGCGTAGCGTGCCGCTGTGGCGCTCGACTGTGAAAGCAGTTCGCGCCTGGTTGCGCTTGAATCCGCAGTTCGAGGCGACGTCCGCATTGTTGCCCAACCGCAATGGCCAAGCCATGACGCGAACCAATGTCGCATTGAGATTGGCGTTGGCAGTGCAGTCAGCAACTGGTGCCTTCCCTGGCTTGGCCAAGCGGCGCATCTCGCCACATACCATCCGGCATACGACAGCAATGCACCTGTTGCAGGCCGGCGTCGACATCAGCGTGATTGCGCTCTGGCTCGGGCATGAGAGTCCGGCAACCACCCATCATTACGTCGAGGCTGATCTGACCATGAAGGAGCGTGCCTTGGCCAAACTGCACGAACCGACGGTCAAGATTCAGCGCTACCGGGCACCTGACTCGCTCATCAACTTCCTGAAGTCGCTCTAATTATGCAAAGGTCGGAATTCCTGCCTGGCGCTGCCAACAAGCAATCGGCAGGCGTTCCGACCAACTACTTTCCATAATCGGCCTTATGCAAAGCTTTCCATAAGGCCGAGGAGTGTGAATTGGCCTTTCAGCAGTTTTCAGGGTACAGCCGCCGCTTGAAAGGTTGCTTTCCGGAATCATCGAGCAACGGCAGGTTGCTATCAGATGACATCAGCGTGGTCAGGATTACGAATTTGGGTGGTCAGTTGTGATGTGCAACAGTGGCCAAGTGAAGTGATGTCCCGCACAACGTAGTCTGACTCAAGGCGGCGTGTGGTCTGCGAACGTCTCAAGGTGGAATTGCCTGTTTCTATCCGAGGCACATTCATCAAGCAAATCCCCTGACCTCCCTGGCGCTTGCGGGTGGCAAGTCAGATCGCTGGCTTGAGCCCGGATAAGCCCTGCGCAATACTGCAAGGGCTTTCTGTGGACATCGTGTCTACACAGCCTTCATCGGCGACCCCGGTCGCCCTGAAGTCCAGCCCTGCTGGCGTCGCAGTCGTTACCTGCCTGGAGGATTCCCGGCTTCGGTCGGGTCCGGCCGTAACTATGGCCGTGTGTCTTGTTCAGCCGCCCGGCTGAACGCTGTGTCCTGCCGCGCGACCTTCGGGTCGATCGGCATCGAGCGAAGGCCCCGTTCGCAAGAACCGTGGGCCTTCATGCTGCACGTGCCGCCTGGCACGTCGCCGAGCCGCTCTGCCGTCCACGGCGGAGCATCCCGAACGGGGAACCCCAAGTTCCCCGCCAGGGATGGGTGTTCCCTTTCATTCCTGAAGGAGAACACCATGTTCGCAATCCCTGCAACGAGAGAGTCGCGCCCGGTCGCAGTGCTGCTGGGTGGTTCCGGGTATGCCCGACCGTCCCTGCGCATGCCGACTGTGCCGGCGTTGTTGAAACCGAGGCCTACCGTCCCCGAACGGTCTGGCTGCGCTTCCGAGTACCGTGCCGCAGGAGCCTGATCATGCCGATCAGCCTCTACCGCCGGCGCATTGCCGCCACTGTGATCCAACTGGCCAAGGACGATCCGTCCCTGGTCAAGGAGGTGATCGCCCGCTTGCGAGAGTCGGGCGAGATCGAAGCCGACGATCTGGTCTACCTGGACCGGATCGCCGACCGCTGGATGAGGATTGCCGAGGACAACGGCAGGCAGGCCGCATCAACGCACCCGCGTCAAGCGCGCGGGTAGCGCAATGCCCCTGGCCTTCGCCATTGCCGCAGCGATCTTTTCCAGCAGATCGGGACGTTCATCGTTCAGCGTATCGGCCCATCGGGCCAATGCCTGGTCGATGTCGTCCTGTGTTCGCGCCCCGTCGAAGTCGAGACCGAGTTTTCGGAAGTCCTCGATTTCGTCGGGCGTGAACCGTAGTGCATTGCCTGCACGCAGCATGGTGTGGACACCTCTTGACCTGTGAGCGTTCAGCTTAGCAGCGCCGCAGATCCGTGCAACCCCGGGGAGTCCACCGCATCCCCGACCAGGGACAGGTGTTCCCTCTATCTGTCTTTGGAGAAAACATCATGTCCCTTGAGAAACCCCGTCCTCGCCCCCGGCGCTCCGGTATCGAGTCCGAGGAAGAGCGTGCCTGGGTCGGCTTCTATCGGCGCGTCGGCCGTGATCCGGCCATCGCAACGGAAGTCATGGCCCAGCTCGAGTCCGATCCCGAAATGAAGCGTACCCATCTGGCGCTGTACTTGTGCTGCAAGGAATCGCTGCGTCAGCACAAGGCCCGCCAGACACGCAACAAGCGGATCGGTCAGTTCGTCCGCTGGCTCTGCCACGGCCTGTTCGTCAGGCCGCTGCACAGTTTGCAGAAGGGGCTGCGTCACGGCAGCGACATCGCCGTCGAATGCTTGCCCGAAGTAGTCAAGGAACCGGCCGTGGCCCAGGTGCGCCGCCTGGCTCGGGAAACCGAGTTCAATACGGCACACACGGCCTTCGAGCAACAGGCGGCCCAGCCTACGGGCGAGCCGTTACCAGCATCCACTGAAGCCCAGGCCTCGCCCAGCGCAAAAACAACGCGCTCGGCCGCCTGACCCGAGAAGCGCCGGGCCATCACCGGCCCGGCCCGTGATGCGGCGGCACCGGCCGTCGCATCCGGATCGCCGAACGCCCACCCGCTGCTCACCCAGCGGCGCGTGCGGTGCTCGCACCGATCCCCGCACAACCCATCGAGTGCCCGTGAACGCCGGCAAGGCGACTTCACGGGGCACCCACACCTGCCCGCCTCGCCATCTGCGCGCGTCGGGCCAAACCCCGCCCGCCGTTCTGCCCGTGGCATGCCGGCCCATTTTTTTCAGCAATGAAAGGAATCCATCGATGATCACCATCACCGCCATCCTGAACGCCATCGAAGCGCACGCTGAGCGCGCCATCGTCCCAGAGCTTCGCCTCATCAAGAAGGAGGTTGAGAAACTGCGCCCGTCCCTCTACCCGGATGACCAGGAGCACGCCGACGCCCTGCTGCTGAAGCTGGACCGCCTGCTGTCCGACCAGGTCGTCGTCGCCACCGAAGCCGGCGTCTTGGCGCAAGGATTTCCGGCAGTGGCGCAGGCAGCCTGAATCGCGGCGACACCACCGGCGATTCGCCCGCCGGCTCGCCAGACATCCAACAACCCCGTGGGGCTCAGCCCGACGGGGTGGGGTTCCACGATATTTCGAGAGGAACCCGATATGAACAAGGTGAGTATCAATGCGGCGCAACAGCGCTACGTGATCGAATGCGGCGAGGGCTATACCTGCCTCGGCTTCGCCAATGCCCGGGACCACGCCAACCAGATCGCCAGCAAGCTGAGCCGTGCCAACCTGGCATTCACGGACGAGGACTACGCGACCCTCGCCGGCTACGATAAATACCTGAAAGCCATCCAGGCCTGGAGCCAGTCGCCCCTGACGCGCACGACCTACTTCGATCCCGGCACGGATGCCAAGGCCGCCAGGGTCCTGGAATCCTGCCGCACGCACGAACGGAAGGTCCGCCTGATCCTCGGTGATACCAGCACCGGGGAACCCTGGCTGGAGGAACACGATGTCATCGGCCGGATCGGCCGCTCGACGGGGAGTTTGAAGGTCCCCTTGCTGATCGAGCCCGGCGAGCATGGCGGCTGCGCCATCCTGTGCGCTTGCCTCCTTGCCATCGTGGATTGGGAATCGGGCGACTTCCTGTATCGCCATGCCGCCTACCGCGAAGCCGACTTGAGCATCAAACCTTCGGGCGACGCAGACCGGTCCTGGAATGTTCTGCGGCGCGAAGAAGTCGTCGCCAGTTTCCGGGACATCGGCAAGGCCGGCGCCTACCTCGCCTTCATGCGCGGCGCGACGATCGAGCCGCGTGTCTTCCGGTGACTTCGAGGGCAGTACCCGATGGAGCAACGCCTCCCCGGCAGAAACGCTGGGGAGGCGGTCGCCCGCAGAAAACCAACAGCGCTACGCCGCCAGGCGGCACTGGGCGTATTCGCGGTCGATGAGCCAGTGCAGGAACTGGGTGTCCTTGGAGACGCCCCAGTAGTGCGCCTTGCATCGGGCGATGTAGGCGTCCAGGTCGTCGAGCGTGCGGATGTCCACCGGCTCGATGTCGGTGATCTTCCGAAAGCGCTCGACCTCCCGGCGAGTGAGTCGAATTTGCGAGCCGAGGCGGATCATCGTCGTTCTACGTGAAGGGTTGAGCCTTCATCTTGATCAAATTTTTCAGGCTTGTCGCGGGTTTTACGGCGGTCCCGCAAAAAATTTATGCAGTGCCAATAGGCTGACATCCCGGTCACACTGGAGTGCAAGTAGGCCCTTTGGACCAAGCTGGCGGCACCTTTGCACCGCAGGAACCGATCGGCACGCCCTCATCACCAACGCCATTCGCAAGCCCGTCGGATTCCGGCCGCTTGAACGTTGCGTCCTCTGCATCCCCTTGAATCCACCCTACTGATGCCGGAAACTGACTGGGCATACCTGCATTCCATCGTGGAATGTAGTCCGGCCCCGAGCCGGCGTCGCAGTCGATACCTGCCTCACTCATCGTGCCGACCCAGGTCCGCACATTCATCCCAAGCGGGGACCTCGTCCCCTTGGGGATCGGCGTTTCCGCTTTTCTGGTTTTCTAGAGGAGAACGCCATGAATCTATCTGCCTTGTCCCGCGCCGATCTGGTCCGCGAATTACTCTCGCCCCTGGTTTGCGCGTCGAGTATCAACCCTTTGCACGTCAGCGATGCCGTGGCGCAAATGGGCATGCTCGGCACCACCGATACCGTTCTCGCCCATCGCCTGGGCATTGCCCGCGAACTGCTGCTACGCGACCTGCGTGCGCAGATGCGCAGCAGCCCGCTGATGACTTCGCCGCAAGTTCTGCGCGATTGGCTGCGGCTGTATTGCGCTGGGCTCGAGCATGAGGTGTTCCTGGCGCTCTACCTGGACGCCCAGCATCGCCTGATCGAAGTCGAGGAGTTGTTCCGGGGGACATTGACCCAGACCTCCGTCTATCCTCGGGAACTGGTCAAGGGGGCGCTCGCCCGTAACGCCGCCGCGCTGGCCGTTGCGCACAACCATCCCTCGGGGGAAGCCGAGCCCTCGCGGGCCGATGAGCTGCTGACACAGAGCCTGAAGCAGGCGCTGAGCCTGGTGGATGTGCGGGTGATCGACCATTTCGTCGTCGCCGGCGACACGGTGGTGTCGTTTGCTGAACGCGGGCTGGTGTGACGCCATGCGCCGCCGGCCAATCGCATCGCGTCCGATGCTCAAAAGCATGCCCACCTCATCGGGTCGGGCTGCCTTTTCTGTCGCATGAGGAGATCATCATGTCGACGATAGTCCCGCCTCATTGTCCTGTTTGCGCAGGCGACGGCGTGCCGTTGGGTACGCTGGGCCGCCTGCGCTGGTTCCGTTGTCGCGACTGCGGCATGAACTTCAGTCGTCAGACTGGCACGCGCCCCAAGACCAAGTCGACGTCTCATCAAGAGGAAGGAGAACCGCATGGAAATTCCCGCTGTGGCAAGCTTGCAAGCGCAGGCTGAACCTCTGGCCTCGTTATCGATCTCGCATCTGAGTTCAAGCACCCGCCTGAAACTGGCCGATGACGAGTTGTCGGTCAACGCCTACCCGACCGACTGCGGCGGCATCATCTATGTCGGCGCACCCCGTTACCGGATGCCGACGGAAGCCGATCTGGCCACAATCTTCGAAGTCGCGGAGCAAGCCGGCATCGTCTGGCTGAAGTTTGATAGCGAGGCGGCCGTGATCGCCGGCCTTCCGGTCTTCGATATATTGGGGCCCGAAGCATGAGTCGGCATCTCATCCGGCTCATGCACCAGGGCCAGCCGGTCTTGGTAGTGGCCGGTTACGACCGGCCCCTACACGAACTTTTCCTGCAGGTGTTTCTCTGCCAGGAGAGCGGGCCGGCCGGCGATGATGACATCGTCTACGACAGCCTTCATGAACCGGCCCTGGACTGGACCGTCATTGGTACGCTGACCGATAAACTCACTGCGCTCGGCATCTGCGTGCCCGAGAAGTTGATCGAGGCGGTGTATCTGGACCAGCGCTTCACTACAGGCAACGTCGTGGTTTGGCACCATGCCGACCAAGCACTTGAAGTACTGCCCACCAACCGAGCATAACTTATCTACGGCAGGGCGTTGCGCCACGCGGCCAACGCTCCTTGCCCTTTCTCTAGGGCTTCCGGAGGTATCAGCGCTATACAAAGATCTCTGGGAATAAAAGAACAACCAGTTGCATATCTGAGGTATCCGGCGTGTAGGCGGGATCGTTGATCTGCATCTGCGCCTTGTAATGCTTCACCTTGAGCGCCCACTTCCCCGATTTATCCTCGGCTCGCAACTGGTCGGCGCGGTCGTAGGCAGCCAGTGCCCGGCGGAAATAATGCAGGTAGCGCCTGTGCGCCGGTTCGACACGGTGTGCGACCTCGATAAAGGTCTTGAAGCGCCAACCGATCACGCGCCCATGTTTTGCGGAGTACAGCGCATTCAACAATGTGCGGGGTACATGGTTGGGGTATTGAGGAAGTTCAACCCTTTCAGCCGCCAATGCCCGCCGTAGCTCAGCCCAGCCACGATAGTCCGGCGTGTCGCTCGTTTCGTAGTCGAGCCACCAAGTCTCGAACTTCTCCCGTACCTCGGCAAGACGTTGTCGTTCTCGTTCACGGGCCTGCTCTTGCAGAGCGTCCCGTGCTCCGTCGAAATCGAAGTAGTAGGCACGCTGGCTCTCCCGCTTCAAGGTCAAGTCGTCAAACCCAACCACCCGGCGTTGCAGGTCTGCATTTCCCATCAATGTCGGCTCGGCCCAGATGCAATCCAGCATGAACCGTCCCTGCTGCACGGAAGCATCGCGAGTTGCCTGCGTCACTACAAAGGCATTACGGTTGTTATTAAAAAACACGTCGTCCTGAGTCAACCGCCGCGCCCCGCCGTCGAAGTGGGCAAAGATCCAGATCAACAAACCACCTTCCTGCAAGTAGAACTCGCGGCGCTCGGCAATCACATTCACATACGTGGTGGACAACTGAATCTCGAAAACCACTGGAATGCCCCGATAGATTGCACGCACATCAGGCTTTCGCCACTCTGCCGTCAGTGTGCCAGACCATCGTTTTTCGGTGGCCACGTCCGTGAACCGGGGGTCAGCCGCCAAACACTGTGCGACCCACTCTTTCATCTGCAGGTGCCGGGCGCTTTCCTTGACGCCGTTGTAACGCCTTGCATCAATCTCCTCCTGCGATAGCTCACCCCGCGTGCGCGCCAAGCAACGCCCATCTTCCAGCGTATGCCGGAAGAAGAAACGCCGCTCTTCGGCGCGCGACACTAGGTAGACAGGCACCCCACACAATGAGCAGGCATAGTGGGGCGAGCCTCGCTTGATGTCGGTGCGGAGCGCCATCCGCAATTGGATCGCCTTTTCGTAATCGGTGCCGATGACTTCGCCATGATCGAGATGATCCCCCGAGGCGATCTCCATTACCTCGGCAACCTCGGGATTCTCGACAGCAAAAGCACCACGTTCGTCCAGTACGGTAGGTCCCACGACTAGCCCTCTCAACAATAGGCCTTGGCTGCAGATCGGCGCACCTGTACCTCGGCAGGAACCAGCATGTCATGGTTTCTTCGCGGTCGCAGGCGACGGGGACGCAACCTGTCCAGGGTCTCGCTATCGGCAACCAGCAGGTCGTAGAAGTCCTCAGCGCGCACGTTCGCCGTATCGTCAGCCCGAACGCGGAGCAACGGAATCGCAGCCAATGCGAACAATTCGTCCTTCAATTGGTCGCGTTCGCGGACATCATCGTCATCATGCAGAGCTGAGTCCAGCTCGAAACAAGCCACGGGATCTTCGTCCTCGGTGCATAACAGAACATCGACTTGTGCCGCCCACGAATAGCGCCGGTGTCGATCTGAAAGACGAAGGACGAAGCCATCGACATCCATGAAATTACGTAGCGGCACGTTGGGGTAGGCGCGCAGGCTGGGGAAGAATTGCCGCACCGCCTGTAAAAATTCGCGTTCCTGGGAGCTGGCGCAAACGCTCTTACGGAAGGTCATAAGATCGCTCAAATGCACTGGCCCGAGAGTAAATGCGCTGGCCATCACGATGCGGCGCATGGGCACCACATCACCCTGGCTGGTCGCGGCAGCTGCTGCTGGCCTTGCAGAACGTCGGCCCTGTACTGATCCCTCCGGCGCCTCGCGATAGGTCAACAACTTCGTGGGGAGCGGGGCATCCGGTCCCTCGACCTCGCGCCATGCGGCATCAAGCAGTGCATTGATGCCTTCAAGCAGGTCGTTGTCGACTACCAGCAGCCTACCGCAACGAACAAGACGCCAAAGGCGGACCGTGTCGCCTGCAACCAAAGCCCCCCTTGTGAGTTTCTCGTGGAGCACCGTCGGAAAGATCTGCTGCGTAATCTTGGTCAGCTGGCTGCTAAGGACGTCGGCACCCGGCACCATCGTTTCGTAGGCAGCGAGGAAGCCGCCGATGTCGCGCTCTTCCAGGAATATCCGCAGGTTCTCGATGGTGGCATTCATTGCGCACCACCTTCCGCGAAGTCGACGTCCAGAAATAGGCTATGTCCGAAGGCGTAAGACCACATGTTGGGCAGTTTCTCGACCACGCCTTCGGTTGGAAACAAATGCGGCATGACTCCCGCGTACATTACGAGCCCTTCAGATTCGAGCTTTAGTCGGAGTTCTTCGCCATCGCCGGCATAGACCAGATACGGCAGCGGATCGTTCGGATCGGTCAGCTGCCCTGCAGCCGTCAGCGCCTGCATACGGATCGACGTACCGAACTCGTCAATCGCTTCGCGGACGGTCTGCTTAACTTCATCGGACACGCCACGCACGATCCGGTACCGCACGATGTCAATGCGGGGCAACAAGGTCCGCAGCAGGGAATCGTCATCGGCTCGGGCCAGCTCTGCACGGCTCGGCAGTGCGAAGAAGAGATTCGGGTCCTTCGGCTTGAGCCGTTCGATGATGGTCATCGCGAAACCAACGGGCAGCTCGGGGACCATTGCCTGCTGCATCTCGACCTCCTGGCAAAAGCCCTCCCAGGTCAGACCCGCGTCGTTCAATGCCAATAGCAGTTTGTGCAAATCAACACGGTAGATATCCGACGGGCCACTCAAGTACTGTAAGCGCTTGGTCACCTCATGATGCTTGAAGTTTTGCGAAAGTACCCGCTGTACAAGCTTGTAGCGACGCAGCAGCTTCTCCGAATCGGTCTCGCTCAGCATCGTGATCACCAGCCCGGGGACAAAGTCCTTGGGATGGATTGTCGATAACTGCCATACATAGCGGCCCCCACCGATCCGCCAGGCCCCGTCATCCAAAGTAATTCCCTCGGACTTGTGGTCCTTCATCGCCAGATGGAGCTGTGCCCAGCATGTCAGCTCGTCGCCACGGGCAATCTCGTAGCCTGACCCCGGCATGAGCTCATCGTCCTCGCGCAGCAAGACCAATTCCGAATTGCCGGCATCCGTTGGTCGCACCGGCTGCGGTATCGACGGCAAACGGTCCAATACTTCCCGACTGTAGCGATTGCATAACTGCAGCACGGCAACACCGTCCAGAACTGCCTGTCCGGACTCTTCCAAGTGACGGCGCAGAGTTTCGAATGCCGCTGGGGCTTCCTGCAACCAATGTTCGGCATCCCCGACGGGATTGACCATAAGCAGCGGCAGCTCGTCCATGCTTCCTGCCGGCCCACCCTCCTTGGGTGTAGGAATGCTGACCATGACATAGCCGGGGCCGAAACGCACCTCAAAGACCTTGCCACCTTGTCCCCGAAGCCATGCATCGCACCATGCACACAGACGTGGTGCAAGTTGGCGCCAGTCTTCGAACAACTCTTCCGCGGCATCGGCCATCGGCGTCAGCTTGAGGGTCGTCTTCGGCTGCGCGCGATTTGCCGCGTGCCAATCGGCGTGCCCAAGCAGGCGCGCCGCCGCATCGAGCGAATTGACGTGCTTGAGGGCGATGCCGTGCTCTAGCAGGGATTTACGCAGGCGTTTCGCGAGATGCTTGGGATCCTCGTCAGCGGTTGGCATCAGGTGCCGAACCACATCGAGTGCTGCTTCCGAAGTAAAGCGAGGTGTTTTCAGGTGGACGAAAGTCCAGAGTGAGACGGCCTGAAACTGTTCAGAGGGGGGATTGGCATCCACAGATGCCACAACGGTCGCTGTCATTGATGAGCTCCATATCGGAAAGCACTTCAGGACGGCACGCGTTGTCCGGCTTTCCAGGAGTTCACCTAGCCGGGAGGTTACTTGCGGGTATTCAACTGGCTTTGCCGTGCCGGAAAGACTCCGGTGCGTGCACTGACGGGCGCCAACTTGCCCACGATTCGGCTTGAACCGTGAGTACATGATAGGACAATGAAACAAATTCCGTCAACGCCCGAGCCGTGAGTCGGCAATCCAGCTCTCACAACGGGGCCAAACGATAGAGACGGTGGCCGGACATGCCCGGCCACCGCTATGCCAGTAGCGTTTTAAGCCGTTCCAAGCCCGCTTTGATGTCATCGCCAAGGCGTAAGGCCTCCGGGCCGCCTTCTGTTCCTTGCTGGGCCGCCCAGCTGCAAAACTCCGACATTAAAGATGCCTTCTCGGCGGTGATTTTCGAGTGGCGGAGGCCATCCTCAATAAGAGGGATTAAGCCGGCCGCCGCGCGCAGCCTGTTCAACGCAGGCGTGGATTCGGGGATTTTCGACATGCAGACATTTTAGCGGCGGGGCGCCAGAGAAGCCATGGCAATCCTACAAGCGGCCCTGAAGATCCATATCAATCACCGCATCCGCCATGGCGGTCAGTTCCGGCGTCTGGGACACGAAGAACTCCCGCTGATACCCCCCCAGCCGCAGCACCTCGCGCTTCATCGCCATGAACATGCGCTTGCGCTCGGGGTCCAACGGTCCATCGGCCTCGTCCGAGAACAGTGCACCGTAGCGTCGCCCCGTGTGCTGGGCGAGGTACAGCGCAACCGCCCGGATCAGGCACTCGTTGATCCACACCCGTTCGCCGCCGCTCATCAGACCGACGCTCTTGCTCTCGCCCGACTCGCCATCGTGCACCAGGATGTCGAAGCCTTCCTTCTGCTCGCCCTTGCCGGTCTCCACCAGGGTTTGGATGGACACCGTAAAGCGCGGACCGTAGCAGGCCAGCAAGAGGTCGTTGGCCAGTCCCGATAAGGCCGGACCGGCATCATCGATGGCCAGCGCGATCAGGCCGTCGTTGCCCATGCACTTGGCGAACAGATTCCAGTTGCCCAACTCGGTTTCGACCTTGGCGATGCGGTTGGCCACGTGCGCTTGACGACCGGCCAGGGCCGTTGCCTGCTGCACCACGGCACCCAGGGTTTCGGCGTCCCGCACCGCAGCCAGGTGGGCCTGCTCGGCGGCAGCGACCGACTGCGCCGCCTGTTCCATCGCGGTCTGAGCATCGATCAGGCGCTGCTCGTCGCAAGGTTCCGGCAAGGCCGCCAGCGCCTGATTGAGCCGATCCAGGGTGGCTCGGTAGTGCTTGGCCTGCTGGTCGTGCTGGGCGGCGATGGCCTGCCGTGCCGCATTGATCTGTTGACGCTCGGCCGCCTCCTCGGGCGTCTCCACCGGCGGCTGACCGGCAACGGCGTCTGGTCCCAGCGCGGCCTGCAGTTCCGTCAATTCCTGCTCGATCCCGGCCAGTGTGGTCCGCGCCCGCGCCATTTCACCGGCCTTGGCCGCTAGCCGCGCAAACCGCGACGCCCGTTCCCGGGCAAACTCGGCCCGATGCTCGGCCCAGGCCAAGGCCTGCGGCGCACCGGCGAGTTCCGCCTGCCGGCCGCGCAAAGCGTCCAGTTCCTGCTGTGCCGCCGCCTTCTCGCGCCCCAGCCGCTGGATCGTCCCCTGCGCGCTGGGAATCAGGGCCTTGGCGTCCCGCGCGTCGCCCAGGAGTTGGCATTGCCCCTGCAGATCAGTGCCGGCACACGGCACCTCCCCGGTCAGGCCGAAGCGTCGCGCCAATTCCTCGGCCTTGAGCGCCGCCTGGCCGGCCTCGCGCTCGACCCCGGAGAGTTTCTGCTGGACCATCCGCTCCGAGGCTTGGCACTGCGTCAGACGTTGGACTTGTTGGCGCCAAGATCCGATCTGCGCCGAGCGCAGCGACAAGACCCGCTCGGCCAAGGGCAGATGGAGCTCAGCACGCTGCACGGCCTGGGCACCAGCCAGCACCGTGAGGCATTCCCGGCGCTGGTTCTGCAAACCCTGCCCGCGGTTGCGCTCCTGGGTGACGCGCTGGGCGATGCGTTGCGCCAGCCGTTCCAGCCGCTGCGACTCGCCCTGGTCCTGGGCCTTCAAGGCGTCGATGGCCTGCGTTCCGGCCTGGATCACGGCGTGGCATTCGCCCTGAAGTTGCCGCCGGCGCGCTTCCACGCCTTGCGCCTGCGTGCGCTCGGCGATTAACTGGGCATGCCGGGCTCGCGCCGACTCCTGCACGGCTTGGGCCACCTGTCGGGTCGACAGGCTCTGCGCGACGCGAGCCTGGGCACCGTCGAGCCGCCGCCGGTGACGGCGATCAAGCTGGGCGACGGTAAGACCGACTGGCAGAAGTTGCACAGCGTCGAGCTGAGCGACAGTCAGGCCAACGCCAGCCTGCTGGTGACGACGCCGATCGGGCTGGTGGCGCGAGATGTCGCCGCCCGCCACGCCGGGCAGCCCGGCGGGGTGTCCGTGTCGGACATCATCACCAACGTCGCTGGCGTGGACCTGACGCACCTTCAGCAGTACCGCGCCTACACCGTGGTCGCCGATGGTGCGCCGACGGTCAAGACGCTCCTGCTGCGCGTCGTGGATCTGCGGGTGCGGCGCAAGCTGGGCGAGCTGGGCCTGACGCCGAGCATCGCCGACAAGGAGATCTACGAGCTGGACATCGCCGATCGGTCGGTGCTGTCGCCGGGCATGGATGCGCCGCAGGCTGGTGCCGCGGTGAGCGCCAGCACGACGCCGGTCAGCGGCGCCTGGCCCGCGGCTGCGCTGCACCTGATGGCGCTGACGGTCCTGCGCAAGGTGGCGGACGCCGCGCTCAAGGGCGACGGCGGCAACTCGTGGGGCGCCCAAATGCGTTCTTACGTGATGAATCCGTATCAGATGGTCAAGGACCTGCGCACCGAGCATGAGGTGGGTAACCCCGAGGCTGTTTTCGACGGCGACATCGACGGCTTCATCGACGCCGGAATCCGCTGGCGCAAGCGTTCTCAGAACG
>OFRE01000321.1_pt1 | contig 13257 bp, 10 predicted proteins | sample 1543061 | NCBI WGS metagenome assembly OFRE01 (sample SAMN07774218, study PRJEB24372) | wastewater metagenome | isolation source: Exp Tend NO 50WW | collected 2016-02
ATGCGGACGCAGTACAAACGGATCGCGACGGCACTCCAGGACCACGCCGACGCACTGTGGGTCTTACGAAAGGAGATTCCCTATGAGAGCCTGTATGCTGCTCCTGCTGTGCCTGAGCACGCTGGTTTCCTGCCAGTCGGCAGCGAGTCGTCAAGCGGACATCGAACAAGCCGCGTGGGAACGATCCCTGACGCCTGATCAGCGGATTCGATTGGAGGCCGCACGGCTGCAAGCCTTGGGGTTGGCCCTGTCCGGAGGGCCGATCTTCAAGGCGCCGTCGGCTTCGGCCGCGCCCCAGCCGACCTATGGGCCAAGGATGACGTGCTTCGATAATCAGATCGGCGGGAGTGTCTATACGAATTGCTTCTAGGTATTGTCGCTGCGTCCGGATTCGATCGCCGCAGTGGCCGTGGAAGCTTTGCATCTGAAGACATCGGTCGCAGCCGGCGCCCAATCCGTATTATTATACATGCGAAGGTTCGCGCCTTCCTTGAGCGTCGTGTTCCCGTTCGTGACTTCGAATTCATACTCTTCGCCCACCGTCATACTCTCGAACCCCGTCACGTTCTGCGCGCTCGGATTCGTGAGCAGGTACTTCTTCCCAAAGCGGAGGTCCGGCGTGGCCACACCAGGCTCGATGGAGGGGATCGGACTCGGCGAGGTCGTATTCGCTTCGGTCAACTCCCCAGTGATCCGAAGCTTGCCGATCTTTTCCGTGCCGTAGCCCCCGAATCCATTCGGCGTCCAGATGGTCCGGCCATCGCCGCCCCCGTCAGCCGTGATCGTGCCGAGCTCCAGCACGTCGACGACTTGCGCGCTACCCGATGCCCCCAAGGCCGTATAGGTCCCGCTTGAATCGCGGCCCCATCCCGACAGCGTGAGCATGTCAATCTTTGCCGCGCGCACTTTGGCCCCGCCGCCGCCGGTAAAATGCACCGCTTGAAAACCGAGCTCCGTCCCCTTCAGCCCGATCAAGCGCGCCACATCAATGATGGAGGTCCCCGCGACCGAGATAGTCACCAGGCCCCCGAGGATCGCCGAGCTTCCGGGAATGTTACTGCCCGTCACGTTCTGCGCTTCGACGACGTCGACCCGCTCCGTCCCGAACGTCCCGAAGAGAACCCCATGCCGGCAGTTGTCGAAGTCCAGATCGTGGATCCGCCACCGGCGGAACTGTCCCGTCGACGACACCCCGTCGCCGACCACCTTCACCGCCTGGCATGTGGCAATGGTCGCGTTCTTGACGGTATTTCGAACAAGGCTCAGGCTCCGGTTCGCGAAGCAGTACATTCCATGTTCGCCGGTATTGTTCTGGTCGACGTTATTGTGTCCGATGAACCCGTCTTGGACACGGTTCATGATGATCGCCGAGCCGTTGTGATGGGTGTCCGGCGCGCCGCCGCTGCGCACCAACGAGTGTTCAACCGACGCGAGTTCGATCCCATAGCCGGACCCGCCGTCGCAGTAGATGGGCCCGTTCCAGCCGTCAATCCGGCAATGAGAGACATGGATCCGCCGCCCGCCAGTGATCCCGGTCCCGTCCAGGTTGAGCCGGACGCCATACATGCTTTGATCGCTGGTCAACGCGCTCTGCGTCCGGAGCGTCAGGTCCCGGAGCAGAATGCTTCCCGTCCCGATGATTCCATGCAGCAGGTTACTCGCCGCCGTCATAGTCAGAAAGGTCGCGTCCATCCCGGCGCCCTGGAAAATAATGTGCTTACTGCCACAATTCAGGGTGCCACTAAAGAGATAGTCCCCTGGCCCGAGCTGCATTGTCCCGCCAGCGGCCGGCAGCTCGGCGAGCGAGGCCGTGATCGGATCGGTATTGTCGACGGAACTAGAGGCTTCGCCGTCGTGGTCTTCCGGACGGACCACTGCCGGCACATCTTCGTCAACGACGTCGAGAATCTGGACGCCGTCGGCCTGGAAGAGCGTCACCGCTCCGTCCCTGGTCTTGACGACGAGCTTGTAGACCCCGGAGAAATACCCGTACACAAGGCCGTTCGCATCGCCTTCGATCGGATTCGATGCCGTGATCGCTTTCCCGCGATCCATCCAGGCCGTCTTTTCTTGCGTGGTTCCCGGCAGATAGTGGTAGAGCTTCGGCGAAGGGACGAGCTGCCCTTCGTGGAAGAACGGTCCCAGCAAGAGAAACTGTGCGAGCCCACTCATTGGATCACCATCGAATCTGTACTCCAATTGCCATGGACGGCGGCGTATTGCTCGCGTCCCATTCCGTCGCCTCCAGTCCGATATGGAATCCTGCCGATCCGCCGGCCGTCGTTTGCCGTCCGAATTTCCCACCGAGAATGATCGCGTTCGCGCCGTCTTGTGAGGCCGAGGTAATCACGCTGGCCGTCACCCCGCCGAGGTTATCCAGCGGCACCAGAGACCGCCCGCGGACGTCCGGGAGCTGAAACTTGTTATGGACGGTATGCGTCCCGGTCCCGTTGGTCGTACCGTTGACCGCCGCCCCGCCGCGCGTCAGGGAGAGTTTGAACGTGGTCGTCGTCGCATTGATCACGTAGTAGACGGTCGCCTCCGCGAACCCGCTCGGCAGCGCGCCGCCGGAGTTGGTCAGTTGGACGATGTCCCCTTCAATCAACCCATGTGTGACACTGGTCCAGATCTCTGTTGCGTTGTCGAAGGTCGCCGTCACGAGGGAGGTTCCCGACGTGCCAAGAGTCACCGCCGAGGGAATACATTTCTTCGCCAGCGCCCGATACCGCGACGCAACGAGCGCCGTCCCGACGGGGAACAGGAACCCATCGTCGGCCGTCGTCGCAAACTTGCCTTTGAAGTCCGCCGGCGCCGCAACCGGCCCAGATCGAAACGCGACGAGCCACACGCCGACACTCAACGATCGAAACTCCACGAGCTCATTCGTACAGAGCCGGTAGTCGTCGCCGTTCGGACAGATGAGCGTCGCGCTATGAATAAGCTGGACCCCTGAGCCGGTAAACCGCGCCATGAAGTGGTAGCCCGCCGGCATGGAGGCCAAGGCGGTAATGTCCAGGTCCGACCCGCCGATGTCGACGAAGTCCCCGTCCGCGGGAATCGCGAGTGTGGCCAGCGCCGGGTAGGTGCTGCCGATCCGTCCCTCGTAATGGCCTTCGGCGCCCTGATAGTGCATGGCCAGTCTCCAGACGTTGTTCCCGTCATTGAGAAAGAAGGCCACATCGCCGGTCCTGAATGTCCGCGGCTTCGCGTTCGGAAGAATCAGGTTCGCGGAATGCGTCATGGTTTGATCGACGTCGAACGCCAGCCATTGGAACGGCGGATCGCCGGTGATTTGTGAGATCGGCGCGCTCCCGATGATATGCGTCCAGATGCCCGGCCCGACGGTGATGGTCGACGCCGCCGTGACCGCATCGCCTTCCTCGAAGACCGATTGAATAGTGTCCAGGATGGAGAAGTTATCCCAGGTATAGAGGACGTCACTGGACGGCCCGGTCGACGTCGACTTCGCAATGATCAGCTTGTATAGTCCGTCCCCGAAGAACGATAGCAGCCCGCGCGCATCGCCTTGATAGGGATTCGGGAGCACAATGCTCTTCGATCGGTCCTGCCAGAGGTCTTTCGGGGAACTGAATCCCACCGAGCCCGCTTCGTAGTGATAGACCTTGACACCGCTTTGGAGCACGCCGCCGTCGAAGAACGGCCCGAGGGTCTGGAATTGCGCGTTCGTACTCACGGCTGGTCCTCATGCAATTCGCTGAGATTGTAGAGATGCAGCCGCAGCTGATGCCGGACCAGAGCATTGTCCGGCCCATGCGTCGCAGCGTTCACGAGGGTTTGATAGACTTTCGGATCGAAGAACGATTCCAGCAGGATCGCTTCTTGCTGCTTGCCGGTCATCCGTTCAAAGGTCTTGATCAACCAGCTCGCGACCCGTTCCGTGGCGCCATACATGGCGGGCACACGCCCGGTCAGCGTGGCCCAGCCACGAGAGAGCCACGTACTCGCCAGCGCCGACTGCACTTGCAGGTTAATGGCGGTATCTGAACGATCTCGGCCCCCTTTAGAAATCTTCTGAATGGCTTCCGCGGTGGTCTTGAGCCTGGTGAATCCTTCCGGCCCGAGTACCCGCTCCATGATCTGCCCGTTCCCTTCGATCCACCGCTGGAGCTCTTTATGGAACACCCCGAGGTTCATCTCGCCGGTCAGCCCGGTCAACTTCGGCTGGATCTTCTCCGTCAGCCCTTCCCAAATGGCCTTGTTGAGCCCAGCCACGGCGTCAGGATCGCCTTTCACCATGGCCAGCGCCTTGTCGTATTCCTTTAGCGGTTCCTTGCCTGTGGCGATCAGATAGCCGACGTCCTGGGCATTCTGTTTCAGGAAGAGGCTCGCCTTACTGGCTTGCCAGTCATGGAGGTTCCGTTCGGCCACATCCTGGACGTGCTTCAGGTCCGCTTCGGCGTCGGCAATGTCCCGCGGCGTGAAGTCACTGGGCCGGCGTTCGGCCTCCACGCGCCGCATCAGGAGCTCTTGCCCCTTCTTCCCTTGCTGGTAGGCCGCGACTTGCTCGCGGAGGCTGTCGGCCCGCTCTTGCATGGCCGCGACATCGGTGAAGTGGGTCTGGAGATCGGGGAACGCTTTCAGCTTGTCCTGGTTCTGCCGGAGCCATTCGGCCGAGGCACTGGGATCCACTTCCAGCTTGCCGTCCGGGAGGCGCCGGATCGCCTTGTCCGTCCAATCCTTCAGGGCATAATCCCGAAGCGCAATCTTCGCCATGTCCTGGTTCTCGAACGCGTTCAAGAAGTCGTTGATGCTGGTCTCGTTCTTCCAGAACAGTCCCGGCACCGATTCATCATCCTGCGTATAGTCGCCGTAGCGGTTCACCCGGCGGAGCTTATTCGCGGTACCCTTGTAGAGGGTTTCCACCCCGGCCCGATAATCGGCGGAAATGTTCCGGTACAGCGTGCCATGGTCCGGATAGAATTCGGCAAATTTCGAGGCGCCCGGGAGCAGCCGATCAATATCGTTATCGAGCGCGCCGGTCAGCTCATGCAGGACATACCCTTGCACGCGGTTGTCGCCGGCCCTGGCGTTCCGGGCCATGGTCAAGAGGTCAGACCGCACCTGCCGAAGATCACTGAGGCTCGCCGACGGGGTATTCAAGAGCTCTTCCATCACCGGTTCGTAATACGGCGTTTTGAGGAATTCCTGATCGGCGCGAATACGATCCGCCACTTCCTGCGCAACCTCACCCGACGGCCGCTTGCCGGCCGCGAGATCGCGCAGCGCGGCGTCGATCTGGTCCCGCGACGACGAGGCGCGCGTCGCTTCGTCCATCGGCTTTCCCGTCCGAGGATCCAGGTGGTCCTTCGACTTGACCGTCAGCTTCATCGTGAGGTCCTTGTACCACTGTGGTGTCCCTCGCTTGAGCCCGCCGTCCGGTCGGCCGAGATCGTCGAACGTCAGGAACCCTTTTCCGGAGGCGTCCCGGATCTGCAAGTCCGCCATGGCCTTTTCGGCCCGCATCATCAGTTCATAGTCGTGGCCCAACCGATCCAGGACCGCCGCCACACGAGGATTCATCTTGGCGATCACCTGCATCTGTTCAGGGAATTGCGCTTGAATGTCGCCGAGCTTCTGAATGGTGCTGGTGACCGGCAATTCCGCGTGGCCCAATTGCTCGAGCTCGCGATAGTCGGAGGCCGAGCGTTCACGGAATTTCCCGACTTCTTCGAGGTAGGCTCCGCGGATCACTTCCCCGCGCTGCTTGTTCGAAAGCATCGGATTGAGCGCCCGCAGCCTGGCGTCGACCGTCGCGTCAGCCTTCTGCATCCGGCGTTCAAGGTCTTCGAGCAGCGCCGCGGCGCGCTTGGAAATGTCCCCGCGGATCGCATCGATCCTGGCCTGCGTCCTGGCCACATCTGCCTGCCCAGCCTCCAGCAGGGCCCGCCGTTGCGTCTCCAGAGACTCGACCAGGTTCGTGGTATTGCCGGCCGGTTCGGTCTTATTGAAGTACTGATAGACGGCGTCGATGTTCTGCGTGCGTCGATCGCGTGACTTGGCGCGCGCCGCCGGGCTGGACTTCTCGAACGCGAGCTGCGTATCGGACACACTGCCTTGCGGGATCGCTTCCCCGGCCGAGAGCCGGAGACCTTCGTCCTTGCCGGCCCCGGGCGAGATTTCTTGCCGCAGCTCCGCAGCCCGCGTAACACCCGCCTGCACATCTTCCGGCTTCGCCGCCGGTTCAAGGGTCTTCCCGAGCCGCCGCTTCGTCTCTTCTTCGGTCTCGGCGCCGAGCACCACGCGCATTCCCGTATGGAGCGCCTGCCGGGTCTTGCGGATCATCCCCATCACCGTCGACGGCGCAAAGGAACCGAGCACTTCTCCGGTAAACTCAGCCAACCGTCCGCCTTCCGGAAACACTTTCGAGACGAGATCCGCCCCGGCGCCGGCGCCAGCCGCGAGCGCCGTTTCCAGCGCCGCGAGCTTCGCCGGCCCGACGGCCTGTAGTTGCTCCACGATCGCGCTCGGGATATTCCGCACGGCTTCATAGAGCGAACCGGGATTCGCGCCGGCTTCGCCTGCAGCCATGGCGCGCTTGTTCATGTTCACCATGGCGTTTCCAACCGTACTCGCCCCGCGAATCACTTCCGCCCCAGCCAGCAGCGGCACGTTTGCCCCGATCTCAAATCCGGACCGCTGGAGCATGGATTCCCACAGCGAGGCCGGCCGGAACTGATCCCCGGCGAGATGCTTATCGATCCATGCCGTCCCCATGAACGGTTCATCGCTCATCGGGAGCCCAAGGCCCGTCAACCCATCATTAAACAGGTCCACCACACTGCCGATCCCATGGTTGAACCCTGTCGCCACCAGCCCGAGCTCCCGCATCCCCGGCGTTATATTCTGTGGAGGGCTCTGCTTCTGTGGCTGGGGCAACACCGGTTCCAGGCCCTTGAGCTGCCGCGCGCGGTTGAAGAGCTCGACTTGCCGTGTATCGGCCTTTCCGTCCCGGACAAATTGCTCCATCCGCTGCATAAGCTGCGCTTGTCGATCGTCCGGGGCTACCGGAGTCGGCGGCTCTTTCGGCACATAGGTCACGGGAAGCGTGCTGGTGCTGGTGCTGGTTCCGTCAGCGGGTTGGGCCCGATAGTTCTTGGGGTCCTCCGGCGGAACCTTCTTGTTCGGGTCCGGCCGGTTCGAGAGATAGACATCCCGCCCACCTGCTTCGACTGTGCCGTCACTCACTTGATCAGCCATTACTTCAGGCTCTCCAAGAGTTCGCGCATCACTTCTGCCTCTGACATTTCCCCTACGGCTTTCCTGGCCGGCTCTCTCCCAGCATCCTGCGTGTCGCCGAGATAACTCTTCAGCCCCCCGTCATCCATCGCCCCACGCACATGTCCACGCGCCCGCCGAAGATTCCGCTGGGCATTGTCCTTGACCGTGCGCAGCTTATTCATCACCTGCTCCGGGCCTGTGGCCCATCCGCTGAGATTGCCGACCACGTCCCGCGCATGCTGCACGACTTTGATGTCGAGGGCGCCGGACGGGTCCATGGACTTCGCCTGCATATAGACCAAGAGCTCTTGAAACGACTCGGCATCGTCACGCGTCTTCGTATTGAGAAACTTCGCCGCGGCGGGATCCATGCCGACCAGTGCCCGCAATTGTTGCCCGGCGCCGGCAAACGACGACGCGAGCGAGGCCCCCTTGCCCACAATCGAGGGGTTCTTCTGGATCCGCTCCATAATCTCGTCGGCGTAGTCGATCGTGCTTTGCGCCGCGTCGATCGCCTTGAGGTTCTGCCCCAGGACGTCGTTCGGCATCTTGATTTCGATCTGAGAGCGCCCCTTCTTGTTCGGGTTCAGGACCTTGGTCGCATCGAATGGCACGTTCGGGTACTGCTTCCGCACCGCCTTGATCGCCTGTCCGAGCGCCTGATTATCGTCCATGCCGTCGTTGAGATGGTTGATGAACGACTCTTGCAGCGCCGATTCGGCCAGTCCCGTCTGCTGTTTATTGTCCAGTTTCTCGCGCATGATCTGCGTTCGCTGATCGGCGATGTCGGACAGCTGCTTGCCCGCCCGGCCATTCAGCACCTGAACGTTCTGCTCCGCGGCCTTCAGATTCTTCCAGTTCTGCTTGTTGTACGGATCGGCGAGGAACGCGGCTTGTGCCTGTCGTGCGGCATACACCGATTCGTAGCCCGCGACTTCGTCAATCAGCTCCTTCGGTGCCTCCCCGTCGGCCGCTTGCCGCTGCCGAATCGTATCCCACTTCGCGTCAATCTCATCCTTCAGCGAATCGGTGATCGCCGGGAGTGTGGACAGTTCTCCTTGCACTTTCTTGTCCCAGGCCTCTTTGAAATCTGGGTGCATATCGAGGTAAATCTGCTTCGCCTTCTCCTGCTCGAACGACTGGAGCTTCCGAAGATGTTCGGCGAAGCGCGCATCCGTGACGAGCGATGAGGTCGCGCCAAGAGCGGAGACATGCTGCGTATAGAAATTAGACTGGAGCGAGGCCTTTGCGTTCTTCTGATTCAACGCCTGGAGCTGCGTTCTGTGCAGATCCATCTTGATCTTCAGCTCCTCCATGTGGGTGCTGAGATCCCCGGCCTTTTTCATGTCATCGAAGACCTTGGAGAAATATTGCGGATTCGAGGCAAACGCGTTCGTGGCCGCTTCCATCCGCTGTTCAGGTGTCCCATCGCGAATGGTTTTAATGAGCCGGTCCATTGACTCATAGCCCCCCATGAGCTCTTCCTGGTCCGGCATGGGGATTTTGACGCCGAGTCCCTGCTCAAGCATCGTGGCCTTTGCCCGCAACAGCTCTGCCTGTTTGACACGATTGGTGGCCACAGTCGGATGGGCCATGATCTTGTCGAGCTCGTCGCTGCCTTTGATCGCGGCCGTTTGCTGGAGCCGCTTCGCGTCAAGCCGTTGCGCTTCCCGCTGGAGATCGGCCTGATCCTCGTAATGCTGTTCCTGAAAGGCATTGCGTTGCGCCTGGAGCCGGTTCGATTCTTCGGCAATGGCCAGCCGACTGACGCCCATCGCCAGGTTCGCGACCTTCCCGAAATCCATCATCGAGTCTGCCATCGATCGCCCTCTTAGTACGGATTACTGGCCCAATTCACAGGGCCAGACATACCGGCCATGTTGAAGTTATCTTGGTACCATTGCTCAGAAGAGGCCGTCTGGATACTCCGCCCGAGGGCCTCCTGAACGTCTCCAGGGTCCTGCTCACTATCCTTCTTGCCGCCCAGCTTCGCGAGAATCGGCTCCAGCATCTTGTAGTTCATGTACTGCATGCCGCCACCGGCGACCGCGTTGAGCGCTCCGCCGATCCCCTGCGCCATGGCATTATCTCCCTGTGCGAGGGCGCCGCCACGCGCCATCCCGCCCTTCATTTCAATTTCCGCGATCTGCCCGCCCGCCGCAGAATCCAGCCCGGCGATCTGTGACCCGGCCACGCGCCCCTGCTCCGAGAGCTGAAAGAGCCGATCGTACTGTCGCTGGCCTTCTTCGCCTACGAGCTGGTTCTCAAACTTCCGCAGGCTTTCGAGGCCCGCGCCTGACCCGTACAACCCTCGCGCCTTGAGCTCGCGATTCAGCATCGTCGAGCCCTCCTGTTCTTGGAACTTAAACAGCGAGCTCGCTTTGAGGACAGCGTTCGGATCGAGCTTGCCGGAGAGCAGATCGGCGAGCGTCCCGCCGGCGGTATCGCCGCGCTCCCGGAACGACCGCAGTTCACCCGCGGCCTTGTCGTTGTACTTCTCGACGGCGCCCTTGGCTTTCTCCTGTGCGATGCGGATCGCTTCGGCCTGCTTTTTCGCAGCCGATTTGCCCATGATCCCGCTGAAGATAGAGCCGCCGGCTTGGAGTGCTGTCGCACCGGTCATTAGGAGTGCTGGCATCGTCGTTCTCCCTTACGCGAGCATGGTCAAGTGGTCGTTCGGAATGCCTTCCACGACGGGCACATCATCACGGACCTGGTGAATGCAATACGCGACCGTGTCGTCTTCGAGGGCTTCGAGGCGGTGCAGGGCCCCGGCCTGAATCACGATGATCTGAGGCGCGGCATACTCGGCGACATCGTCGCCGACCGTCACGCGCAATCGTCCGCGAGGAATTAACGTCTGGTGATCGAAACTGTGTGCGTGGGTCTGGGCGATCATGCCGGCCTTCGGGAAGTGCATCTGCTTGATCCAGATCCCGTCGACTTGGGAGAGGTTCACATCGGCGAATTCACTCACGGCATCACCCTCGCATGGTAGGTCGATTCAGGGAGGTCAATCGGCGACCCGGTGCGATTATAAAGGAGTACTAGTACTAAGTCATCAGACGACACATTCCCTTGAAACAAAATTCCATTGTCCAGCGACGACGGCACCCCAACCTGAACGGTCATCCCCGCGTCGGCCTTGGCCCCAGGAACCGGAACGGAGACCGTCGCGCTCGCTCCAGGGCCAATGACGCCGACGGTCTGCGTCACGTTCCCCACGAGCTCCAGGAGGTCTTCGACGGAATTGTCGAACGCTTCCCGCGCACGGAAGTTGTCCTTCTCAGAGACGGCCGGCGGTTGTCGGACTTTGCGCGCCATTTATTGCCCCAGGTATTCGACGTCTTCCTGCCCAGCCATCAGAATGCAGTCCGTCGGATCGCTATGCACGAATTCCAATTGCTGCGTTTGATAGATCCCATTGCGCCGCCAGTCGACATGGTTGACGTGATCGCCGGTTTTGCCGAGGCTCTGCCAGCGTTCGTTCGCCCACTTGCCACCATTGTTGACCCGGCGCCGCATGGAGAGCTGTGGATCCGCGCAGTCGTCATTCGCCAGCCCACGCTTCGCCTTCACCCGGATCAAATTCGAGCGCTTCGATCCGGCCGTTCCATGGCTGATATGCCCCGTTCGTACGAGGCTCCGGATCGGGTTGCCGTTATCCGTAAACGTCGACCGGCTGGCCTTATAGATGATCCCGTTGCTGTAATCGCCGACCAGGTGCGCGTTCCAGGCCCGCGCGTAGGCGTACGTCTGCCCACGGAACCGGCCATAGCGCGCCCGCTCCGTATCCCAATACCCCCACTTGTGCCACACCTTCGTTTTGTAGTTGAACGCGAGGGTCTGCCCCGCCGTGGGGAAATTCAGGAGGTAGATCGCGTGCCCGCCGATCATGGTCGTATAGCCGACGGCATCGTTCACGGACACGAAGTCTTGAATGATCTTGTCGAACGGGCTCGAGACCGGCGTCACGGCCCGGCCCTGCATCATGACGAGCTCCCGCTTGTCGGAGAGCCACATCCAGATTCCACCGACATTAGTCAGGCTGTGCGGCGCCTCGATCCCGAACGGTTGCGACGAGCCACTGATCCTCGAGAACGGCGATACCCCGTCGTTCTGGAAGAATTCGACCGTCTCCCGGCCGACGGCAATCAGCTCCCGATAGGCTTCCCCGATCGCCACCACATCATCCGGCTTCGACTCCGCCGTGACAAAGTCCAAGGCGTTCCAGTCCAGGAAATCAGTAAAGCTGCTGAACTGAATCTGCCCCGTGCCGACGACATTCGCGAGCAGGTAGCCGTCGATCTCGGCGACATGGGAGACGTTCGTCGGCGCTTGGGCATCGGCCATTGTGGTGAGGCTCGACAACTCCGTATGCACCATGCGCCCGCCGTTCGCCATCACCAGCCGATTCCCGTCCGTGGCAAACTTCACCAACGACGACGATCGTAGCTCACTTGATCCGGTCAACTCGACCCGCGTCCCGACACTGTCGAGGACTTTCCACACGCGCCCCCCACTGACGACGACGGCGCAGTTCTTCCGGTCCCACCAATAGAGCCCATCGATCGGGAGCCCGGTCCCGGTATTAATCCATTCGACCAGTCCTGGACGTTTCACGAGCTGAATCTTCCCCTCAACAACGACCGGCACAAAGTCGACGATCGTCGAGGCCCACTGATCGACCTGCACGTCTTCGACGTTTTCGAACGGTTGTTCGATGAGCGGGAAATCTTTGAGGTCGCGCGATTCAATGCCCATCAGAAGAAGGACACCTTGTTATGCGTCTGGTTCGTCTTCACCTTGACCGACGGATGAATGTCATCGAAGGCGCCCTTCGCCTTGTCGATCATCAGCTTGCGCTCGGCGAGCGGGATGCTATAGAAATCGCCCAAGTCGAACGCCAACCGATACAGGAGTAGACGAGGCCAGGGCAGCGGGAAATCCGGATTATCCCCAGACGTCAAGAAGTCGATCAGTGGACGCTTATGCAAGAGCCTGATCTGTGGCGGCGCGGTATAGTCGACGCCCGGCGCCCACGGATCCCCGCCATCTCCTCCAGACTCCCAGTACACCTTCGCGTTCGCTCCACTCATCGGCTCATTGTTTAGCTTGGAGGTATGAGTCCGAATACAGCGGTAGGGCCCGTCAATTTGTGACTGCGCAACAACGGTTTCCAGCGTCGGCCACACGTACAATTCCCGGCGGGAGAGGTCGATGTGATCAGTTAGGTAAACCGCCTTCGGCGTGCCGTATTGCGTCTTCTCGCGGATCTCTTCCCACCGTTCCGCCTTGAGCGTCGCCAGCGGGGTATCATTCCCCTGCCCGTCTCGATAGGTTGCGCTCATGAGTTCGGTGATATTCGACGGGAGCCCATTGTCGATCGTATAAAGAAAGACTCCACTCAAGAGCGGCACATGGACCGCCTCGTCGATCGTCCAGCGCCACTTTTGCGAGGCGTCGACTTCCCGGACGATCATGGTCAAGACGGACACGCCGTCGTTCAGTTGCTCGCCGTCCAAGACTTGCCCCGGCTCGAGCACGCCGATCGCCTTGTAGGCCATCTCAATCAGCTTGTCGCGCGTGATCGTGAGGTAGGTACTCGCTGCCGGAATTGCCCCAGGCATGACGCCTCCTTAGTTGCTCACATCCGACGCAGATCGGTTGACTTCCATCCAGGCGTTGCCGTCGTAGTAGAACGTGATCGATCGGTTCTTCGTGTCCGCGGGCTGTGTCCAGGACGCGCCCAGGTGATAGGCCGCGTTCCAGGTCGCCGTCGCGACCGCCCTGTCCAGCGGCGCGACGGGATTCGAGGCGGCCGTCCTCGTTCCCGGCCGCCAAACCGTGAGCATCACGCCGGCGGTCGCCAGCACGATCCCGGCGACGATCACGGGAACGTCCGACGCGATCGTGGCGATGATGCCGCCGGCCATCGTCACCAGGCTCGCCAGGAGTGTCGGGAGTCGACCGAATCGCGCGGTCACGGCTCCCACCTGCGCCGATGACCAGGTGCCG
>OFRE01000327.1_pt1 | contig 13113 bp, 16 predicted proteins | sample 1543061 | NCBI WGS metagenome assembly OFRE01 (sample SAMN07774218, study PRJEB24372) | wastewater metagenome | isolation source: Exp Tend NO 50WW | collected 2016-02
TGTCACGCTCGTCTCTCTCCGGCATTTTTCCAAGGAGGCGTGGTGGCTGCTCGTGCGAATTTGCGGACGGTGAAGCCGGGCGATGCTCCGGTCGAGACCGAGGCTCCGGTCAAGACCAAGGCTAAGTCGGTGACTCAGGCTGCGCAGAAGGGGACGACGCGCGAGCTGCTGGCTGCGATGCGTGATCGGATCGCAGCCGCGGTGGAGGACCCCAATACGCCGGCGCGGGACTTGGCTGCGTTGACGAAGCGGCTGATGGAGACGGTGCGCGAGATCGAGGCAATCGATGCGCGCGAGGTTGAGTCGGGCGGGGGTGCCGATGCCGCCAAGGTCGAAGACGGCGAGTTCGACGCCTCGGCTGTCTGAGTACGCGCGGCATTTCGTCTACCCGACCGGCATCGTTCGCACGGTGTGGCCTCGGGTGGAGGCTAAGGGCCTTGAGCTCGGGCTGGGGTTCGACTGGTGGCAGGCGCAGGCCGGCCAGGTGATCCTCGGTTACGGCGCGGACGGTAAGTATGTGGCGACCGTGGGTGGGGTCGGGTTGAGCATCCCGCGGCAGGTCGGTAAGACGTACTTTGTTCTCGCGATGCTGGTCGTGCTGTGCATCTTGTTCCCAGGCTTGCAGGTCGTGTGGACTGCGCACCACCTCCGCACGTCGACCAAGACGTTCACGACGCTTCGGGGGATGTGCCGTCGCAAGAAGGTTGCGCCGCATGTGCGGGCGATGCGTGCGGCGAACGGTGAGCAGCAGGTGGAGTTCACCAACGGTTCGATGATCATGTTCGGCGCGCGGTCGATGGGTTTCGGTCGTGGGTTCGATGAGATCGACGTTGAGGTGTTCGACGAGGCGCAGATCTTGGATTCCAAGGCGCTCGAGGACATGATCGCGGCGACGATGCAGGCACGGCATCCCCATGGGGCTCTGTTGTTTTTCATGGGAACCCCGCCTCGTCCGACTGACCCGTCGACGGCGTTCTCAACGCGTCGGCGTCGCGCGATCGACGGCAAGTCGCGCAACGCTGTGTGGCTTGAGATCGGCGCGGACCCGTCCTCTGATCCTGACGACCGGGCGCAGTGGCCGCTCATGAATCCGTCGTTCCCGCGGCGCACGCCGGTGGAGTCGATGGAGCGGCTGCGCGAGAACTTGGGCGACGACGATTCGTGGAACCGTGAGGGCCGCGGCGTGTGGGATGACGACTCGAGCGAGGGTATCTTCCCGCGCTGGGGTGATGCGTTCGACGCGAGCGTGGTCCAGCCTGACCGTGTTCCGGCGATCGGCCTCGCCGGGTCGATGGATGGGCTGTATGGCTCGGTCGGGGCCGCGTGCGTGCTCGATGACGGCAGGCTCGCGGTGGCTCCGGTGGAGCGCCGGTCGGGTCAGCGTTGGCTTGTTGGTGAGGCTGCCCGGATACAGCGCGAGCATTCGTGCGCGGTGGTTGTGGATGAGCGTGGCCCGCTGGCGTACCTGCTGCCGGCGCTTGAAGCTGAGGGTGTCGCGGTGACGCTGGTCGGCACTTCCGACTGGTGTGATGCGTGTCAGTCGTTGTGGGAGGCGTGCGAGGGTGGCCGGTTGGTCCATCCTGGCGATGCTGCACTGACCGCGGCGGCGCGCGCTGCGGTGTGGCGCACGGTCGGTGATCGTCGCGCGTTCGGGCGTAAGTCTGGGGACATTTCACTGTTGGAGGCGGTCGCCTTGGCCGCTCACGCTACTGCGCTCGTGGGCGCAGGATTCAACGTCTGGTGAGGGGGGTCGTGTCTCCTGACCAACTCGAAGCGCTTGGGCTCGCCTGTGCGGCGCTCGGGCTCGTGCTCATCGCGCTCACCGCGTTCATCGTCTCTGTCGTCGCCGGCCTTCTCGTGTCCGGGATCCTGCTCACCGCGGTCGGCGTAACAGCCGCCCATCTCGCGAACCGTAGTGCCGTCCAAGGGGGTGACTCGTGACCCTCCTGCGCAGTCTGTATGCCGCGACCCTCGAGTCGCCCACAGTGCCCATCTCCTCACCAAACATCATGGAGTTCCTGGGCGCCGAGGCGTCTTCGGCCAGCGGTAAGAAGGTGACCGAAGAGGGTGTCCTCGGACTGCCTGCGGTCTGGCGTGCGATCAACGTCATTTCCGGGTCGTGCGCCTCTCTGCCGCTGCACGCCTACAAGCCGGGGGCGGACTCTCGAGAGCGGCTCACCAGCGGTCAGGCCGCCACGTTGCTCGAAGAACCCCACCCTGACATGACGCCGTTTGAACTGTGGGAGACGGTATTCGCGCACATCGGGCTCTGGGGGAATGCCTATCTGCAGTTGCTGCGCGACGAGCATGGACGGATCGCCGAGCTGTGGCCTATTCACCCTGGACGCGTGAAGGTTGGGCGTACCTCTGACACGGGAACCAAGGTGTTCCTGGTCGACGGCAAGTTGACCTATCGTGAGTTCACGTCCCGTAACCGGTCCGGGCAGATCCTGCACATCCCCGGCTTCGGCTATGACGGGGTGTGCGGGGTATCGCCGGTGCGTGCTGCGCGCATGGGCCTCGGTTTGGCGCTCGCTGCTGAGGAGTACGGGGCTCGCCTGTTCGGGTCAGGGTCGCTCGCTACCGGGATCCTGCAGTCTGAGCAGCGTCTCACCCAGGACCAGGCTGACGCGATCCAGGCCCGCTGGCGTGCTAAGCGCACCGGCCTGTCCTCTTCGCATGAGGTGATCGTCCTCGATTCCGGGGCTAAGTTCCACCAACTCTCGATCCCGCCCGCCGATGCCCAGTTCCTTGAATCGCGGCGCTTCCAGGTGGCCGAGATAGCACGCATGTTCGGGGTTCCCCCTCACATGCTCATGGACACCGAGAAGTCCACCTCGTGGGGAACCGGGATTGAGCAGCAGTCCATCGGGTTCGTGGTGTTCACGCTGCGCCCGTGGCTTATCCGTGTCGAGCAGCGCGTCTCGCGTCTGCTGCGCCCCGAGGCGGCCTACGCCAAGTACTCGGTCGAGGGCCTGCTGCGCGGCGACTCCACCCAGCGGGCCACGTTCTATCAGGCCATGTGGAATCTTGGGGTGCTCTCGACGAACGAGATCCGCGCCCTCGAGGAGCGGCCGCCGGTGGAGAACGGTGACACCCGCTACCGACCGCTCAACATGGGCGAGCTCGGGACATCAGACTCGACCGCTCAGGAGACCAGCAATGCCTGATAAGACCCTCTATCGCTTCCGTGGTGCGCTGCGCCCTGGCACCGACGTGCATCGAGCATCGGTGCTCACCCCATCCACCGAGGGGATGACCGCCACACTGCGGCTCTACGACCCGATCGACTCCTGGGGTGGGGAGTGGGGTGTCTCCGCGAAGGAAGTCGCCACGGCGCTCCACGCTCTCGGCTCGGACGTGCAGGAGATCCGCGTCCACATCAACTCTCCGGGCGGTGAGGTCTTCGAGGGCATCGCCATCATGAACCTGCTGCGCAGCCACTCCGCCCGTGTCGTCGCCATTGTGGACGGTATCGCCGCGTCGGCGGCCTCGTTCATCGCCTGCTCCGCCGATGAGGTGGTCATGGGCCGCAACAGTCAGCTCATGATCCACGATGCCTGGGGGCTGTGCGTCGGCAACGCACAGGGCATGCACGCGATGGGCGACGTGCTCGACAAGATCAGCGACAACATCGCGGCCGTCTACTCGGAGAAGACCGGCCAGAGCGTGCCGACGTGCCGAGAGTGGATGCTCGCCGAGTCCTGGTACACCGCCGATGAGGCAGTCACTGCTGGGCTCGCGGACCGCATCGACGAGGCTGCGGAAGCCAAGAACCATCACGACCTGTCGGTGTTCCAGTACGCCGGACGGGAGCAAGCGCCCAAGCCTGCAGCGCAGCCAGCGGTTGAAGCCGATCCACCCGCCCCCACCTTCGAGGGCATGAGGCTCCGCGCCGCGCTCAAGGCCAAGCGCTAGTCCCCAAGCCAACCCCCAAGACGCCCGCTGGCCCATGCGCCTGCCGGGTACTTCGGCGCGCCTTGCGCGTCACACCCGCCGCGTCCGCGTGCGGGGAACCCTCCGCGACGCGGAAGAAAGGAAGGCCGATCATGGCCGAGACCCAGAAGCTGCGCGAGCAGCGGGCCAACACCTGGGAGCAGATGAAGGCGCTCCTCTCTGCGGCTGAGACCGCCGGTCGTGACTTCACGGCTGAGGAGAAGCAGACCTACGACCGGATGGAGTCCGAGCTGGACTCCCTCGGTGACCGCATCGAGCGCATCGAGAAGGCCGCCGGCCGGGACGAGGCGTTCAACCGTGTCGACCGCCGGGGCGTCGTCCCGGCTGACGACCTCGGCGGCGTGGTCGAGGACGCGGAATACGACCGCATCTTCGACTCGTTCCTGCGCAACGGCGTCAACGACATGGACCCCGAGGACCGGGCGTTCATGCGCGCCAAGTTCTCCACGATCGAGAACGCGGCCGGCGTCGGCTCCGGTGCCGCCGGTGGCTACACCGTCCCTCCGGGGTTCCGCGACAAGTTCGTCGAGACCCTCAAGTACTACGGGCCGATGCTGCGCGTCGCCGAGGTCATCCAGACCGACAGTGGGGCGAACTTCCAGTGGCCCACCAACGACGACACCGCCAACGTCGGCGCGCTCCTCGCGGAGAACACGCAGGTCACCGAGCAGGACGTGACCTTCGGAACCGCGAGCCTCGACTCCTACATGTACACGAGCAAGCTCGTGCGTGTGTCGCTGCAGTTGCTGCAGGACAACGCCATCGACATGAACACCTGGCTTCCTCGCAAGCTCGGTGAGCGCGTCGGGCGCATCCTCAACCAGCACTTCACCACCGGCACGGGCACCGGCCAGCCGGACGGCATCGTGACCTCGGCCACCGTCGGCGTCACCGGCACGGGCTCGCTCGCGACGACCGGCGGCATCTCGTACGACAACATCGTCGACCTCATCGAGGCGCTGGACCCGGCCTACGGCGGGCAGGACGGCCTGCAGTTCATGTTCCACCAGAGCGTGCGCAAGGCACTCCGCAAGCTCAAGGACAGCCAGGGCCGTCCGCTCTGGGAGCCGAGTCTGCAGGCGGGCGTGGCTGACCAGTTCGCCGGCTACAGCTACGTCATCAACAACGACATGGCGACCCTCGCCACCAACTCCAAGTCGCTCCTGTTCGGCGCGATCGACCAGGCGTACGTCATCCGGCTCGTGACCGGGCTGCAGACGATGCGTCTGACGGAGCGCTACGCCGACTTCCTGCAGGTGGGCTTCCTGGCCTTCCAGCGGGCTGACGGCACCCTGCAGGACGCGAACGCCGTGCGCACCTTCCAGACCACCGCGACGGCATGACGATGGCCACGGAAAAGAAGGCCCCTGCTGTCGAGCCCGAGCAGGGGCAGGACCGCGTGGTCATGCTCAGCCTCAAGGCGGACGGGACGCCGGACCAGACATCCCCGGTCGTCATCGGCGACAAGGAGGAGGCCATCGAGGCAGCCAAGCGCCAGTTCGTCGAGAAGGCGCTCTCGGATGCCGACGAGCCTCATGAGGCCGTCGCCGCGGCTGCCGAGAAGCGGGCCGTGTCCGTCATCGGCACGCTGCACAAAGGCTGACCGATGGTGACCACCCCAGGTGCTGGTGATCTCAGCGCCTGGGGTGGTCACCTCCTCATGGAAGGTGCTGCACAGTGAGCGTGCTCCCAACCGCCGACGCCTATCGCTGGCTCTTCGGCACCGACCCTGACATGGGCGACGATCTCACCGAGGTTGAGGCCATCGTGGCCGCTGCCGAGCGGGCGATCTCTGGGCGCTGCGGCGACCTCGAGCCGACGACTCACACCGAGGTAGTCACCGGGAACGGCGGACCTCTCATCCTCCGGCCTCCAGTCATCTCGATCACCTCGATCACACTCGACGGGGCAGCGCAGACCGTGCCGACTGTGAGCGCTGCCGGCCTCAGCGCCGGCATCGTCCCAGGGTCATGGACGGGTGATTACACCGTGGTCTACGTTTCTGGGCGCACGCTCTGCCCGCCGGACCTACTGATGGGCGTCAAGGAGCTCGTGCGGCACCTGTGGGATACCACGCGCCGGTCGGCCGCCGATCGCCGCGGGCGGGAGGCCGCCGCGCCCCCGGCATCGACATTCGTCTTTCCGCACCGAGTGGAGCAGTGGATTGCACCGTACGTGTGGGTGAGCTTGGCGTGAGCGCGACTGCCGCCCTGAGGGTCATCGACGCGTTGGTTGCCGGATTCGACGAGGCGACGGAACCCCTCGGCGTCCTGGCACCCAGAATCCATGACGGCCCGGTGGTCAACGACGGCGGGTCCAACATCAGCCTGGTCGTCGGGGTGTCCAACCCTGCCGACCGGGACGAGGCCGCATCGGTGGATGCGGTGCAGGAGTGGGCGCATGCCAACACTCTGCGCAGGGACGAGAGCGGGTCCGTCGCGTGCGTGCTATCGATCACCTCTCAGGCGGGGTCGCTGTCCGCGTGCCGTGAGGATGCTGGCGTCATCCTCGATGCCCTGACGGCGTGGCTGCGCATGCACACCGACCTGGGACTCTCGGACGTCTTCTGGGCGGCGGCGATCACCCGCGTAGACGTGTACCAGCAGCAGGACGACGCGGGCGCTTACTGCGATGTCCGGTTCTCAGTCGCCTACAAGGCGCGCCTCACCTAAGGAGTTCACAGCATGGCGAAGATCAAGAACGTCTCGGGCGAGGCCCGACTCTGCCCGACCCTCGGCGGACGGCTTGTGGAGGCCGGTCAAGTCATCGACGTGCCCGCCGATGATGTGTACGGGTTCACGTGCCAGACGGTGTGGGATCCTGCCGATGACGATGCGCAGGCGGTCCATGACGCCGCGTTCCCGACCGTGCCCGCCGCACCCTCAGGCAATGCCCCCCGCGAGGCGTGGGCGGACTGGGTGATTGAGCGTGGCCTTGCCGATGAGGCAGCCCTCGACGGCATGAGCCGGAACGAGATCCGCGACACCTTCAAGGAGCAGTAAATGGCAATCGGCAGCGGTCTGGGCGCTTCCCTCGGGGTCGCGGCGGAATCCACCTACGGCACATTCGTCACCCCGACCCGGTTCTTGGAGTTCACCAAGGAGGGCCTGCGGGAGACCAAGACGACGAGCCAGTCTGGCGGGGTTGCCGCTGGCCGGTTCGCCCAGCTCTCGAACCGGCGTGTGGTCACGACCCGCGCCGCTCAGGGGGCGGTCGACCTTGAGGTGATGACGCGAGGCTTCGGCCTGCTCATCGCCCACATCCTCGGCTCCTCGGCCACGCCGGTGCAGCAGGCAGCGACCGCCGCCTACCTGCAGTCGCACACGCTGGGCGACAACCGCGGCAAGTCCCTGACGTTGCAGGTGGGTCGGCCCGATACCGCCGGCACGGTGCAGGACTACACCTACCTCGGGTGCAAGGTCATGTCGGCTGAGTTTGCGTGCGAGACCGATGGGCAGTTGACGCTCACGGTCGAGGTCGACGGGCGAGAGGCCAGCGAGACTGCCACGTTCGCCACTCCCTCCTACGCCACCAACGGGCTACCGTTCCACTTCGGCCAGATGGCCGTGAAGATCGGCGCGTACGGCGCTGAGGCTGCCGCGTCGGGCGTCAAGAAGTGGTCGATCAAGTTTGAGCGCGGCCAGGACACGGCCCGGTTCTACGCCGGCGGCGCTGGCCGCAAGGACGAGCCGATCATGAACGATTGGGTGAAGGTCACGGGCTCCATCGAGGCTGACTTCGTGTCGAAGGCTGACTTCGCGGACCGCTTCGCCTCAGACGCCGCGGCCTCGCTTGTCGTCGAGTTCGTTGGGGCCACCATCGCCTCGACGTACAAGGACACGATCAGGTTCAAGACGCCGGCCATCTTCATCGACGGTGAGCCCACGGTGGTCGAGGGGCCGGACGTTCTCAAGGCGTCCTGGAACTACACCGCGCAGTTCGACGGCACGAACTCGCTTCTGGCGATCGACTACCTGTCGGCGGACACCACACTGTGATCGGCCTGGATGTGCGCGGCGGCGAGGACTTCGCGCGCCTGGCGCGCAGGGTCAAGGAGGTCGGCGACCGGCAGTTGCGCCGCGAGCTGCTGTCCTCGATCCAACGGGCCACACGGCCTGTACGAGACAAGGTGCGCGAGAAGGCACTCTCGTCGCTGCCATCCCGCGGTGGCCTAGCTGGGGAGATCGCAGCATCCCGGTTCTCGGCGCGTACCTCGATGACAGGCCGCAATGTCGGCGTGCGTGTTGTCGGAGCCAGTGGTCGCGACGTGCGCTCACTGGACGCAGGCCGGTTGCGGCACCCGACGTTCGGGCACAAGCCGTTCGTGTCACAGAACGTCGAGCCGGGGTTCTTCTCGACCACGATCGAGGACCACGCCCCCGAGATCCGCGACGAGATCAGCGACGCCATGAAGACGATCGCCAGCAAGATCGAGAAGGGTTGAGAGACAATGGATTTCGTATACAAGCCTGAGGGTGTCGAGCCGCGCAAGTGGCCGTTCGAGCCGGGCCGTCTACTCTCCCCCGAGGTGACGCTTATCGAGAAGCGCACCGGCATGTCGTACGCGGAGTGGGTGACCGGGATCAAGCGCCAGTCAGTGCTGGCGGTCCACGGGTTCCTGTACGTCATGCTCAAGCGGGCCAACCCGTCCCTGCAGTGGGATCAGGTGGTCTTCTGCATGGACGAGATCGACTTCGAGGTCGGTGACGAGGAGGCGGCGGAGTTGCGCGCCGGTCTCGAAGCCAAGGCCGAGCGCACCCCCGAAGAGGATGAGGCGCTTGCCGCGCTGATCGCCTCAGGGGCTGGCGTGCCCGAGGAGAAGGGCCAGGGAAAAGCCTGACGGTAGCGGCCCTACGCGGGCGCTACCTCGTTCCCCTGGCGATGCGTGGGTGGCTACGCCCCTATGAGTGGGATCTGACCGCAATCGAAGACCTCGAGGCCCTGTGCGCGGCGCATGACGAGACGGTCAAACATGAGAGCAAGGCGAGGTGAGTCGTGGCGTTCTCTGTGGGGTTTGACATCTTCGCGCGCGACCGCGCCTCTCAGGTGTTCGATAGGGTCGGCGGCAAGATCGACCAGGCCGGCGCCAAGAGCAAGCGGTTCAATATTGCGGCGGCAGCCGCGGTGACCGCGGTGACGACCGCGCTCCTCAAGTTCGGCAAGGACTCCGTATCAGCCTTTGTGGACGCCGAGGCCAGTCAGCGCAAGCTCACTGACGCCTATAGTCGGTTCCCCGCACTGGCGGACGTGAGCATCGACAAGATGCGTGACCTCGGCGTCGCGATCCAAGCCAAGACCAAGTTCGACGCTGACGATGTGGCCGCAAGCCAGGCCGTGCTCGCGCAGTACAAACTCACTGGGGCTCAGGTTGCCGAGCTGACTCCCCTCCTGGCGGACTATGCGCAGAAGACGGGCAAGGATATCCCGGACGCGGCCAAGGATCTCGGCCTGGCGATCCAGGGCAAGGGTAAGGCACTCGCGGCGGTCGGCATCAAGTTCAAGGACGCCGGCTCGGCGGAGGCCAACTTCACTCAACTCACCAAGGGCCTTCGTGCCCAGGTGGGTGGATTCGCTGACAGTGAGGGCAAGTCGCTCGAGGGTCGGATGGCGATTCTCGGCAACAAGTTCGGCGACATGCAGGAGAAGGTTGGCGAGGCGCTCGTCCCCGTCTTAGAGCAACTGGTCGACATAGGCTCCTCGGTCATCGGATGGGCGGTAAGGAACTCGACGGCCCTCAAGAGGCTCGGTATCGGAGTAGGCATCCTGACCGTCGCCATCATGGCAGGCAAGGTCGCCATTGCCGCCCACGGGATAGCGATGGCTGTGACAGCCGCGGGCGGGCTCAAGGCGTTCATGCTCGGCACCAAGGCAGCCGCCGCGGCTCAGTGGCTCATGAATGCAGCGCTCAGCGCCAACCCGATCGGCGTTGTGATTATCTTGATCGCCGCGTTAGCGGCTGGCCTCGTCTACGCGTGGAAGAACTCGGAGGGGTTCCGCCGTGCCGTAACCACGGCCTTCGAGGCAATCGCATCAGCGGCCCGGTGGATGTGGAACAACGTCCTGCAGCCGGTCATCCAGTTTATCCTGCGCGGGTTCGCAGCGGTCTCGAGCAAGATCGCCGCGGTGCTCGATGCCCTCGGCGATATTCCGGGCTTCGGGTGGGCCAAGGATGCGGCACGGATGATGCAGACGGCCGCCGACAAGGCCGATGCCCTGGCGAACAAGATCAACAAGATCCCTGACCACAAGAACGTCACAGTGAATGTGCGTGGTCGCGTAACGTCCGGGCGACTCACCGTCAACGGGGAGAAGGTCAACATTGGCATGTTTGCCGCCGGTGGACGCCCCCCGACAGGGCGCCTCTCCATCGTTGGTGAGCGCGGCCCCGAGTTCTTCGTCCCCGACGAGCCGGGGACCGTCGTAGACGCTGAGACGACCAAGGCGATCATGCGCGGCGGGCGCCGCGGTATCGGCACTCCTGCCAACTTCGGCGGTGGCGGCGGCATGAACGTGCAGATCATCATCAACGGCGTCACCGACAAGGTAGGTGCTGCGCGTGAGGTGGCTAAGGCCCTGCGCGAGCTGGAGCGCTCCACGGGCCGGCCCATCGGCCTGATTGGACAGCCTCCGGGGGCTCCCGCGTGATCACTGACGGCCTGCGCGTGCAAGTCGCCTTCGAGGCGAACCCGGATGCCGCCTCGCCCACGTGGACGGACGTGACCCGATACGTGCGCCTGGCCTCGGGAATCTCGATCACTCGCGGACGGCAGGATGCGCGCTCCCAGCCATCGGTAGGCACGTGCGCGATGACCCTCGACAACACCGATGGCCGATTCACCTCTGGACGCGCGAGCAGTCCCTACAGCCCGTGGGTGATCCCTGGCCGCAAGCTGCGGGTGCAGTGGAAGGACCCTAACGACGGGGGGGCCTCGTGGACTGACCGCTTCGTCGGGCATGTCGAGTCGTGGCCGACTACTCAGGGGCCGACGATGGCCGCCTATACCTCGATCAACGTCGTGGATCGCCTGGCCGCCCTCGGGCTGGCTGACGAACTGCGTTCGGTCCCGTCCCAGGAGATCCTGGCTGGCAGCAACTTGGCCGCCTACTATCCGCTGAACGGCGACCTTGGGTCGGTGGCAGAGGCTCCGCAGGAGTCCCTCATGGTCCGCCCAGGCCCTGAGGGGACGCTCGATCTCCAGGGCGGCACTGGCGTACCTACCGATGGCGGGGCATCGCCGCTCTTCACCCCAACCTCGGTCACAACCGGGTCAGTGCTGGATGCCCAACTGTCCTCGGCTATCTCGATTGCCTCGGGGCGTAGCGTGCGCGGCTCGGTGCGCTGGGCGGGTGCGGCTGACGAGCGGATCGCGTTCGCGCTGAGTGACATCTATGGCACGGCCCTCGAGGTGGCAGTCAGCGCTGCCGGCGCAGTCACTGCCCGAGCACGCAATACGTGGACCGGCACCGATGAGTGGACCCTGACCACCCCGACCAACATCATGGCCGATGGCGGCACGCACTCTCTGACGGTCACTGAGACCAACTCTGGCGGTGCAACACAGACCGTCCGCCTCTACGTCGATGGCATCGAGGTGGCGTCGACGAGCACCGCGCCCCTATCGTCATCCTCCTACTCCTTCGTGCATGTCGGCGGCGGCGCCCCCCGGTCACGTGCATACTTCCCCGGCACCCTTAGCCATGTCGCGGTCTGGTCGGCGCCTCTCTCGCCGACACAGGTCGCAGCCCACCATGTGGCGTGCACGACTGGCTGGGCTGGTGAGCGCACAGACGAGCGCATCGCTCGCGTCGCCTCGTGGGCAGGAGTCACGCCGGCGGAGATGGCCCTTGACGTGGGCGCGGTCACTGTGGGGCACCGGGATACCTCGGGGGCTTCTCCGGTCGGGGTCATGCAGGACTTGGCTGTGACTGAGGGTGGGGCGCTGCTCGTGGACCGCTCTGGCCGTGTGCAGTTCGACTGGCGACGGCACCGCACGTTGCAGTCCTCCGTCCTGACCGTCATCGGCAGCGACGACAACGCAGTGGTGTCCAACGCGGACCTGCGCGATGTGGTCAACGACGTGAGCGTGGAGCGCTCCGGGGGCGCGACGGTACGCAAGGTGGATGCGAGCTCGGTGCAGCAGTTTCGGCGGCGCAGGATTTCCGTGACCACTGCCGCGGACACAGACGCGCAAGCCATCGCGACTGCCGAATACCTTCTCTCGCGATTTGCCTACCCTCGCCCCGAGATCCAGTCGGTCAGCGTCGACGTGCACACCCTGCCGAGCGCGCAGCATGCGGCCATACTCGCGGCGGACTTCGGAGACAAGATCACGATCTCGAGCCTGCCGACCGCATCCTTGCCATTCGGGACGTATGTGGCCTACATCGAGGGGTACACGGAGACGCTCGGGCCGGGAACGTGGACAACCATCTACTTCCTGTCGTCCATCACTGCCTCAGGCACTGACACTCGCCCATGGATCCTTGGGGACGCCACGTACAGCGTCCTCGGCTCAACCACTATCCCGGCCTATTAGGAGGCGTACGTGGGGACCATCCCGGCCTATCCCGACTTCGCCAACGGCGAGATCGTGACCGACACAAAACTCGACACCATCAAGGCAGCGGGAGACTTCTGGGCTTCCCCGCCACGGTGCTCGGCCTACCTGTCGGCAGCGCAGACGCTGACCACGGCTGTAGCTGCCGCGATCGGGTTCGGGGCTGAAACCTATGACATCGTGCAGGCCGGCGACTCCCCGATGCACGACAACGCCACCAACAACTCCCGCATCGTGGCGCGCACGACGGGCAAGTACATGATCTCGGGACAAGTCGAGTTCGCCAGCAACAGCACCGGAGTCCGGTCCGTCGTGGTTCGGCTCAACGCCGCTGGGGTCTCCACCGGTGGAACGCTGATCCTGCAGAGCGTGCAGGGGGCGGTGACCGCGAATGCGACGACGGTCGCCTTCGGCCCTATCGAGGTGGCGCTCACAGCGGGCGATTACATCGAGGTGTTCGGCTACCAAACCTCGGGTGGCAACCTGGCACTGAATGCCGGGTCGGCTCAGACGTTCCTCCGAGTCGCACTGTCGGCGTCCTGATGGTGTCCTACGGCTCAGGAACGCTCGGCCCCGAGGGGGCAGCGACAACGTGCGA
>OFRE01000328.1_pt1 | contig 13111 bp, 17 predicted proteins | sample 1543061 | NCBI WGS metagenome assembly OFRE01 (sample SAMN07774218, study PRJEB24372) | wastewater metagenome | isolation source: Exp Tend NO 50WW | collected 2016-02
GCCATGGCTGCCTGCTGCTGCTCATGCGCCGACTTCTGCCAGTCGAACATCTGAGACTGGCGCCCCTCGATGGCCTTTTGGCGCTCAGTCTGGTTTTGCAGTTCTTGCCCTTGCGCAAACCCCTGCACGCCACCCAGCAGACCAGAGCCGAGCGCATTCCACCGGCCACCACGACGAGCGCCAGCCAGGCCAGAGCCGACAGCCGACAGCAAGCCCATGCCGCCCGGAGAGTTCAGGAAATCAAGGAGCCCGTTCGATTCAGCCACGATAACCCCCCAGGAGTCCTTGCACATACTGTGCGTATTGCTGCGACCACTTGTCTTCTGGGACGTACTGCTGAAGCAGTCCCGAGAAGTCGGCCGGCTTGTTCTGAACTGGTGCGGCCTGAGCCTGCGGTGTCGGCGGCGGAGTCAGCAGGCCTTTGGCTTGTTGCGCCGTTGCCATGGTCTGCATCCCGCTTTTGGCAGAGCTAAGCAAACCACCGCCGCTGGAGGCGGCGGTGCCGTTGCCAACTTGAGCGGAGTAAAGGCCCGTGCCGTTCGCGCCGGCTGTGCCACCGGCCATGGTTGTTCCCTGGCCTGCGCTTGCCGACAAGCCCGCTCCAGTGGCCCCCTGGGAGGCCGCCAATCCTGCGCCAGCTTCCGCACCACCAGCAGCCAGCCCATAGCTAGCGCCAGCCCCTGCCGAAGCTCCAGCCCCAGCTTCGGCAGCAGTCATGCCGCCGGCAGCAGCCGCGCCGCCCGCCGCCGAACCACCAGCCGCAGCGCCGCCAGCGGCTGCGCCACTTCCAGCAGCAGCAGATCCGCCCGCAGCGGCCCCGCCACCACTACCCGCCGCACCGCTCGCAGCGCCACCACTGAAGATGGTTGCCAAGATCATCGCAGCCGTCGCGTCAGGGTTGCGCGTGGCCCAATTGTTGCCAAGCTCGCGCGTCGCGTCAGCATGGATCGCATTGTGCGATTGCAGAGTGAATGGCTTCTTGCCCGAGAGAGCATCGCCCCACCACCGAGTTTCGGTGATGGGCATCTTTGCCTCTTTCCACAGGAAATTTCCTAGGCTCATTTTCCACCCCCGCCGCTGCTAGATGTCGTGTTGCCCATGGTCTGGCCCAACACACCCGACATGGCTTGCAACTGCTTGACCGGGTAGTTCTGTTGGTCAACAAACTGGTTGTAGCCAAAGTCCAGGCCCTTTTGCTGCTGGGCTTGCGAGATGCCGCCAGCGTTGAGCAGTTGGGCCGCGTCGTTGTAGGGTGCATTGCCATACGTCGGCGCCAAGCTCATCGCCTGCATCTTGTTGGCCTGGTCGGTGTTGTAGGCGTTGCCGTACATCTGCGTTGCAATGTCCGACATTTGCTGCGCTGCGGCCTTTTGCTGCAAGCCCATCCGCTGATCCATGTTGGCATTGCCGAACGATCCAGACTGCACGCCAGCCGACTCCAATTGAGGCTTGGCCATGTAATTGAAGTTGTCGGCCACTGACTGCTGAGCCTTGTTGACCAGCGAATCCAAGTAAGGATTGGTCTGGTTGCCCGTCAACATGTTGTTGAGCGCGCCTTCGGCGTTGTTCATCGTCGCCGATCCGGTGGCCGCGCGGTTCTGGATCATGTCCAGGCCCTGTTGCTGCGTGCCGTTCAGGTCCGCAAATCGCTGCCCTTGGAATCCCTGCCATGGGGTATTGCTGTACTGGATCGCGAGATCCGTGTACCGATTGGCAAGCGGCTTGAGTTCGTCAGGGATGAACGGGCGCGACGTGGACGAGGAATCGCCACCACCGCCGCCACCACCATAGACGACACGCCCAGCCTCAAGCCGGGTGCAGGACGAGCCAAAGGGCTCACCCATTGCATAGAGTTCACGACGACTGGTCATGCATCCACCTCTAGGATCGCGTAAACGCGTTTGAATCCACACTTCATCCGATACAGCCGCTCGCGAATCTCATCGCCAGCGCATCGGACCTTTGAGCAACCGACAGAAGCGGCAAGCTCTTTCAACTTGCCAAAGAACTCGGGGAAGTCAGCTCCCTCGGCCACCATGTCTGTGACCATGAGAACGCGAAGGTTCGGCAGTTGATCCACACGAACCACGCCCCACCCAGCCGCTTGCCCGTCTCGCTCCATGCGGATCAGGGTCCGATCACCACGGGAAAGAATCATCTTTAGCTGATCGCCAGTGATCTCCCCGCCGGACACTTCGCAAGCCTTGGCAAGCTCGCTGGCGCCCTCCTTCCATGCGCGGTCAATGTGCGTAGAAGGAACCTGCGTCAGCTCAACCATCAGATCAGCGTCACCGCAGGGGCGACCGTGTAAGTAATCCGCACCGTGTCGCCCTTCTTGACAGGCACCACAGCAACCACACCAAGCGAAGTGCTCACGCCTTGACGGACGTAGGCAACAGCAGAGACAACGCCTCCGACGATGGACACGAACCCGTCGCGGCTGGCCTCATAGTCGAAAGGCGATGCGCCAACCGTCACAGCCGACACACTCAGAGGCGTGGACACGCGGTCGATCATTTCGTTCACGGTCAAAGCAATCGAACGAAACAACTCATTGACGCGCAGAACCAGCCCAGCGCCAGAAGGCAAGCGCGGCTCAACAGGTAACTTCTTCATCGCACCCCCGCAGGCTGCAACTTGAGGTCAATGGCCGACAACCTGGCGTCTCCGCTGAAATCAAAGCGGACCCGGTGGAAGCGCCCGGTCTGACGCATGGGGAACTTGGAGCCATCGAACACCGACAGCGAACCCTCAACAGCAGTAGCCCCGCTTGATGTTTTGGTGTAGCCCTGGCAGTAGGCAAGGTCCGGCTGACTCGACCAGCGCACATCGACGCGACCAAGGAACGACGATTGCACCTCGTCGCCATAGTCGCCAGTTGTGAACGACGAATCACCGGGGATGCCGGCCAGCGATTTGATCTTGTGATCGGTCGAGAAGATGGCGGGGTTCGACTTCGACGCAAGCCAGAAAGGCGAGTCATACGAGAAGGTCGGACCCGTGTCGTAGGTGTAGCCAAGGCCCGCAGCCGTGTCGTAGGTCAGGCCCTGAGACGTGTAGTTCAGCACCGCCTCAACCGTCAGATCAGACACACCCCAGCGACCCGAAGGAACGTGGAACACAAGGGTCTTGTCGCACTCCGACGAGTTCACGCCCGGATAGAACATCCAGACCAAAGCATTATCGCGGTCCCACATGAGCTTGGTGCGATAGCGGAACTGCGAAGATGAGTTATCAATCCACCATTGGCGGATCTGATCGCCTACAGCCTGAGCCCGGTGGCCGTCGAACAAGTACACGTTGTCCGATCCGACGAAGACATGGCCTCGGGGGGTGTCGGCCACAGCCTCAACACCCACACACCCAACGTCACCAACAGGCATCGACCATTGCCACACCACGTCCCCGCCCACATAGATACCCACAAAGATGCCGCGCTCCTTGTAGGCGACGATGGTGTCGCCCATCCGAAGCCCGGCAGTGATCGCGCCCTGACCCTCGATCAACCGGCCTTCGTTCGACTGAGTGGAAATAGAAGGCGTCCAGTCGGTCACGTCATACAGCGCCGAGCACTTCCAGCCGTCCGGGGTCGTTCCGTGGTTGAGCAGCATGACGAAGCCCTGGGCCACGGCGATGCACTTCGCAGATGGGGCGCCAGAGACGTCAGAAAAGCCAGCGCCGGTAGAGCGCTGCAACACAACAGACGGGCAGATTGCCAGCGCGTCATTGCCAAACGACACGAAGCGCCACACATCGTCAGAGCCGAGCGTGTAAGAGCCGCCGACGTCCGACCAAGCAGTCCCGCCCAGCTCATACAAATCAGCAGCCGTGCCAGCAAACAAACGAGAGTTGCCCGACAGGTTGCGAGTCACGGCAGCCCCACGACAGGCAGCAGCCAAAGCCGACAGACCAGCATCGGCAGCACTCGGCGCAGACCTCATCCCCTTCGGATCAGGGATCAGGTTCTGACACTCCATGATCGCGCCCGGTGTCGTGGGCTCAACGTCTGGAGAGAAGCCGAGAAGCGGGGTCATGCAACGATCCTCGGGCGAACCGTCAGCGTGCCAGCGAAGCGAGATGCCTTGTCAGCGCCGTTCAACTTCGCCACAGCCGCTTGATACAGGCCCTCATAGCCTTGAGCCGCTGCCGCATCCTTGGCCCACACTGCCGCGTGCTTCAGAGCACCAAACAGGTAAACATCCTGCGCATTGGTCAGCACCCAATTCGTATCAGCATCAGCCGACAGAGCCGGGAAAGCGGCGAAGTACAGCAGCGAATAGGCTTCAGCGTCGCCATGCACAGCGTAGAAGTAACCGCCGATGCGCGTGAAGTAGCGCGCCGTGGTCTGCATCTCCTGCTCGATCTGATATGTCTCGGGCGGGACAAAGGCGTAGACCTTTCCGCCGATCAGCAACTGACGCGAGTCCAGGAAGTCAACGGGAACAGCAAAACGACCAGACACCAGAGAGCCCGTCACGGTCGATTCTTGAGCGATCACGCGCACATCACGGCGCACCTCTGCCTCAGCCAATGCCACGACATCAGTAGCCGGGACATCGCTGCGGTTGAGCCAAGTCGTGACAGCGGTTTTGAGTTGGCCGAAGTTCATTTGAGGTACTTCTCAAATCCGACGAGCGCCGGGTGTTGTTGAGCCCAGGTGCGGAGCCAGGCCTTTTTCTCTTGGGATGTCATCTGGCGCGTCTCGACCAAGTAACGACCGTACTCAGCAGGCGGAAGGCTGAAGACCTTGCGCATCTCGCCCCATCGCTGGCCCTCAGTGGCTGCGCGCTCGGCCTTTGCAGCCTCAAGCCACGGGGTCGCGTCCCACTCACGTTGAACGACCAACTCTTCACCCTGAAAGTGCAAAGTGGTCTTGACGCCGTTGGACACGTCCTCAACGAATGAGACGTTTTCTGAGTAGCCTTCAGCCATTGCGAATCCCAAAAGAAAAAGGCCCCCGAAGGGGCCTTGCGTCTGAGGTGTCAGGTTTACACCTGAGGTGTCAGGTTAGGGCGTAAGATTATCGATTTTGAAGTGGACGTTCTCGGCAGTCAGTTCCAAGGTGCAGTCCACCAGGACTTGTTCCTTGTCGCTGTCGCCGGTCTTGGCCAGCGGCTGCTTGTTGAAGCCGTCCAGGTAGGCAACAGCGCCGTAGTCCGGGTTCAGGCCGTAGACCACATCCGCACCGACCATCAGGTAGTGAGGCACGATCTCCATTTCGCCGAAGTCGCTCATGTAGACATCAGCACCGCCAACGATGCGACCCTGTTCGCCCTTGCCAACTTGGAAGCGGTTCACGGCGATGCCAGCGAAGCCCGAGAAGGTGGACTTGTGAGCCGGGGACATCACGACCATCGAGGGCACTTCGCCTGCGTTGGTGAAGGCCGACTGAGCGGCGGTCTTCAGCAGAGCCTCAGCGAAGGCGCGGTTCGTGCCTGCGGTCAGAGCCGAAGTCGCAGCGCCGGATGTGTGAGCCGGGGTTGCGCCTGCGCCACCGTGCAAGGCGTTGGTGTAGATCAGGCGGCCTAGGCCTGCGGACTTGGCAGCGTTGGAGTCGTCGCCCAGAGCGGCCACGTTCTTCGACAGGATCATCGCCTCGATGTCGCGTTGCAGTTCCTTGTACGCCTTGGCGACTTGGTAAGCCTGCTCGGACTTGCGACCGGCCTTCTTGACGCGGTTGGCGCGGCGAGAGGTGGCAATCGTGTCTTGGAAGATCTGGCAGATGTTCGCGACACGGTTGGTAGCCGAGCGAGCCGATGCGGTCGCGTCGTCACCGTCGATGGCGGCATTGTCCTTGTTGGCCGAGCGCAGGCTGTCACGTTGCCATTCGTGGAAGGTGTTCGTGGCAGTGGCGCGACCGAACGAGGAAACCACGGGGGTCTTCTCGGGGCTGGTGTTGGTGATCGCTTCGATCAGGTCTTCGCGGTCGCCGCGAATGTCGTACTTTGAGACAAGGTTGGTAGGCTGGGCCATGATGATTACCTCTGATTGGTTGCAATGAAGGCAGCCAGGTCGCGCATCGAGGCACCACCCTTGCGGGTGACAGCTTTACGGGCGTCGAGCTTCTGGCGCACCTCTTGGGGCATGGGTTGTTTGGCCTTCGGCAACTGCGGCGCTTCGGCGACCTTCTTGGAGATCGCGGGTGTTTGCGCTTTGAGTTGGCGATAGGCGATGGCGTCACGCAGGACAAGCCACGATTCGGCGTCCAGCACTTGCGACAGGCGCTCATCCGTGATGGAGAACGTCTGCTTTGCGTCAGACCAGAGCTTTTCCAGGCCCTTGCGGTCGATGCCCTCGGCGTTGAGCCGCTGCCATGCTTCTTGCTTGGCGGCTTCCATGCGTTGTGCTTCGGCCTGCTTTGCCTGCTGTTCCAGTGCCTGCGCCTGCTGCTGCACCTGGCCCAAATAGGCGCTCAGTTGCTGCTGTCGGGCGTTTGCCTGAATCCAACCAGCGGGGTCCGTCTCTGCAAGTTGCGCGAGTTGCGCAGGGTCCATGAACCCACCGACAGCCTGAATGACTGCCTGCGCTTGCTGGAGAGCTTGGTTGATGTGCTGCCTGCCTTGGTTGAGTTCGTTCTGCACGATCTCGGCGGCTTGCTTCTCGCGTGATGCGAGTTCTTGGGTCTTGCGGGTGTAGTCGCCTTGCAGTTGCTTGCCGATCTCCGCGACCTTCTCCACCACTTCGGGTGGGGTGTTGGCCGGGAGGTCAAACTTCTGACCCGCAAAAGTGACTTCCTTTGGTGCCTCGGTTGCGCCTTCCTCTTCGGGTTCAGCGTCCTCGGACTCTTCGCCCGCGTCTTCGGGGGCCGCGTCCTGTTCCTCGTCGTCTTCGGGAGGTTCGCTCTCATCGAGTGAGTTAGCGATCAGGGCGGCGGCTGCGTCCATCGGATCGATTGCCTCAGTGGCTTGATCGGTCATGTGTGATGTTCCTTAGATCACGCGGCGGAAGAGTTTTCGCGCGACCGACTCGTCGCGTTCAGCGTCGAGTTTGATCTGCGCCAGCTTCCCGGTTTCCACCATCCCGGTCAGCAATCCTTCAAACTTGTTGGCGAGCTTGTGAAGCTGCAAAAGCAGTCGCTGGCCTTCCACGTCACGCACCGGGGCCTCGGCCCACTTGGTGACGATGTCGTCCTTGAGCATCTGCATCGCGGCATTGAAAGCAGGGCTTTCCAAAACGCGGGCAGCGTCTTCCCCCCGCAGCGCCTCTTTGCGCTGGCTGTCGATCTGGTCACTCATGGGTCAGTCCTCGATAGAGGGGAAGTCGGGCGCTTGCTGGCTTTCGCTCATGTCTTCCATCGCGTCGGCCTTCTTGTCGGCAATCGATTGATCCGAAGCGGTGCGCATCTGAGCGATCAGCAGTTGGGTTTCCTGCTGGATACGGGCCTTATCAAGCTCTACTTGACGGTCCAGGGCCTTTTGCTCGGCATCAAATGCAAAACGGGCCTGAGTGGCCCGTTCTTCGATCTGCTGTTGCGCTTGGAACTTCTGCGCGTCTGCCTGTAGCTCTAGCTGTTTCTGCTTGGCTTGGGCTTCTGCCCTCACCGTCTCAGGGTCCGGCTTCTGCGGCGTCTGAGGCATCCCGTCGCCTGGGTCTTGCCAGAAGTCGCCGACGTTCTGGAAGCCTGCCAACTTCACCTTCTCGGCCTGCAAGTTGTAGATGTGCTTCGGCGTAATCATCAAACCCATGCCACCCGACTGCACTGCGGCCATTTGAGCGGCTTCGATCTGCGCAAGGCTCATGGCCTGCTGTTGCTTGTTTCCGGTGCCCAAGCCGACATTGATGCTCATGTCGTACTGATCGCGCCATTCCTGCGGGTCGTACTGCACAAACTTCTTGCGCAGGCGGAAGGCGATCTTCTCCATGCAGTGCTCGGTCATGGTCTTGAGCACGCCAGCGAACATCGGCTTGTAAAGCGTCTCAGCCAGCACCCGGGCCACCAGCTCGGTGCGCTCCTGCATCCGGCCATCTTGGATCTGTGAGCCCGTGGCCGTCTTGTTGATCGAGTTCGCGTCAAGACCGGAAGACAGGTAGTTGACGCCGCTGCGGTTCATCCGCACCCGGTCAACGTACTCCAACATGGGGAAGGCTTGAGCGCCAACCCATTGCGACTGTTCTTCGATGACGGCATCAACCGAGTTCTGCCGAACAATGCCGCCCACACGGACATCCAACAGGTCGTCAATGTTGGCCTGAGGTGCGCCGGTCGAGTCAACCAAGACCTTCTTGCGCGGGTTCGTCGCCAAATACAGGCTGTCCAGCATCTGGCGCGTGATGACCGTGTGCAGGCGCTGAAGGTCGCTCACCAACTCAGCCAGGCTGTGACCATCCCAGCGGTGCGAGCGCAGGATGGGCGAAGCGGTCGCAATCGGCACATGCGAGCACTCTTCAACCTTGAGGATCTTGTGAGCCAGGCGCGTGACCATCAAACGCTCAGAGATGCCGTCACCGTCTCGGTCGGCCAGGACGTATTCAATCCGCAACCAACCTTCGGTGCGGCTTTCATCTTCGGATGGCGTCTCGGTGTTGCGCCCCGTCCAGTCTTGAGACTCAGCCTCACGCAACGTGCGATCAGCGGAAACCTCGATCCGGTCAGCGTCCGTCAGGTCATCGACTTCAACGTCAAAGCCCATTTCACGCAGCTCGGAGAGCGTGACACGCATCATCCGGCAGACGTAGGGGCAATCCTCCAGGATCGGGCTATTCCAGTTGCGGGCAACCAGCAACTCTTCAGGAGGAAACGCCTCAATGTGGACCTTGCCAGTCTTGCGCGTGGTCTTGATCTTCACGTCATGGACGTTGACGGGCATCCCCGACATCTGATCCACAACCAACTCGGTCGATGCTTCGACGATCTCAGGTTGACCGTCTGCAAGTTGCTGCACCAAAAGAGTAAGGGCCTCGTCAGTGAGGCCCTTGTACTTCGTGGTGTCTGTTTTCTCTGTCTCTTTCCACCGCCACATGATCGCGCAGTTCTTCAACTGGAGCGCGTCAGTGATCGCCGTGTACGAGATCAGAAAGCCGTTGTTCTGCTTGAAGAAGACGTAGTTGACTGCCTGAGTCGCTTGCTCGGCGCTTTCCACATCCTCGGGGCCAGTCGGCTCAAAGGACACAGCCTCATCGCCGCCAACGAAGATTTTGAGCAGCGCAGGGCGCACCCATTCAATGGTGTCGAGAACGTCAGACGTGACGAACGACGAACGGCCCTCTTCCTCGTCACCGTAAGGCAGGCGCAGGTATTCCCGCATTGCCTGCTCACGAGCCTCAGCAAGCTCGCCCCAAACGTAGTCACCCGCCTGAGCCTCTTCGCCTTGAAGCAGGTTCAGCAGGGTTTCGTCGTCCATCTTTGCCATTTACTCGGCCTTCTTGCGCCCGCGCTTGGGCTTGTCTTCAGACTCGGGCAGCATTTCCGGCACGATCTCCGGCAAAGGCTCGGAAGGCGCGGCCAGGTACTCAGCCAAAGCCACCACCTCGGGGTGATTCGGGCGACCCATCGCAACGAAGCGAAGGGCGGTCAGGATTTGCTCGGCAGTCATGCGTAACTCCGCTTCGGGTACTTGATTGGGGCGAGTGAGCCGGATTGCGGCGGCTTGTGAACGACACAACCCAACCCGAACGAGTCAGCTCCGTGTGACGCCCAATCGTGTTCAGGCCCAAGGCCAATGCCCCGCGCCTCGTCTTTCTTTTCGTGATACCAACCCAAAGCATCCAGACCAGCGGAGCACCCTTCGGCGTCAAACCACATGGACGGGAAAAGCCTGCGGGCCTCTTCAATCCGCGCCTTTGCAGCGCCCTTGCCTTGGTTCGGCACGACCGTCACCGCATAGCCGGCTTGTCGAAAAGCCGACTCATACGAAACGTCATGCACCTTGTCTTGCGTCGCCCCGTCATGGGGCAACCAGATTTGAGCCTTGTCAGGCGTGTAGCCCTGCTCACGAAGCCAAGCCAGGTGAGCCGCCAGGGGCTGACCGACCACCTCGTAATACTTGAGCCACCTGATCTCTAGGCCGATGAACTGAGCCGCCCAAAAGGTGAACGCATCAGCCTTTGCGCCCGTGCCGCCGATGTCAGCGAACAGGCGAATGGTCATCAGCGGATCAGGAGGCACCCGACCTATGCGGCCTTGAGCCTTTGCCTCTGCCAGTGACTTGGCGAAGTACGCGCCCTCGTGGACTTGCTCGTACCCGCCTTCCCAGATGTGGTCGTACTTGTCAGGCTGAAGCCTCAGACAATCCAACCGCTCTTGCTCAAGCTCTACCGTAAACCATGGGTTGTCGCGCCAATTGGCCTTGACCACCACAGCACCCGTGGGCAACTCAGCCGCCCGAAACATCGAGTCAACCGGGTCTTTCTTGTGCCGAGGGTTCCAACCGAACCACAACTGAGAACCGGGAGCACGGATCGTGGGCCGCAGAAGGTCAAGGCTTCTCTGCGTCGCCGTTTGCGCCTCTTCCCACCAAGCCCGCTTGAACCCTTCCAGCGACTTCACGGAGTCGGCTGTGTAGTCGTTCATGCCCTTGAAGATCATCAGACCGTCACCGGGCGTCTGGATCACATCCTTGAACACCTTGAAGCCGTCAGCCTCATTCAGACGAAGGGCGGACAACTTCGCCTCAATCAGCGCCTTGGACGACTGAGCCAAATCCTTTTGAACTTCGCGAATGCAGACAGTCCGAAGACCTTCGCCACTCTCACCGGGTTCCGCCAGGCTGTCTTCAATCGCCAACTCGGCGAAGAAGTGAGACTTACCCGAACCCCGCCCACCCCATGCGGCTTTGTAGCGCGCAGGCTCAAGCAGCGGCGCGAAAACTGCCGCCGTCTTCAGGTTCAGCTCTCTCATTCAGGCTTGACGATCGTTCGGGTGATCTTCCCGATTGCCAGCTCGCCTTCGATCTTCTGCTCGGTCTTCTCGCGCCAGTCGTTCGGGAACCTTGCGGCCATCGAACGCGACCACACAGAGGAATTAAACGATCCAGACTGAGGCGGCATCAAGAGGTTTACGCGCCCCATCGACTCCCACCATGCTTGGCTGCACTCTCGCGCATACGTCATGGCTTGCGAAAACTCAGGGTGAGCCGCAGGCCAGTCGCGCTCCAATGTGGTGCGACCAACCCCGATGTGAGCAGCCATCTCGACAACAGACATCCCGGTTTTGCCGAGTTCAATGACTTGCTCGCAGTAGGCGGGATCGTATGTGCTTGGCCTTGCCATGATTGCGAATCCTCTTGGGTTGTTCGCTGCCCTTGTGGGCGGTTACTTTTTACGAGCTAAACGGCAGCCTCTGAACCAATCCGGTTGAAACGTGCGCGCCTTATCAAGAAGCGCCAACACCTCGTCATACGAGGGCGGGCAAGGCTGGGCTCGACTTTCCGGATCAGCTTCAAAGTGAGAATCAATCCGAGCGCGTGCGCATGCCTCTGCAAGGCGGCGCTTTGCCTCTTCTTCGGCCCGCTCGGACCATCCACCACGATGGAAGACCGCGAACGAACCGGCGTAATGCTTGCCACCAACATCAAAGACAGCGTTGAAGACAGCTTTGGTGCCGGTATCAGCCAGCACATCAAGTCGCTCAAGTGACGGCAAAGACATTGCGAATCCCTCAGGTTGTTCGCCGATGAATCCCCCGCCCGCCGCCTGATCCGGAAGGAGCGCCGGAGGCTTACCGGAGCGTCGGGGTGTGCTGCTGATTAAGCTCAGTCAGCGCGCTTGATTCACCCGCTAAGGTGATGGGGTGCGGGCGCAGTCCCAAGGGGTAGTGCTTTGGGTGAGCGATGGACTGGCCCGCGAACAATTGGCCTCCCGGTTTGAGCATCGACCCGCTACGCAGATCCAGCGACCGGAGATCCCTCCAGCCTCTAGGCTTGGGAGGCCCGCGTAACGAAAAAATGCCGGCTAGGCATCCGGCGCGGAATGTCTGCCGCCCTGTGTGTCGTGCCGATGTTCACGAGCCGCTGACAAGGCGGTCACGCTGGCCTAATGGGGCAGACCAGACTTCCGGGGATCTGATCCCCCGGTGACATCCCACCGCGAATGTCGCGGCCACATACGAAAAAGCCCCGCGCATTGCTGCGAAGGGCTTGGGGTGACACGTACTCAGCGTGCCTATACCTGCGCACTGTACGGAAACACAGAATTTCCGTCAAGCGGTTTCGCGGACTTTTTTCGCTTGCCGATCCAACTTCCTCGCAAGCTCCCGCCCAGCCTCGTGCGCCCAATTGCCCCATGTGCGATCTGTGACCCCGTAGGCGGCGATTGCGTCGGCCATGCTTGGGATCGTCCAGACCTTGTAGGCCCGCGTGATGGCGAGCCGGTGCTTCGGGCTCAGTTCGGCGATGGCAAGCGCCACCTCGTCGCGGTCTTCCCGGCTGAGTTGCCACGGCTCCCGGCTTGCTGCCTGCTGGGGGATGCGTTCGGCCAGGTAGGTGCACTTGGATGGGTAGCCGAGTCCGCCACCCTTGGGGAATGAGGCGAAAGCCCAATCCATCAGGAGGCAGTGCAGCCAGTACGGTTCGATGACTAGGCGTTTACTCATTGGTTGCCTTTCAGTGTCTTGAATGCTTCGGCGATGGCGGCGTGTTCGATTGATCTGCCGTAGAAGTGCTCAAGACATGCCAAGGGTGCTGTCCATTGGTGATCTCCTTGCAGCAGCAATTCAGCGCATTGCTGGATCAGGGCATCACGCGCCTGGGACGCCTTAATTTGCCGCTCCATCTCCATCAAGATGCCGATTTCTTCTCCCGGCAATCCATCTGCTCGGGGGTCCCAGCCGAAGAGACGCCATTGATGAGTCAGCGATGTAAACAAGCCCATACGGTCCTTTCAGATAGCCAGAAACTCAACACGCACGCCGAATTGGCCGCGCTTGCACTTCTCTTGGGCGTAGACCCATTGAATCGGGCCGGTGGGGCCGTCATCGACCCCGTTGATCTTTGCGATCTCGTCGCGGATGGCCTTGCACGCGCCTTGCAGGTTGTCGTCGTCGCACAGGGCGGGCGACAGGCGGACGAGGCGGACGATGCAAGGCGTGAAAAACGGCCTGACGATGAGCGCGGTGGCTGCGCGTTCGGCCTTCACGCGGGCGGCTCGCTTGCGCCAGTGCTCCCTGGCATTGAGC
>OFRE01000331.1_pt1 | contig 13063 bp, 17 predicted proteins | sample 1543061 | NCBI WGS metagenome assembly OFRE01 (sample SAMN07774218, study PRJEB24372) | wastewater metagenome | isolation source: Exp Tend NO 50WW | collected 2016-02
ACGTTGCGGGGCGCCTCGAGGTCGGCGTCGAGGTCGTAGCCCCCGTCGGCGCGGGGCGTCCAGGTCATCACGTCCTCGCCCGCGGCGGGGGCGTCGTGGGTTTGGTCGGCGGGGTAGGTCACGGGGCGATCCTCGCTGGCTGGACCTCGAAGCGTTGCGTGTAGACGGCGCCAGGCTCTCCTGGGACGCCGTACTTCCCGAGGGTCAAGTCGGCGCACAGCGAGCGAACGGCCTCGGTCACGGCCCGCAGCTCGCCCTCGCGCGCCCCGATCGTGTGGGGCGACACGACGACGCGCACGACGACCTCGGCGACGTACTCGCCGTCCTCGCGATCTACCGGGGCGCCGCCGACGGTGGTAGTCACCGACGCTGCCTCCATGTCCGCGAGCCCGACGAGCCGGATCTTCGGGTCGAGGTCGAGGTCCACGTCCACGTCGAAGACTTCGACCCACGCCGTGATGGGCTCCCCGGCCTTGATCGGGTTGATGCGGACCTCGCGGACCATCGCGTCGCCGAGGCCCTCCACGCGGATCGGGTACGCGCCCGTGCGGGTGGAGACGATGCGAACGCGGGGGCGGTCGTTGTCGCCGAGGTAGATGGGCCCGCTCATCGCACGGCCTCCCTGAACCACGCGCACAGGCGCCACCACGCGAGGCGGAGGCGGGATGTCGTGGATCGCAGCGGGCCGGGCGTGAAGGTGCGCCACCCGTCGGCGGTCGGCGGGCCTTCGATGGCGTTCCGCATGTAGAAGGACCGCCCGCGCTCGCCCGTGGCGAGATCGAGGCCGATGGTGTACTTCGCCGCGGGCTTCTTCATCGCATCGCCCCCACGCGCGTCAGTCGAGGATCGACCGGCACACCCGATCTCGCTTCGTCCCGCCCGGCGACACCGAGCCCCACGACTCCTCGAGACGGCGCAGCATCGCCGCCTCGTCGTCCCGGCCCGCGAGTTCCATGCGGGTCCGCTTCGACACCGGGGCGGGGCGCGAGTACGCCTTGCGCTCCGACGGGTCCATCGGCTTCCGGCCCGCTCGCGACTTCGACTTGCGCATCGAACTCCTCCCGTGCACGCTTGCCCGCGCGCCACCCTTCCCACCAGCGGGCGGTGACGTTGGGCAAGTCGCGGAACCCCTTGGGCGGCCTCGGCTCGCCCCACTCGACGCGACCCGAGGGGAAGCGCAGGCCGAACCGGCCCTGGTCGTAGCCGTCGGCGTAGGCGCACCCGAGCACGTAGGCCATGCCGCGGGCGACCACGTCGGGGCGGGGCTCGGGGGTGGAGCCGGGGACGCCTCTCATGCCTGGGGATCCGGGGGCGCCGCGGGTCCGGCGGGGGGCGACGCTTCCCGCCACGACTCCTCCACGCCGAACAGGATCTCCCAGGACCCCACGGCGAAGGACACGCCGACCGCGATGCCGTACGCCTTGAGCGACATCTCGCCGAGGGAGACGGGGAGCAGAAGCCCGGTGCACGACTTCCACCACGCCTTGAACGCCTGGTTGCGTCGGAGCGGGGTTCGGACAACGGCTCGCAGCTCGGCCATCGTGACCTCGATTCGGCAGGGGGTTCGGTGCCAGCCGGCGCTCAACGGACCTCGAGCGTCGTCACCTTCCCGTCGGTGAGCGTGACGTGGGCGTTGTGGACCTTCCCGTCGAGGCCCCGCACGCGGAACGACCGCACCTCGGCGCCCCCGGGCGTGCGGTAGGTCTGCCACGGCGTCCCGAGCGGGGCGAGGGCGTCGGCCAGCGAGCCGTCCTTCACCCCGTCCAGGGCGCTCCACGGGGCCGCCTTGCTGTCGTCGATCGGGACCGGCTGGGGCTGGGGGGTCGGCGCCGGGATCGGCGTGGGGCTGGGCCCCGGCCCCGGGATGGGGTCGACGCGCACGGCCTCGCACGACGCGAGCAGGAGCGCGACGAGCCACAGGTAGCGGCGCATCAGATGACCTCCACCGACTGGTAGACGCGAATGTCCATGCATCCGCGGAGGCGCGTGTCCGACATCCACCCGCTCCCACTCTTGCCCCATCGGGTCGACCAACTGTTGTCACACCACGCGCCCCACCGACCGCCCACCTGGTCGGCGTCGACGAGGACCATCGCGTGAGCGTTCGCCCGAAGGCCGTCCCACTCGGGCACGATGCCGTTGCCGCCCGTGTCGAAAAACGTCTGCCCGAGCAGCATCCCGAAGTGGACCATGTACCCATCGGCCAGCGCCGCGTGGATGCCGTCCACGTCGCCGTCGGGGATCGTGAAGGACCGGACGATCTGGTGGTCCCCCGCCTCCGCGAACGCCTGCGGGGCGGGCTTGGCGCGCGCGCGCACGTCGAGCGGGACGCCGGGAAGGTCGGAGGGGTGCGCGAGGTCGGACGCGACGCCCGTGAGGATGGCGCCCTCCGCGGAGTCGCGAATCGTGGCGCCGACCATCGCGCCCTGCTCGCCACGGCGCATCCGCGTCACCCACGCGGAGAACATGGCCGAGGGGAGCGGGGCCTTGCCCGTCTGCCGGAACTCGCACGCCTGCCTCGCCCGCACGCCCGAGTAGTCGGTGCAGTACGGGACGTTGCGCTGGTCGAGCTTCGGCGGGTCCCAGGTGTCGCGGTTGTGGGTGACGACGCGGGGCCCGGCCGCGAGGAACACGGCGGGCCGGTCCAGCTCGTCGAGCGTCGGATCGTCAGGCACCCACCCGGTCACGAACTCGGCGGGCATGGGTCAGCGCCCGCTCATCTGGTAGCCGCCGCTCGCGTTCGCGGGGGGCAGGACGGGGTCGATCAGGCGCGTCCACACGCATCGGATGAACCCGGCGCCGCACGCGATCAGGTCGGCGGGGATCATCGCGGCCGACGCCGCCTGGTCGCTCAGCGCATACCGCGTCGAGGTGACCATGTACCCACCGGCCGGGACCATCGCCTGCGGGGCCGCGCACGCGCCGTTCGCGCAGGGGGACGCCGCGGGGGCCGGAGCGCACGGGGCCGACGCGGGGGCGGCCTGCGGGACGACGCGCACGGGGACGTACTGGACGGCGGCCGGGGCGGGCGCGCACGGCGCGGAGGCGGGCGCCGCGTTCGGGACGTAGGCCGTCGAGGTCGTGAGCGCGGAGCAGCCGCCGAGCGGCGCGCACATGAACAGGAGCGCGAGGGGCAGGACGAGATAGCGCATTTCGGGGTCTCCAGTTGGACCCCTAAGCACTACCACAACCGCACGACATTTGATGCGGTTCCGCAACGCCCCCCGGTGTCGCCACGCCTAGCAGGCGTGGACGATGAACAGCCGAGCGGTGTGGCCCACGGGGCACGGGACCGGGACGGACGTGTCGCTCTGACCCGACGGCATCCCGCCGCTCGCCACCATCGCCCCGTCGAGCACGAGCCGCCACCCCATGATGACCGCGGAGCACGGCCCCTCGTACCCGCCGTCGAGCGACCCGATGGGGATGGTGTTCCCCGAGCTGATCCAGATGACCATGCCCTCCCACCCGAACGCGCCGAGCACGTGCGAGAGGACGACGGGGTCGAGGCGTCCGGTGTGGTCGGTCCAGGCCATCGCTACTTCTCCTTGGCCACGGCGGCGTAGATGGTTTCGAGGCGGTCGAGGATAGCCTGATCCCTCGCGACCCGGGCAGCCTCAGCGGATCGGGCGAAGGACTCGGCCACCCGCAGGCGCGACCACAGGTGCCACAGGCATCCGCTCTGGCCAAGCGCGAGCAGGCTCAGGACGATCAGGGCGCACCACAATCGACGTGATGCGGTCCAGAAGGTAGTCGATGCGTGCGGCAAGATGCTCCTCCCCTTTCGATGCCGCGCGTCCGCTGCCGGCGCTGGCCGTGGTGACGTAGATGAGCCCGATGGCGATGGCGACGCGCGCCCTCACTTCGGCTTCTCCGGCTGCTGGATGCCGAGGCGCTCCTGAATGCGGGACAGCGCATCCCGCACCGGGTCGAGACGTTCCACGACCGTCGTCATCTGCTTCTCGAGCGCGGCCACCCGGAACGTCATCGACGTGATCCACACCGTCGCGGCCACCGCGGCGCCGATCGCCCACTTCACGAGCAGGCCATACCGACGCACCACATCCTCAAGGGCGGCGAGGTCGGGGGTGGAGTCGCTCATCGGGCAGCCTCCGTAGCGGCTTCGTCGAAGCGCCGGCCGCGCCCGATCGAGCCCGAGTAGGGGCGGGACAACACTTCGTCCCGCACCATGGCGCCGAGCAGCGCCCGGCCCTTGCGCGGGCAGGTCCCGCACGACGCCTCGAGCAACGCGACGAGGTAGGAGGTTTCCCGCGGCGCGGCGACGGCGAGCGAGGAGAGCACGACGGCGGTGTCGCTCATCGGATCTCCTCGGCCAGCGTCATGCCGGTGCGCTTCCACGCGGGGTCGTCGGAGGACACCGGTTCGAGGTCCGCGAGCCGCACGAGCCGAAGGCCCTGATACGACGCGGTCACGGCGAGCCCGTTGCCGGGCGCCGCCGAGAACGTGATCGTCCGCCCGTCGGTCGAGACCGACGCGAGCGCCTTCGACACCCCCGCGACCATCCCGTCTACCGTGCCCTGCTGCGGGTAGTAGCGGTACTCCTCGCTCGTGTTCGTCGTGGGCAGCGAGAACGTGACCGTGACGCCGTCGCCCGTCCCGAGCGAGACAGCCGAGCGGCGGTCGGCCGGGTCGGGGTCGAGCAGGAGGAACGGGGACGCCGAGTACCCCACCGTGCGCAGGAAGGTGCTCCACACGAGCCACGCGGCCGGGTCGAGACCGATGGGCCACGTGTAGGTGCGCTGCGCCAAGGTGCGCACCGCGACCATGGGCGACTGGTACGGGCCGCCGTTGCCCATGTCGACGAGCTCGGGCCAGTCGCGGTACGACATGCCGAGGAGCGCCTGGTGGCGCTCGATCGTCGTAGGGTTGAAGACCTCGTAGGCCACGTGCGCCCGCCTACGTCGAGGTGAAGGTGAACGTCCACGAGACGGTGAGGGAGCGCCCCGCCGTCTTGTCGATGGCCGAGCCGAACACCGTGCGGTCGAACATGTTGCCCGCGGCGTTCGCGTCGAACAGGCCCGCCTCGGCGATCAGGCCCGTGCCGACGCCCGCGGCGAACTCGCACGTGATCGTACAGACGCCCGTCCCGCCGGCCGCGTACGTCTCGATCGCCTCGCGCGCCGTCTCGGTCCCGAGCGTCGTGTTCGAGGCTGAGACCGCGGTACCGCCCGTGCCGATCGCGGCGTAGGCCTGGCGCACGAACGCGACCGGGGTGATGCCGTCGAACAGCGAGCGGAGCCAGTTGAGCCCCGCGTTGACCACGGTGTTGTGGCTGACCTCGCGCTGGACGAGGACTCGCTCCCCCGTCACCGGGTCCACGTCGTAGAGGTCGGCGGTGATGACGCCGTCGACGCCGAAGCGCCGACCCGTGGGCTCGGGAGGCGCCGCCACCGGGGCCGCCGGGTACCGGGTCGCGCGGGCGAACGCCTGCCAGTTGTAGTCGTCGTCGGGAAGCATCGGTGGGCCTCGGGGTGAACCGCTCCCACACCCCTACCCCATTTCCGCAGCAATTGGCTCAGACAAGGAGCGTCGAGACGAGGACCGCGACCCCCGCCCCGGCCGCCATCGACTCGGCGATCTCGGGGACCGTAGCGTCGCCGTCCACGCCGACCCCGGCCCAGGAGATGTGCGGTCGGTCGATCTCCCCCGAGCAGGACGAGGAGACGTTCGCCGAAACGCTGTAGGCGTCCTTCACCTTCTCGGTCAGCGCCGACTCCATCGTGACGGTCGCGGCCGTGCCGGGCAGGGTGTGGACGACCGAGACCGCCCCGCCGACGCCCGACTTGAGCGAGACGAGGTATCCGCCGTCGACCACGGCAACGTCCACGTCGAAGCCGGTCAGGATCATGTCGGCGACCGTCGTGTCGAGGGCGTCGGCCGGGACGCGGATGATCGAGACGGACAGGTCGAAGGGCTTTCGAAGGCCGCTCGGGACGGACCCCCCCGGCGCCTTGTAGATCGCCGTGGACGTGTTCGCCCCGTCGGTCGACCCGACGGCCTCGACCGCCGAGGTTGTCGCGCCCGACCACGCCGAGGCGCGCGTCTGGTAGGAGCACTTCAGCCCGAACGTGTTGCCCATGAGCATCTCGGGGGGGCCCGCCGCGTCCTCCTTGACGTGCGCGGTGATCTGGAACGTGCCGCGCGCGTTCGCCGGCATCGACACCATCGCGCCCGCCCCGGAGGTCCCCGCGACGGGCAAGATGCGGCCGGCGCTCGCGAACCCGGCCCCGTCGTCGGCCGCCGCGGCGGTCGTGGGCGAGGCCTGGCGCAGGTCGTCGCAGAGTTCCGAGGGGTGGACCTGCTTGTGGACGCAGTAGAGCGACGTGGCGTACTCGACGCTCGACCCGAGGCCCGTGATCGCCGCGGCCCACGCCCCGTCGTTCGTCCCGCTGCCCCACCCCATCTTGGTCACCCGGATCGCGAGCCCGGTGTAGGGGTCGCAGCGCCAGTAGAGCCCGGCCGACGCCCCGTTGAGCGTCTGCGGCCCCGCGTAGACCACGCCGCCCGGGTCCTCCCGGGTGGCCGAGATGACCCGCATGAACGGGTTGCCGGCGAGCCCGGCCGCCATCTGCTGCCAGATGTCCGCGGGCGCCCCGTCGGGGTAGTCGGTCGACACGTCGCCCGGCTTGAGCAGCTCGTCCACGTCGCCCCGTAGAAGGCTCAGGCTCGACGCCAGCGCGTCCGTCCGGTCGATGACCTGTCGCACCAGGGAGCCCGGCGTCGCCACGGAGAGGGGCACCACGCCCCCCGCGAGGCTCGCCGGGCCGGTGTAGGCCGTCCAGGCACCCGTCGCCCCAGTCGGCCCGAGGGTGGCGTACTCGAGCCCCACGCCCCCACCCGAGCCGCCGCCACCCGCGGGGGACTTCTTGCGGACGACGATCCCGCCGCCGCGGTAGACCTCGGCCGGGGGCGACCCGCGCAGGGCGTCGTCCGTCTCGATCATGCCCCCGTAGCGCCCGCGGTCGCCGTTGGTGCTCGCGGACGGGCCCGCCCCGGGGATCCACGGGGAGGCGAGCGAGCGCAGGACCGGGCCGCCGTCGACCTCCTGCTTCGACGCGGCGCCGTCGAGGCCGGGCACCTCGGGCATGTACCCCGGGAGCGTCTCCTGAACCCCGGTCAGCATGGAGCGGGTCAGTTCGCCCGACAGCGCGAGGTGGTTCGCGGCCTCCCACTTCTGCTCGTCGTCCTGCTTCCCGTCCGTCACGCGCTTCATGTTGTCGTTGACGAACAGCACGTCGCAGCCGTCGACCGGGCCCGCCTGGATCCCCCCGACGCGGTCCGCGGGCTTATTCAGCGCCGCGTTGCGGAAGTCCTCGACGGCCTTGAGCAGTTTCGCGGCGTGCTTGGCCGCGTTGCGCTCGATGATCGACGCCTTGATGTTCTGCGCCGTCGGGGTGAGGAACGCCGACACGGTCCCAGCCTGTAGTTCCGTGGTTTGGCCCTGGATGTCCCAGGTCACGCTCAGAACCGGGAGCCGTGCCGTCGACTCGAACCCCGTCGTGCGCGCGCTGCTCGAGAGGGTGATCCGCTTCGACAGGCCCGCGAATCGCGAGGTGGTCGAGGCGGTCAGCACGTCGGGGATGACGGCGGCCCACGGCGTCGCGAGCCGCACCGACCACATGAACGCCTTGTTCTTCTTCAGGTCGAGCACAGCCTGAGCCGCGATCGTGATGCCCGCCGCCTGGGTCGAGTCGACGAAGTCCGGGTCGTCGACGACGTAGACCTGCCGCACGTCCCAGTCGGTGTAGGCGTCCCCCTCGAAGGTCCCGTCGGCGGTGGGCACGCGCACGTACTGCGCGTCCTCCTCGTGTTGCGAGACGGCGATCTCGATGTCGACCTGGGACGCCTGGGTGAACTGGTTGGTCGCGCCCGTCTCGCACGACGAGGTCGGGGGTGACCCGCCGGGGGGCGGGATGCGGTTCACGAGCCCGATCGGGATCTTCGGGGGCTCGGCCAGGACGACGAGTGGGTCGCACCCGAGCGCCGTCTGCTGCGCGGCGGTCAGCGCCTGCGCCTGAAACATCACGTTCTGGACGTAGCCCGCCCCGTCGTCGCCCGTGCCCTTGACCTGCGCGTAGCCGCAGAACCCCTTGTTCTTCATCCCCGCGCCGTACGCGCTCGGGTAGCCGCAGATCGCCGTGATGGCGGGCGCGTAGTACGACCGGCCGACGCCCTGCATGGACAGGGCCGCGACGGCGTCGGGGTGCCCGAGGTTGGCCGAGAACCCCACCCCGGAGGCGGGCGACCCGGTCCACGCGGGCGAGGACAGCCAGAGCCGCGTGGTCGTGTTCCCCACGCACAGGCGCGGGAAGGTGTCGGTCGCCGTCAGCGAGACGATCGCGCCCTTCCAGTCGTCCTCGGCCATGTCGAAGGACGACGAGATGTCGATGTAGGGGCGGGACACGCCGAGGTAAGACGCCGTCCCGCTCGACGAGATGACCCCCTGGATCAGCGAGCGGTGGCGCTTGTCCTTGGTCCATGAGTTCTCGGTCGCCTTCGACCAGGCAGGCTCGAGGCGCAGCGCCGGGTCGCTCGACGACAGGTTCATCACGACCTGGTCGGCGCTGGCCTTCTTCGCCCCGCGCCAGAGGACCGCGGTGTAGTTCTGGTCGCGGTCGGGCTTCACGTCGAGGGTCGCCCACTCGTTCGTCAGGACGATTGACTCGTCGGCGAGGTTCGTCACGTCGCGGAAGTGCCAGCCGCCGTCGGTCGGGTCGACCCAGCACATGTAGGTGGGCATGTAGGCGAGGAGCGCCTCGATGGCCGCCTGGAAGTTGCCCGACAGGCTCACGTCGGGGATGACCGCAGTGAGCGCGTCGAGCTCGGACTGCGTGTAGGCGTCCCCCGTGACCGGCGCCGCCCCGTAGAACCTGAGCGAGTTCGTCGCGCCGTCGGTGTAGCGGTCGAACAGGAAGGCGAGGATCTGCCCGATCGTCATGCCCTGCCGGTCGGGGTCGTAGTCGTCGGACTCCTCGTCGAACACGTTGAAGTTCAGCGTCCCGGTCAGGTCGTCCTCGCCGAGCACCACCTGTCGCGCCGACCACTGCGCGTCGAAGCACTGCCAGGACTGCTCCTCCTTCGGCCCGGCCTTGAGCGTGCCGGACGCGACGACGCCCGCGAACCGCACCACCCCGTCGTGGAGCACCTTCGCCCGCACGCCCGGCTTGATGATCGTGGCATTCAGCCGCCAGTCCCCGATGACCGAGAACGCGAACGTGTTGCCCTTGAGCCCGTACGCCTGCGTGACCCGCTGCGGAACGATGGGGGCCGAGAGGGCGTTCAGGTCGTCGAGGCTGTACGCCGTGTCGCCGAACGTCACGACCCAGCCCGACCCGCCGCCGGTCCCCCCGCTCGGGTTCCACTCGTCGGCGAGGTCGTAACAGCGCAGGTCGTCCACGCTCACGTCGTCGGCATAGACCTGATCGTTCAGTTCGACGCCGACCCCGTGCGAGCCGTAGAGCGCCGAGAGGTCGCCCGTGTAGTCGATGCGCGACGTGCCCTTGCTCGACGCGGTGGCCGTGCCGGTGTAGACGACAACGCGCGTCGTCCCGTCGGCGAGGTCTTCGCACCGGACCGACCACTCGACGCCGCCGGACAGGTCGGACGCGGACAGGCCGGTGTAGGTCGAGCCGAGTTGCGTCTCGGTGCCCGCGACAACCTTGAACAGCCGCAGCTCGGGCGACGCGCCGACGAGCGGCCGGATGCGCGCGACGATGCAGTTCGTCACGTCGAGGTAGCGGACGATCAGCCCCACCTCGCGGCGGCCCGCCCCGGCCGGGTTCTTCCACTTCGCCCACATCGACGCGCGGTAGGCCGAGCGGCCGGGCATCGTGTCGGCGCGGGCCCGCCACGTCACGCCGCCGATGCCGCGGGACGGGATGCCCTTGCCGTAGCCGTCCACGACGGGGCGGGACCACGACGACTTGTTGACGGTGGCGCCGGCCGGGAAGTCCATCCCGGGCCACGTGACCGCGAAGGACGGGTAGCCCGTCCCGTCGAAGGTCCGCTCGAAGATGAGGTTCGCCGACGCCACTACAGCGCCGCCGTCGCCGTGGTGCGGCTGTACTCGTACTGCCCGCTCGACATGAAGCGGTAGGCCACGTCGGGCGCGTACCACTCGCCCTTGCCGGGGGTCGGTGTCACGGGCGACATGCCGACGCATCGGCACCCGAGCAGATACCACTCGACGAGGTGGATCTCATCGCTGGCCGCGATGGCGTGGAGCGACGTGCCCGTGACCGCCGCGACGGTGAAGTTGTCGGCGTCGACGTAGGTGACGGTGGCGAGGCTGTAGAGCCCGGCCCCGGCGCGGCGGATCAGCACCACGTCGCTCGTCGAGCGCCCGTGCGCGACGCACGTGACGGTAGGCGTCGAGAACGAGCCGACCGTCTTGACCGTGGTGTCGTCGACGGTCCACGCGAGCGGGTAGAGCGTAGCGCGGCGGGCGCGGATCGCCGCCCGCATGGCCCGCTCCTGGGTCTTGACGCCCGCCTGGGAGAGCGCGTTCGCGTTCGGCATCCCGAGGGTGCGCACCTCGACGGAGAGCATGTCGTTCGACGAGCCCGGGACGATCAGCGCGCGCGTGCGGTCGACGCCCTGGAACACCTGCTCGACGGTCGGCGCGTCCTCGACGATGTGGGTCTTGCCGTGGTGCCACAGCCGAAGGTCGCCCCAGTGGTAGCGGTTCGTTGCCATGCTAGGACCCGCTCACCGCGGCCTGCATGGTCGCGAAAGCGTCGGTGATCTCCTTGAGCGACTTCGCGAGCGCGGCGACCGACGGCGCGAACCCGGTGACGGCGGCGGCGGCGGACACCCCGGACGCCGCCAGCGCCGCGAGGCTCGTCGACGCCTCGGCTGCCGCCGTCGCCGTGTCCTCGCCCGCCTTCGCGGCGTCGCCCGCCTTCTCCGCGGTCTGCCCGGTGGCGTCGGCGGCGGAGCGGGCCGCGTCGGCCGCCTTCGCCTGCGCGATGTTGTTCGCGAGCGCCGCCTCGTTCAGGGCCTTCAGCGCAGCCGCCGACTCGTCGCTGCCCTGCTGGGTGGCGACCGTCATGGGCGCCTTCGGGGCCTTGCCGTTGCCCGGCTTGTACTGCCCCATCACGGAGCCGAGGTCGGAGGCGAAGGGGTCGAAGCCGCCGTCCTGAATCGTGCCGTACGACATCGACTCGCGCTGCTCGGCCCCGAGGTTGTCGGCGTGGCGCTTCCACCGGGCCTGCTGCCGTGCGGCGCGCTTCGCTTCGCGGGCTGCGGAGAGCGGGCCGCCGCTCCCACCGCCGAAGCCGCCCCCGCCCGACGCCCCGCCGCCCGCGGCCCCGCCGCCGGCCGCGCCGCCGCCCGTCGAAGCCTTCTCCGCCGCGTCGGCCCGCTTCGCGTCCTGCGCCGCCTGCCGGTCCGCGGCGGCCTGCGCCTGCGCGAGGCTCGTCTGCGTCTTCTCGGCGGCCGCAATGGCCTTGACGAGTTCGGCCTGTCGCTGCTTGCGCGCGAGGATGGCGTCCAGCGCCACGACCTGGTCGGCGACCCGGAAGCACACGGCCTCGGGCGCGCCGCCGCTCGGGCGCATGACGTAACCGATCGGCCAGGCCACCTCCGTGGGCGCCGGGGCCTCCTGCGTGACGTCGGGCGCCGTCTCGTCCCCGACGCCCCGGCACTGCGCGAGGATCACCCGGCAGGTCGTGCCCTGGCTCGTGCCGACGACGCCAAAGAACTCCATCACGCCGCCCCGCTCTCGTCCGGGTAGAGCTGGATCGCGTCCTTCGGGCCGAGGGTGATCTGGGTCGTCTGGCCGGTCTCGCGCGAGCCCGTGAAGTGCACCTCGAGGATCAACATCGGCTCGTCGATCCCCCAGACGTCATCGCGAACCGACGCCATCGCGTTGATCGTGTAGAGCGTCGTCTGCGAGCCAGACTGCTGGCCGTGCCCCTGCACGGCGCACGTGTACGTCCGGAACCTCGCCATCCGGTCGGCGATCTCGCGGGCGGCCTCCTGCTTCGCGGCGGACAGCGTGCGGGCCTGCTCGGAGTGGATGTGCCGGGGCTGCGGGATGACCTCCGGACCGACCTTGCCCAGCGTGATGCGCTCGTTGGCGAGCCCATCGTTCACCGCCCTCGCACGCTGCCGGATCGAGACCGCGTCGCCGCGCTGCGAGGTCGTGTAGACGTTGACCTCGGTCGGCACCTCCCGGATCGAGACGGTGTGGCCGCCGGCAAGGATGTTGCCCGACGAGGTGCCCGTCTGCGGATCGATCACCCGCGACAGGCTGAAGAGCGGCGGAGACTTGTACGCCGGCGTATCGACCACCACGGCAAGTGCTCCGCTCCACTGCGGCGCCGGGCCGACCCACATCATGTAGCCGAGGCGGCGCACGATCGCCTGGGCCAGCTCCCACATCTTCTCGCCGGGCCGAGGATGGGCGAGATCGACGTGGCGGTGCCGGGCTTTCCCGCTCTGGGTCGGCGCGGCCGGGTGCGGCCGATGGGCACTCGTGACGCGCCGCTCGGCATCCGCGCCGGCGCCGATGACGATCCCCAGGCCGAGCGGCGCGAAGAGCCGGCCCTCGATGCCCGACAGGGCGAAGAGCGGGACGAAGAGTAGGACGAGACCACAGAGAGCACGAAGAATTCCACGCGGCATGCAAACCCTCCATCAAACAAGAAGATGCCGAACACAAGTCAGTCAAGCATGTCTCCAAGGTCGAGATCAAGACTTTTTCAGCCGCTGTCGCAGAACGGGACAGCAGGAACGGCAGAGTGAATCAGAAATGCACGTATAATGACTTGGAGTGAGGGGAAAGACAGGAGGCGCGTTCGGGCGAGAATTGATGGGAATTGGCGCTTTGGCTCATGGGCAGGCTGCGGTTATGATGGTCCAAGTATACCTGACTTAGCGAAACGGCCTTGAGCGCGCTCTCCCTCGTTCTCCTGCTTCTTGGCGCCTCGGTGCTCGCGGTGGTGATCTTCCGCCGCTTCAACCTGCCGCCGGTGCTCGGCTATCTACTGGTCGGCAGCATCATCGGCCCGCATGCCCTCAACCTGATGGATGACATGCA
>OFRE01000332.1_pt1 | contig 13045 bp, 16 predicted proteins | sample 1543061 | NCBI WGS metagenome assembly OFRE01 (sample SAMN07774218, study PRJEB24372) | wastewater metagenome | isolation source: Exp Tend NO 50WW | collected 2016-02
CAGCGACACGACAGCCGAGATCGCGGCAGCCATCAGGCCGCCCCGTAGCGGCGCTCACGGGCAGCGCCGTCCAGGGCGCGCACGATCCGTGCGTCGACGAGCGGCACGAGCGACCCGCCGACGTTCAGCGACCCGGTCAGCGCCCACCCGTCCGACGGCAGCGACACGGTGCTGTGCACCTGTGTCGGCGCCGGCACGAGCCCACCGTCAGCGAAGCGCATCGCGTTGATGGCCACGAGCTTGTCCAGGCCGTAGTAATCCACCGCCGCGGCGCGCACCACGAACTCCCCGGCGGACAGGCGCGCCGGGATGCTGTCGGACGTGCTCGTCCCTGGCCCCGACACGAACCCACCGCCGGCATACCCACGCATCCGGTCGATGCTCGCGGCCTGCTGCGCGGTCACCTGCGCGAGGTGACCGAGCGTGCGGTACTCGGCGGACAGGCGCGCCACGGCGGCAAGGGCCTCGCTCGTGTCGAGCTTCGCTGTCGTTGTGACCGCCGGCGGGATGCGCAGCACCTGGTCGGCATACTGCTTCGCGGCGGGCTCCGACAGACCGAATTGCGTCGCGGTCTTGACCAGCGCATCCCGAGACGCCTGCAACTGCCCCTGCAACGCCTGCTGCCCCGCGCCGTTCTGCTGCATCGCGGTGATGTTCGCGATGGCCGCCCGCGCCATGCCGTCGAGAGCGCGGGTGTTGTCCCGGCCCTTGTCGGTCGTCGCATCGATGTTCTTGCCGTTGCGCTTCAGCGACTCGGCGGCCTGGTCGATCGACTCCTCCCATGCCATCATCGCCTCGCGCGCGTCGAGGGCAGGGGAGTTGAGCCCCTTGAGTTCCTGCACGTAGCTCTCGAGATTGGTCTTGGCGGCCCGGGTGGCTGCGGCGGCAAGGGTGGCGGCGTCCTGCTGGGCGTCCCACGCCTTGACCGAACCGGGGCCCACCTCAACGAGATTCGCCTGAGCGGTCCTGGCTTGCTCCAGCGCGGACGTGTATTGCGGGAACGCCTTGTTGAGCCTCTCGATCGGGATGCCCTGCCGGTTGGCTTCGTCGGCGAGCTGCTTGAAGACCGCGGCCGCCTGCTGGCCGCGTCCGGATGACACGAACCCCGAGAGTGCCTTGTCGAGCTGACCGAAGAACGCGGCGCTCTCGCCAGCCATTGACCCATCAAGGAACATGACGGAGTCGGCGAAGTTGCTGACCTTGATCCAAGCGCTCTCGTTGAAGGTCCGCTCGATAGACGCACCCAAGTCGTCGAACCCTCTGCGCATGAGTCCCGACGCATCGGCCGCAGCCGGCCCTTTCGACAGGAACGCATCCAGGCTCTTGACCGCGTCCATATCGACGCCGGACCAACCGTTGAGGACCTGCTGCATGCCGTCACCGGCGACCGCAATACCCCCGATCGCCGCAGTGACGATCCCCGCACTCTTCGCGATCGTGAGCATTCGCGTCGCAGTCGCCTGCGACACAATCCCCATCTCGACAAGCGACGCCTCAAACGCCTTGATCTTAGGGATCGCCGCGATGACGGCGCCGCCGACGAGTGTTGCAGCGGTCGCCGCCGCGCCCAAGGCAACCGCGCCCGCCTGCACCGGGCCCGGCAGCGCCGAGAACCGGTCGATGCCCCGCTCGGCGGCCTGCACCACACCCCGCAGGGCAGCCGTCGCGCTCGACCCGCTCTTGATGACCGCGGTGTCGAATGCGCCGCCGAGACGTTCAAGGTCGCCCTTGAGGTTGTCGGTCAGGCGTGCGGCCTGATCCGCCGCGAACCCCGCGTCGTTGACGTTCTTCGTCCACTCGCCAATGCCGGACGAGCCCTGCTCGTACAGCACCGACGCAGCGCGTACGGCATCCGACCCGAAGAGGGTCGACATCGCCGCATTACGCTGCTCGGCCGACAGGTCCTTCATGCCCCGCTGTAGGCGCCCGGCATACTCCTGCAAGCCAACGAATTTGCCGCTCGCGTCATAGGCACGCAAACCGAGCTCGTCCATCAGCTCGGCGGCTTCCTTGCTCTGCGGGTTGAGCCGTTGCAGCATCGTCTTGAGCGACGTCCCAGCATCCGACCCGAGCAGACCCTTCGACGCGAACGCCGCCAGCGCGGCCGTCGTCTCCTCGATCGACAGACCTGTCTGCGCGGCCACCTGCCCGGACTGCTTGAGCGCCATGCCCATGTCCTCGACCGACCCGACCGCCTTGCCTGCGCCGGCGGCCAGCAGGTCAGCGACGTGGCTCAGGTCGGAGCCCTTGAGGCTGAACTGCGTCAGCGCCACGGACGACAACTCGGCGGCCTGCGCGACGTCCATCTGGCCAGCAGCGGCCAACGACAGGGCGCCCTTGAGGCCACCCCCGAGGATGTCGGCGGTCGACAAGCCCGCCTTGCCCATCTCGGTGATGGCCTGCGCTGCCTCGGTCGCGGAGTACTGCGTGTCCGCCCCGGCCTCGATCGCGGCCTCACGCAGCTTGCCGAGGTCCGTCGCGGTCGCCTTTGTGGCCGCCGACGCCGCCGACATCGCGGCATCGAAGTCCATCACCTTCTTGACGCCGACCCCGAGCCCGGCGGCCATCGCCAGCCCGGCGACGGTCATGGTGCGCCCGACCTGCTCCCAATCGGCACGGTTCTGCCGCGCCGACGCACCGGCCTGCGCGGCGAAGTCACGGGTTGCCGTCCCGGCCTGACGGATCGCGGCGACGTAGCCAGAGACGTTGCCACGCAGCGTCACGGAGAGAGACCGGTCACGGGACATGTATCAGGCCACCCCCCGCCGTATCCTCGATGTCGTGAAGCTCGCAAAATGGGGCGCGGCGCTGTGCGCCCTCGGGGCGCTCGTCAGCGTTGTCGGCATGCTCGCTCGCGCGATGGGAGACGAGAGTGTCGGCCGCGTCGCCCAAGTGTCCGCGGGATTCCCGTGGGCCGCCGGGCTCGTGCTGCTCTTGGTCGCCGGCGTGCGCCATGTCTTCCGTCAGTCGCGCTCGGTCGAGAAGTAGATACCCGCGCGCGCATCTGCGTCCGGGTATTTCCCGGCACGCTCATGGATCGCTTTGCAACTCTGACACCGCAGCGCGTGCGCCCGGTACTGGGCGCCCTTCTCCATCGTCTCGTGACGCGGCTGCCCGCAACCCGGACACAGCGAGTCCTCGTACGACTGCCACGCAAGCGCCGCGGTCGTGTCCAGCGCCGTCCATGACGAGCCGGGCTTACGCCGACCGAGGAACACCGACACCGGAACCTGGTGTCGGGCAGCGGTCTTGAGGATCAGCCGCGCACTCTCGCGGCCAGGATCGCTGAGGCAGCCGACGAGAAAGGGACCTCGACCCCGAGACCCTGCTGGGCGGCAGTCGACGCCGCCAGCAGGGTCTGCGCGAAGTACCCCTCGCCGAGTCGCTGGCATAGCGCCTTGACCTGCTCGACCGACCATCCTGCGGGCTCCACGATCTGCTCGGCCAGGATCGCGATGCCTGCCGTCACGGCGTCCTCGGGGTGCTCGGCGAGGATCGCCTCGACTCGCTCGGGGTCGAGGCTCGACACCCGGAACCCGACTCGGCTTGCCTCCATCTCGACGCGCAGCGCCTCGATCTGCTCGGCGATGCCGTGCGCGTCCGCTGCGTCACTCACTCGGCGCAGATGGGCGTCGAGAGCGTCGATCTCGGCCTGCAAGTGCGGCTTCCCGATCACCTCGACGAATTTCGTGACCCGGCTCAGACCGGACAGCCATGCATTGATGTCGAACTCGCCCATAGCGATTCCTCTCGGCAGTTCTCGGCAGATTCGGCAGGGGCGGGGCGTCACGCTGCCGAGGCCACAACGCCCCGTCCCGTCCGTCAGGCCACCAGCGCGACGTTGCGCTTGACCTCGCCGATGACAGCGACCGTGCACTTGACCATCTGGTCCTCGTTGTCCGCGCCGACCATCGGCACCGCGACACCGACCTCGATGGGGAACACCCACGTCTTGTCTCCGGCCGCCGCGGCCGTGTCGACGGACTTGCCGATGCGCAGCACGAGGTAGCCGGTCCAGCCGTCCTTGACGAGATCCCAGACCTTGTTGAGGGCGGTCGACCCGGCACCCGACTGGGGGTCCGCGGCGAACACGAAGTCGTCGATGCTGTAAGTGAGCTTCCCGAGCCGCTCGTAGGACTGGATGGTGCAGAAGCGCTCGTTCTTGACCTTCTCGTAGGTCGCGGACGGGCCACCCCACGCCTTGCCGAAGATGCACTCAGCAGCGACGGACGAGGCCGCGTTCACCTCGGTCGCGAGCTTGGGCGCCGCGGTGTCGGCGATGGTGGTAACCAGGCGCGCAGTCCAGTAACCGACGGATGGGATGCCAGTGGGAACGGTGGGCATGGGTTACTCCTTGACCTGAGCGGGGACCGGCTTGCCGTTCTTGGCGACCGGATACTTGGTGGGGACGTCGCGCCCGAAGTCGTCCACGGCGGGACGGTCGAGCGGGGTGAGACCGAGCTGTGCGGCCCAGTCGGCTGACGTGGTGTATTCGGCCCCGTTGTCCGGGTCCTTGACGCGCACGCGGTCGGACATGGCACCCCTTCCGGGCGTGGTGAAGCGCCCCGTCTCCGGGGTGCGGTGGGTTGGTATCGGCAGGACCCGCGCGGAGCGGGGAACCTCAGGGCTGGTAGGCCAGCGCGTAGCGCTCGACGGCCTGCATGACTACCTCGGGGAGCGAGTCGTCCGCGGTAGGCGGGTAGGACGCCAGGTGGTCCATGAGCCACGCCACACGGCCCACGGCGGGCCGGAAGTCGGTCAGGGCGTCCACGACCTTCCGAGCGCCCCACAGCGCCTCACGGGCGGCCTTCTGGCGGTCAGGGTCACGGGATACGCTCTTGACGTCCACGCTCGGCGTGCGACGGTCAGCGAGGCCCGCGAGGTTGGTGGACGACGTCTCCCCGACGCTCGCGGTCACGAGGAGGTAGGCGCTCGGTAGGGTCCCATCCGGGACGCCATAGCGGTAGACGGTGCGGGCTGATCCGACCACCGACTCGATCCGGGCGGCGATGACCTCGACGACGTCCTCAGCCAATGTCCTCAGCCACCTTCCCAAGGAAGTCGGCCATGACCTCGGCCTCCTTGTCGGCGGCAAGCATCGGGTCGGGCAGGACGGGACCGGTCTTGGAGTTGCCGAGCCAGTAGAAGGCCAGCGAACCCGCGCCGCCCTTCTCGGGGCCGATGTCGGCCACGATCTCGTCACCGGTCAACTCGACGTCGAACGTGATCGACTGCGGCATCCGGGGGGCGTGCGGGTGACCGTCCGCCTCGCGCTGGAGTTGCTTCTTGACGTTCAGCGCGCCCTTCTTGACGACAGCGCGCTGCGCGAGGACCACCTTCGCGCCCTGGTCATCCAGGGCCTTGGCGAACGCCTCGACGTCGCCGAAGTCCAGGCTCATGCCCGCGCCACCTCGACACACCGCAGACGACGCGCGGTCGCCTGGGACTGTGCGTGCGGGGCGAGCACCGTGAACACTCGGCCGGTCAGGCTCGGGTCCATCTCGCAGCCCACGACCGTGACGGTCGCGCCGAGCAGATCGTCGGTCGTGCCGTCGACCGGGATCGAGACGACGGCGCCCGTCAAGGTCCAGTCAGCTTCGCCCGCGGCGGCCTCACGCTCGGCCACGTTCGGGCGCCGGACGCGACACGGGCCGGCGTAGAGCAGGGTGGGCGTGCCACCCGTGTATACGCCCACAGCGTCGTCCCAGGTCTGCGTGCCGGCGCGCGTGATGGTGCATTCGTCGCGCATCATCGACTCGGCTTGTCGCCGCAGCTGGGGGAGGGCGGCGGCGATGTCCGCGCCGAGGTTCACCACGACGAGACCGTGTCGGGCTCGAAGTAGGGCGACACGGAGAACGCGCCACCGGAGGACGTGGACGCCGCAGGGGTCAGCAGGTCCCACCACTCTGGGAGGATCGTGATCTGCCCAGTGGACGACTCGTACCGCCGAGACACGCGCCCGTCATCGACCGCGACGTCCACCTGGGTTGCCGAGTCGGGCCGCTTGACCTTGAGCGCGACGGCCTCGCGGATGACGTAGTCGACCGTCGCGGAGTCGAGCCCAGCGAAGGTGTATCCGTTGCGGGTCGCCCAGTTGGTGATGAGCAGCGTCGCGTCGGAGATCCACATGTCCCACTGGGCGTAGGGGATGGGGTCGGGACAGGAGACGCCGAGAGTCGTCGCCACCTGATCGGGTGTCACGGTCATGACGACTCCTGTCCGAGAGCGACCTGTCAGAAGGTCGCGGTGCCCTTGGTGTAGGCCACGAAGGCGTCCGGGGACCCCATCACGAAGCCGTAGTAGGCCTCGACGAGCAGGAGAACGAGGTTCTCCTGGAACGCCGAGTGCCACGTGGTGCCGTCGAAGTAGGACGCCTCACGGCTGAGCCGGATCGAGATGTCCATGCCGACGCCGTAGGCCGCCTGCCTCCAGTCGCCGCCGATGCCGCGCAGCCCCGAGTCGACGCCACCCGGGCCAGAGGCCGCGACGGTCGCCTTGCTCGTCGCGGCCGTGCCGCCCGTGAGGGACGTCTGGTTGACCACGAACGGAGCGGCGGCACCCTGGACGCTGGACGCCACGTCGGGGAAGGTGATCGTGTAAGGACCACCCGCCGAACCGGTGACCGTGACGGCCGAGTAGATGCCGCCCCACGCCTGCACTGCGGTCTGGATCGTCGCCGCGGCGGCGTTGTACGCCTGCGACGTCGAGTTGCCACCGGACATGAGCAGGAACGTGCCACCGGTGGGAGTGCCGACGATGGTGACCGTCTGCACCTTGTCACCGGAACGCCAGTAGCGGCCGGAGACTCCGTTGTTGAAGAACGCGTCGTAGCCCGCGAGGGTGTTGGAACCCTCGACGAGCAGCGGGCGGCCCGTGGTGTCGACGGCGAGTTGCGCGTCGATCTTGAAGCGCTTGTCGGCCGCAATGCCGGTGAAGTCGTAGTTCTTGTCCACGACCTTGCCGGCACCCGTCACGATGTCGGTGTAGAGACCCCCGGCGTTCTGCGCGGCCGTGCCGAGCGCGACGGACGAGTTGGCCAGGGCCAGGTACTCCGGGAACGGGCCAGCCGCACCGGTGCGCATCGACTTGCCGTTGATGGCCGCGTAGTCGAAGGCGCGGGCGATGGCGGTCGGCAGGTCCTGCTCCAACTGGGCGTAGAGCCCGGCCGGGTTGGTGAGCGCGACCTCCTCGGACACGGGGACCAGGAGGGCAACCTTCTTGCCCTGCATGATCTTGACGCCGGCACCGACATGGGAGGCGGGCTTGACGCCCCCCTCCGACACCCAGTCAGCGACCGGGACGTCCATCGGGACGGGGATGGCGGTGTTGGCCGACACGGACAGGGGGACCCGACGCGCCAAGCGCTGGACAGCCGACTGCTCGGTGGCCTTGGCGAAGATGGGACCCGTCAGGGTCGGAGGGAGCAGGGTGCTGTTGACAGCATTGAGCTGCACGGGCATGGTGACTCCTTGGTGGTTTCAGCTACTTGAGCTGGCGGTTGAGGAAGTGGGCGAACTCCTGGCCCGGCGTCGGCGCGGTGCCGCCGTTGGACCGGCCGCCCTGCGTGTAGTCGGGGATGAGTCGTCCGGTGTTGGTGCGGGCCTCGACGGATTGCGCGAGTCGAGCGGCGAGGCTGCGCATCGCTGCCTCATCGGTCACCTTCGCCAGGTCGGCAAGCGTTTCGGCATCATTGATGCCGTGCTCGGACGCGACGGTCAGGACGAGGTTCTGCCGCTGGGTCGCCTCGAACTGCGCGTTGAGCGCCTGGACCTGTGCGGCGAGTCGAGAGACGTCCGAGGTCTCCTCGGGCTTGACGCCGAACGCCTTGGCGAGCGCTTCCGCCTGGGCGGTCTGCGCGGCCTTGATGTTCGCGATCTCGGTCTCCAACTGCTGCCGCTTGTCCCGCTCGGCGGCGAGGTCGGCGAGGACGGCTTGCTTGCCGCCCTTGCCGTCGTCGGTCGCCTGCGCGGTCTCGGTGCTGGTGGTCGTCTCGGTGGTGGCTTCCGCCATTGGGTTTCTCCGTCTCGGAGCAGTCCGACCGGCCTCGCGCCTGTCGGGGGGTTCGTGGGGCTACAGGAGGTAGCCGTGCTTCTTCAGGAGCGCGATGGCTTCCTCGGGGCTGGATGCGAGGCGGTAGACGCCCTCGGGGGTCAGTCGCTGCGCCCGCTTCTTGCTCTCCGCGCCGAGGCGCTGCCCCGCGAGTCCGCGACGCGTTGCTCCCTCAGTAGTGGTCATTCCGTCACGTGACCGGGCTGGCGTGTAGATGCCCTCGCGCGATACGTAGACGCGATGTGAGTTGATGACCTGATTCATGTCCGCGCCGTCCGCGATTGCCCGCCGCTGCACCTTGGTCAAGTCACGGACGTCTTCAGGGCCAACCGCCTCGACCAGGCCGTGAGCCTTGCCATCGCCGGTCGGGACCGCTCGACACAGGCAACCGGGGTGGCGCGGGAACGCGATGGTCTTGGACGGCTTACCGGCCAGGGCCGCGCAGCGTTGGCAGCAGCCCGGGTTGACCATGCGGACGTACTTGATGTCGACCCGAGCAGCAATGCCGACACCGGTCGCGGCCCGGGCAGCGTCAGCGACCTGCGTGACCGTCGCCATGTCCAGCCACGACCGACCCAGCGCCAGACGGTCACCCAGCGACTCAGCGGAACCCGCGCGAGCCTTCACGACCGCCCCGTAGAGGACCGCGTCGAGGTCACCTACGGTCTGCCCGTCGACGCTGTATGCGCCCGTCAGGTGCCCGACGTTGACCGACCCTGCTGGGTTGGCGGTGATCCGCTGCTCAGTGAGCGCCTGGCCGACATATGCCGCACCGTCACGCGCTGCGCCGATCTGCGCCGCCGTCATCAACGTGACAATCCGGGGACCGACCCGCCTCCAACCAGCGTCGAAGTCAGGACCGATCAAGTCCCACTCGCGACGAATAGCCGCCGCGGTGACCGTGATGAGCCGCTGCTGCGCCCGGTAGTGGTCAGCCGCCGACCGGAGCATTGCCGGTCTCCGTCGACGGGTTGCCGGTGCCAGCCGCGAGGTTGCGGGTCGCCGCGACGATCGGGTCAGAGATTTGCTCGGCCTCGAAGTAGGCACGCTCCTTGGCCTTGCGTGCCTCAGACCAACCCAACTCGTCCCAGTAACCCTCGCGCGACAACACGCCGGCTGCGCGGCGCTTGGACAGGGCGTCCTCACGTTGGGCAACGGTCGGCGTTGCCGGGTCCTGCCAGTCCACGCGGATTCGGTTGCCCGGAACCCACTCGCCCGTGACGATGCGGCGCGCGATCGCAGCAGCCCAGCCGAGGGTCGTGCCGACTGCGGTGTTGTGCCGCTCGACCGTCTCTACCAACTGCGCTTCGTCGGCCCGGATCGCACCCTCAGCGGGCGGATTCGTCGTGTGAAGCCCGAAGTAGCGGGCCGGGAAGCCGGTGACGGTCGCGGCCTGCTTCCCGTACATGCTCACGGCGGCCTCGAAGTTGGAGACGTCGGCGGCGTCGAGTTGCCCGACCTTCGCATCCTCTGACGTGAGGGTGTGGATCGCGTTGAAGTAGGCCTCCCAGACCGGCTTCTGCGAGCCGTCCGGGTTGACGAAGTCGCCCTTGCTAACGCCGGTCATCCACATCCGGGGGATGCCGTGGGACTCGATCGAGAACTGGAGGTTCGTCAGTGTTCGGGCGGCCGAATCAGTCAACGGGATGATGTCGCGCATCTCCGACTCGCCCTCCCACGACCCGGAGCGGCGTCGGTTCAGGTGCATGACGACGGGGACTCGCCCGAGCTGGTGGTCGTTCCGATCGACCTCCACCCATTCGCCGCCGTGCGCGGACCGCTCAACCCAGACGGTCGAGTTCGGCAGGTAGAGGACCGCCAGCGTCGGGGAGCCCTTGACCGTGATGCCGAGGTCGCCGTCGTCGCCCGACCCATAGAACCGGGCCGCAGCGGTGATCGTCCGCTTGCGCTGGTCGATGATGGCCGCCATCTCTCGGGGCGACTCGACGTGGATCAGCGGCAACTCTGGGTCGTCCTCGTTGGCCCCGACCGACATGAACGCACGCCCATAGACGAGCCGGTCCGTGTTGAACAGCGTCAGCTCAGCGTCAAGGTTGTTCGCGTCCCAGATCTCCCGCAACTGCGGATCTGCGGTCTCCTCAGACGGCAGGATCAGTGAGCGGACGTTCTGCCGACGCTCAATGGTGTCGACCAGCACCCGAGGCCAGTTGACGACCACGAGGAACCGTCGTAGCGACGGCGGGATTGCCAACCCAAGCTGCTCAACCCGCTGCTGCCCTAGGTAGTAGTCGAGCATCAGTTCGTCGTCGGCGTAGGTCGCCTGGTGGACGGCATACAGCTTGTCCAGCACTGCGGATTCCTCGGACGAGAGCGCCATCACACCCCCGTCTCAGGTCATAGGAAGAAGATCGTTGGTCCGGTGTCGGCCGCGGTCCAGCCGGCCGCGAGGGCGTCGGCTCGTGCCTCGTAGGCGAGGACGTCCGCCATGAGGACGTCGATCTTCTGATGCTCGCTTGGCTTGCCGAGGATGAACTTGTCGCCCGGCTTCGCGACCTTCCGAGCCGCTAGTGCGTGACTGCGGTATGTCGGGTCGTCGTCGTGCGTGGACAGCGCTTCGGCCATGTCCTCGCGGTAGCGGACCAGCGCCGGGAACATGCGAGTGATCGAGTTCGTGGGCCACTGAACGACCGTGTCCTCGCCGTGCTCGCCCGCCCAGGCGTCGATCTGCGTCTCGAAGTGCCGCGGGTCGGCATACATGCGGGCCACCCGGTAGCGGGTGAATAGGTCCGCGACGGCCGCGTTGACCTCACCGCGCGGAATCCGCCCGTCAGGCCACTCGTCTGGACGCCAGACAGTCGGGCGCGAGTCCGGTCCGTAGGTCGGAGTGAACCGGTGCCCATCCATCGTGACCGCCCGCAATGCAGTCCAGTCACCCGACCGGGACCCGTCGAAGCCGAGACAGATCGCTGTGCCGCCCGGAACCTCCGTGCTCGCCCTGGTTGCGTCAAGCAGGCCCTCGGTCAGATAGGACCCGAGCCCCTGGACTAGTCGATTGCCGAAGAATCGTTCTGCCTGCGCCGGATCGGTCTCAATGAGTTCCGCCGCCTCGGGGTCGATCGCGCTTTTCACGTCAACCCACGGGGCGTCGGCATACACGTGCAGGTGGATCTTGTGCCGGTCCCGCTTGTTGGCGTAGGACAGGTCGGCCGGAGGCTTGCGGTAGTAACGGAAGATGTCAGGGCGACGACTCTCGAACGCCTGCTGGGCCGCCGAGTTCTCCATCGGGTCCCACGGGTTGGTCAGCTCGACGGAACGGCCCTGCATGGCTGCGATACCGCGCCGCATGGTCTGCCACGTGTCGAGCACCTTGTTCACGGAGGTATACAGCCCGGACTCATCTCCCAGGGCCCCCGTGAGCGGCTGACCAAGCTTGGAGCGGGCCGCCGACGAAAGGGGCACGATCTTGCCACGGTTCGGGAGCCGGACGAAACCCTCGCGGACGTAAACGAACTCCTGCAACGGACCAGACAGGATCATCGTCTGCAGAGGCTCGTAGACGTTCGCCGTCTGACTCTCGGCGAAGGCCAATAGCCCGAGCAGCGACTTGCGTCGGGGTGCCCCCATCGCCTCGCCGCGCGCGTAGCCGTACTCCCAGCCACACCCGCACCCATGATCCTCGCATCGGTAGCTCTCGCTTCCGGTGGCCCAACCCGCGAACAGGGATGGACCCACGCCCTCGAAGAGCAACCACCCAGCACCCCAGGGCGACTTTCCGCACTTCTGCGGGCCGACAATGACCGAGCGCCGGTAGTGGAACGGTGCCAGGATTCGACGCGGGTTCACGACCGATCCCGGAACGATCCGGTAGTGGTTGGCCGTGACGAAGAGCTGCCAACCGTTGAAGGTCAGTGGCTCGCCCTCGTAGACCCCACCTGGCACCTTGCAGTGCTGCTCGATCCAGTCTGTCGCCAAGAATCCCAGTGTGTGGAGCGGGTCGAAATCGAGGGTCAGGTCGGCGTCAGGCCCCGCCACCGGAAACCATCGTCATCCGGTCGCGGGCAGACTTCCGAGCGATAGGAGAGCGCTCGGCGGCCTTAGCCGCGAGCTCGTCCTTGGCGATCGCCCATCCGTTCTCCTTGAGACCAGCTGGAGTCAACCCGATCTGATCAGCGAAGCGATGCAACGACCCCTTGTCGGCGGCCGTCGCCTCCGACGACTCGCACAGCACATAGGTCCGCACCCACATCGCGATCGTGTGCAGCCGCCACGACTCAGAGGGCTGAGCCCACGCCCACGCCTGCGGGGTGCGCCACACCCACGCCCACAACTCGGCCTCACGCTCGGCGATCGCCGCGGTACCACGCTCGTCCAGCTCACGCAGTTTCGCGCCGTCCTCGACGTAGGCGATCCACGCACAACGACGCGGCAATGGCCACACGGGAGCAGCACCGTCGTATCCGTTGGCCGGCAGAGCCGTGAAGGACAGCCCGCGACGGTCAGAGCGTGCCGATGCTGGGTCCACCGGAGGACCGGAACGATTGCGTGCGCCACCACGGGCCATGGGGGACCTCCCTGCGGCCTCGCGCCGCGAGAAAATGCCCCAAGGCCTCGCGCCTCAGGGACTAGGTTCGCCGTCGAGCCGGGCGAAAACGGTCCGCCCACGCTCGCACCTCAGCCTGCGCCGCCTTCTCGACGGCGATCGCCGGATGCGGAACAGGCCTGCCCTTCTCGTCGCGCACGATGATGCCATCCTTGTCGACCTGCGCCTGCGCCTCACGCATCCGAGCCACCTGCACGCAGTACGCCTCCAAGTCCGGCCCCTCGCACCCGGGCTTGCCGGCCACCACCTGATTCCACACAGATCGGGCCGCCGAGGGCAGATGCTCAGGCGCCGACACTCACAGTCCCCATCGACGACACAGTCCCCATCGACGACACCCCGACGTGTGGTGCGATGCCCGAGACCCCCGGCAGTTCCGGACGCGACTTGGTCCGGAAGTCACCGGCTGCCTCCTCGGCGAAGATCTCGTCCGTA
>OFRE01000333.1_pt1 | contig 13044 bp, 20 predicted proteins | sample 1543061 | NCBI WGS metagenome assembly OFRE01 (sample SAMN07774218, study PRJEB24372) | wastewater metagenome | isolation source: Exp Tend NO 50WW | collected 2016-02
GCGATGGTCCCACCACTGACGGGACGGCCCTCGGTGTCTCTCAGAATCCACTGGTATCGCTCCATCTATTTCACCCATGCGATATGCGGCAACAGGAAGGCGACCAACACGAGAAGGAGAGGGAGGACTACCCGCTCCCAGTTCCACCGCTTGGATTCCTTGAGGGTTTCGACTTCCTGAGTGATGGTCTTGTATTGCTCCTGAAGGGCCGCTACCTTGAGGCGGTCGCCGGACATATCTCGATGGAGACTGTCCAACCCATCAGACACCATGTTTTTCAGTTCATCAATGGCTTTAACAAGAAGTTGCCACTCGCGTGAAGTTACCGGCTCCATTGGCGATCCTTTGATTGGGCAGTCCTTGGGGATGTCCATCTTAGTTCAGTGATTCGACAGTCAAACCAGTGATGACAATGGCGTTGGACGCCGAACTCGCGCTCCATTGCGCGGTGATGTCAAAGGAACTATTCCCGGTCGTGTCAATCGTGGTCGTGGAAGAGGTCGGTGCAGAGATCTGAAGCGGTGCGATAGCGTTGGCCGTCTGGTAGATGCCCTTCACAAACCCGATGGCCGTTCCCGTAGCACCAGCCGTACGGATAACAATCTAACCCGCAATCTCAAACGCCATGGTGCCCGTGATGGTGGACATGGCGACGGTGCTGGTATCGCAGACCGTAGCCCCGCCCAGTTTCACCCGGAGGCGGAGCGTGGGAGTGCCCGTGTTGGCAATCGTCCCGTAAGCTCGGAATCGGATCGTCTTACCCGCCGTCAGGTAGTTCGCCTGAAGGGTATAGGCCGAAGCCAGCAGCGTGGTTTCCGTGGTGCTGGTGTTGTAGCTGACCGCCGCAGTCTGGGCGATGAGGCAAGAGCTAATCGCGTGGCTCGTGGTCGTGTTGTAGTAGGACAGGCCCTTGGTCGTACTGTTCAGCCACAGATCCCCAGCGGTCGGGCTAGAGTTGTTGTAGGAAGTGAACCGCGTAACGGTCGCTGCGCCGATGGTGGACGAGAAGGTGCCCGTGGTTCCACTGACCGCGCCGGAAGCCGTCATGGTCGTGGTTGAGATCCCAGCCGAAGCGGTCAACGCGCTGGTGAAAGTCTTAGCCCCGGCGATGGAAGCCTGAGCCGTGGTCAGATCCACCGCCACGCTGTTAATGTCTGCCGCCACAAGAGCGCGGAAGGTCGGAGCCGCAGCCGCCCCGGTCGTAGGGCCTGCGTAGATGTAGTTGGCCGTTGCCGTGGCCTTCGACACCGTGATCGTACCCGGAGCGGAGAGCGGACTGCCCGACACCGAAAACTCGGCAGGCATCGAAAGCCCTACCGAGGACACAGCCGTACCGGGAATCCCGGCAGTCGTGGAATCGAAGAAGTTCATCCACGGGTAATACTGGGTCGTGATGTTGGACCCGGTGATGGTCATGGAGTAGTCGCCGTCATCCACAGCGAAGGAATAGACGCCATCGCTCCCGGTCACAATCGGGTTATTGATGGCGGTCGTCGGGGTGTCCGATGCAGAGGAAGGGGAGTAGAGGTTCGCCAGTGTCGTGTAACCGCTGCTTGCGGTATAGACAGACACAGACGCCCCGCTCACCGGCCTGCCGTTGTCATCGCGGGCAATGTCAGTTTTCCTCTGCATCGGACTTCCTTTCAGGACTTGGTAGGCGTGATCGGCTTAGGCCGTTCCTTCGACAAGAAAGCCTCGTACTCTTCCCAAGTAGCAGTCCCAAAGACCTGAACTGGGATGCGGACAAAGGTTTCATTGTCACGATCCCCGCTACCAGCCGCGAGGATGCCCGGAGCCGGGATCTCAACCGCCGTATCGTTCAGGACGCCCAGCGCCTCAATCGGGATAATGACTTCCCGGTTCACAAGAATGTGGACAGCCGGGAGATCCCCCAGCTTCACATCCAAGATGGACGGGAAGCGGGGTTCTCCGTTGTTGCTCGGGATCTTGATCTTCACACACTGGCCGCAGAACCCACGGTACTGCTTGCCGGAACTCGCCTTGGGGGTCTTGCCCTCAAATACCTCAGAGTCCTTCATCCCATAGGGTTTACGCACCTTGGGGATGAGAGCTTCCTTCTTGGGCCGACCGGGACCGCGTTTCTGGGGAGTCGATTCGGAATCGACCTTGATTTCTTCCTGACTCATAAGAGTCTCCTTAGCGGTAAAGCTCGATGAAATACTCGATGCTGTTGGCGATAACGCCTGTCCCAACGGTCACGCCGGGACCAGCCGAGAGGGGCGAACCCGTCATGGCAGTAGCAGGGGCAACTTCCGTCCCGTCCAAGAAGGTATAACCGTTCGAGGTCGGAATCGTCAGGTCGCCAGCCGCAGCAATAAGAACGGCATAAGCAGCCGTCATCGTGCTGACGCCCATGGACCGGGAGGTCGCATCAGGGGTGCCAGCCGTCTGGGTCATCTTCACAATCCGAGGCTTGAAGCCGCAGAAGATGGACGAAGCGCCTTCGCTGGAAGCAGCGGTAAGGGTCGCCGTCATAATGCCCTGGATCGGATCATTCTTGACATTCGTGAGAACACTGACAGCCATCAGAGTCTCCTTTCAGAGTGAGCCCCCCAGCTCTCACCGGGGGGCGGTTAGGGTCAGTTGTTAGCGACACACTCAAAGCGCAGAATCCAGTTATCGTTCAGGATCAGGGCGGTCAGCATGGCCTTCCACCCGAGCGTGGCGAACTGGTTCAGCGGGTCAGACTTGTCATTCTGGCTCTGCGGGTTGTAGATCACATCCGAAGTAGAGGCCAGATCAATCACGGCATAGGCGTCCTTGCCGACCAGAAGGCAGGCGAACACATCGGAGTCCGTGCCGGTCGTGGACCAAGTACCCGCCTTGGTCGCGCCGCTATCAGGGAAGTACTTGGCCAGCGTCGAGGTCACGAAGCGGATATTCTTGTACGCACCCACTTCGCCCTTGAGCAGACCGTCCTGGCTACCGTAGTCAGAGACAGCCTTGTAGCCGGGGACCGACTCAAGATCGTACTCGACATAGGGGTGGATCAGCATGACATAGGACTTGCGGACAGCCGAGGTGCCCACCTTGTTAGAGGCGGAAATGCCGTCTTTCCATGGCTTCGTATCCGCAGCGTTCAGAACGCGAATGGCCTTGTTCAGCGCAGCGGCATTAATGGGACCGGCGACATTCGCACGGGCGGCACCAGAGATACCACCGACAGCATCCGTCAGACGGAACACATTCGTGCCCGCCATGAGGTTATCGCGGACCACGCAATCAGAAGTGTCCGCCATGTTTTCGGAGTTCACGGCCATGAGTTCGGTATCAACCGAGACTTCGTTCGTCCACTCAGCGATGTCAGACCACTGGAAAACCTGCCCGTACTGGGCCACGGTCGCAGTGTAGTCGGTGATGGAAGGGGTCGTGTTGTTGGGGATCACACCTTCAGACAGGGACCGGATAGTCGCAAGCTGAGCGCCCGTGGTCGGGGAAATGCGCTCGTACCGGCGAAACTTGATGGTCTTGCTGTTCTTCTGGGGGATGGTGATCTTCTTGCCGTAATCGGAGTAGATCAGATTCGGCTTGGCCCGCTCAAGGCCGGTTCGCTGGATGTAGCTGGTCAGCGAAGTGAGGGTGCTGCTGGTCGTCACAGACATGGGATTCTCCGGTTAGGAGCCCCCGTTACCGACCTCGCCTGCGTTGAGCCTCTATTTTGGCTTCCATGGCGGCGAACTCTTGATCGGACAGGTTGCTCCAGTCGATTTTGGATGTCGAAGGGGCTGGAGACGCTGTACCCGCATCAGATTTGGTCCGCTGTTTAAGATCCTGTCTGGCAACCTGAGTCCCTACCGCCTTACCTGCACTCTTCATCGCCCGGACAAGCTCTGCTGTCTGGATCACGAGGTCAGGGTCGGAGGTAATTTTGTTGGCCCGCGCCTGTGGGAGCGTAGCCAAATAGGACTGCATTTCAGTTGCTAGATCATCAAGGTCTGGGACTGCGGTTTTGACATACTCCCAAGCGTTTCGTGCCTCTGTCTCGGCCCACATCGCAGCTTCACGCTTCTGCATTTGCGCCAGCGTTTGCTCGTAGGGTGCCAGCCGCTTCTGGATATAAGGAGCCAAGACTTCATCGGCTTCCGGGTCCAACTGCGGTTCAGGGGCCTTCGGTTTGGTAGTGGCCTGAAGCAAATCCCGCTGCATCTGCATGATCTGGAATTGCATCTGCTGTTGGGACTGCCGCGAGGATTTCAGTTCGTCATAGACTTCCTGAAAACGCTCAAAAGGCACATGCCTCGCTTCGGGGGTTGTCTCAGGAGGAGTTTCGGGTTCCGCCTCGACGGTTTCCGGTGTCTGCTCGTCCTGCAAATCCTGGGTTTCAGCTTCAAATTCTTCAGGCATTTTCGCCTCCTATGGTGTTTCACGCCACCGCTGGCGGGTTGACTACTATTTATACACTGGGAAGTTCAAGGAGCAAGTATAGATCACGCAATATTTCCAACTGTGCATCATCCCGTCGTCTGCGGGCCTCCCATTGAGGACTGTCCACCGGGATTGGCTGGAGTTTTAGGACCATCTGATTGGCCAGCCACGCTCTGAGTGCCTCGCACTCCTTTAGGTGAGCCAGAGCCTTCAGATCCGCCTTGTCCGCCTTGTGACTGCTCAGCTTGCATAGCCAATTGCTGTTGATATCGCTCATAAGCGACCCTCTGGGGGGATTTGATGAACCTATCTGTGTCCCGAATCCCCATCTTTTCGGCACAGACGCGGATGTATTCCGCCCAATCAATCACTTCCGCAGCCGGTGGGATGGCACCCGCCATCTGCCCAATCTGCGCCATCTGCTGCACCTGCTGCTGCTGGTTCGCAATCCAGTCCGCACCCACGGGGTAGATGTCCAAATTCCCCTGAATGTCCTCCGGGGCGATCTTCATCGGGGCCGGACCCATGCTTTCGTACTTCGCATAGGGCAACGGCTGGCCACTGAGGGGGTCAATCGCAGGCTGCTGGGCGGGTTCAATGACGCGAATCCATGTCTCTTCGTCCATGAACTGCTGGTTCAGGTCAATTTCCATCTGAAGCGCAGGCATGAGGAAAGTGTTGTAGATGTGCTGGATCATATCCCCGGTGCGGGCGTCCTCATTCCGCGCAATCCGGGCCGTCAGCGTGGCTGAAGGGTCGTCCCCGGGGGCAACATGGGTCATGGCGTTGGCCGCCTCGTTGAACTCCCCGCTGAGGAACTGAAGCTGGTTGAACCCGAGGTTGGTATTGTCCGGCTTGTGGAGGATCTGGAGATTCCCCGCCGTTCCGACCAGATGAACCGCGCCGGGCCGGGAAACAAAGTCGTCCTCGTCAAACACGCCATCCTGCACAGCGGTGAACTCAGGGTTCAGAATCCGGTGGGCCGCCTCAATGACCTGATTCGCCGTCACATTGGCGATGTCCTGCAACCCCAGAGCATTTTCAAGGTCGCCCTTCCCGTACAACTCAAGGGGATCAGGCACCAGAACAAACATGTTCCACGGGCATTTGCCGTGGGCATAGGGGTTCGGTTCGCAGCGGATCAGAGTTCTGCGGTTGGCGATGACGGCCACATGGTTCCGCAGGGTCGAGTTCTCCCCGTCTGACCGAAGTTTAATGTCGCCCATGGCGATCAGAAGCTCAACCCCATCTACCGGGATGTCATTCAGCCCGAGAAGCTGGTCCACGCCACGAATCAGGGTGTCAGACCGCTCATTCTGGGTGCTTTCGTCCCGGATGTTCTCGACATTCTCGTACTTGCTCCACCCAAAGGCGTTGGGGATGGACTCTTCATCCAAGTACGCCTTAGAGCAGACCATGCGAATGACCCGCAGGGGATAGCCGATGTCCAGATGGTGCCGTTCTTGGACATAGTTGAAGATGTTCCCTACCTCAAGCTCTGGCCCGTCATAACTCCGGTGGACCTGCATGGGCACTTGGGGGCTCATGGCCTCCATACCGCTCTGCTTGTCCACCATGTAGGCCGCCATGTTTGCGGCGTGTTGGTCTAGATCAGGCTTGTAAACATAGTCCTGCTTCCAGTTCACAGCCCACGGGCAGTTCCCGAAGATCCGGGCCTGCTTGATGACCATCGTGGCCTTGTGCTTGAAGTTGGTCCGGTAGTGCTGCCACTTCATGAGGCTTGTCATCACAGCGGCAGACTTTTCATCGTCCGGCGTCCGGCCTAGGATCTTGAACCAGTCGTCATGGGGCATCACCCCCTGAATCGCCTGGGCCGTCCCGTTCTCAATAGCCTTGAAGGACCACGGCAGATAGCGTCGAGACTTAAACTGCGACACTTCTGTATAGCCCTTGCCGAACTTGGAGTTGTAGGCCAGCCAGCATTCCTGCCAGATGTTCTCTTTCTCGGTACGCTCATCCTTCAGCCGTTTCCAGCTTTCGAGAATGGCGTCCGTGACGGCCTGCGGATTGACATCCGGTGAGATCATTAGAACCGCCGGTTACGGATATTGCCCAACTCGCCCCAATTCCAGCCGTTCTGGGGAAGGCCCTGCATCCTATCCGCGAAGTTGAAGCCACCGGGCTGCTGGGGAGTCTGAGGCCCGCCCTGCGGGTGCGGAGGACCAAACGGTCCGCCAAGAATCCGCCCGCCATTGCCGTCCTGCCGGTGCGGGGGGACGATGCCAGTATTGCCGGGAACAGGCTGAGCCTGCTGCTGGCTAGCCTTCCACTGGGCATACTTGCTATTCGGGTTGTTGGGGTGGTTCTGCATGTAGTAGGCATTGGGATTGCCGGGGACCGGGCTGGAGCCAGCGGGCCAAGGAATCGGCATCGGGCCACCGGCACCTGAGCCATTCGGGATGTCGGTAGGCTGAGGGCCACCCAGACCATTCCCGCCAACGGGATCAAATCCACCCGTAGTACCGCGCCAGTTCGGGCCGCCGTCCGGGATAGGCATGGGACCACCGGCACTAACTATGTCGTCAGGCGGGTTGAACCAACCGCCCGGACCCTTTCCGTTTGGCATGTTCATACCAACCCCCTTGGGATTGCCGCGCCAGTTCGGGCCACCTTCAGGGATGGGCATGGGACCACCGGCACCGCCAAAGGGTCCACCTTCCATCTGGTCGCCCTGTTCCTGCCAGCCATTCCACTCCCTGCGGAGCGGATTCGGGCCATTGTCCTGCGTCACCCGCTTGGGCTCGATCATGCTGGGCTCACCGCCCACGCCGATAGACCGCTTGAACTGCCGCTGGAAGGCATTGCCGAACCCGCCATTGTCGTCTGCACCAAGATTAATCGCCATCACACACGCTCCTTCTTCTCAAAAGCCTTCCGCTTCTTGGGGTTCATCTTGGCTTCCTTCCGCTCTTCGCGGCGGGGCTCCATCTTTTCCTTGTGGCCTTTGGCCGCTTTCTGGATAAAGGGCATGAGGTTCATTTTCATGGCGTCTCCTAGTAGATTCCGTAGGGTCCGATCTGTTGGCTGAGAATCATGCTGGCCCGACCACCACGCGACTTTTTCTTGATCTCTTCCTCGGTCGGGGTGTTCCTGCGCACCAGATAAAGCAGCGCGTCTGTCGCGTGGTCCTCTCCATCCGTGTCATACAGGTCAGGGTTGTGCCGGTCATATTGGAGCCTCGGGAGGGTCCGAATGAGATTTTTGCAGTTATCCATGATCTTGAGGCGGCTAACCCCATTCACCACTTTAAGATATTCCCGTAAGTTCTCAATACCACCACGCTTATCCTTTTTCACCGATCTCTGGAAGGTCACTCCATTTTTCTGGAAAATCTGAGCCTCAGCCACTTCATTAGGCTGGGCCGAGAAGCACCCAATATCCAAGTACCGTTCCCGGATGTACTCCCCCCGTTTCCGCTCAATGTCCCGGATCATCTCTGCCACATACGAAGGATTGTGCCGAATCCCGGTGTTGTGCTTCTTCGACCGCCCGAACGCTTCCTCAGACCCATAAAGCTCATCATAGATAATGACCTCGCCGTTATGAGTCTCATAGGCCCACAGGAAGCAGTAAGGTTTCGCCGTACCCCAGTCCGCCCCCATCCACCGCTTCGCCGTCTTAGGGACAGGATGCCAAGGAATGACATGAACCTCATGGTTCCACTCCGTAAAGAACGCGCCTTCCAGTACATCCCACCGGCCATCCAGCAGCTTCTTCCTCGTGACCTCGGGCTGGTTCATCAGGTTGGCCCGGTACACGCCATCGTCATCCAGACTCGGATTGTCCGACAGCCTGGCCGGGATGAACACGCGGGACCATGTATGCTTCTTGCCTTTAATGGTCTGCTCTACCCGCTCCACCTTGTGCCCGCCCGGGTACTCATCAATCCGGAACCGTTGCATCACCCAGCTATGGCCCGGACCTCCGGGGTTTGAAGTCGAAACCACCCGCAGGGGCACTCCCTTGGAGCTTCTCATACGGGTCATCAGGAACGCATAAGCCTCTTCGTCCGGCCAGAGCGTCAGTTCATCCCACGCCATCCAGTTGAACTCACGGCCCACATACCGGCCCACATCCTCATAGGACTCCAAGTACCCCATCTCCAGCACGGCACCATCACTGTACTGGAAGATTCTTTCCGAAGCCTTCCACCTAGGCGCGTTAGGGATCGAATAGAACATATTCTGCATGGACCGGATCATGTCCTCAAGTTCTGAGTTGGTCCGGCGCAGGATCAGTCCCTTCGCATTCCCCTTGTACTTGGCGTGCTGGGCGATCCAGTCAAAGACGATCCCCGCCGACTTGCCGCCACCTGCCGCCCCGCCATACAGAATCTCGCTACAGGGACACTGGATGAACTCCCACTGCTTGGGATGGGGACGGAATACCTCACGCCCAATCGCTTCACCCATACAACTCCTCTAACTCCTTCTCCCGCTCAGGGGTCATGTATGGCGAACACTCTGCCCAGCACACACGAAGCGCCCCTTGAATGTCTTTCAGCCCAAAACCACGGCTCCGCACCCGGATCCACCTTGAGGGCATATAGCGGATACCACACAGCCTATAGCGCTTACCCATGGTTCGGCTCCCAAAATCTGACCCAATACCGAGGCTCGTAAATCTCCTCCGGTACATGACCTTCATGCTCTAGCACAGGTAGATTCCATTCTTTGGACATCCTGAACGCCATCTGCCCCATCTCTGTCGGACTGAATAGCCCATCGAAATGCTCCCGCCCAACCTTCTTAACTAGTCTCAACCAGTGCGGCTCGCCCCGGTCGAAGTACAGCGGGTCATTGCTCCACTCGGGGTCAATCCTCGTCTGGGTCATCGAACAACAGCCCCACCAACACCGTCAGCACCAGAAACACCACTATCGCCGTCATCGCCGCTTCCATCGGTCGGCTCCCAAAACTGCGCCCAAAAGCGCGGGTCCCCGGCTTCATCTGGAACATCCCACTCCATCTTGATGGGCTTGCCCCACTTATTCAACGCCTTCTTAACCATCCAGTAAAGCTCACCCCTACTATAAATCCCTCCGGTAGCAAAGTTGGCCAACCTTCGTATGTACTCCTGGACTACGGCGCTTGTCACTTCACTTGCCAGAATCATCGCCACCCTCCGCAACAATGTCGTCCCAACTCCCAACCCTAGGCTTCTCGCTCAAATCTCCCATCAACTCCCCACTCAACACCTTTTTCTCCCAGTCCTCTACACTCTCCATCCTCATCGGCACCAGCACAACTCCCTGCTGCTGGCTTACCTCAACATTCAACTCCTTCGGCATCATCGCTACCACCAGCTTCGCTACCGCAATCGGATCCTCAAACGCCTTCCGGAGAAACGCCCTTCTCAACTCAGGGTGCATGAACGCCGTGGTCAGCCAGTCCTGAGCCACCTTCATCTTAGAATGGGTATCAGCCTTCCCTAGTCTCCCGTGGATCTGGTCCTTCCACAGCTTCACCAAGTTCGCCTGACCCACCCCGCAACTCGTGAACACTTCCCGGTCGATCCGCTCAATGTCCGCATCGCTCGGCAGCAAATCCCCTACATCCTGTATCAGCGCCTTCCGCTGCGCCGGGCTCCCTGTCTGGACCTTGTTACTTCTCTTGATGTACCCCATGCCTCCCAGTGTCTACTTTCTATCCACCAGTTGCCACATTTTTTCTTACGCTACGGGACCGCCTTCAGGCTTATCAGCCTTTTGCCAGGTTGCTGTAAGGCGGCACCCGGTTCCGGGTTGTCAGGTTCGCGTAAGGTAGATGTCAGGTAGCAAAATAAGAGCGCGGTGAGGTCATCTTACGGATCCGCACTCCCCCCGTTCGCGTGGCGAAAGGTACTCCCCGGGGGTGACGTGCTGCGTCACATCGTCTCACGAGCCATGTCGCGCTACGTCACTATGCCCTGCCAGTGTTGCACGTGACGCGCTACGTCACATCGCCGAGCCCCGTGATTATGTCACCCATCCAGCCCACAGATGCCCAAGTCAGCCGAATATCTGGACAAATCAGGGTTTATGCATGGTCCACGGGTCTCAGCCCGGGGTTTGGCGCGCATAGGTGCATAAAATATCTGGACAAGTCTGGTGGAAACGCGGCGGCGAGGGCGGAGTGAGGCCTTTCTGGGCCCCTTTGATTATGTCACGCTGCTGGGCCTGGCGAGCTGACCCAACCTGGCGGCCCCGGCGGAACGGCCTTGGTCTGTACGGGGCCGAGGCTAGACGGGCCGCGGTGCGGCTGTGATGGGCCTAGGAGCTGCGCTGGCTTGGTCCGTGGCGCTCAGAGTGGACATGTTCATCCAGTAACTCACAGCGAGGCTACTTAAGAGGACCGTTCCGTCAGGTTACTGTCAGGTTGGTGTCAGGTCAAGTGCTTGGGGTCTACTACCTACTGTCTGTAGTGCCATGGCATCTAGGGAAGCTGGGCCTTGATGGGCCTGGCCCCGTATTCATGAGACAACCTGCGTGACTTCCCGCCGTTCCCCGACAATCTTTTTTGGGGCCTAAGCCTACTGGAATCAGTGTGGAGCCTGAAGGTGTGAAATAAATACTTGCGCGCCCCTTGCGAGGTGCTACATTTGTGTTGTGGGCCATCACCCATCACTCATAAGGGAGATTGAAATGGAAGCACTCGCAGCCATCCGTATTGAGAATCTCAAGAACTACCCGACACGATACGAGGTAGTCGCGTCCCACAATGACGGACGCCGGCTCCTCATGGGCTATACAAAGCGGAAGTCCCGGGATGGTATCGCGTCCCTCGTAGCATCCAAAGGCCCCGAAAACATGCAGAGAATGGGCCTGTTGTCTGAACGGATGTTCAATGCTCCCGCCGGCGCTCTCATGGTCGAGGGATGGACTATCGGTTTCACGGGCCGCACCCAGCGCGAAGCTATCCAGTTTGGGGAGATCCCTTGGTAATCCACCCCCATCCCCCAATCGCCCCGGAAGGGGCTTTTGGGCTAGAGGGGCATCATCCCCGAGGGAGAAAACATCATGAAACTTCAGCATACTCCGGGACCGTGGGTAGTTTCCGGCCTTGAAATCCACGATAGAGAAACCCGGTTTGACGATTCCGGAGCCCGCACCGGCAACACTCCCAATTCTATCGCGTATCTTCACTTGGTCCCGGTTGGGTGCCGCGAAGCTAACGCCCGCCTTATCGCATCCGCTCCCGAACTACTGGAAGCGTTGGAAAGGCTTTTAGCCTGCGTTTCCCCACAATCCAGACAATCCACGGCAATTTCTTTTTCCGCGCCAAAACTTAACGCGGCTGACCAGGCCCGCGCCGCCATCCTCAAGGCGAAGGGAGAGTGATCCATGTACCGCGTTTACCCTTGCGATGCCCCGAATGGCCCCACTATCTCTATCTGGTGGGATTCCGGCGAAAACATGGGCCACGATAGCGTGGAAATTGCCCGCGTCTGGGAAGTGGCAGATGCGAGGCGGATCGCCGTCATGCTCAATTTCGCCAATGGCGCGAATCTGTTCCACCATGTGAAGGCCATCTAATGCCCTCCCTCCGCGAGTCCCTCTATCTCTTCCTTGCTACCCTCGCAGCCTACCGTTGGCGGCCCTTCGATAACCTTTCCGCGTCTGATATTGACGCACTCATGGAGGATTGAGACATGCGAACCGTCTCCCGCCTCACGAAGCAAGCCCGCCGCTCCCGCGCATGGATGCTCACAGACCGAGCCCTCAAGTCTGGCCTCGCCAAGCTGCACGAATCCGCAATTCAGGCCGAAACCCAAGCCTTTCAGGACTTCTGCGCGGAACTTGATTGTGTTGCGCTCAAGGTTCTGCCGCTCGAAACCCTCCGAAACATCCATCGCCGGTGCCTGCCGCTGGCCCATACCGTGAGGTAAACCATGGACCCTTCCATTGACCTGAAAACCATTCTTGACCTGCACCAGAAATGGCTCCGTAGCGAGAGCGGCGGGAACAGGGCCAACCTCAGCCTGGCCTACCTCAGCGGGGCCGACCTCAGCGGGGCCAACCTCAGCGGGGCCAACCTCATCGGGGCGATCGGAATTGACCTCATCATCGCCCGCACTCGGATACTGCCCGAGGGGCGGCTGATCGGCTGGAAGAAGTGCGCGGACGGGGTGATTGTGAAACTCGTTATCCCCGAGGACTCGAAGCGAAGTCACGCGTTCGGCCGCAAGTGCCGCGCCGAGTTTGCCGAGGTTCTGGAGATCATCGGATCGAACGAAGCGCGATCCCACACGAGCGATTTCCCCGCCGTGATCTACCGAGTCGGGGAGACGGTGCGACCCGCGAACGGGTGGGGCGAGGACTGGCGCGTGGAGTGCGCTCCGGGGATTCATTTCTTTGTGACCGAGCAGGAGGCCCGTGCGTATTAATCGGCGAAAACCATCAATAGCGACCGTGGCAACAAAACGGTGCTGTCGTTGTACCAGAGATCTGGAGGCTAGCGAGTTCTATCCACACAGGCGAATGAAATCAGGGCTTCAATCACACTGCAGAAAGTGTTCTAGGGCTTGGCACCATGAACGGCCGGACTACGTTAGGGCAAAGAACGCGGCATTCAAGGCCAAGAATCCTACCTACGCTGTTGATCGCCACCGCATCACAAAGTTTGGAGTTTCACCCGATCAGCTTAAGCAGATGAGTTC
>OFRE01000336.1_pt1 | contig 13018 bp, 25 predicted proteins | sample 1543061 | NCBI WGS metagenome assembly OFRE01 (sample SAMN07774218, study PRJEB24372) | wastewater metagenome | isolation source: Exp Tend NO 50WW | collected 2016-02
GATACAAAGATAATCCCTCAGATGTATAAAGACGGATATATCCTGACTACTATATACGATAATAAGATATTTTGGCATCGTAACGAACAAGTTGTAGTTGATGAAGAACACTTAGAAAAACAAGCTATGTTTGAAAAGATGGCAGAACTTAAACGAGACCCACTAGCATACAAAAAACTAGAAGAAGAAGCTTTTTTACAACTTAGTAAAAAACAGCAAGATTCTGAAGCTATGAGATTTCACAGAGATACGAAACTCCGACAGATGATAATGCAAATGATTCAAGAATAGGGAAGTAATTATATAACTAAAACAATTATGTACACAAAAAGAGAACTTCTTGATTTTGCATTCTGGTATCATAACTGATTGCGTAATTCAGAAAGAAGAGATGTAGAAATAGAATTTGAAAAGTTTTGCCGAATGTATAATAAATAATCTCTAATATATAACTAAACACTTATGTTTACTGAAAAATTTATTGAATATGAACTTATTGAATGTAAATATTTTGCTGGAAGGAATTATACAGCATTACAGACTGTAAAATTTATTGAATCAAGGTATAAGATAGATAATATATTATGCAGATTAATGTTGCAAACAAATGAAAAAAATAAGTCAAAAGCTATTTGAATAAAAGAATTTTTAGTAAATAGTTTGTATGAGTTTAGATTAAAAAATAATATGGAGTAGTAGTTTAATAACCTTAAAGAATATGAATCACACAAAAGAATTTCCAAATTATGGAAAAAATATAATTATCAAAAATTCCTGAAAGAATGGTTGTTGAATTGTAGAACTTATTTATGATGGTTGTGTTATATGTTACTGGCAAGTAAGAAAAAGTGATTGAGAAGATTTTCCTGAACTTGTATCAGTTCATAGAAGACTTGTAGATTTTGAATATGAAGGAGCGAAGGAGAGTTTTATGTATATACTGCAGTACTGACAAGATCTTGCGGAAGCTAGTTTAAAATTTAAATAATATCTCTTAACTAAACTTTATGTCAAATTACGTTTGTCCACGCTGTTGAAAAACCATTATTGATAACTGATGAACTGTATGAAATCATTGGTGTACTCCTAATTTAGATTTAATAACAAAATAATTATGAAAAAGAAAGAAACAATCCAGACACTTATAGACTTTAATAAGTGGAGACGATGAGGAGAATGAGAACAGCCAGATCCAAAGATAATCGGAGAGGCTATAGATAATGCTATTTGTACACTCGAAGCAAAGTGAGGCTTTATATCATACCGTAATTCCTACAAAAAGAAGTATGAAGATACTCAGGCGGTACTCGATGCATGAGTTGGTGAACTTCGATTCTCTAATATGTGTATTGAGTTCTTATACAATGCTCTCGATGAGATTGTTTCTATGACTAGCGATCCACTAGCAAAGAAAGTAGCAGAGATGGCGAAGGAAAGGCATAAAATTGATAAGCTAATACATACAAGAACTTTATTTGAATAACTAAAATAATATGAACTACTGCAATCGCTGTGAACAAAACACTGATGAAACTCATTGGTGTACTCCTAAGGAGATTTTAGATGCGATAACCAAATAACTATGACACCATTCCTAAAAGAACATAAAAAGAACCTCAAGAAACTCTCTAAAAAGCAATTGATACAGCAAGTATTGAATCATATTGAGATAGATACTCATGTACAGAATCAATTTGATATGGCATATGAGAAACTTGATGAAGAAAAGCAAATTTGTGAATCTGAGCTTATTAGAACTGAATGATTCTTGAAGTCGGCAGAGTCGGCTATCAGGATGTATGAGAATTTCTCTATCTACCAATTTATCCGTCATAAATATAAGAAATAATGCTATCAAAATCACTGATGAAGAAAATGGCGGATAATAGGAAAAAGCCGCCAACAAGAAAACTCGATTCTGAGATATCTAAAAAAGTATTATATCGGGATCTTGATTGTATAATATGCTGAGATCAAGTATGAGAAATACATCATGCGTTCTTTTGAAGCGAAAAACAGTATGACGAGTGAAGGAATTGAGAGGATAGGCTTGTATGCCTATGTGTGTCCTGTCACTATGATATACACTCATTAGGAAATACTGATAAGAGGAATCAATGTAAGGAATATTTAAAAAACTACTATGATAAACCAAATATATAATGAAGACTGTCTTGAATGAATGAAACGAATACCTGATGGGAGTATTGATGCTATTATCTGCGATTTGCCTTATTGAGTTACAGCTTGTAAATGGGATTCTGTTATTCCTTTTGAGCCTATGTGGAAGGAATTAAAAAGAATAATTAAACCTAATGGAGCTATTGTATTATTTGGAAGCGAGCCTTTTAGTAGTGCTTTAAGAATGAGTAATATAAAACAGTATAAGTATGATTGGATATGGGATAAAGAACAATGAACAAATCAATTTCTTGCAAAATATCAGCCTATGAAGAAGCACGAAATAATATCTGTGTTTTGTAAAAATAAAACAATATATAATCCACAATTTGAACAAGTAAAAAGAAAAACTGCAACAAGAGATAAAAACTGATGAAAAGATGAAATAACTTGAGTTGAATTAAAGGAAACTTTTTATGATAATAAATGATTAAAATATCCTACAACTGTATTAAAATTTAATCGTGAATTACAATGAAGATTTCACCCAACTCAAAAACCAGTAGCACTTATAGAATACTTAATTAAAACATATACTCAGGAATGAGAGACAGTTCTCGACTTCACTATGGGATCCGGGACTCTGGCAATCGCTGCAATCAATACCAACAGAAACTATATAGGCTTTGAGATGGATAAGGGATACTTTGATATTGCTCAAGAAAGAATAACCAAACATTTATGTATCTAATAATACCAATTAAACCATTCCCAGCTGTCAGAAGTAATAGAAACTCTTGGAATGATAAAACACAAGACTATCATAGCAAAATGAATGCCCTCAGGAAGCATCTATTGCCTCATAGGGAGGAGATTATGGGAAAGATGATAGAAGGTACATATCACATACAATTCCACTCGAAAATGCCCGTTTCTTGGAGTAAGAAGAAACAAGAGGAAATGAGATGAAAACCGAATCAGAATACACCTGATATTGATAATATTTTCAAGGCTTTCCAAGATACACTTTTTTATGATCCAGTGAACAAGTCAAAAGATGACTGTAAGGTATGGAACTTGTCAGCGAGTAAACATTGGAGTGATGAAGATAAAATTATATTTATGGACTAACTGTATACAAAAATGGAACAAGAAATAACAAAATATGAAGAATGGGACATGAAATATCAACAAGAAAAGGATATTGTAATAAAATTAAAACAAGAACTAAAACCGCACCAAATAGCCATGAGACGGGCAAGAGTTATGAGGAATAACACTAAAAGATAGTAAAGTCAATACAAGAAAAGTTGCAATGAATCGAATATGTGATATACTTGTATCAGATTCACACCAACCACAAGTACACGCTACCAACGAAAGTTGATGAAGACTTGCAACAATCTACTTAAAGAAACTAAAACAAAGTTACTCTCTACATATAGGCTTCGATCTTAGAGATCAATTATAAGTGCTATTGAGAGTGGCTTGATTTTACTTTTTTACTTCACTTATATGGTCTATCTCACTATATTCCTCATTGCATTTTCTCTATCAAAAGCTATTGAGGCTATTGATGACTTATCTAATAACAACTTCTAATATGTACGATCCAGCTTTACAACATGGTCATACCGATATAGATTGGGATCCAGATATGCGAATCTCAGTAAATGAAGCACCAATTACAGCGTGTTGATTTGATTGAGAGTCTTACAATGATTATCATTGAGTATGACTCGAATTCGATTGGTCGCATGATATCCAATACTTTTTTAGAACCTGACTTATTAAATACTGACTACACTAATATGACTATACTAGAATCAAATATCTGCACTATTGCAGAATGAATGAAATCTAATGAAATTGAAGCTCTTATTTCTGAACTTCAGATGATCGCTGATCGTAAGTACTCAGAAGAGGAAGAAGTAAAAATATATCAAGAAGCTTGAAATACTTTCGTGGATAACTATCTTAAAAATCTTAACAAATAATAAAATGAAACAAATACAAAAACCAGCTCATCACATCAATCTTATGTTCCTTATTGCACTATTACCTTGAATTATACTATTTTGCTATTTCACTGGTAAGGCGAGTGCAGCACCAATTGATTACTCAGTATGTGATAAAATCTATTATGATACTTTCATATGAGAAGTTCATCCAGAGTTTAATAAAATGTGCAAGAATAGATTTCAGTATCTTACGAACCAGATAAAAAGATCTTATATTACTAACCAAAAATAAATATGGAAGAACTATACTACAAAATTGATCCGGTTTCTCATAGGGAAAAGAATGATATTGCTATTCAAAATGAAGAAATTCTGAATAGACATTATAGTAATATTTGAACTTTTGCTCGACTGTCTAATATACGAATTGATATTGAAGAGGCTTTGAATAGTGAAGTACCAGAATTTATTTTGAACAATTAATTATATGTCTATATACACAAAACTATTAGAGATTCAAAAACTACACTTATCTTTTGAGAAGGATGCTAAAAATCCTTTCTTTAAAAGTAATTATGTATCTTTGGATTCTATTGTTGAGAAACTTACTCCTTACTTAGATAAACATAATCTACTTATTACACACTTTACACATAATAGTGAAATAGTAACAAAAGTAATTGATACAGATGAAGAATGAGAAGTTGAATCACGTTTTCCACTTATTGATTCAAATGATCCTCAAAAACTCTGATCTTGTATAACTTATGCAAAACGCTACAATCTATGACAGATATTTAATATTATTACTGATCGTGATGATGATTGAAATGATGCAAGTGAAGTAGAAAAGAAGGAAGTTAAAAAGGAAATAAAGTGATCTATACATACTTGTACAAAGTGTGGTAAAGAATCAGTAGCTGATATATTCAAGTGAACGTATTGAGATTGTTTTAAATGTGAACATTGCAAGAACTATTCAAAACCGAATCCGAAGAAAGATTTATCTGATTTACCCTATTAATATATGATAGTATATAAAAATCATTACATAGAACATGATAAAGAATTATCAAAGCCAAAATGGTGCGTAACTCATGTATACCAATACATAAGTTTTTTAAAAGATGATGTAGGTTGTGATTGGGATTTTTTTGATTCTTTATCAGATGCAAAGACATATGTAGACATTAATACTTTTAACCATTAATTATATGAAATGGAAAACAACAGAAACATTACCTAAAAATCAAAGTAATATACTTATATCATGAGATAATCTATATTCTATAGGTTGGTATCAGCCATGGGATAATAGATGGATATCTGTATGATACAGTTGATTAGTAGAAGCTTACCCTACTTACTGGGCAAAATTACCTAAAAAACCATAATATGAATACTTACTATCTAAAATTTTCAGGTAAGGTAAACATACCAGAACCAATGAAGAATGATGAGAACTATCGTATAGGGATTGACTGATCTATCTATAATACCAACGTATCCTCAAATCAGGACGGTACAGATACGGTCACTTACTCTATACGACCAGTTCAGTGTATTATTCATGATACACTCGGAGAAACAATCAAAGCAAAGGATATCAGAAGTAATTCTGAACGTCTTAGAGCTTATCTATTCAGAAAATACAATAATGATCATAGACTACTAGAAAAGTTTAATACTTTTGATGAATTTTATGACTCTTGGTTTTCTATGATGTATAAAGATTTGGGAAATATGTCGAATCATATAGATTTTATTTGTAACCTTTTATAATTAACTAATACCAACATGCAGTCATTGAATGAATTTATCGCAGAATCAGTAGCCAATAAAGATATAAAGGCACTTGAGCAAGTAGAATGAGAACTAAGTGAAGTAATTGAATTTACTCGTAAAAGAGTAGTACAATTACAATTCTATAAACAAGCTATACATAACAGGCTCCTTGTACAAAGAGCAATAATATCACTATTATGAAAAAAATAAGAACAGGAGGTAGACTACATCACTCAGAAACTCCTCCTGCATATTCTAAAATGCAAATGGAGTGTATGATGGCGAAAGGTAAAAGAGTTTCCAAAATGGCGAAGCTCTTACTAAAATCAATATAAATAATTTATTCCTAATATAATCATATGTCATATGAAAAACTATATCAGATCAGTTTCTTTGTTGCTACTCTCTTTGCTCTCACTACTTATTCAAGTAATTTGGAAACGATTGAAAGAGTATATTCAGCTAAGAATGAAGCCAAAACAAGTACAGGAGTTCTGGAGACAAAGAAAGATTGAAAAGAGGATTCAAAAGAACCTATACGACAGATAGAAGAGAATTTACCAAAAATACCATGAAACAAGACCAAGACCAACTCAACAGTCATATCGAAAACTGCAAATCCTGTCAAAAGTTCTTCGATAGAGAATACACCAAAAGTATCAATAGTGAAGAAAGTAGAAAACTCTTTCCAGAGTGGTTCAAAGATATATCGTAACTGATGGAATGACCCACGAGTACAATATGCCTATAATATCTCAGGTGGTGACATGGACTTTATAAAAACTATTGAGGCAGAAAGTAAGTGGGATCTGAATGCTCTATGAGATAGCGGAAAATCATTCTGACTCTGTCAGATCCATAAGGGGTATAATCCAGTAATGCAGAAAGCATATAGAGCACTGAAAACAGATAATGAGAAAGTGAAAATGTGTTATGATCAATACAAAGACTGGGTAAAACGATGAGTAATAAAAACACGTCTCTATTGATTTAACGTACGCAATAAGCCACAAAACAAGAACTCTTTTACAATTAAATAATATGAACAAATGATTTCGAACATTCTTGGATCTACTCGATGATCCAGTAGAAAAAGAATACATAGTAAAAGAACGTATGACCATGTCTGATAGTTCTCTTGCATACAAGTATTCAGTATCTACTACAACAATCGTAAATTACTTATGAAATCCACCTAAAAAGAGCCTAAAAACTTCTAAAAAATACAAGTATATAGATGTTGATAAGGCTATCTCTATGCGTTCTGAAGGATATACTGATGTTGAGATTGCTACAGAGCTTTGATGTTCTAATTCCACTATTAATAAAAGGCTCGGGAATAGATGAGACTGATACAAGTCTTGAAATAAATTCAAGAAATATGTAGCTAGACCACCTGATCCGTATAAAAAGGAAGAAGAAACAAAAACAGTAATATCTAATGTGCCATACTGGGATACTACTGATATGGTAGAGCTTTGAACAAAACCGCATCCCGCCTTATTTTTAAAAATTAAGTAACATGAATATCACACCACCAACAGAAATAGAAAATGAGTTCACGAATAGTATTCGTAGACAAGCATTGATAGACGCTAATAGAGAAGCTGAATATTTTATTGAAACAACATCGCAATCACAAGTTAAGTGGTGGTATGATATGGCTATGCAGAACAATATTGATCGTATAAAACTATATAACTAATGACTATAACTTTTCTTACATCACTTATAACAATAGTGATGGTACCACTCGGATGAATGGTATGAGAATATAAATGTTGAGACATAGGATGAAATTATAATTTATGAACAAAGATAATTTCATTATGTCAGTGAGTAGAGTGAGATACAGAACGATATAAATATCATGAAATTTGACATTATTTCTACTTCAATATAATGAATACTGTACAAAAAGACCAATACCACAAGGAATATTTAAAAGCATATTCAGAGTGATCATGATCTTTTTTTCGTGAATATGCGTATCGTTCAGAAGTAGAAGATTTTGCTGATAATTTTAGCTTAATGATACTGAAAAGACGACAACCATACAAGGTTCAAAAACGTATTAATCTTATCAAAAACTTCTATGATAAAACTCCTAACACATTACAAAAGTAGCATATTCTCATTACTCAATGCTATTTCTGTATATCTACTTGCAAAAGGGTATATTAGTATGGATGAGGCTCAGCTTATAGCTGGTACTATTCTCGCACTTGGTGGAACAATTAATATTGCTTTACCACGAAAATAATATGATAGAATTAAAAGAAATAACACAGTTCATAGATAAGAATCTCACCGGGGCTTGAATAGCCTGAGTTTGATGATTCATTCACTACATATATAAGCTTAAGAAGCAGGAAGTATTCTCATTCACGAAACTCGTGATAAATATTATCCTGGCTGGATGGGTTTGATTCCTCTGTCAAAAAATGGGACTCTCAGAAGTATATATCAGTATAGCTGGTTTCTGTACTTACCCACTACTGAATCTCATAGAACTTAAGTGACCAACGATTATCAAAGAACTATTATTGAATAAATAATATGAACAAAAGAACAGACTACCTAGTATGAATACTTATTATTTTATTCACTATCATTACATGATTCATTTTTTATGTATTTTAAAAAACCCTCGTGATGAGGTTTTTTTATTTTATAAGTGCATAAACGATCTCTGGAATCATATAGTATCATATCATTATCCATAGTATTCTACCGGATACGAATCCAGATATGAACCATAGAGCTTTTATTTTAAAGTATTTACAATGATGCGAAGACAGAAGTTTCGATAGTATATACTTATTTTAGAAGTAAACGTACACCGCAGTGAGTAATAATTATATCTTATTTTCAATAAAATCAATTAAAAATGAGTATACCAACCTAGACAATTCTTATAATTTGTTGTTCGTTTCCTTATTGTATTATTTCATTTTCAGTCTCAATTTCATGATCCTGCGTTCTGTTCTATTATTTTTAGAACTGTTTCAGTGCATCCATTATCTGCTATGGCGACATGACCATATGGATTGTTTTTTGTAGGAGCGAAGAATACGACAGATCATGCACTTGGAAAGTTTTCATACCGTATAATCCTTTCCCATCTAACATTGAATGGCGATCCAGTTTGCCATCATTTGAAAGCACTTCCAGAGAAAGTACCAATAGGAGTTCATAAATCTGCACAATACTGACGTGCAAAATCGACACACTGTGATCAATATGCTTTGTCGTAGTCTACTGATTTTCCGATCCATTTATTTATAGTTCTAGTGAACTTTTGAAAATATGATTCCATAATTAGTGATGAATTGTTAATAATAATGTCTCAACCTCCTGACGTAACTCCGCAATGTCGATTTCTAGCTGTCTCATACGCTCTTGGTGCAACTTTTTCTCGTCTCACGATAGTATACCCTCTACGATAATTGAACGGTCGTATTCGATCATTAATTGAGTAAGTTCGTAGTCTTTGCGTAGGAGACACATACTATTTTAATTTAAGTTGCTTACAAGCCTCTTTGAGTACAATAGCACAAACGATCTCACCTACATGATTCTCAATACGTTCTACCTGAGTACAACGAGTATCTATACTACCGTATGATCATTTCATTTGAATGAATCATGCAGTGATAATCTCGTCTATAACTGATACTGGGATTTCTATTGAAATAGTTCTAGTATTCATATTAGCGTTTTAAACGAGTAAAAAACTTATCAGCATTGAAACAATCTGGTTCGTATACTTCGAGTTCTATGAGTCACTCGAATCGTTTGAGTGTGTTAGATAGAGCCAGATATATATCTGGTCTCATAACTGCTTTATCCGCCTCTAGTGTTCTTCTTATTCTTTGGATTGGTGTATCGTCTTGATAGAGTGTGTGTAATGCTCTATGTACATTTTCTTTTAGGTTTACCGTATTATTCGGTCGGAGATTACCGCCAAACGACTCAGGGATCTTATGATGGATCGTCAATGGGTGGTGGTATTTCATATTATTTAGTTTCTCAAATAAACTCAGAAACGGATTCTATGTGGACGATCACCTTCTGGATCTCTTCTGTTCTACAACGCCTTATAATTTCTATACATTCTTGTGAGACTTGCCACACGAGTCATTTTACTCATGCGTGTTGCTGTTCTCCATAGTGGAGCTCCTTTCTACCGTTACTTTCGAAAATAGTACAGATCATAAGTATAAAATTAGCGATTACCCTATATTCCAACCTCTCCTACGATTAGGAGTTGATTTTGGTGGTTTTACTGTGATTGTTTTACTCGGAGTCTTTATTGTAACTTTTTTTGACATATAAATTAATTAGGAATATCTTCACAAGTACTATTGATATCGAGTATACTGTACATTTTATCTATTTTATCCCCGAGTCATGATAGGTATACGAATGCAACTACAACAAGTATTCAAAACAGTATTTACAATATAAACTGTGGCATGTGGTATCTTATTTCAACCATAATGTTTTTATAATTAATCATAGGAAAGCTAAGAATATTGTTCATACTGTACCGATTACCCAAGTGATTACTTTACTGTGGGTTGCTTTTATTGTCTCTATTTCTAGCTTATTGGCTTGGTGTTCTACTTTTGTGGCGAATATAGTATTCATTGATTTGAATTCTTCTCTGATTTCTTTGAATCCATCTACGACCACCTGTTCAAGTTTCTCAATACTTTTAGTCATAATTGTAAAAGATTGTTTAGATAGTGCTGAATCTGTTTTTAATTCATCTACTACATTAAAATAGTTTTGCATTTTTGCTCTATCTCAATGTCTAAGTTCTGTTTGTTCTTTCGATACATCCAGTTTTATTTTTGTTTCAAGATTGTTCAAATCATTTTGTGTTATTGGCATATAAATAATATAACTATTTGAATAGAAAATACAAGTATTTTGATAAAGAAACAGCCAAGTAAAATAGTGTTGCAATGCTTCTAGGTGTTCACTCTACAATCATAGCTTCATAAAAAATGTCGTTTGCGAGTTGGTAGTCTTCTAGTGTCTTAGATTTACTCCAGAGATAATCGTGTAAAATACTTGCTTTTATCCATCTAGGATCGTCTTTCTTCCAGAATAGAGTACATATCCAAGGTAATGAAGCGAAGTTTGTTTCTGTACCTATTGGAACAACAATATAGAGTCAAGATCACTTGTAGTATCGTTCATATATTAGATCCTCTGCAACAGTATACAGAGGATTATTTATAGTTGGCAACATTACAGATGTAAAATTAGTGAAGTTGCTCATTCATTAAAAGTGTTATTACTACCTCTCAAATAGAATACTTCAACCTATCAATTACCTCCTCTCGCTCTTCAATAGTTTTATAATTTCACTCTCAGGCTAGTATTAGTTTGAGAGAGCGAATTTCGAAAATGGTTTGTTCTGGTATGTTCATATTAGTAACGTCATTTGCTAAAAGTATAGTATCTTTTTACTTCTGTTGCTGTCCACGCTCTATTCTCTATAATTACTTCGTCTATTAATCATTCCATATATCCAATATTAGTATCAATTTTTCATATATAAGGTGTTCTGTTTGTGGATGGTACTCAGAATGTATATGCTACTGTTCTATCTAAAACTCAATCAATATAAAAGTTTACATTTGTTCAATCAAAAGTAACTCAACCATTATGCCAATCTGTCGTATCTGTAATAGCTGATGTGGAAAAAATAGTTCATCATCCATAAGAAATCCACCTGAGCTTGTTTTGGTCTGCCCCTGTTGGTTGCAGTGTGAGTTGGAAATAGTTAGTCACTCATATTTGGCTTTTATCAATGAGTGTATTCTGATTTCAAGTAGCCGACCTTTTAAACCAAAATAAAAGAGTACCTGCTGTTGTTCAGTTCATTAGTGTATCAGGTAGTGTGATTGCACTAGTTGTTCCATTAAAACTAGCACTTTGAGTTCATACTCTTCAATCTACATATGTTATTGATGTATCAGTTCCATTGTTTCCATTTCCACTACTATCATTCGAGTTTCAATTCAAGTGATATATAGCTTTGGAAATTCACGAACCTGCTCATAGGTATTCTCCTAGTGCCATAGTTTAAAGTTAAGAGTATACAATTTCTACATATAAATCAGTTCAAGGAGTTCAAGGTACTGCATCTATGTCTATAGTAAGTACGTCTCCCGATGCAAGTGAAGTTGTTGTGAGTGTTCCAGAATTTATACTTGATTGATTCGTAGTAGTGATAGACGGTTTTGTTGTTGCGAAGAGTGTTGTTCCATTCTTATTTACGTCAACCGTAAGAGTACCACTTCAAGCGGTTCAATACCATAGGCTCACTTTTGATATTGTGAATGTTCAATCTGCCACGAAAGTATTTGCAACATTTGTTCAAGTAGCTCATATTTTTCAAGCTATAGAGAATATTCGTCTTATGCTTCATCCTCCTGCTGCATTAAGAGTTGTTCCTGAGAGTGATAAATTAGTACCAAGTGTTATTTCTTCTATTGCACCAGTCGATGCTGTTCATCTTCCGAGTAGCTTATTGGTACTCATTGTGATTCAGTTTGTAGTAACTGCTCAGGCTTTTACTATATTTACTCATTCGATAGATACAACCCCTGCTGATACACGAGCTATACTGGTATCTGATGCGTGTCAGAGTTCAATTGTAGTGACTTGTGGATTCGCTGAATATGACGGAGCTACACCAACACCACCTGATACTAGAACACTTCATACTGCCACGTCTGCAATACGATTTAATGCTGTTGCACTTGATGCTGTTATAATATCACCTGTTGCTTGTGAAGCAAGAGTCATATTAGAACCATCGTTAGCAGCAATGGTTTTTGTAGATGTAGGGAACGTATAGACAGCTGCTGCTGTTCCAGTAAATGTCGATGAACCTGCTGTGAAAGTATGCCCATTTACTGTTGTTGGTGTAATCGCTCCGAGTGTTACTGATAATGCACCGTCTGTATTAGATGCAGATACTCCGTTTGCTGTAGTAACACGATTGACGAGTGTTCCTGTAGTTGCTGGAAGTGTCTGAACAGTGGCTGTTCCTGCTGCTGCTGTAGGTTGGATTGTTACGTCACCAGAAGTATTACCGAACATTTTTACCTTACCTATTGTTGTTGCAT
>OFRE01000337.1_pt1 | contig 13007 bp, 25 predicted proteins | sample 1543061 | NCBI WGS metagenome assembly OFRE01 (sample SAMN07774218, study PRJEB24372) | wastewater metagenome | isolation source: Exp Tend NO 50WW | collected 2016-02
CTCACGGCATCCGAGATGGACACCGTTACCGGCATGACGGCCGGGATCGCACGCCATCCCGAAGCCTCATCGCTCACCGAGAAGGGGCACGGACACGCGGAGGCCACCTGCATCTGGATCGACCCCGGCACGGGTCTGCGGTGCAAGGCCCGCATCGACCGCTACATCCCGAACTTGCTGCAACTGGACGTGAAGACGACGAGCAAGATCGGACCCGAGGACTTCGCGGCGTCGTTCTACAACTTCGGATATCACCGTCAACTCGCGTGGTACGAGCGTGGCTTGGCCGCGTGCGGGCAGGCGGTCGGGCCCTGGTCCGTGGTGTCGGTGGAGTCCGAGGCCCCGTACGAGGCGGCGGCGTGGGTGCCGCACCCGGACTGGCTGCGGCTTGGCCACAACGAATGCGAGGCGGCCGTGCGGCGAATCGCGGGCTGGATTCGCGCGGGCGACTGGCGGGGGTACTCGCCGAAACTGGAGACGCTGGAGGTTCCTGACTGGGTGCGGCGGAAGCACAAGTACGAGATTGGAGGGTGAAGTGACTGAAGTGACACGGGCGACGAACGGGCAGGCGGCAGCCGACGTGAAGATGGCCGAGCCTCAGACGGACCTGGAACGGCTGCTTGAGAAGCGGCTGCGGGTGGCGATGGAGGACAACTCGCTCCCGGTGGTGGATGGGGTGGTGGTCCCGAAGACGGCAGAGGGCATTTACAGACTCGCGCGGTGGTATGTCATGTCGGGCATGGTGCCCGACTCGCTGCGCGGGTCCGATGCCGAGTCCACACAGGCGAAGGTGGCTATCGCCATCAGCGCGGGCATCGCGGTGGGCCTGACGCACACGCAAGCGGTGGCGAGCGTGATGGTGGTCAACAACCGGCCCTGCATGTGGGGGGACGCGCTGGTGGCCGTATGCCGCCGGAGCGCGGAATGCGTTGCCATTGAGTGCGCGGACGACGGGTCCGCGTCCACCTGCACCGCGAAGCGCATGCGGAAACTACCGGACGGTTCTTTCCACACCGAATCGGTGGTACACACGTTCTCCCAGAGGGACGCCGAGACCGCAAGCCTGACGAACAAGGGGCCGTGGAAGTCCAACCCAAAGCGGATGCGCCAGAACCGGGCGCGGGCGTTCGCGCTGCGCGACCTGTTCCCCGACCTGCTGATGGGCCTGTCGGACGCGGAAGAGCAGATGGACGTGGAGGCGGTGCAGACCGAGCAGCGTGGTGCGACCTACACGGGGTATGCCCGGGCGGCGTCCGAGACGCTGGTTAATCCCTTGGTGCACGAGCCCGCAACGCCCAAGCCAGCGCCAGAAGTCCCGCCGGGTGGCCTGTCAATGCCGCCCAAGGGTCGCGCAGATGCCCCACAATCGCCCCCGGCTGCTGAGGCCCCAACCTTGCCTCCCGCCGAGAAGACGCCGGAGACGAAGCCCACGGCAAAGCCCAAGGCGGGCAAGGGCAAGTCCCACAACATCGGTGACCCCAACGCCGAGCCCCCGCCGGAATGGAAGTTGGGCGACGCTCCCTGATCTCTCTCCTCTCCGCGTCCCCCCGGCCAGCGCTGGCGGGGCGCGTTGCCGGGATTCACACTAACAGGAGAACCGCGTGGAAGATCGTCTAGCCGTCGTCGTTTCAGAAACCGGGCTGCAAGGTCCGAACGCCGAAAGTCTGCTGCTCGCCTTCCGGCCATTCTTCGGCAAGGCGCAGGCGTTGGTTGAGGCTGCTGCCGCCATCAACGTCACGGACGCGACGCAAGTAACCGAGATGAAGAATGCACGCGCATCGCGGCTGGCGCTGCGTGCCGTGCGTGTTGAAGTCGAGGCGGCGCGGAAGACGATGAAAGAGGACTCCCTGCGCACGGGCAGGGCGATCGACGGCATGGCGAATGTCCTCAAGTTCCTGATCGAGCCCGCCGAGAACCGCCTGGAGGAAATGGAGAAGTTCGCGGAGCGCAAAGAGGCCGAGCGAAAGGCCGCGTTGAAGTCCGGGCGAGAGGACTTGCTGCGGCCGTTCGGCATCGACACGTCGGCCTACATGCTCGGCGAGATGAAGCAGGAGACCTTCGCCGAGTTGCTGAACGCGACACGGGTTGCGCATGAGGCGAAGGTCGCGGCTGCCCAGAAGGCCGAGGTTGAACGCATCGCGGCGGAGGCCGCACGGACTGCGGAAGAGAAGCGGGTGCGCGACGAGAACGAGCGGCTGCGACAAGAAGCCGTTGCGGCGGAGGCGGCGCGGAAGGCCGAGCGTGAGAAGCTGGAAGCCGAGGCCCGCAAGGAACGCGAGAAGGCCGAGGCTGAGCGCCGGGCGGCTGAGGCCAAGGCAGCAGCCGAACGAGCCGCCGCGGACAAGAAACTGGCGGAAGAGCGCGCGGCCCGCGAGAAACTTGAGCGAGAGGCGGCCGAGCGGCTGCGCGTCGCGGAACAGGCCAAGGCAGACGAGGCCGAGCGTGCCCGCAAGGCCGCTGCCGCGCCCGACAAGGCGAAGTTGATCGCGTTCGCGGCGGAGGTTCGGAACCTTGTGCCGCCCGTCATGTCGAGCCCGGCGTCGGTGCCGGTGCGGCAGTTGGTTGTTGATAAGGTCGCGTCCTTCGCCGCGTGGATCGAGGCGCAGGCGGCGTCCCTGTGAGCCTCCCCCTTGGCATGTCGTACTCGGTCCCGTTCGAGGAATACCGGGACGATCCTGGTCTGAACCAAAGCACGTTCGACGCCGCGACCCCGGCCCACCTTCTACACGCGATGGGTGGCGGGATTGACACCCCGACCTTCCGCATGGGCCGCGCCCTGCACTGCGCGATTCTGGAACCGGGCGAGTTCGGGGGGCGCGTGATCGTCCGTCCGAAGTTCTCCGGCGATGGCTCGCGGTCGGTGGGGCAGTCGTGGGACCAGGATCATGCCGATTGGCTGGTGCTGTCGGCGGGCGAGATGGCGGACGTGGTTGGGATGGCCGCGGGCATCCGGCGCAACCCGGAGACGCGGCGGCTGGTGGAGCAGGGGTTCGGGCATTCGGAGGCGACCTGCATTTGGGTCGATGCCGCTACCGGCGTTCGGTGCAAAGCCCGAGTTGACCGCTTCATCCCGGGCGTGCTGGCGTTGGACGTGAAGACGACGCGATCGGCGGCCCCGCGAGATTTCGAGTGGGCGTTCACGTCGGAGCGCGGCGGCTTCGGCTACGCCCGGCAACTCGCGTGGTACCGGCGCGGCCTGATCGCGTGCGGCCAGCCCGAGATGCCGTGGACGGTGGTAGCGGTCGAGAACGAGCCCCCGTACGAAGCGGCGGCGTACGTGCCCGAGCCGGACTTTCTGACGCTGGGGGCGAACGACGCGCAGGCGGCGCTGACGCGGATCGCGGGGTGGCTGCGGGCGAACGAGTGGCACGGGTACGCGAGGGAGATCGTTCCCTTGTTGGTGCCCGAGGGTGTACGGCACAGGAGGCGTTCGGAACTTCAATGAGGGAGGGCGGCGTGACACAGGTACAGACGAGCGGAGCGGCGGTGGTGGCTGGCGGCGAGCGAGCGTACACGGACCTCGAGCGCCTGTTGGCCAAGGAACTCGGCGGATCGCGGGAACTTCCGTTGGTCAATGGCGTGGTGGTGCCGAAGTCGGCGGAGGGCATCTACCGGCTGGCAGCGTGGTACGTCGGGGCGAACCTTGTGCCCGACTCGCTCCGAGGCGGCGACGAGAAGGCGACCACCTCCCGCGTGGCCATCGCCATCATGGCGGGGGCATCGGTCGGGCTCAACAACACGCAGGCCATGAGCAGCATCATGATCGTCAACAACCGCCCGTCGATGTGGGGTGACGCGCTGGTGGCGATCGTCCGCGCATCCCCGCAGTCGGTGGAGATCGTGGACTCTGACGCGAACGACACGGCCACCTGCCGGGCGGTGCGGATGAAGTTGCTGCCGGACGGGACGTACCACCGGGAGACGGCGGAGCGTTCGTTCTCCATGCGGGACGCCGAGCGGGCCGGGCTGACGAACAAGGGGCCGTGGAAGTCCAACCCGGCGAGGATGCGCCAGAACCGGGCGCGAGCGTTCGCCCTGCGTGACCTGTTCGCGGACTTGCTCATGGGCATCGGGTTCGCGGAAGAGGAACAGGACATTGCCGACATGCGGCGGACGGAGCGGGTCGCAGGATCGACGGAGGCTGCCCGTGGCGCTGCCGCGTCCCTGGGGGCACCGGAACCGGCCCCGGCACCGGACGCCCCGCAGACGCCCGCCACGTCCAAGCCGGTGCCCGAGGGCGGTATCGGGCTGCCGCGGAAGACGAAGGACGACACCACGGCCCACGGACCCGGCGATGCCCCGCGCACCGTCGCCGGCGAGGGCAATACCACGCCGGCCAACCCCGACCCTTCGGCTGCCGCGGGCAACGGCGCGAAGGCGGGTGGGCAGACCACCACCCCGACCGGGGCCAACACCGAGCCGACCGACGCCGACCTCGCGGCGAGCCTGGGCAAAGACCTGTTTCCCGACGCCGCGAAGGGTCGGAAGCGTTAGCCTCTCCTCTCTCCCCACCCGTCGCCGCGGAGACGCGGGGGCGGGGATTCTGGCAAACCCCACCGATTCGGCGGAACCCGACGGTGCGGGATTTGAGGACGGCGGCGTGGACGGTGACACGCAGCCAACGGTGATAGGCGTACGACCTTCGCGTTGTAGTCGGACGCGAGGTGCTGTGACAAGGGTTCATCACCCGAGGGCAACAGACGCTGCGGGAAGCCGAAAGGCACAAGAAGACGCCACGGGGCGACCCGACAAGGAGCCGTTGGTGACGACAGCCCGACAGAGCCGGTTCGACTCCGGCCCGTACTCGTCTCCGTCATCGCCTCCCGGCGCTGGCGGGGATTCACCAACCGCCCGAACGGGCAAGGAGTTTCGCATGACACGCCAGCCGGTCGAATCGCAGATGCGCGACATCGTGGCCGCATCGCACGACGCATCCAAACGGACACCCGTTCACGCCCGGCGCGGGCATTCCCCGAGACAAAGGCGTGCAGCATAACACCGCGCCGACCCTTTCGCGGACGACGGGCACATCGACGGACCATGCAGGCTGTATAACACCCGTCGTTCGCATTCGCTCTCGGTGGGGCATGTGGATAACCACCACCCCCAACCATCTCGACTTGACATCGACGCGAATCCCAAGTAAAATGTCCATCACGATGATGCTCTTGCCAAGCAATCACATCCAGGCGTTCTAAGCGGACCGTCCCCGCCCTGTGCTGGTTCTGGCAAGAGCATCGCGCAGGCGGGGCGGCCCCGCTTTCCGGGAATGGACTCCGTGGCAGGCGACTGGATCAAGATGCTCACCGACCTCCACACCAACCCGAAGATCGTGCGCATGGAGCGCTCGCTTTCCGGCGCTGACCAGCGCGAAGTTGGTGCGATCGGCGCGCAAAAACCGGCGCTGGCGCGTGCAAAGTTCGCCGAGGTTTGCGGGGCCTGCTACATGCTCTGGTCACTCGCCGACAAGCACGCGGTGCGCGGAAAACTCAAAGGCTACACCTTCGAGTTCATCGACCAGCACGTCGGTGTTCCCGGGTTCGCGGCTGCCTACGCGGATGTCGGATGGATGACGCAAGACATTGACGGCGTTACACTTGTGAACTTCCACAAGCACAACGGAAAGACGGCGAAGAAGCGGGCGAGCGACGCGAAGCGGGCCGCGAAGTACCGCCAAACCGGCGTCACGCTCCCGTCACGCTCCCATCGCGCTCCCGTCACGCTCCCGTCACGCTCGGATGCGACGAAAAGCGCACCAGAGCAGAGCAGAGCAGCAGAGAGCAGAGCAGAGAAGAGAAGAGAAGAGAAAAGCAGCAATGCTGCTGCCCAAAATCTGTCGCTTCGCGGCACTGCCTGCTCGCTGCTTGCTGCGGCGGGGCTGGACGACGGGGCGATCGCTGCGATCCTCGCCAACCCCCGCGCGGACGAATGCACCGTGCAGTGGGCCGCCGAACGTCTCCACGCCGCGATGGTCGCGGGGCGTCGGGGCGGGAAGTCCGTCCGAAACCCGGGCGGGTACATCCGCGACCTGATCGAGCACAAGTCGCCGCCGTCCGGCTGGCGGACGGCATGGAACCAGAAGCGGATCGAACAGCAGTATGCGACGCTGAGCGGGAGCCGAGCATGAGCACCACCGAAACGATCGGACTTACCCGCAAGGCCCACGTACTCGCTGAGTTCGCGTGTTCGATTTGTGGCGGCCCATGCCTGCGCATGGCTATTGCGGACGTCGGCCCGGACGGACTGATCGCACCCACCGCGATCCGTACAGACTCGATGCTGGAATGCAATAACTGCATCAAAGTCAAACACGAGAAGGAAGAGAAGGAGCGGGCGGACGCGATCTTGCGGAGATCGTTTGCAAAAGGCACCGTCCAGAAGAAGCGCCCGCGGCACGGAGATATCCGATGAGGACCACCCCACCCCAAGGAGAGTGACCATGTGCACAGCAGTCAGCGGCATCACGAAGTCCGACGGCACGGTCTACATGCCCGACGTGGCGGCATGGGATCACAGCCACAAAAAAATCGCCTCACGACACAACCTGCCCGACGGCCTGATCGGCGACTCGTACGCGCGATGGGAGTGCTCGCCCGCGAACGGCGACTACCAGAGCGACACAGACGCCTGGAAGTTCGTGCTCGACGAGAAGCGCACGCCTGAGTGGTGGTCCGAGGATGCCGCGGCGCTCGAAGACCGAGCGCGCCGAGAAGTGAAGCGGTACATGGCGGCCGCCAACGCCTCTGGTGTTGCGCCCGGATCGAGCGTCAGCACCACCGGGTACCTCGCGGCGGCGAGCACCACCGGGTACCGCGCGGCGGCGAGCACCACCGGGGAGGGCGCGGCGGCGAGCACCACCGGGGACGAGAGCGTGTCTGTCAACGTCGGGCTCAATGGCCGAGTCCGCTCCGGCGAGAGGGGCGCGCTCGTGTGCGCCGAGCGGGCCCAAAACTGGAGCCTCATTTCGTGGGCGATCGGCATCGTCGGCAAGGACGGCATCAGGGCCCACCAGTGGTACCGGGCCGAGGCGGGAAAACTGATCGAGGCAGACGACGAGATTACGCGCGAAGCGGATCGGGTCTTGGCCGAGCGGGCGAAAAGGGCGAAGCAGTGACCTGCATCGACGGCACGACGACGGCGGAACTGCCGTCGCTCTTTGCGGCGGCCGAGGGGCTGCGGCGCGAACGCCTCGCCGCCTCGCCGCTGGGCGGGCTGCTGCCGGGCGAGGTCATCGCGGACCTGTTCTGCGGCGCGGGCGGCTAGATGAGAAAGGCGGTGCGGGCGTGAAGAAACAGAAACGGACAACAACCGCCAGCAAGATCATCGAGGCCCGCGCGCAGGGGCTGGCGCAGGCGGAGATGTACGCCGCGCGGCTGCGCCGTGTGGGGCACGAGGCGGGCGAGTTGCGGGTGCGGCTCGAAGCCCTCGCCTTCCACGCCCGCAGGCACGCCCCCCCGAGCATCCGCGACCACCTGGACCTGTGGGTGCTAGCGATGGAGGCGATGTCGGATCGGGCGAGGTACGTTGCGGCGATCGCGGCGGGAGATCGCCCATGAACATCCGCCCATCCCGCGACTTCACCGGGCTCGTCAAGGCGTACTCCGATCCCCTCGCGCATATAGAGCGCCAATCCGCGCCGGTGCTAGACCTGCTGCGGCGCGGCGACACGGTGACGGCGCGGGACGCGGAGCGGTACGGCGTGGAGAACTTGTCGGAGTGCATCCGGCACCTGGAGCGGAGCGGTAACGTGATCGTTCGGGACTTCGACGAGGTGCGCAAGTGCGCTACATATCGGATGGAGAAACAGGCGTGAGAGCGACCAAGTGCCGCGTGTTCCGCAAGGACCGTGAACACATCGTGATCGACGGAGGCCCTGGACATGATGAGTCATGGGTCAAGGCCGAGGCCGTTGAGGGCGGAGTCGCCATCGACCGCGCGTCGATGGCCGGCGAACTGATCCTCGACCCAGATACGGCGATGGAGTTCGCTATTCACGTCATCGGGCTGGCGCGAGAAGGAGGGAAACAATGACCCGGCTATTCAACCACGGCGCGAAGTGGAACATGGACGAGATGGACCTGCTGTCGCGGCTGCGTGTCATGCGCACGCCCCCGCGTGAGATCGCGTTGCGGCTCGGCCGCACGAGGCACGCCGTGCATAGCGCGATGAAGGTACTGCGTCTGCGGGCGAAAAGGAAGGCGACGTGACCAAGCGCCAATCCAACAGCAAGCGAGTCCCGACCAAGCCGCCGCGCGCCGCCGTGCTAGGCGCGATGCTCGGCACCGAATCCGCCGCGAGCGTAGCGATCGACAAGGGCGACGTACGGACGTTTTGTGGGTATGTTCCGTGTCGGACTCACGCATGGGAGAACACTCGCGGCTCTCGCGCGTGCCGCGTCTGTGGGCTGCGGCTGGAGCAGGTACCGACCGAGCGCCAACCGTTGGCGCTGGCGTCCGAGTCCGAACTGTCCGACTGGCTCGCGTACCACACGACGCCGGGTGCCCACACGGTCAGTGACGGCAAGTGCGGTCATGCCGCCCGTGGAGGCCTGCACTGCGCGAACTGCATCGACGCGGAACTGCTCCGGCGCGGCGTGGACGTGGTGGAGTGCGGAACGCGCTACGCCTACAAGAGATTCGTCGGTGGGATTCGCCGGAAGATCAAGGGAGGAGCGACCCGATGAACTACACCGTCTGCACACAGGCCGAACTCGACGCGCTGCCGCCCGAGATCGACGGCTACCTGACGATTGAGATGGGCGGCACTGTCGTCGCGCGATACGTCACCCGCGTGGGCGGGTCCATCTACGCCCCCGTCGCGGAGTCGGTGTCGTTCCCGCTCGCGGCCCATGTGGGCGGGTACATCTACGCCAACGCGGCGACGTACCTGAACATCAACGGGATCGAGACGGCGACGCCGCAGCAGGAGCGGGCGTCGATCCGCCTCGCCGCCGCTGCGATGTTCGCCGACGGTGCCGTGTGGGACCAGAGCACGTTCGGCCCGCGCGAGTGCCCGTCGCCGGAGTGCGGAACCCCGATGTGCTTCGCGGGGTTCCTGCGGGCAACGGACCCGAGGCCGAAGGTGCGGGCGATGTCGCCGAAGACGGCTGGGATGCTTCTCGCGCCGCGAGCGTTCCAGCGCGGGGCGTTCGAGGCCGAAGCCGAATCGCTGGTGCGGAAGATCGTGCGAGAGGCCTACCCCACCGAGAAGAAGTGGGACGAGGCCGTTGCGAAGGCAAGGCGCGACAACTCGACGCAAACTCAGGAGGCCACGAAATGAACAACATTGCCAACGAATCGCCGAGCAAGAAACTTCCGTCAGAGAAGAACAGGTCGCCGTATAAGTGGAGAGACGGTCACAACGGGATTCATATGGACATCGGACCATATCTGGTATGCGTGCGATGGGACTGGCCTGGTGACAAGACGGATTCGTGCGCAATGATCCAGGTTTGCCGCGCCGATGGCGGAAGCGTATTTGATTGGCGAGACCTTCAGCAAATCAAAAACAAGGTCGTCGGCCCTGAATGGGAGGCCGTAGAACTTTTCCCGGCCGAAAGCCGTCTGAAAGACCCGAGTAACGCTCGATATTTGTGGGCACGCAAGGCACCATTCGGGTTCGGACTTCCAGGAGGTAGGCTTGTGCTTGACCACCTCGAAGCGATTGCACCGCAGAGGCCGTTTCCCACAGAGGATTCGCAATGACCACCACCGAACCGATCTCGCGCGCGGACAAGCACGACTACACGAACGGCTGGCGGTTCGCGCGGGACCAGCCTGGGAGTTTGCCGCCGCCGGAAGTGTCGGAGTGGTTCCGTCGCGGGTGGCTGGACTGCAAGCACGCGCGGTCGATCGGGCGGGACGTGGAGTGGAGCAGGCCCCGGAAGCGGGCGGAGGTGATGGATGGATGAGGCGACACAGGCGAAGGCGAAAGAGGCGATTCGGTACGCTCTCGATCGAGTTCAAACCGATGCCGATTTCCGCTGGCACATGCTGGACACGCAGACCATGCGACTGCTGGTACAGGCCGAAGCTGCAATTCGTGGAGAGGAAGAAGAAGCCGTTATGCAGAGACGCAGAGAGTGGGTGCGAAAGCACGAAGACCCGCTTGGACAACTGTACAGGGCACGCGAACGCATCGAGCGCATGGAGAGGGAGTTTGAGGCACGTGGAATTATTCCTCCAATCTAAAAGGTGGGTGATGGAGTGAAGAAATCGAAATTGGCAATGGCAACCAAGTATCAGATAAGGGCGTGGCCAGCCGAACACCCTGATCGGACAACGTACACGAGTCGGTTGCAAGTTAGGATGGGCGCGGGATGCAAATGACGTTGCGCCGGTTATGTCAAAAGACGCGATTTTGGAGCAGGAGTGAACATGTCAGAGACAGATAACCACGAGGTCGAGAATTTGAACCAGCGACTTGCCGCCGCCAAGCCGCCGTTTGTCGCCCATGAGTACGTCGGTTTGCCTGGCGATCGCATTCTTTTTGTCGCTCACGATCCGTCAACCGGAATCTGCTGCGGCGGCCGTGACAAGTACGAGGAATCAAAACACGACGCGCAAGGGATGAATGCTGCTTGGTGGCTTGGATATGCGGCGGCGATGGAAGTCATTAAGGCCCGTGCCGCCCAGTGCGACATGGACTTTTATGGGTACTCGATGGAAGAAGCCGAGCGGGCGTTCGCGGCCGCCGGATTGCCTGGAGATAGGCCATGAGCGGGCACTGCAAGGGATGTGGGGTGTTCCACGAGGAAGACGACTCGCGTTTGTGCACGGCGTGCGAGTCAGAGAAGAAGGTGCGTCTGTGCAAGCACGACTTTGAGGTTTCTCCAAGCGGAAAACTGGCATTTTGCCGCAAGTGCCCGTTTGTTGGGGTGTGGAGAGATGGTATGTGGGAGCGTGCGGTGCGTATGGCGCAGCGAATCGCCGGAGACCATAACCCATGAGCGCGTCTTTTGAATCCCGAGACATGAAGGCTTGGGTCGCTGGCTACAGCGCCGCCCAGCGAGACGCCAAGCGGGCGAGGGGGAGGAAGTAGATGGGCACAGTCGAGAACAAAGTTCAGGCCGCGTGTCAGACCATGCTCTCGCTGCGCGGTGCGTTCGTCTGGCGCAACCAGTCTCGCACGATCATGGTGCCCGGCAAGGGCGGGAAGATGCGTCCCATGTTCTTCGGGTTGCCCGGCTCGCCCGACCTGATCGGCGTCTGGCGCGGGCGTGCGATCGGCGTGGAGTGCAAGAAGCCGCTTGGACCCAAGGGCGGCACTAGGGGCAGCGTGCAGAGCGAGGAACAGATCGCGTTCCAGTGCGAGTTTGAGCGCGCAGGCGGGATATACATTCTCGCGCGCGGAGTCGAGGACGTAGAGGCGGCGTTGGCGAAGGCCGAAGGTGTTGCAACATGACCTGCCCCAACTGCCGCCGCCCCGGGAAGTTCACGCGCCTGCGCCGCAACGCGCGTGGCCAGTGGCGGCTGCGGTGCTACGTGTGCCTGTCGTGCCCGCGCGAGCCGGTGCGGGCGTTCATGAGCGACAAGACGCTGTACGTGGGTCCGACGTGGGGGAGTTCGAGGGAGACAACCGATGTGGTACGCACACACCGCGACGAACGATGAGTTGAGGGATTGGCTGGCGGAATCCGGCGGCCCATCCAATCAATGGAAGAAGAAAGACGGTCGATGGTTCCACCCGAGATTCCATCGTCAGGGCTGTGGTCAGAAGCGCCACCCCATTCCCAACACCCTCGACGCTGCGGCTGCGGCTCTGCCGGAGGGCGTGGACTGGTACCGCGACCTTCCGCAGATGGGACGCATGCGCAACTACGGGGCAGTTGTCGGCGACCAGTTGATCGCGTGTACCCCCGTCACCGACGACGAGCGCACCGACCGCTTCCGCCTCGCGGTCCTGTGCATCATGGCGAAGGAGAAGTAGCATGGAAGACTTCGAGAAAGGTGCCGCGATCGCGGCCGCGATGGGGCCGAACGAAGACATGCTGGTTCCCGTCGGCAAACCCGCCGACCTCATGCTCTGCGACAAGTGCGCGATGGCCACGAGTGTTGCGGAGTTGTGGGGCAAGGCCGCGCCGTGAACGCCTCGACCGCCGCATCCCGGACCCGCGAACTCGGCAACGCCGCCCGCCTGATCTCGCGCCGGGCGTTCAAGATCCACCTCGCGGCGCACGACACCGTGTTCCTGCGAGGCGCTGAGCGTAAGACCAGCGAGCAGTCCGTTTACGAGCAGGCCCGCGAACTGCTCGCGTACTTCGACGACTTCCGGGTCGCGCTGGCGAAACTCTCGCCCGTCATGGCGACGCGGATACCCCACGCGCACGACTACGCCGCGTTGGGGCTGGCGTGCCGGATGTACGGCCTGCCGTTGCCGTCGTGGGAGCGGACCGAAGTGTGGTTTCGCGGCGAGGTGGAGCGCCGTCGTTCGGTGGGGTTCAAGTACCTGGAGGAAGCATGACACCGTTCGAGAAGTGCCGGAGACAGGTAGCGGAAGCGATCGCGGACTCGATCTACAAGCAGCCGGGCGTGCTGGACACGCTCGAATCTGTCACGCGGAAGGACATGCTGGACGCGGCCAAGAGCGCGATGGAGGCGATGGCGAAGTTCCGCCAATCGTTCGAGCCGCCGAGAGTGCGGACGTACTCGTCCGATCCAACCACGGTCGAGATTCAGGAGGCGGTGATAGCGACGCTTGGCGCGGACCGCACCTGCTACTTCGGGGCGTTCCGGCGTCCGATGGCGACGCTGGCCCGCGGCCTGACGGCGTATCTGAGCCGCCGGATGACCACGGCGTCATACCCGTCGATCGCTACGAGCATGGGCCGTACGAACCACAGCAGCGTGAAGACGACGGAGGACCAGATCATCGAGCGGTTGAGGGCGAGGCCGGATGCGGCGCTGACGACGGAGCAGGCGGGGAAGATGGGCGGGCAGTCGATCACAACGATCATCATGCGGTGCCGTGCGGAGGTGGAGGAACGGCGGCGCGTGGCGCGGAATGCG
>OFRE01000339.1_pt1 | contig 12999 bp, 10 predicted proteins | sample 1543061 | NCBI WGS metagenome assembly OFRE01 (sample SAMN07774218, study PRJEB24372) | wastewater metagenome | isolation source: Exp Tend NO 50WW | collected 2016-02
GCCAGGGGCAGCAGGCGGTCTTTGTTGTCGGTGGCACCGCCCAGCACGGCCTCGGTGACGGGGTTGTTCAGGCGCTGGAGTTTGTCGAGCAGACTCAGGTTCAGCACCTCCGCGTCGCGCGCCAGCAGGTCGCCCACCACGCCGTCGAAGATGAGGCGGAAGTCGGCGCGCACCCAGCGCGGGTCGCCCATGTAGACGCGCACCTGCCGGTTGGCCCAGACGTAGCCCAGCCAGGCGTCGCGCACGCCGCCGGTGTTGTCCAGCTCGATGTCGCCATAGCTGATGCTGGGCGTGCCGTCCAGGCTCAGCGTCTCGGCAAAGCTCACGCCGCCCGTGATGCAGGCGGTGTAGGCGGTGCTGGCCGGCGTGTCAGAGCTGGCGGTGAGGTAGTTGCGGTTGCTCAGGTACAGCGTGGTCTCGCTGCCGCCGATGCGCGCCACCACCTCCACCAGCGCGCAGCGGATGCAGTCGGCGGACTTGAGCCAGGCGATGAAGGCGGCGTCTGTCATGCGACCACCGCCCTTTGCTGCAGGCGCTGGGTGTGGGCAAGCTGGGAAGCACCCCTCTCAGTGGCGTGCGTAATCTGCTTGGTGTTCTCGTGGGTGGCCTGCGCGCCCATGAGGTGGCCGGCGTTGTTCTGCTCGCGCATGATGCGCACCTCTTCGCGCAGCGCCTTGATCTCGGCCACCAGCTCGGCGTTGCCGCCGTTGGCCGGGTTGTAGCGCGCCGGCACGATGGCCTCGCCCTGGTGGATTTGCGCCAGCATGTCATGCGGCACGTAGTTGGTGCCCTGCGCAAAGGCGGGCAGGCCGTGCGCGACGGCCCAGGCCAGCGAGGAGCCTGCGGCAAAGCCCATGGCCGCGTCCAGCTCGGCGCTGCTCACCCCGTTAGCGACTGCCGCGTCGTACAGCATGCGCGCCCCGGTGTCGTCCTGGGGCAGCGTGGCGGCGTAGTCGCGGATGATCTGGGCGCGCTGCGCAGTGGTGGCGGCGGTGGCTGCGGCAGTGCTGGCCGGGTTGGCGTTGATCAGCGGGGCCAGCGCGGCGGCGATGCCCTCGGGCAGGCTGCGCAGGATGTCGGGCACCGGGTCGGTCACGGCCACATCCGCCAGCGTGGCCATGTAGGCGGTGGCGGCCTGCTGCGCCGTGACCACCGCCTGCTGCTGCACGGCCAGAGCCTGCTGTGCGGCCAGCTGCGCGGCGCCGAGGCTTTGCAGGTTGGCCTGCGCGCTGCTGACCTGCGCGTTGGCAATGGCGCTTTGCGTGGCGGCCTGCGCCTGCAGGTCCTGCACCACCCCTTGCAAGGTGGTGAGACGGGCGATCTGGTCGGCGCTCAGGCTGTTGGCGCTGGCGCTGGCGGCGCGGGTGGCGTCCAGCTGCGACTGCAGCAGGTCGATCTGCGGCTGGTTCTGGCTGACCAGGCCGGCGCCCAGGCTGTCCAGCGCGTCGGTCACGCTGGTGAACACGCTGGTGGTGTAGCTGGCGGGGTCGAACTCGCGCGCCAGGCGCAGGTAGGTGTCGGCCACGCCCTGCAGGCGGCCCAGCGCGCCCTGGTCGCCGCCTTGGGCGGCCGCCAGGGTGGTCTGGTACTGCGCCAGGGCTTCGGCCACTTTCTGCGCCGGGGTCAGGGTGGAGAGGTCGCCGGTCTTGAGGCCTTGCACGTAGTCGCGCAGGCGCTGGCCGTATTCGAGCAGGGCCTTGGCGTTGGCCAGGGCGTTGTCCTGCGCGGCGGCCTCGGTGCGCGCGGTCTGGGTGATCAGGCCGTACAGCTCTTGCGCGGCGCTCAGGCGCGCGTCGATGTCGCCCGCGCCGTTCACCGTGGCCCACAGCGCGGCTTCGCGGTTGCCGCCCGCACCGCCCAGGGATCCGCTGATCTGGTCGAGCAGGCTGCTGGCGGTGGCCATGGTGCCGATCCAGCGCTGCGCCGCACTCTGCAGGTTGTTGATGGCGGATTCCTGTGCCGCGTACGCGCTGTTGGCGTCCGTCACGGCCTGCTGGGCCGCCTGCACGGCCTGCTGCGCATCCTGGATGGCGTAGATGTGCTGCTGCAGGCCCCGGTTGCTGGCGTCCAGCGCGGCCAGCTCACGGGCGCGAATCTCGGCGGTGTTGCCGGTCAGGTTCAACAGGGTGGATTCAAGGCCCGCGCGCTGCTGCATGATGGCCGCGGCGTTGCTGGCGGTGGCGGCCACGGTCTGGAAGCCGCTGCTGACCTCGGACAAGGCGCCGACCACGGACAGGATGGCGCGGGCCGCGTCCAGGTTGCCGGCGGCCATCATCTCGCCCAGGCCGGCCAGCACCTGCTCGCGCGTGGCGTTCTGAATGTCGGCCGCCGTGACGTTGATGCCCACCGAGCCCAGCGTGGCCTGGATCTGCGCCACCTGGTAGGCGGTGTATTGCACGTCGTTGAGCAGGGTGCGCGCGGCGCTTCCGAACTGCGTCTGCACGTCGGCCAGGGTGGTGACGACCTGCTGGATGGCCACCGCGGCGCTGGTGCTCTCGGCGGTGACGCCCTGGAAGCCGGCGGACACCTCGGTGAGCGCGTCCACCACGTTGAGGATGGCCCCTGCGGCGGCGATATTGCCGGCGGCCAGGGCCTGCTGGTAGCCGGCCAGCACCTGCTCGCGGGTGAGACTGGCAATCTGCTGCGCGCTTAAGTCCATGCCGGCGGCGCCCAGTGTGGCCTGGATCTGCTGGATGCGGTAGGCGCTGTATTGCGCGGCGTTCAGGAGGGTCTTGGCGCTGCTGTCGAACAGCTTTTGCACGTCGGCCAGCGTCAGGGCGGCGGTGCCCAGGGTCTGCACGGCCTCGGCCGCCTGCTCGGCCACGGGGGTGAGCTCGGCCACCACGCCGGACAGGCCCAGCAGGGCGGCATAGGTGCTCTGGCCGCTGGCGGTGGTGAGGTCTTGCGCCTCGATGAGCTTGCGGAAGTTCTCGCGGGTGGGCTCGGTGATGGCGCGGAAGAACTCGTCGCTGGAGTCGGCAAAGGCGCCGCCGGCCGCGAGGTCTTGCAGGCGGGTGTTGAGCGACTGCAGCTTGGCGTCGAACTTCTCCTGCTCGGAATAGAAGTTTTCGTAGTAGGCGCCCAGGCTGGCGCCGAAGGCCTGCAGGCCGCCCGAGGCGTTGATGATGTTGAGCACGGCGTCGCCACTCAAGCCCGCGAACACCTTGACGCTGGCGCCCAGCGATTGCAGGACGACCTGGGTGGCGTTGATCTCCGACACCACGCTGGCCAACTGGTCCAGGCCCGGCGCATCGCCCAGCTTGGCGAGCATGGTGCCGGCCCAGGCGGGCAGGTCGATGCCGTCCAGCGCCTTGCGCACGTCTTGCGAGACGGCGGCCAGGAACTCGTTGTTGCCCGCCGTGCCGTCGCTGAAGGTGCGGAAGGACTGGCCGCCGGCCTGCCAGTCGGTCAGCACCTGCTCCATGTTGCGGATGAACAGGCTGCCCCAGGCGCCGTCTTTGGACGAGTCGTCGGCAAAGCTGGCAGCGGCCTGGTAGCCGGCCGTCTTGCCGAAGGTGGTGGCGGTGGTGTCCAGGATCTGCACCACGCTCTTGACGATGCCGGTGGTGAACTCTTCGGTCCCGGCGCTGTAGGCGATGCCCGTGAAGCCGCTGTTGAAGAGGGCTCCACTACTGGCCTGCTGCAGGCCTCCGGCCGCGCTGTAGCTGGTGCCCGCGCCGGTGTGCGGGGTGCCGCTGTGGTCGAGGTTCTTGGCGAGCTTGTAGACGCCGGCCAGCGCCACCAGGTAGGGGGCGGCGCTGATGAGCGGCCCCAGCGAGCCGATCAGCGAGCCGGTCTGCGCGGCCACGCCCATGCTGGCGGCGTAGCTGGCCTGCGCGGCCGTGGCGGTGAGGCCCAGGGCGGTCTGGGTGGACGCGATCAACCCGGTGCCCAGCTCGCCCATGAAGGAGCTGATACCGGCCAGCGTGCTGCCGGCACTGAAGAGGCTGGAGCCGCCGGACAGCAGGCTGGCGCCCGTGCCCGCCGCATTGGCCGCGGTGACCCCGCCCAGGCCCGTGACGCTGGCCCCGATGTTGATGATCCAGCGCTTGAGCGTGAGCTGGTACAACACGTCGATCAGGCCCGCCTTGAGCGACTGGCCCAGCTTCTTGAAGGCGTTGGAGCCGTCGTTGAAGATGTTGACGAACACGTCGTGGGCGGTGTTGTCGAAGGCATCGAACAGGCTTTGCAGCGCGGCCACATCGGCCTTGGCCACGGCGGAGGCCTTGGCGATGGCGGCGGCGGCCGTGGCGCGGGCGATTTCCTCGTCGCGCTGCGACTGGTCGAAGCCGGCATTGGCGTTGATGGCGGCGATCTGTTTTTTCAGATCCAGCTCGATCTGGTACTGCTCCAGCGCAATGGCGCGGTTGCGCGCGCTCTGGCCGAATAGCGATTGCTCCAGAGCCACCTGCTCGGCCGACGCGGCAATGCCCTGCACGTAGGCGTCCACCGCCAGGCGGCCCTGCTCGCGGGCCTTGCTGGCGGCCACGTAGGCGGCGTCGAGCTCGGCCATCACGTCCAGCTCGGCCTGGTAGGCGGCCACCAGGCGCCGGGTGGCGCGGGCCTGCTCTTCACCGGCGGCGATGGCCTTGAGCAGCCCGTCCACCTTGGCCAGCTGCGCCGCCGACAGGTTTTTGTACTTGGTGCCCAGCTCTTCGGCGAACTGGATGCGCAGTTTTTCGGAGTCGGTGAGCTTGCGCCCGGCGTCCAGCTCCTGCGCCTGCGCGGCCAGCTTCTCGTTGAGCTTTCTGACGAAATCGCCAAAGGCGTCGGCATGCGTGGCGGTGGACTTGGCGGCGGTGTAGTTCTTTTTGGCCAGCTCTTCCACCAGGCCGACATACTCCTTTTGGGTGAGGTTGCCGGCGCGGTAGGCGTCGTTGAGCTTGTTCAGCGTGGGCAGGTAGTCCTTGTCCACGCCCATGAGCCTGGCCTTGATGTCGGCCAGCTCTTTGGCGTCCTTGGCCTGCTGCTCGGCCAGCGCCTTCATGGAGTTGTTTTCCATGGTGCGGCGACTGGGGCCGCTGGCGGCGAACTTGTCTTTCTCGCTGTTGGCGGCCTGCAGCCAGGCGACGGTTTCCTTGATCTGGGCAATGCCGCGGATCAGGAACGTGTTGGTGGGGTCTTTGGCCAGCAGGGCCTCATACTCGCGCAGCTGGTCTTGCGCGATCTTCAGCTCGGTGGCCTGGTCCTGCACGTTGTAGGTGATGGCGTTGAACGGGTTGGCAAAGCGCAGCAGCGCCCCGCCGGCCGCCGCCATCTGGCCCAGAAACCCATCACCGCCCTTGCGCGCGGCTTCCATGGACTTGGCCACGTCGCCCGTGGCGTCGGCCAGGATGGCCATCTGGCCCGCCATGAAGCTGCTGACGCCGGCCTCGCCCACGTTTTGCTTGAGCTGCAACCAGGCGTTGTCGAGCCGGTTGACATTGGCCGCCAGCCGGGTGGTGGCCTCGTCGAGGTTGCCGGCCAGCTCGCCCTTGAGGGTGGCGGCAAACTGCGCCAGGCGCTCGGGGCCGACTTGCCCCATTTCCAGCAGCTTGGACAGCTCGCCCGTGGTCACGCCCATGCTGTCGGCGAAGATCTGGAACGCCCGCGGCAGGCGCTCGCCCAGCTGGCCGCGCAGTTCTTCGGCCTGGATCTGGCCCTTGCTGACCATCTGCACCAGGGCGCGCATGGCGCCCTCGGTTTCTTCCACCCCCAGGCCCATGACCACACTGGCCTGGGCGATGCTCTCGAAGATTTCGCGGGTGGCGCGGCCTTCGAGGTTGGTGCCTTTGGTGGCGGCGGCCAGGCGCCCGTACATGGGGGCCACAGCGGCAAAGCTGACGCCGAGCTGGTCGGTGACCTGGCGCAGGTATTGGATTTCTTGCGCGGCCTGCGCGCCGCCCATGGCGAAGGCCAGTGAGTTCTTCACCTTGTCGGCCTGCATCTGGGCGTCGATCATGGCCATGGTGACGCCGCCGATGGCGTTCTTGATGGTGATGATGGCCGCGGCCACGCCCCCGCCGATGAAGGCGGTCTTGAGGCCGCCGGCCAGCTTCTCGATGCCGGTGGCGCTGGCGTGCGAGGCGGTCTCCATGTCGCGCAGCGCACCGGCGCCCTTGCGGGCAAACTGGTCCAGGCTGACGCCGGCTTCGCGCAGGGCTTGCAGCAGGGCGCGGTCGTCGGCGCTGAGGGTGACGCTGATGTCGTTCATGCGGCGGCTCCGTGGGGGTCAGTCGCGCGGCTGGCCGCGCGCTGCGGGTTGGCGGTCGCGCGCCAGGGCGCCAAAGACGGCGCGCACCTTGTTGCGCACGGCGCTGCGCTGCTCATCACCGATCGACTCCGACCAAGGAGCCGGCGCGTCGGGGTTGGCCGCGCGCAGGTGCTCGCCCTGCCATGCGGCACTGGCCTGGCGCAGCGCGCGCAGCTGCCAGGGCGGCAGGCGCTGGCCGGTGCCGAGCTGCCAGGCGCGCAGATCCACCCACGACAGGGGCACGCGGCCCATGCCGCCGTGGCCGGTGAGGCCGGCGTCTTGCAGCTGCTGCCAGAGGTGGCGGGCGCCGGACCCAAGATCGGGCATGGGCAACGGCGCGCCGTCGTCCAGCAGCTGCTCGGCGCGGCTGCGCGTGGCGGCCTCGTCAGCCGGCTCCGCGGGCCGGCTGCTGACCGACTTGTGGGCGCGGCGGCTGGGGGCATCGGGCGGGTCCAGCGGGGTGTTGAGCCAGGCGTGCTGTTTGGCGTACTGCGTCAGCTCCGCGCAGACACCGGCTTGAAATTTGCCCAGTCGGCCAGGAAGGATTCGACCTGGCTGGTGATGTAACCGAGCTTGCGGTTGCTGTACAACGCCAGCGCGCCGCCGGGCACAGGAAAATTCTCGATGGCGGCGGTGACGGCGGCGAGCTTTTCGGCGCGCTGCTGGTGTTGTTCTTCGGTGTCGTTTTTGCCCGCCTTGCCGCGCAGGGCGGCCAGGGCGCGGGCTTGCGACGCGGCGGCCACACGGGCTTCGGCGCGCACGAAGACCACGCTGCCGGGGCCGTGCAGCACGATGCGAACCGGCTGCCCACGCCGCAGCATGGGCTGGTTGTTGACGTCGAGCACATCGAGCGTGGCGGTTTCGGAAATCTCGAACTCGGAAAGATCGAAGTCGTCGGGGGTGTCGGTCTGGTTGGTCATGGTGTCCTCGCGGGGAAAGTGGGTTGCACAGGGTTTGCCCGCGCCCACCCCGGCCGCCCCCGCGAAGAGGCGAACCGGGGCAGGCCGGTGCGCGGGTCGGGGTCGGCGGCGCTTACACGCCGACGATCACGATGTCGTAGGTCACGCCGGTGCCGGCGCCGCTGTTGGCCACCTTGAGCTGGTCCGCGGTGCCGGCGGTGACGGCGTAGCCATTGGCGTCCGGCGCCACAAACATGACGGTGCCGCCGGGCTTGACGGCCACGGTGTCGGTGGTGGCGCCAAACGGGCCCACCCAGCCGTTGGAGGCCGCACCGCCGACCACCACGTTGTTGGTGTTGCCTTCGGCGGCCTTGACCAGAATGGCCTTGATCTTGGTGAAGGTGAGCGTGGCGCCAAAAACGTCTTGCAGCACGCCCGACAGGTCGAGCGTTTCGTTGGCGCTGGCGGCCAGGGTGCGCTGGTCGGTGAACAGCTTTTGCGCCTGGTTGGCGCCCGCGCCGTCGCTGAAGGCGGCGGCGGTGCTGTACTTGAGGGTCTGCTCCACGCCGCCGAACTCCAGCACGTTGGCGTACTGGGCGGAAATGGCGGCCTTGGCGGTGGCAACAAGGGTGGTGGGCATGGTGGGGACTCCGGTTCAGCGGGTTTTGATCAGGGGGCCAGCACTTCGACCACGCCAACGCCGGTGGCGCTGGTGGTGATTTCCATGTCGATGCTGGCGGATTTCATGTTGTCCACGCTGCCGAACATGGTCTTGAAGCTGGTGACCTGCACCTGCATGTAGTACTTGTCGCCGCCTTGCGCGGTGATCAGCACGGCGTAGTTGGCGTCGCTGGCGGATGCCGTCTTGCACAGGATCTGGCCGGCGTCGTCGGTATCGAGCGCGAGCTTGAGGTTGAGCGCGCCTTCGTCGTAGCTGCCCTTGCGCTTGGAGGTGCCGCGCGTGCCGATGGGGTTGTGCTTGATGACGTTGTACACGCGGCCAAACTCGCCCAGGTCGGTGATTTCACCGACGGTGGTGTAGGTGAGCGCGGAATAACCCGCGCTGTCAAAGGTGGCGGGCACGCCCGCGCTGATCTTGAGGGTGGTGCCGGCGACGGATTCGATGCTCATGATGATGTCCTCTCGGGTTTTCGGTGGGCTGGGGTGAATGGGTTACGCGATGCTGGTGCGCGCGCAGCGGTGTTCAATGTCAAACAGGAGCTGGCCGGCGGCCAGGGCGGTGTCGGCTTCGTCAAAGGTGTTGGCAATGCCGACCGGATCGGTTTTGGTGGCCAGGCCGCCCAGCAGCGGGGTGGCCATGACGCGGGCATAGCTGGCCTGCACCAGGGCGTCGGCGGCGTCGTCGGCGGTGATGCCGGCCACGTCACGGGCCACGCATTCAATGCGCACGCGGGTGCGCCAAAGGATGCTCTCGTTGGTTTTCATGCCCGTGGGCTGGCTTTCGTCGTAGAACACGAACACCTGGCTGGCCACGGCCTGCGGCATGGGCCGGCGGCGCGCCACGCGCACCGCGCCCGCCCCCAGCGCCGGCAGATCGGCCAGCAGCGCGGCCACGGCCTGGCACAGGGCGAACTGCGCGCTGTTGGCGCTCATGGCGCGCGCTCCAGAAACAGGGTGGTGAGGCCAAAGCCATCGGGCCGGGCGTCGGCCACGATCCAGCGGGCGCCGCCGGCCGCGCACGGCTTGCCCACGGGGGCGGCGGGCACGTCGGCATCGGCCACCACCACCTGCGGCCGGGCGGCGATGGCGCTGACGCCATCGAGAAACACCTGGTCGGCCGGGGCATGGAAGTCGCCCTGCACCACGTCGCCATCGAGCACGATGGCGGCGCCGAACGCCGCCAGGGCGGCGACGTTGGTGCGGGTTTGCAGGGCCTGGAAGTCCATGATGGGCGTGGGTGGCGGCGCGTTCAGGCGGATCAGGTCACGGTGCCGGGCACGCCGGTGAGCTTGACAGCCAGCGTGGTGGCGCCGTTGCCGGCGGCCTCGAACGCGACGGCCGGCGGTCCGCTGACATCACCCGTGGCGGGCGTGGCGGTGCCGACATCAAACTTGGTGGCGCTCACATCCCAGATCAGGTGCGAGCCCTGCGGGATGACGGCGGTGGTGACCTTGGGCAGGGTGAAGACGCCCTCGACCGCCACGCTGCCGGTGGCGCCGTTGGCAATGGCCACCAGGGCGACGCCCAGGATCTTGCCGATGACAACCACATCGCCCGCGGCGATGGCGGAGCCGGCGTTGGTGTATTGCAGCACCTTGCCGGGCTGGACGTATTTGCTGGTCATGATTCAGGTTCCTCTCAGTCGGGTGGATGACGGGGTGCCGGGGTCAGGCGCCAGCGTTGGTGACGGCGCCGCGGTAATCGACGGCGGCGATGCCGAAGTCGAGCCGCACTTTCCAGCGGGTGCCGTCCACGGTGAAGCCGGTTTCGGACTCCAGATACGGGGCGTCGTTGCCGTCGAGGAAGGCCACCTCCAGCACCGGGGCTTCGCTGGTGGCCGCAAACAGGTAGCGGCGCGTGCCGGACAGGCGCGGGGTGTCCACGATGTCACCGAACAGGCCGCGCACGGTGTTGGGCTTTTGCAGCTTGTTGGCGGTGTCGGGGTCGTACTCGGCCATGTTGATGGACTTGGCCGTGCCGCCCAGGACCACGGGCACCAGCAGCGTCTGCGGGCGCAGGTCGAGGTAGTCGTTGGCGCCGACGTTCATCTGGCTGGCCATGGCCACGCGGTCCAGATCGATGGCGGCGGCGCTGAGCGCGGCGGCGGTGGTGATGTTGCCGTGGTTGGCGTGGAAGAGGCTGTAGCCGTCGCCCATGGTGGGGCCGAGGCCGCCGTTGAGCGCCAGCGTGGCGTAGACATCGGACTCCACCGTGCGCTTGGCGGCGCGGCCCAGCATGGCGGCCAGCCCGACGAAGGCGTTGAGGTCATCGTTGATGATGGCCTCGCGGCTGAGGTTGATGATGTTGCCCTTGGTAGCCGCGGTGATGCTGGCCTTTTCGCCGTCGGGGATGGCTTTGCTCTTGAACTCGCCCAGCTCGCCCTTGGCGTCGAGGTTGCCCAGGGAGCCCACGCGGTAGCGGTTGTGCGCGCGGAAGTCGCTGACGCTGCCGCGGGCGCAGAAGCGCGTCCAGGTGTCGGCCGCCAGCGCATAGGCTTGTTGCAGCGTCTTGTGCATGGTGTTCTCCAGCAGCACCGGGAAGTCGCTGGTGCTCTGGGTGAAGGCGCTGCCGACGATCTGCATCTTGTCCATGCCGTCGGTGCGGATGCCTGCGGCCTGCAGCGAGGCGCGGGCCAGATCCAGCAGGGTGTGGCCGCGGAACGGGTTGTGGGCCTGCACCGTTTGGCGCTGCTCGGCGCTGGCGACGTTGGCGCGCACCATGAGGGCGTCCATCACGGCGCCGCGGCGCTTGTCGGCCTCGTCCATCACGGTGACGATGGTTCCGGCCACGGGCGTGATGTCTTTGCCGATGTGGGCGAGCAGCTTGTCGGCGGCGGCCTGCACGGTGCAGGCGGCGTCGTTCTCGCACGCGGTGGCCAGCTCGGGCACGCCGGCCTTGGCCATGAACGCGCCGAACTTGGCGCGGATGCCGGCGCGGCGCGCCTGGTCTTCGGCAAGGGCCTGGGCGCGGATGGCGTCAGCGTCCAGAGCGGCGCCAGGTGCGGGAGCCGCCGGGTTTTGGTGTTGGGACATGCAATTCTCCGAAGTGGAAGTGGCGGCTGCCACGGGGGTTGCCGGCGCGGCAGGTGCCGCCACCGGGGTGCTGGTGGCCACCGCGCCAGCGGCCAGGGCGGCCGGCACGTTGCGGTAGCGGGAAAGGTCAAAACGCTGCGCGCTGGCCGCAACGGGCAGCGCGGTGGTGACGGCATCACAGAAGCCGGCGCCCAGCGCCTCGGCGGCGGTGTACCAGTGGTCTTTGCCGTCGGTGAGCAGGGCCATGACCGCCTCGTTGCTCTGCCCGCTCTTGGCGGCGTAGCTGGTGGCCATGGCGCTGGCCCAGGTGTCGAGCAGGTCGGCGGTGGCGCGCAGATCGACGGCGTTGCCGCCGACCACCGTCCACGGCGCGTGAATCATCATGGTGGCGTTCTCAGCCATCTCCACGGTGTCGCCGGCCAGCGCGATGAGGCTGGCGATGCTGAGCGCCATGCCGTCCACCACGGTGGTGGTGGCGGCCTTGTGGCGCTTGATGGCGTTGTGGATGGCGATGCCATCGGGCACGCTGCCGCCCATGGAGTTGATGCGGATGGTGATGCGCTCGGCATCGAGCGCGGCCAGATCCTTGACGAACTGCGCGGCGCTGACCGTCTCGGCCCACCAGCTTTCGCCGATGTCGCCGTAGATGAAGATTTCGGCGGCGGACACAAAGCCCTGCGCCATGACCGTCTCCGGGCTCGGCTTGCGGATGCTGTACCAGGGAGCGGGCGCGGCGGGCTGGGTCATGGCGGTTGGGTGGCTGCTGCTGTTGAATGAAGAATCAATGGGGTGCAGTCTCTGCGCTTGCGCGTCCACTTTTTAGGGGGGAAACTGGACTATTTGCGGGCTGTTGCATGCTGATGCGTGCGGGCGTGAAAAAGCCCGCGCGGGGCGGGCTTTGGGGTGGGTAATTGGGCGAGTCAGGCTGGAGCAGCCGCACAGCAGGGCCAGCAGGACGGCGCAGAGGGATTTCATAGCGGGGTCTGCACCAGCTTCAGATCAAGTCGATCCAGCGCCGCGAACGGGTCCTGATCCGACACATCAATGGCCGCATACAGCGCGTCGATCTGCGCCCGCGTCACCGTGATGCCCGCCTCGGTCGCAAGGGCTGGTACCAGCTCAGGATGGCCCAGCGTGGTGGTGATCTGCTGATTGCCTTGCGCGTCGTTTGTGACGAATTTGCAGGGCAGCAACGCGGCCATGTCGCTGGAGATGGGGCCAGCGCTGATGTAGTGCGTGGCGGGCGCATTGCCCGAAGCGGACAGGCCCACGATGAACATGCCCGCGCCGCCGTTGGGGGACAGCCCAGCGCACAGGGATTGCGAGAGGGTTTGTTTGGCCTTGGGGACGATTATGGTTCGGTGTAGCATGATTGCCCTTAGTTATGTGTGACCGTCCAGCCACGCCCGACAAGCGTTGCCTTCGCTGCAAGCCCGGTAGCCGATGGAGTAGCGTTGGTGCCGCCCGTCATATTCAGCGTTCCGCCGCTGGTGCCTGCCGCTGCGATGCTGACTAGGATGTTGTCGATACTGGTTTGATTAAGTGCGCAGCCAACGAATGCATCAGTAAAATTCGTAGCTGGGCAGGTATCGAACATGCCTGCAGGGAAACTGGTAAGTGAACTGCAGTAGGCCCATGCACCATAGAAATTCGTCCCGTTTGAAGTATCAATAAGCGGAAATGGTCCGGTCATTGAACTGCAGTAGGCCCATGCAGCAGAGAAATCTGTCACCCCCGCATATGCACCAGCATCTTTTGGACCGCCACCACGACTAACGAAATAATCCTTCACCTTTCCTGCGTCGGAATCTGATAATGCAGAATTAACGAATATCTGCCCAGCCAGCCGGTTATCAGGTGTGTAATAGTTATCCACCCCGTTTGTACCAATGGCGAACGATCCTGCGGGTAATGTGGCTGCGTAGCTGATCGTGCCTGCGATGGTCGAATGGATCATCGTTCCGGTCCAGCCACCGGGGGGGACCGTTACAAGCAAGCGGTCGTCTACTTTGTCGAATTTCCAATACAGCGGGAAGCCTGAATAATCGTAGTTGCTGGCGTCGGTGTAGGTGTCGTAGACGTAGAAAGTTTGCGCCGTCGTCGAGTTTCTAAGCGCGATAATGTCCGCGCTCTCTCGCCACAGATTCGCGGCACC
>OFRE01000340.1_pt1 | contig 12985 bp, 18 predicted proteins | sample 1543061 | NCBI WGS metagenome assembly OFRE01 (sample SAMN07774218, study PRJEB24372) | wastewater metagenome | isolation source: Exp Tend NO 50WW | collected 2016-02
TTTGAGCTTCGTCATCGCGCCGGACTTGGTTCGCACCGGGAGGTAGTACGTGTTAAACGAGTCCTTCTCCCCGTACCAAATCCGCTCGGCGTACACCGCATTGGTGAACAGGTCGTCGGTGGAGGCCAGGTCGGCGTGCGTCAGCGTTGCAGTGCTCCACGTCGTCCCGTCGTACTCCAGCGCGGTGTCGGTGGCGTTCACCATCGACAGATAGTTGCCCCCCGCGGTGGGGTAGTTCACGTAGTCCCAACGGGAACTGGTGATCGCCTGCACGGTGGGACCGGACGAACCGACGACCGCAGTGGAAATAGCACCGCCTGAAGTGGCATCAATGATCAGGTCGTTCGTGGTGTTGACGCACACGAACAGCTTCGTGCTGCTGCGGCCGTTGTACACGACCACCGTCTCGCATGAACCCGTGAACGTGGCGTGCGACGAGAATCCAGAGCGGACCTCGACCTCGGTCGCGCGGGGGAACCAGTTGTCGAGCAGGATCGCGTCCTCGGGCTTCATATCCGCCAGAGAATCACGCGCATTCAATCCCCCCACCGGGGGCGGGAGCGACGAGGTACGCGACCGAACCGCGCCCCGTGTGCCTTGTCGCTGGGGTGCTCTCACGACCCGATCAGCCTCGGGATCGCCATCTCGGCGTGGACCGAGTTGTCGCCCATGATGATCGTCGGCTTGGTCCCATCCCGCGCCATCGCGTCGGCCACCATCCGTTCGTAACTGGCGAAGCTCTCCGCGTACTCGAAGCCCTTGCGTTGCAGCCAGCGCCACTCCAGCCCGATCCGCATGATCTCGGGATCGAGCAGCACCACGTCCGTGTCCGCAGCAAATCCGGTCCGGTAAGTCGCCCCGGTGCTGTCGGTCAGCCAGCAGTTCGACACGTACTCGAATGCGACCGTCTGCCCCGCCGTGGGAGCCGGAAGCAGCAGCAGCGACCCCGCCCGGATGCGGTACTCGGCAAGCGGGGAGGTGAACGTGGACGACTTGTACGCCTGCCACGTCCGACCATCCCGTGGGCCGCAGACAGGCTCCCCGGTCGTGCGGTTCCACAGCGTGTCATTCACCACGCTACGCAGCGTCTGCGTCGCACCGATGATCGAAGCGAGCGTGCCCTGCGACTCAGTAGCAACGGTCGTGAAGGTCGCCTCGTTCGTGAGCACCTGCCACGGGTAACGCGACGACAGTTCCCGCCCCTCGCGGTTGGCGAGTTGCAGCAACTGCCGCACGCCTGCGTCCAAGGAACCATAGACCGACGCTGGACGAGGAATGCCCAGCAGGTCGGCCACGTCCTGGACGAGTTCGAGGAGGTTCACGCGCGTTTCTTCGAGCCAGCCTCAAGCGCCAGCAGTCGGGCTTCAAGAGATGCAATGCGCTCGTCTTTCGCCTCGGACTCGATCCGTACCGCGGTGATCATCTCGGCGGCCTTGTTCGCGTCGCGCGAGTCGAGGTACACCCTGGCTTTGCCCTTCAACTCACGCGCACCCATGCCCACTTTCTGCAGGGTCTGCTCGTTCATCGCCGCCACGTCTTCGACCGTGCGGACACCCGCAGCCAGCAGGTTTTCCGACTGCGCCTTCGACAGCGACGGCCACTGCTTCACCGACAGGCCGAGTTCAGGCTCCACCTGCCCTTCCTTGTACGCCTTGAACTTGTCCCTGAAGTGCGACGCCCACTGCGCCGGGAACGTGCCGTTTGAAACGAGCCGGTCGAGATCCGCCAGCCATTCGGCGGCGACCTTCTCTACCGTGTCCTTGCTGCCCACCTGGCGCACGATCACGTAATCGACATCGCGCATCTGCATCCCGCCCGCGGCGATAGACGCATTGCGGTCCTCGACGGCGCGCTGCTCGAAGGTGACGTAAGGGGGACGCTGCGGCATCAGTGCAATTGACATGGTTAGCCTTGTGGTTCGTAGAAGAAGGTGACGTTCAGCGTGTTGGCAATGACCACGTACAGCCCCTGACCCAACTGGGCCGGGAAGAAATGCCAGCCAATCGCCGGGGTGATCGTCCCCGAAATGGCATTGGCCGCTGCCGTAGCTTTGTCGTGAATGACGAGCGTCCCGCTTGTGGTCGAGTTCACGTAGAACCCGATCAGGTTGCAGGGGCGCGCGTTGACGACGGCCGTTGCCGTCTGAAGGCTTGCTTGTGCGGACTTCATTCTTGCCTCACTAGAAAAATGGATGCGGCCCCGAGATCCCGCTCGAAGGTGACCTCGCCAAACCGCTGCAGCCGTTCGTGCCACCACTCATGCGGCTGAACGGTGAGATGCAAATGCGTGTCGAGCATGTCGCCGAAATGGTCAGGGACGGTGCTGATCTGGAAGAACACCGTGTCTGCCGCGTCGGTGACGTTGCGTAAAACCGTGTCCACGTCTTCGGTGGGGATGTGCTCCATCACGTCGGTGCAGATACCGAACTCGGCATGAGGTGGCAGCGAGCGAGTCAAGTCCCACTCGAGGAACGGCAGCCCCATCGCTTCCTCGTCCCGCGCGTTGTCCGCGAAGTCGATCAGCAGCACGTCGCAGCCGGCCTTTGATAGCTCAAGCGCCGCCCTGCCTGTCCCGCAGCCGAAGTCAATGACCAGCCCGTGCGGCTTCATCACTTCCAGAATCGTCGGCACGATTCCCTCGCCGGGGGAGTTCTCGCGGTAGCCGTCCGTGCTCCACATGAGCCGGTATTTGTCCCGCTCGGTGAGTTGGCTGGCGTCGGTATTCCACATCGCGGGAAGCAATCCCTCGCCGTGGACGTTCAACGTGCAGCCCTCTCCGCGAAGCGCCTGAGCGGTAAACTGGAACTTTTCGGCCTGAGCTTTCATTGCGTAAGACGACAGGTACGTCTTCCCCGCCCACTCCACATTCACCGTTGGGATGAACTGGTTCATCGGTTGCGGGTAGGCGTGCGAGTCATCTCCGCGGTGGGACGAGTCGTAGCCGTAAATCTCAAAGGTGCGGAAGCCCAGCACGTAGGCCACGCACAGGGCGGAATTGCCTACAGCGGCTCCACCACCGACCAGCGCGTATCCGCCGGCCTGCCGACGCTCCACGGGGAACAGCCGGTCCATCGCTTCATCAATTGCCAGGTGCCACAGCGTCACGCGCTCGGCGCGCTCGACTGTCTGTGCGTCGACTTGGGACGCCATCAGGTGATGCCATGCCTCGGGATCTACCAGCGAGGCCGTCTCAGGCTTGGCATCTGCGATCACTTGATAGTCGACGGCGATGCCGTGCGACCGTAGAAACTGAGAGGCCGCGTTCATTGCGAACACAACGCCGCCTGCGGCCTGTAGCGCCTTGATCTCGGGCAGGTGGTCTACCAGTGACGGGCCGCCGCCGCACATTACGGCGACCTTCTCATGAGCCGGGCGCATGTACAGCCACGGCAGTTCGCGGGCCGAGTTCAGTTCAATGTTTCGGTAGAGTTCGTCGTCGGGCGTGTTGCAGACAACGAGTACGGGAATGATCAGCGGGGCCGATGCGTGCGGATTCTGGTAGGGCATCTGCACGACAGTATTTACGGGACGCGCCATTGATCCTCACATCAGAGAGGGACGGGGGATTGCTCCCCCGCCCCTCAGGTCATCACGAAACGTCGGACGGGTCGTGCGGCCGGTTGATCGCGATGGCCACGGTCACCACGCCGGTCTTGGCCGAAGCCACAGTCCGGACGATGGCGCCCTGGATCACGGTCCCGGTGGCCACCGCCACCGCGAGGCCCGAGCCTGCGCCGAGGCCGGCACCGTCAGCGAAGCTGACCGTATCGGCTTTCGTCGCAACCGCGAGGCCGGCGATCTGATACCAGCCGTACTCGCTGCCGACACAGGCCGACATCGCCACCGCCAGCGGCCGGGACGGACCCGCCGTGGCCGAGGTGTCGAGCGCCGTCTGGAAGTTGTCGTCGTAGTTGACGATGCTGCCGACGACCGTCGAACCGACGCCCTTCAGGTAGATGAACTCACCCTGACCCAGCGTGCCATCGACTGCCGTGACGATGGTGCCCAGAGGATGATTCTTGACGGTGCTTTTGGTCGCGATTGGCTGCGAGCCGAGCACCAGAGAGGTTGAATAAAATGCCATTAAATTGACTCCTGATTACTTGGCAAGCCGTTGCTTGCCCCGGACTATCTTTGAGATATGCGCCTGATGAACGCCGAACTCATCCGCGAGCGTTTGTTGCGTCACGCCACCTTCGGCGTACCTATCACGGATGACCGGGACAAGTTCAGGCGCAATTTTTCGCGTCGCATACCGCAGACGGTCTGTCCGGTCACGGGCATTCTGTTTAACGTCACCGAGATACAGATGATCGGGATTCACACACTTGCGGTTGTCGCACTTGTGCAAGACCCACTCACCGTTTGGTATCTCGCCAACATTCAACAGATACGAGACGCGATGCGCCTTCGCTTGCTGCCCGTCAAACCAGAACTTCCCATATCCGTCACGATGGAGCGTTGAGCGCCATTCGTGGCACCCTGACTCCATCAGGACGGATTTGCTGCGGAAGCGTTCGAGGATGTTCATGGCATCAACTACGCTTTTACGACTCCCTGGAGCGCGCGGTTGCTGCACGTCAGTGCGCCCTGCCAGATGACCGGGATCACGATGGCATCCTGGTTCACCGCACGAAGCTCCGGCATGATCTCCATGTCGGCGTCCTGATGGACGACGAGCGAGAGGTAGTCGGTGTTGATGAAGTAGCCGTGCGCGCTGGAGATGCCCGAAGCACTCGAATCGTGGAACACGTCCGCGTTCTTGTACTTCATGGCGACCATGCCCGCCTGGCCGTCATCTTCCGGGGCGTACCGCTTCAGGCTCGACTGGCTCTGCTCGAAGAACGTGTAGTACGACTCATCCATGACGATCAGGTCAGGGTGATCCGCACCGCGCGTCAGCCGCAGGTACAGCGGGAGCATCAGCGATTCAATCGTGGTCGATCCCGGCGTGATCGCCGAGCCGCCCTGCAGCGGGGCCGCTGCGGACTGCACGGTGTTCTGCCACCACGTATACGTGCCCGAGACGATGCCGCCGACCGTGCCCGTGCCCGCGTCGGAAATCACCGCCTGCAAGCCCGCCAACTGGTTCGACAGCGAACCGGCGCTGTACAGGTCCGAGGCCAGACCGTTCGCCATGCTCTTCTGGGCGTTCTTGATCTTGGTCTTGACCAGATTCACGATCCGGTTCTCGCCCGCGTTCGAGCGGATTTCGAGACCCGAGGCCGCGACGTTGACGCTGACCTGGCACCACGTGTATTCGGCAGACGTGAGCACGTCCACCGCTTCGACGTTGAGCGGGTCGTAACCCGAGTACCGGGTGTAGGTCGAGTTCTCGGCGTATTCGAGCGGCTCGACAACCGAGAGGCCACCGTCTTCACGGCGAATACGGCCCTTCTGCGTCAGGCGACGGAAGAGGGCGTTGTGGTTCGAGACGTTGTCCGCGACTTCCTTCTTGTGGTTCCGGTAAGTCGTGGTCACCAGTTCTGTGAACGTGGTGAATGCACTGGTGGGCGATGCCATTAGGCAATCTCCTTGGATTCGGTGTATTCATGGACACTGCCCACCGGATTCAGCTTTGCATGGAGCGCAGCGTCTGGCGAATGGTGTCCTCCATCGAGCCGGTCTTGAGTGCGGCGGGGGGTGTCCCACGGCGCTGCACATTGACGGCGGCGGCCTTTCTGGCAGCAGCGGCTTCGGCTGCTTCGCGCTGCTTACGCTCGGCGTCCTGTTTCGCCATGAGCTTCGCGCGCGTCTCGGGGTTCGCCCAACAAGCCTTGTCATAGGCGTCTTTGGGTTCATATCCTGCCCGGACCAGTGCCACCACGTCGTCGAAAACGGCTTCCATGTGCTCGCGGGTCGGGTCGCTCAGAAACTTCTGAGCCTGCGACACGCGCTCGGCATGTTCGGCCTCTTCTCGGGCGCGCTGGCTTTGCTCTATCGTGCCTTCGAGTTGCGCGATGCGTTGTAAAACGGGCGCAAGCTCGGGAGCCGCTGACGGTTCGCGGTAACGCGCGTCAGTCTGCTCGGATAGGTTGATACCGTACCCGCGCGCAAGCTGCAACAAAGTGTCCCGTTTCTGGTCAGGCGTGCCCGTGGCGAGTGTCCTCCACGCGCCAATCGCTTCACGCACGACCTCTTTCGGCGTGCCGCCCATTTGCCGCATCACTTCAAAGTGCGGCGACAAGTCCTCGAACAGCGAATGACCGAACGCCGCAGCGTCCTTGTACTGGCCGATGCCCTTGTGGAAATCCGCCTCGCGCTTGTGGATTTCCTGCTTCACCGGCTCGGGCAGGGTCGCGAATAGTGCAGCGGTGTCCTTCGTCCAGGTGTTCGGCGGGGCTTCCCACGGCTGAGGCGACGAGGGGGCGGCAATGGCCGGCACATCCACCCCCTCGCCCGTGTTGCCGTGTGCCGCGGTAATTTCCGGTTCTGCCGACTCGGTGCGCGCGAACTTCCCGTCCGGGCCGCGCTCGCGGGTGGGCTTCGTGAGCTTCTGATACGTGTCCCGTATCGTGTCCTCCATCGTCGGCTCGGCTTTCACCTCAACCGGCGTGACCGGCTCGGGCGTTACGTCGGCAGGGGTTGCGTCTACTACTGGCTCGGTTGCGAGCACTTCGTCGGTCATGTCGTCTCCAGCGCCCGACGTTTGTCAGGCGGTAGTTGGTGGTACGTCTCACGGATCACTTTCTCTAACTTTGCGTCGGACTTCGCCTCGCGCTCGGCCTTGCGCTTGTCGGCTTCGCGCTTTTCAACTTCAAAGCCTTCGTAGGGTCTGGCCCCTGAACGCTTCAGGTCGTCTCTACGAGCTGCGCGCCCTTCGATCCACTTCCCGGTCGTGGGCGACTCGTAGCCGGGGAGATCGGCCTGCACGGTCGCGAGCGAGATCACAATTCCCATGCGTGCGCCGTGGCACAGCGGGGAATCGTGCCGCTCGGCCACGGTCCTGAACCCGTCCTCGCGCCGGCCGCACTTGGGGCAGGCCCACTCGTACAGAGGCACTACGGCAGCGCCAGCGCCGCCCGTATCGCGGTGTTCTTCTGCGCGTCGCTGTTCGCAGTCGTGACGGTGACCCACCGCGAGCGCCCGGCGTAGGGGCCGACGTGCGGCGTCACGTAGTAATGCGAGAGCGTGTCGGTATCACCCGCCCGCTGCACGATCATGATCCCGGTCCCGTTCCCGCTCGCGTCGAGCAGGGCTTGTAATGCAGCATCAGCCATCGTCGTGTCTCCTTCAAAGTACCTGTGACAATAAAAACTCGACCGCTTCCACGTCCTCGTCCTCTTGCATGTCGCGAAGCCGCTTGTGCAGGAACCTGAGAGCAATCTCGGCCTGCATCGCGTCCGCGTCCATCGCGTCGGCACGCTTGCGCATCGCTTCGGCTCTGGCCATGAGTGCGGCTTCGTGCGCCGCTTCACTTTCACCTTTGACCCGTACCGGCTCGGTGACGGCGGCGACAATCGCTTGCGCCTCATCGGCCGTTCGTGGATCGCCCATCAGGTCGCGGTAGATGTCCCGCACCTGTGCATCGAACTCCTGGTCGCGCTTGCGCTTCAGCGTCGAGCGTTTACCGGACCCTCGGTGTCCACGGTCTATGCGGTCGTCGCCGCCTGTGCCGGTTGACAGGGCTGGCAGACAAACCGCATTGCCGTCCGCCGTCCATTCGGTAGAGTCAGCGGTATAGCGTCCGCTGTCTGCGGTAACGGAACAGCCAGTAAGTTCGTTCCCGATGGTCCCCGTGTACACCTGATCATCGCTTCCGCCCGCGTTGGTCGCGGTGACTGTGAACGAGTACGCGCCTGCCGTGGTCGGTGTGCCTGAGAGCAGCCCCGAACTACTGAGCGTCAGCCCGTCCGGTACGGTTCCCGACCATGTAGCCGTATCGCCCGTCGCCGCGAGTTGCTGACTGAACGCGACCCCGACCTGTAACGCATTGAGCGATGTGGTCGTGATCGTCGGGGCGACGACGGATAGTAACTGACCGCCACCCGGTAGCAGTGGCTGGTACAGCCACATATCAGGCTACCGAGCGAATTGAGCCAACAATGCTGCGGTCAGTCCCGGCGACCTTGATCCAAGTCATGTCCCATCCGTGCAGCAGAAGCAGCGACGGCGTGACGAAGATCGGCTCCGATTGCGCTCCCACCAAATTTGCCTGATACACCACTCGCTGCGTGCCGCCGCTGATCGCCTTTTCGTACAGCCGGAACTTGAATTCGTCCCCTACGGCTAAAGCGGACACATCGAAGAATCCTTGAAAGATGCCATCGGTCGTGTCCGCGTCCGGGCCTGCGGTGTCCGTCGTAAACGACCATTCCGTCGTGCTGACGGTTTCCGTGACGGCATAAAGTTCTGAAATTGCCATTTAGACTCCGTAAGCCGCAGCCGTCCAACCCGTATCGGACGTACCACTGCAAGTTGCCCGCACGTACAGCGTCGCCCCTTCCGGTATCGAGTAGTTAGCGGAAGGCGTGTTGTAGTACCAGTACGTGTTTTCTCCCGTAGTGGTCAGGCACCAGTTCTTCCCGATAACCCGGATGGGCGTCGTTGCATCGCCCCACCCAAGCTCGAAAAAATACGCCAGCGTGGCGACGGTTGTGTTGCTCATCTGCGCCGCAAGGGTCCACTCGCTCGACGGGCGAATCGTGGTGCCAAGCGAGGTCCACGACCCCCAGGCTCCAGAGTTTCCCGGCGTGACGGCAGTCCCGACACACCCAGCGGGCACGGACCCGTCATTGGCTATGCCAACGGACTGCGCCACGGGCCTGCTGTAAACGACCTCTGGACGGGACGGCGAGCCGTAGTAATACGCGCCCACTATCGCCGTGGACGCGCCAACGGTCGAGGCGATTCTTGCGCCGACGGTTGCGTTACTCCCCGTTGCTCCGTTAATGAACAGCGGGAAACTGAATCGCATCAATCCATCCGATCCGGCCAATTGCCCGCACAGCAGATTGGAAATGACCGTCGTGTAACTCGTTCCACCGGCCAAATCCACGCCAATGTCGAGAAGGCACGCTCTTGCAGTGGCCGCAGTGGCCGTACCCATCACTACGATGTCCACCCTGTAAACATCGCGGGTGATCTTCGTGACCGACCCCGCGCCGTCACGGTTCGTTGTGCAGATATTGACCCAGCTTCCCTTCGTGTCTACCGATGCGTGCGCCGTGACAGCAAGGCCAACGCTGGAGGTGGATGGGGTGTCTGCCGTGCGCAAGCAATCCCATTGGTAGCCCCATGAATTCCGCTGTTCCAGTAGCATTAGGCGGCTACCCGATCAGCGGAAGGTCTGCTCGCTGGCTTTGCATCCGTGATGCTGTCCACCAGTTCGGACAAGCCCACTACATCGATCAGCCCCTGCAATTCACGCTGACGAACGCCCGCAAAGAATGCGGTCGCTTCTGCGGTTTCGTAGTTGCTTGAGCCAGAACCAGTGAATGTGTGGCCGTAGGGCATACAGACCCCACCTTCGGCAATGACACGATCAACCATCGCCAGAAGTTCCGTCGCCGTGTCGAAGTCTGAGGCGGCGTCGTCGATGAAGATGATGGGCAATTCGTACTTGTCGAACCACCCCGAGAACGTCGTATATCCGCCGACTTCGTAGTTTGAAATTCCGACGAACGACCCGCCATAGTACGGCGCGTACACGTACCCCGTGGCACGGGCAGCTTTGTAACCGCGAGCCTCAATCAGCGGTTTCAGTGTGGGCGACACCGATCCAAACGGATAAATCACAATATCCGCGCCGCGCGACCAACCTTGTGAAGCGAGGTACGCTGCGTTTGCATCAAGCTGCGCCGCCAGGTGCGCTTCCCACCCCGCCGGAGGCTCTGCGTACAAAAAGCCAAACCCCGAGGTGAGATTAGGGGCGGCGGGCAATTGAATGGTAATCGTGCCTTCGGTATCCGTAGGCCAAACGGCCCCGCCATCGGCTTTATCCAGGATCGTGAACGTCCCTAACCACGTTGGGTCGATGCCGTAAGCAATCGTGATCGAGTCGTTCACTTCTCGACCTACGGAAAACTTGGTGTTGAGTACCGCGATTCGATCCCCGAGAGCGTGTCCGCTTGCGGTGTAACTCGACAAGCTCAATCGGTCAGTCAGTGAGCGATGCTGCCATGTGTGATTAGTTACATCCCACCCGGCATCGTGCAGTGTCGTCACTTGCGCTGGAGTGGCGATGTTGGTCCCACCCGTCAGCCCGTAGGTCGTCGGGTCCGAGATTGGCCCGCCGCACGCACCGACCGCACCGACCCACCCATACGAGTCGAATATCGGCTTGACGAACGTCACCACCGAGGGGTGGAAATCGTCAAACGAAAACGCCAGTTTCGGGCGTTGCCGTGCGTTCGCATAAAGCCTGCGGACACGCATGTTGCAATCAATGGTTCCGCCAGATGGGGCATACCCCGAGGCGTACATGCGAATCCCGATGCGCTTTGTGTTCGCCAGAATCTCGGCCAGTGTTTTCGCCCCATTCGCCACGGCAAAATCACTGGTCCTGTGCCGAACGCACATCTTTCCTTGCTTCGGAACCTGTGCGGCTGAAAACCATGTGATCTGGGACCACGCGAAATTCGTCGTGGTGGTCCCCGAGTCATACATCAACATGATGCGGAACCCGAACGCACCGGCATCGCATCCGCTCGACTGCGGGTCAAATCCAAGTTCAAGCAGCAGCGTGTGGACGCTGGTCAAATCCCAAGCCGTATCTTTCTCGACTTCCGGGCCAATCCAGCGCGTCGTGTTGTCGTACGACGCAGCCATCTTCACGGAGTCGGCTTCCTTCGTGTAGACGACATTTGTCACGCCGCTGGAATCTGCCTTTTTGCGCCCGGTGTAGCCGGAAACGACCGCTATGTCGGCATTGCTGTCGAAAAAGTCAGCGAAGTCGAAAAGCTCAGTCCCGCTTGTCTGCGCATTGGAATTGAGCGTGGCGCGGCTCATCAGATCGGCCTCCACTGCACGATAAGCACCCCGTCAGTCATCGCGTCGTCCGGGTCGATGGTAAGGTTCGTCTCAAAGCGGGTTCCGCGCAGGAACGTAAAGGCCGTGGCTTCCGTTGTTGTCGCTGGTGCCGAAGCCGGAATTGTGAACACGGTGGCCGTTCCGTCTTTGATGACGCAGACATGCGCGGATAGTGCGGTGTTGATCCACATATTGCCGATAATCGAAGGCACGGCAGAGACAACGGTCGAGTTGTCCGCAAGGGTCACGCTGGTGTAATTCCACTCGTCCTTTACGACGAGATACGAAGCCGTCGCGCTGGAGGTGTTGCGCTCGCCCGCGATGGCGGTTCCAAGATTGACGTTTTCTGCGTACATGCTTTAGCCCATGTGCCAGCCGGAACCGTCCGACAGCAACGTGATGAGTGTGTCCTGATAGGAAATGACCACAGAGGCGTCGCCGTTGACGGTTTCAGCCCCTGCACCGTCCACGGTCACCGTGTAGGCCGTGGCGTCTGTTTTCTTGACGCTCGCCACCGCCGCACTTGCCGCCGCTGGAAGCGTGATCGTGACATTACCCGCCGTCGCATCCACCAGCGTCAACGAGCGCACGGCGGTCAGCGTGGTGTCGGCAGTGACGGAAGCAATGACCGGATACAACTCCGTGAAGTTGTCGTTCACCTTGTCGAACGCCACGCGAGCGGTGTCGCCCGTACCGTCGTTGGCAGTCGTGCCGATGCCTATGGTCTGTTGGCTCACATCTGCCTCAATAGTGATTCGATCACGCGGTAACTCGCCCGCTGCCTGCGCTGCATCAGTTCAGGCTGCAATTTCTGTATCTCGACCCGCGCGCGCTGGGCTTCCACTCCCGCTTCGACCGCACGACGTTTCGCCACCGCTGCACGTTCGGCGGATGCCATCTCTGCGGCCATCTGTGCTGCGGTGCGCTGGCGCGGGACTTCGACCTTGAGCGCGGGCGGTTCCTCCCCGTTCAACGCGACGCGAATCGACCGCTCCATCGCCCGCTCGCGCTGAATCTGGTCCATCGCCTGCTTGCGCTGCCAGCCGGGGTGCTTGATCGCACGACGCGGAGCCGCAGCCGCTCCTGCCACGTCCAGCCATTCCCCCACCTGCCACCAGAGCTGCAACACCACATCGACCGTGCCCTGCACCTGATACAGCAGTTCCAGGTCCGCCTCGACGTAGCTCGCTGCTGCCGTGATCACGTTCCACGAAAGCGTCAAGTCCGTTTCGTAGGTCGTGATCGAACCCGCGTTGACCTGCCACAGCAGGTTCAGGTCCGAATCCACGCTGCCGTTCAGTTGCCACACCAGCGCAAGGTCGGTTTCGACGGACGCGGCAACCTGTGCCGAGCCGTTGATCACGCCCTCGTCCGCCGTCAGGCTCGCCCATGCGTGCGTGCCGGTGGTGTCGCGACTGAACCATGCGTGTGACATCAGGCCGTGTCAGCACGCACGCGCAGCGTTGCTGTGTCGTTCGGGAACGCGGCAGTAGTCGCGGTCACCGTGCGCTTAACCCACACGCCATGCGCCTGCCCAGCCGTGAGGTTGCCAATGCTGAGTGCGTTGGCGTAATCCTCCGCATCGTCAAACGTCGGGCCGACCGGGGCCGTGCCCTCGTTGGCAATCGTTTCGATGGTGTTCGCCACGCCCTCATCCGCAAGCGCGATCTGCAACGCAGTCGAAGTCGCCTCGGTGTTGGAAGCAATCCACACCTTGACCGCATACGCCGTGTCCGTGGCCGAGGTGTTCTTCACGAACAGCGCACGGTATTCGCTCTCACCCGAGGCCGCTTCGCTCACCCCGATGTCATCGAAGAAGCTCGAGCCTACCTGCACCGAGGAAATCGCCCCGCCGAGCGCCAGGTCGGGGTCTGCGTTCGCCGCGCCCCCGCTCAAGTAGAACTTCATGTCCGTGGCGGCAATGGTCATATCATTCCTCGATGACCGTCGCTGTAGCGAGGTCTGTTGAATGGGTCGTGTTGTAAGCGACGACGAGCGGGGTGTCCGAAGTCGTG